>Ga0187893_10005209_pt1 | contig 23626 bp, 18 predicted proteins | sample MA1701074metaG_FD_139574 | JGI IMG/M metagenome (GOLD analysis project Ga0187893, IMG submission 139574) | White microbial mat communities from a basaltic lava cave in the Kipuka Kanohina Cave System on the Island of Hawaii, USA - MA170107-4 metaG ...
CCGCGTCGTCCTCGCCGGCTGACACCTGGGCGGCGCGCGGCGCATCAGAGCGGTGGGAGGGAATCGATGATCACGAGGGGGTTCGAATGCGCTCGAACTGGATGACCGCAGGCATCGCGCTCGCGACGCTCGGCAGCGCCCTGGCGGCGGAGACACGTTACTTCCCGGCCGACGAGGTGGCCGCGGCGTTCGCCAGGGGCGCCGTTCTCTTCGACGGCGCGGGGACGAACTACATGGTGCACGCGAGCCGCCGGGAAGCCCCCGGGCAGGCGGAAGTGCACACGAAGGAGACGGACGTCATCTACGTCCTCGACGGCTCGGCCGTGCTGGTCACGGGCGGGACCGTCGTGGACGGCGCTGCGACGGCGCCGGACGAGATTCGCGGGGCCGCCATCGAGGGCGGCGAGACCCGGCGGCTCGCCAAGGGCGACGTCGTGATCGTGCCGAAGGGAACCCCGCACTGGTTCAAGGAAGTCCCGGGACCGGTGCTCTACTACGTGGTGAAGGTGCGATGAACAAACTCGTCCTGATGCTGAACCTCGGGGCGGTCGCGACGGCGCTGGCTCTGCCCACGCCCATCGTGCGGCCGCTCGGCCGGCCCGATGCCCTGGTCGATCTACGGACGGTCGAGGGCGCGCGACTCGTACGTGCCGAGTGGCGGTACGCGGACGCGCGCATCGTCGACACCGAGGGAAGGGCGCCCGACGCCGACCTGCGGCCGTCCGATGCCGCGGTACGGACCTACGACTACGAACCCAAGGCGGGCGCAGCCGGGTTCGACGATCGGGACTGGCCCGTGATCGAGCCGGCGGCACTCGAGGCCCGGCGCGGCAGCGGCAAGGTGTCGTTCGGGTGGTACCGCACGGGGATCACCATCCCGGAGCGGATCGGCCGCTTCGACCCCACCGGCTCCACCGTCGTCTTCGAAGTCGTCGTCGACGACTACGCCGAGGTGTGGATCGACGGCCGGCTCGCACCGGCGCTCGGACAGACGGGCGGCGGAGTGGCGGCGGGCTTCAACGCCCCGAACCGCGTCGTGGTCGGACGCGACGTCCGACCAGGGCAGCGCATCGAGATCGCGGTCTTCGCCGTCAACGGACCCGTCTCCGCCAGCCCGGCGAACTTCATCTGGGTGCGCTCGGCCACCCTCGACTTCTTTGGGCCGTCGGCTGCCGAGAGCGTCGGCCGAGTGGTGCGGGTCGATCCCGCGCTCGATGCGATCGTGCCGGCCGCGCCGCGCATCGAGCGGCTGGCGACGGGCTTCCTCTTCGCCGAGGGCCCGGTGTGGGTTCGCGACGGCGGGTATCTGCTCTTCAGCGACCCGAACGACAATCGCATCTACCGCTGGACGCCCGACGGCGAGCTGTCCGTCTTCAGGACGAAGAGCGGATACAGCGGTTCCGACATCGCCGAGTACGGCCAGCCGGGATCCAACGGGCTCACGCTGGACCGCGAGGGGCGGCTGACGATCGACGAGCACGGCAACCGCCGGGTGACCCGGCTCGAGAGGAACGGCCAGCTCACCGTGCTGGCCGACCGCTACGAGGGGAAGCGACTCAACAGCCCGAACGACCTGGTCTATCGGTCGGACGGCTCCCTCTACTTCACCGATCCCCCGTTCGGGCTGCCGGAGGTCTTCGACGATCCGCGCAAGGAGCTCCCCTACAGCGGCGTCTATCACTGGAACGGCGGGACGCTGCGTCTGGTCGCGAGAAACCTCACGGGACCCAACGGGATCGCGCTGTCGCCCGACGAGGAGGTCCTCTACGTCGCGAACTGGGACCTCGAGAGCAAAGTCGTGATGCGCTACCGCGTCCAGGCGGACGGGGCGCTGTCCGACGGCGAGGTGTTCTTCGACATGACGAGCGAGGAGGGCGAGATCGCGCTCGACGGTCTCAAGGTCGACCAGCGCGGCAACGTGTACGTCTCAGGGCCGGGCGGCGTCTGGATCATTTCACCCTCGGGCACGCACCTCGGCACGATCGTCGCACCCGAGCTTCCGGCCAACTTCGCCTGGGGCGATGCCGACGGACGCACGCTCTACCTCGCGGCTCGCACGAGCCTGTATCGGATTCGGCTGGACGTCCCCGGCGTCCGACCCTGAGCGCGCAGGGAGAGACTCATCGTACGGCGTCGGCCCGGAGTGCGATCAACGCGCAGAGGCCGCTCACGATACCGAGCGCCGGACCCATCCCTACGGCGTCAGCGACGAACCCGATCGCCGGCGGACCGACGAGGAAGCCCGCGTAGCCGCACGTTGCGACCGCGGCGATCGCGGCGCCGGAATGGACCCCCGGGGCGCGCGCGGCGGCGCTGAAGAGGATGGGAATCACGTTCGAGATGCCGAGACCGACGAGACCGCAGCCGGCGATGGCGGCCGCGGGATGAGCCAGGACGAGCGCTCCCGCCAGCCCGCCGGCGGCGACGGTGGCGGAGGTGCGCAGGACCGGATCAGGGCCGAAGCGTGCCACCAGCCTGTCGCCGGTGGCCCGTCCGGCAGCCATGGCGAGGGAGAAGGCGGCGAACCCGAACGCGGCGACGGCGGCGCTGCTACCGAGGGAGTCGTGCAGGTAGACGGCGCTCCAATCGGCCATCGCACCCTCGGCGAGCAGGCCGCAGAAGGCGAGGGCACCCAGCCGTGCGAGAGGGCCGGTGGGTCGAGCGAGGATGGGACCCGGGCGGTCGGGCGATCCCGGCCGTGGCAGGAGACCGGAGAGCGCGAGCGTCACCGCCCCGAGCGACGCGGCCGCGGCGGCCACGACGTGCAGGGCGTCGCCGGCGCCGGCGGCCATCGCCCCGCCGGCGAGCGCTGCTCCGACGAGCCCACCGGCGCTGAACAGCGCGTGAAACGACGACATGATGGCGCGGCCGTAGCGGTGCTCGACCTCGACGGCCTGCGCGTTCATCGAGACGTCGAGCACGGCGTTGGATGCGCCGAGAAGCACGAGCGCCAGCGCAGCGCGTGCGACCGTGGGTGCGAGCACCGGCAGCGGCAGGGTCAAGCAGAGCGCGATGCCGGCGACGGACGTCATGGTCCGACTGCCGTGGCGCCCGACCAACCAGCCGGAGAGGGGCAGCGCCACGATCGCGCCGATGGCCATGCAGAGCAGGAGGAGGCCGAGCTGTCCGTCGGTGAGGCCGTGGCGCTCCTTCACCGCCGGAATGTGCGGGACCCAGCTGGCGAGGAGGATGCCGTTGACCAAGAAGAAGGTCGAGACGGCGAGGCGGGCGCGCGTGGGCACGCCGCGACGCTACGCGCCCCGATCGGTGCGGCGGACGCGGCGCTCGTCGCCGTTCATCTCGCGCTCCAGCAGGGTGCGCAGCGCCTGTCGGGCCCGATGCAACCGGGTCTTCACCGCGTTCGGCATGATGCCGAGGCGGGCCGCCGTTTCCTCGGTGTCGAGCTCCTCGATGTCACGGAGCACGAGCACCGTACGGTAGTTCTCGGGAAGGCGGTCGATGGCGCGACGCACGAGGGTGCGCGTCTCACGACGTTCGAGCAATGCCACGCTCTCGGTGTCCCAGGCCGCGGCGGGCTCGGCGAAATGTCCGTCCTCGTCGAAGTGTGGCAGCAGGTCGTCGATGGACTCCTCGGGGCGCCGCCGCCGGCTGCGCAGCTTCATGAGCCCCGCGTTGACGACGATGCGATGCAACCACGTCGAAAGCTTCGCGGTGCCCTCGAACGATTGGATCGACCGGAAGGCGGAGAGGAACGCCTCCTGTACGACGTCGCGGGCGTCGTCTTCGACGGTCATCATCCGGCGCGCGGTCGCGAGCATGCGACCGCCATACTGCCGCACGAGCGCCTCGAACGCATGCGGATCGCCGGCGCGGAGCTGGACGACCAGCGCGGCGTCGCTCGAGCCCAGCAGCTCGTCGACGAGGCCGGAGCGGCCGTGCAGCCGGGATCCCGTACGCTCCAGGTCCAGCAGCAGGTTCACGCCCGCCGCGTCGGCGAACTGGAGGCCTGAAAGGTCGAGGTCGACGGTCCCGTGCGCACTCTTCACCACCTGACACTCCATGTGCAGCTCCTCCACGCTCGGTTGGGTGAGACGGCCCTCGACTCGCAGCGTCGGTCGTCGTCCATCTTCGCTGATTCTCGTGACTCGCATCATTGCGCCCGCTTCCATCGCAACGAGCGTGCCGGGACGATCGAGTCCGAGTCCGTCCTAGAAAAGTGCTTGATCTCATAGGCAGTTACCCACGCGAGCAGCGGGGGCGACCCCCCCGGGCAGCGGGCGCGACATTTCGCGGATCCACGGGGAGTTCACGGATCCGCTTGCCTCGGCGCGTGGGCCAGGACTATGCAGATTCGCGCATGGGTGAACGGGGATGAGCGCGGCGCCCGGCCGCAGCGTCGCCTCCTGGAACGCCGAGCTGGCGTTTCGCTCCGTGGTCGAGGCCACGGCCGACAAGGCCGGGCTCGATTTCATGCGTCACCTCGTCAAGAACCTCGCCGACTCCCTCGGCGTGGCCTACGCGTTCGTCGCCGAGTTCGCCGGCACCTCGGACCGGGTGCGCACCATCGCGCTCTGGGACGGGAAGGACTGGCGGCCGAACATCGAGTATTCGCTGGCCGGCACGCCCTGCGAACAAGTCGTCGCCGGACAGCTTTGCCTCTATCGCGACGACGTGCAGTCCTTGTTCCCGGCCGACTCCGACCTCGTGGCCCTCGGGGCGCGAAGCTATCTCGGCGTCCCGCTGCGCAGCGCAACGGGGCAGACGCTGGGGCACCTCGCCGCCATCGACACGCGCCCCATGGCCGAGGACCCCCGCGGCGTCACGATCTTCGAGGTGTTCGCGAACCGTGCCCGAGTCGAGATGGAGCGGCTGCACGCCGAGGCCGTGCTCACCCGCGCCTGCGAAGATCTCGAGGTCCGGCTCGCGAGCACGAAGCAGCACCTCGATCTCGCCTACGGAGAGCTGCAAGCGCTGCTGGAGATCAACCAGTCGTCGACGCGCCACCTCCAGCGCGAGGACCTCTTCAACGCCCTGGCCGAATGCGTCAAGCCGTTGTTGCCGACCGAGCGCTTCGGCATCGAAGTGCCGACCGGACCCGACAGCCTCCGCGTGCACGTACTCGCCATGGATCGTCCCTCTAGCTCGCCCATGATCGAAGAGTTCCCGTCGGCGGGCACGGCCTGCCGCTGGGCCCAGGAGAACCGCCGGCGCTACGTCGCCGCCTGCCGGGAAGACCTGCGCGAGCTGTTCCCCACCACCTTCGTGGTCATGGAGCGCGAGGGCATGGAGGCGCTGTGCGCCCTGCCGCTGTTGCGGGAGGAGCGAAGCTTCGGCGCCCTGTTCTTCATGTCGACCGCGAAGGATGCGTACCGGAGCATCCCGGTCGAGCTGCTCGAGCGGGTGGCGAGCGCCGTGGCCGTCGCCGTCGACAACTGCTTCGCCCACGAAGAGGTGCGCACGCTGCGCGACCGCCTGGCGGCCGAGAACTCCTACCTCCAGGAGGAGATCAAGGAAGAACACAACTTCCGCGAGATCGTCGGGCGCAGCCCGGCCATCACGCGCGTGCTGTCCGTGGTCGAGACCGTAGCGCGGACCCCGTCCACGGTGCTCATCCTGGGCGAAACCGGGACCGGCAAGGAGCTGATCGCGCGCGCCGTGCACGACCGGAGTCCACGGCGCGACCGCCCGCTCGTGAAGGTGAACTGCTCGGCCATCTCGAGCGGGCTCGTCGAGAGCGAGCTCTTCGGACACGTGAAGGGTGCGTTCACCGGCGCGATCGAAGGGCGCACGGGTCGGTTCGAGATCGCGGATGGAGGCACCATCTTCCTCGACGAGATCGGTGAGCTGCCGCTCGACACGCAGGTGAAGCTGCTGCGGGTCCTGCAGGAGCGGGAGTTCGAGCCGGTCGGCAGCAATCGGCCGCGGCGGGTCGACGTCCGGGTCATCGCGGCGACGAATCGCGACCTGGAGCACGAGGTCGCGCAGGGCCGCTTCCGGCAGGATCTCTACTTCCGCCTAAACGTCGTGCCGGTCTTGATGCCGCCGCTTCGCGAGCGGCAAGGCGATGTGCCGTTGCTCGTCCACCTGTTCGTCGACCGCTTCGCGCGGGAGTTCGGGAAGCAGGTGACCGGGGTATCCCAGGCGACCATGGCCCGGCTCGTCGAGTACGGCTGGCCCGGCAACGTGCGCGAGCTGCAAAACGTCATCGAGCGGGCGGTCGTGCTCGCGGAGGGGCCGACGCTCGAGTTCGGGGCCGAGCTGCTTTCCGCCCGAGGTCGGGCGGGGACGGTGACCGGGAACGAGGTGAACGGCGCGCCCCCGGCGGCGGGCGGGCAGCGCACCCTGGACGAGGTCGGCCGCCAGCACATCGTGACGACGCTGCGCGAGACCAACTGGCTGGTCGACGGCCCGCGCGGCGCGGCCGCGGCACTCGGGGTGCATCCGAGCACGCTGCGTAGCCGCATGAAAAAGCTCGGGATTCGCCGGTCGAGCGACGCGGTCTGAAACGTCCGCGCCGGCCTGGCATCGAAGCGGGCAGGACCATGGCGACTCGCGTCCTCATCCTGGGCGGTGGTTTCGGCGGCATCTACGCGGCGCTCGAGCTCGAGCGGCATCTGGCGCGACGGTCCGATCTCGACGTCACGCTCATCACGCGGGAGAACCACTTCCTGTTCACTCCCATGTTGCACGAGGTGGCGGCGGGCGACCTCGAGCTCGGCACCATCGTGAGCCCGCTGCGAAAGCTGCTCCGCCGCGTGCACACCTTCGTCGGCTCGGTCGACGCGATCGACCTGGTCGCCAAGCGAGTGACGGTGTCGCATGGGCAGGACGGGCACACGCACGAGCTGCCGTACGACCACGTGATCCTGGCGCTCGGGTCGACCACCAACTTCTTCGACCTCCCTGGGGTCGAGCGGGCGGCCCTCACCGTCAAATCCCTGGCGGATGCCGTTCGGCTGCGCAGCCGCCTCATCTCGCATCTCGAAGAGGCCAACGGCGAATGCGCCGCCGGAGCGCGCCACCCGTTGCTGACGTTCGTGGTCGCCGGGGGCGGATTCGCCGGCGTCGAGACCATGGGCGCGATCAACGACTTCGTACGGGAGGCGTTGGCGTTCTATCCGAATCTGCGGGCCGAGCACGTGCGCATGGTGTTGGTGACGCCGGACCGGCTGATCCTCCCCGAGCTGGGACCGTCGTTGGGTGCCTACGCGCAGCGCAAGCTCGCGGCGCGCGGCATCGAGATCGTTACCGGGGTGAAGGTGCGCGGCATCGAGCGTGACGTGGTGACGCTCAGCGATGGGCGGACGATCGAGGCGACGACGCTCGTCTGGACGGCCGGCAGCGCGGCGAACCCGCTGGTCGCCTCGCTGCCCGCGGCGGCTCGCGGCGGGCGCGTGCCGGTCGACGAGTATCTGGAGGTTCCGGGCTGGCCCGGCGTGTGGGCCGTCGGTGACTGCGCGCTCGTCCCGGACGTGCGGGCCGGGGGTTTCCATCCGCCCACGGCGCAGCACGCGCTGCGGGAAGGCCGGGTGGCGGCGCACAACGTCATGGCGACGCTCGAGCGCACGGTGAAGCGCTCGTTCAGATTCAGGACCCTCGGCCAGCTCGCCTCGATCGGGCGGCGCGCCGGCGTGGCGCACGTCTTCGGCATCAACTTCTCCGGCTTCGTTGCCTGGTGGCTCTGGCGGACGATCTACCTGAGCAAGCTTCCCCGCATCGAGAAGAAGGTGCGCGTGGCCCTCGACTGGACACTCGACCTCTGCTTCGCCAAGGACTTCGCATGCGTGACGATGACCCGGAAGGCAGGCGACGCGACATGACGGCCGCGACCATCGAGCTCAGCTGCCGCGAGGTGAGTGACTTTCTCGGCGCCTATCTCGACGGCGACCTCCGTCCGGACGAGCGCGCGCGGTTCGACGAGCATCTGGCGGAGTGCCCCGATTGCCGGACGTATCTACGCCAGTACGAGGCGACGATCGGGCTCGCCAAGGACGCGTGCGAGGATGACGAGGCCATTGGTGCGGGCATCCCCGACTCGCTCGTAGACGCCATCCTGTCGGCGACCGGCAAGGCCCCGCGGCGACGGACATGACGGGGCGCGGCTGCCACTGGTCCGAGTACGCCATGGAGGGCGCGCTCCTCGGGCTCTTCATGGTGGCGGCCTGCGGCTTCGCAACGTTGCTCGAGCATCCCGCGTCGGCCGTGCGGCTGGCGCTGCCCGACGGGCACGCACGCCGCGCGTTGATGGGGCTGGCCATGGGTGCCACGGCGGTGACCCTGGTCCGGTCTCCCTGGGGGAAGCAATCGGGCGCGCACATGAACCCCTCGTTGACGCTTGCGTACTTTCGCCTCGGAAAGATCCGTCGCGCCGACGCGGCCGGGTACGTGACGGGACAGTTCACGGGCGGCGTGCTGGGCGTGGCCGCCGCATGGCTGGCGCTCGGCATGCTGGTCGCGCATCCGCGCGTCCACTTCGCGGCGACGGCTCCTGGCGCATGGGGCACGGCCGTGGCGTTCGCGGCCGAGTTCGGCATCTCGGCCCTCCTGATGTCCGTCATCCTCGTCGTGTCGAACAGCGCGCGCTGGTCGCGGTACACGCCCTGGTGCTGCGGGACGCTGGTCGCGGCCTACATCACGCTCGAGGCGCCGCTCTCGGGAATGAGCATGAACCCGGCGCGCTCCTTCGCGTCGGCGGTCGGCGCCCGGCAGTGGACGGCGCTCTGGATCTACTTCACCGCGCCGCCGCTCGGGATGCTGGCGGCAGCGGAGACGTACGTCCGGCTGCGCGGGCTGCACCGCGTGCTGTGCGCCAAGCTCGATCACCGTACGACGCGGCGCTGCATCTTCCGCTGCCGCTACCACTACGCCGCGTAACGCCGGCGTCCCGCCCAGCATCGTAGCTGCGAGCGCCCGGCCGACTTCGATTGGCCGGCCGCAAGGAGGCAGCATGGCTTCGCTCTCGCAGTCGATGATCTGGGCGGCGGCTCTCGCCGAGCGCATGGGCGGTACGCTCCGTTGGCTTTCGCCGGTGCTCGCCCGGCTCACCGTCGGCATCGTCTTCTTCCAGTCGGGGTGGGGCAAGCTCCACGCGCTCGACCAGGTGACCGGCTATTTCACCGAGCTCGGCCTGCCGGCGCCAGCCTTCCAGGCACGGCTCGCATCGAGCGCCGAGTTCGTGTGCGGCGGGCTCCTCTTGCTCGGCCTGGCGACGCGCTTCGCCGCGGTGCCGCTCATCATCACGATGTGTGTCGCCATCCGCACCGCTCTCTGGGACCAGGTGAGCGGCGTCTCGAGCCTGGTCGGCCTCTCGGAGTTCGCGTACATCGCGTTGCTCTTCTGGCTGGCGACCGACGGCGGCGGCCCGTTGTCGCTCGATCGAGCGCTCGCGGCGCGGACTGCGCGAGCCCGCGCCGACGTGGCGCCGTCCGCCGCACCGGCTCTGTCATGACGGACACCCACTACGACGTCGTCATCATCGGAACCGGCGCCGGCGGCGGCACGCTCGCCCATCGTCTGGCGCCGTCGGGCAAGCGCATTCTGCTCCTCGAGCGCGGCCGCTACGTGCCGCGGGAGAAGCAGAACTGGGACTCGCAGGCGGTGGTCGCCGAGGGCCGCTATCACGTCGACGAGGCGTGGCTCGACCGCAAGGGGAAGGCGTTCCACCCCGGGACGCACTACTGCGTTGGTGGCAACACCAAGTTTTACGGGGCCGCGCTCATCCGGCTTCGCCGGGAGGACTTCGGCGAGGTGCGCCATCACGGCGGCGTGTCGCCCGCCTGGCCCATCACGTACGACGAGCTCGAGCCGTACTACACGCAGGCCGAGCACCTCTACCACGTGCACGGCCTGCGCGGCAGCGATCCGACGGAGCCGGCCGCGAGCGCGCCGTATCGGCATCCGCCGATCAGCCACGAGCCACGCATCCAGGAGATCTTCGACGGCTTGCGGCGCGCGGGCCGTCGGCCGTTTCCAATGCCGGTCGGCCTCATGATCGACGAGCAGAATCCGCAGGCGAGCAAGTGCATCCGCTGCGACACCTGTGACGGCTTTCCCTGCCTCGTCTACGCCAAGGCCGACGCCCAGGTGGTGTGCGTCGACCCGGCGCTCGCGCATCCGAACGTGACGTTGATGACGAATGCGCTGGTCTCCCGGCTGGAGACGGGCGCCAGCGGCCGGGAGGTGACGCGGGTGCATGTGGAGCGCGACGGCGTGCGGGAGACGGTCTCCGGCAGCATCGTCGTCGTGGCGTGCGGCGCCATCAACTCGGCGGCGCTGCTACTGCGCTCGGCGAGCGAGCGGCATCCCGATGGGCTCGCCAACGGCTCGGGCGTCGTCGGGCGGCACTACATGTGCCACCTGAACACGATGTTGCTCGCCATGTCGCGGCACCCGAACCCGACGCGGTTCAACAAGACACTCGGCTTGAACGACTTCTACTACGCGTCCGACGAGTGGGAGCATCCGATGGGGCACGTGTCGCTGATCGGGGCGATCGACGGCAACGTGCTGAAGGCGGGTGCGCCGCGCGTGGTGCCGGGCATGACGCTCGACGCCATGGCACGCCATGCGTTGCCGTTCTGGCTCACGTCCGAGGACCTGCCCGATGCGCAGAACCGCGTCACGGTCGACCGTGAGGGGCGCATCGTCCTGTCGTACCGCCCGAACAACGAGGAAGCGCACCGCCGGCTGGCTTCGACGTTGAAAGGGCTGCTGAAGGACGTCGAGTGCGACCACGACCACCTGTTGCCGCTCCAGGCGTACGTTCCGGGACGGATTCCGCTGGCGGGCGTGGCGCATCAGAACGGCACGATTCGGTTCGGCGAGGACGCCAGGACGTCGGCGCTCGACCCGAACTGCCGCGCGCACGAGGTGGACAACCTCTACGTCGTGGACGCCAGCTTCTTTCCGTCGAGCGGGGCCGTCAATCCCGCGCTCACGATCATGGCCAACGCGATGCGCGTTGGCGATCACATCCGGGAGCGTCTCGAGTGATGCGACTGCGGGCATTGCCAGCCGTCCTCGTCCTGCTGCTCGCCGCATGGAGCGCCGAAGCGAGGGTCGGCCGCGTGCAGACCGTCGGCGTCACCGTGGCGGATGCGGACCGGTCCGTCGCGTTCTATCGGGACGTGCTCGGGTTCGAGGTCGTGGACGACGTCGAGGTGTCCGGCGAGGCCTACGAGAGGCTCTACGACGTCTTCCCAGTGCGCATGCGGGTGGTGCGCCTGCGGCTCGGCCGCGAGGAGCTCGAGCTGACCGAGTACCTCACGCCCCGCGGCCGCCCGGCCCCAGTCGACGCGCGGAGCAACGACCTGTGGTTCCAGCACGTCGCCATCGTGGTGCGCGACATGGACGCGGCCTACGTCGTGGTGCGCAGGCACCGCGTGATGCAGGTGTCGCCCGAGCCCCAGCGCCTACCCGACTGGAACCCTCAGGCCGGCGGCATCCGCGCCTTCTACTTCCGGGACCCGGACGGGCATCCCCTGGAGCTGATCTGGTTTCCGCCAGGGAAGGGCGACGTCCGCTGGCAGGAGCCGGCGACGGGGCTCTTCCTCGGCATCGACCATACGGCCATCGCCGTGGACGACACCGACGCCAGCCTCGCGTTCTACCGCGACCGGCTGGGCATGCGCGTGGCGGGCAGCAGCGACAATCACGGTCCGGAGCAGGAGCGGCTCAACGCCGTGCGCGGTGCGCACCTCCGCATCACCACGCTGCGGGCCCCGCATGGGCCGGGCATCGAGCTGCTCGAGTACCTGACGCCCGCGAACGGCCGTCCGTATCCGGCCGACGCGCGAGCCAACGATCTGTTGCACTGGCAGACCCGGCTGGTCGCGCATGACGCCGAGGCGATGGCCGCCTTCGGTGCGGCGGTGCGGCTCCCGGGCAAGCCCATGGGCTTCGAGCGGGCCGTGGGCCTGCGCGATCCCGACGGGCATTTCGTGGAGGTCGTGACGCCATGAGTACCGGTCGGCGACACCAAGACGCGGAAAGCCAGCGGCTCGCCGAGGACGCCGCACGGGAGCGGAACTGGAAGCGCTGGGGGCCCTATCTGGCCGAGCGCCAGTGGGGCACGGTGCGCGAAGACTATTCGCCCGACGGCACGTGCTGGGACTACTTCCCGCACGACCACGCGCGCAGCCGCGCCTACCGGTGGGGCGAGGACGGGTTGCTGGGCATCACCGACCGCGAGGGGCGCCTGTGTCTCGCCCTGGCCCTGTGGAACGGCCGCGATCCCATCTTGAAGGAGCGCCTCTTCGGGCTGACGGGGCCGCAGGGCAATCACGGGGAGGACGTGAAGGAGTGCTACTTCCATCTCGACTCGACGCCGACGCACTCCTACCTGAAGGCGCTCTACAAGTATCCGCAGGCCGAGTTCCCGTATGCCCGGCTGGTCGAGGAGAACGCGCGGCGCGGGAAGCTCGACGGCGAGTTCGAGCTCGCCGACACCGGCGTCTTCGACGGCGACCGGTACTTCGACGTCACGGTCGAGTACGCCAAGGCATCGCCCGACGACCTCGTCGTGCGGTACACGATCGCCAACCGCGGTCCGGAGGCCGCGACGCTGCACGTGCTGCCGACGGTGTGGTTCCGCAACACCTGGTCGTGGGGCCGCACGGGCGAGGGTTACTGGCCGAAGCCGCGCCTCGCACGGACCGATGACGGCACGCTGAGCGCCGAGCACGTCTCGCTCGGTCGCTACCGGGTCTGGGCCGACGGACGTCCGGACCAGCTGTTCACGGAGAACGAGACGAACCTGGAGCGCCTCTTCGGCGTGGCGAACGCGTCCCCGTGGGTGAAGGACGCGTTCGACGCCTACGTCGTGCATGGGCGCACCGACGCCGTGAACCCCGAACACGTGGGGACCAAGGCGGCGTTCCACTACGTTGCGCACGTGCCCGCAGGTGGCGAGGTCGCCATCCGCCTGCGACTCACGGCCGAAGGGGAGGCGAGCGGGCCGGCGTACGGAGGCGGCGCCACGGCGCTGGCGGTCGACCAGGTGATCGCCGAGCGGTCACGCGAAGCCGAGGCGTTCTTCTCGCGCCACGTCCCGGCGGAACTCGACCGGAGCGAACGCATCGCGGTCCGGCAGGCGTACGCCGGGCTCCTCTGGGCGAAGAAGTTCTTTCACTACGTCGTGAAGGACTGGTTGGACGGCGACCCCGCCCAGCCGCCGCCGCCCGCGAGCCGGCGTCACGGGCGCAACGCGCAGTGGACGCACCTCTACAATCGCGACGTCATCTCGATGCCGGAGGGCTGGGAATATCCCTGGTACGCGGCATGGGACCTGGCTTTCCACATGCTGCCGCTGGCGCAGATCGACCCGGCCTTCGCGAAGGAACAGCTCGTGCTGTTCACCCGCGAGTGGTACATGCATCCGAGCGGCCAGCTGCCGGCGTACGAGTTCGCGTTCGGCGACGTGAATCCGCCCGTGCACGCCTGGGCGGCGTGGCGGATCTATAAGATGACGGGGCCGCGCGGGGACCGGGATCGGGTCTTCCTGTCACGGATCTTCCAGAAGCTCGCCCTCAACTTCACCTGGTGGGTGAACCGCAAGGATACGCAGGGCAACAACCTCTTCGGCGGCGGGTTTCTCGGCCTCGACAACATCGGGGTCTTCGACCGCTCGCGGCCGCTGCCGGGCGGCGGGACGCTCGAGCAGGCCGACGGCACGGCGTGGATGGCCTTCTACTGCGTGACGATGCTGGAGATGGCGCTGGAGCTGGCGCGCGACAACCCCGCTTGTGAAGACATGGCGTCGAAGTTCTTCGAGCACTTCATCGGCATCGTCGATGCCATCAACGGGCTCGGCGGCACCGGCCTCTGGTGTCCGGAGGACGGCTTCTACTACGACCAGTTGCACATTCACGACCAGGTGACACCGCTGCGCGTCCGCTCGATGGTCGGACTGCTGCCGCTGATGGCGTGCACGGTGCTCGACGAGGAGACGCTCGATCGGCATCCATCGTTTGCCAAGCGATTGCGCTGGTTCCTCGCGAACCGGCCCGATCTCGCTCGCCACGTCGTCTCCGACGGATCAGGGGGGCATCGGCTCCTGGCCATCCCGTCGCGCGAACAGCTCGAGCGCACGCTGCGCTACATGCTGGACGAGACGGAGTTCCTGTCGCCCCACGGCCTACGCTCGCTCTCGAAGGTGCACCGGGAGCGCCCCTTCGCGGTCAGGGTCGACGCCGAGGAATACGAAGTGCATTACACACCGGCGGAGTCCGACACCTGGCTCTTCGGGGGCAACTCGAACTGGCGGGGGCCGGTCTGGTTTCCGGTGAACTATCTGCTGATCGAGGCCCTCGAGCGCTACGACCGCTTCTATGGTGACGGCCTGCGCATCGAGTGCCCGACGGGATCGGGGATCATGCTGACGCTCGGCGAGGTCGCCGGCGAGCTGTCACGGCGTCTGGCGACGCTGTTCGTCCCCGCGGCGAACGGCCAGCGTCCCTGCCACGGTACAGACCCACGGTTTGCCGCCGACCCGCACTGGCGTGACCTCGTCACGTTCGCCGAGTACTTCTGCGGCGACACGGGCCGCGGCATCGGCGCGCGCTACCAGGGGTGGACGGCGCTGGCGATCCGCTGCTTCGAGGACCTGGCCCGGGGCCGGGCGCGGCGGGCGGCGTAGATGCCGCCCCAGATGGTCGCTCCGCGCTGACGTAGGAACTCAATCCGAGGGTGCCGAGGCGCGTGATTGGTCGGAAGACTCGACGGACGACAGCTTCCGCTCAAGGGTTGCCAACCAGCCCGTGCGCAGTTCCTCGAGCACATTCGGCTGTCCAGCCGGGAGGCTCCTTATCTCTCGTCCGTCCGTAAGAAGTGAATCGTAGTCCTCTCCAAGCTTGAACGACGTGAGAAGACGCTCTCTCCAAGCACGCTCGATCCCTCGTGGCTCGAATATCTTGAAGCCCTCACACACTGCGATTCGAGCCCTATGCAGTGCCAGCTGTGGCGCCTTCTGACTCGGCATCACAAGTCTGCACACGTCTTCGTAGAGCTTACGGCCGCCACGCGGCTGTACAAGCTCACCTTGCGTGGATACCGCGCCCGCACCAACGATAACGCTTCCTTCCCTGGATAGGGGCAACTTGGCCTGCTCTAGTCTCGTGAAGCTCGTGCGTGTCACCCGCCCCACGAGCTTTGGGCTGAGGTACAGCTCTTGTTTCATGAGACGTTGCTCCGTCACCAGGTCGTCCTTGCCGTCACTACTCACGTCCGCGCGCACCAGAATGACAGAGAACGTCACGTCGTGCTGCGCCAATTCTCGGAGCACCCTGGCCACCGCTTCGCTGTACCCCGTCGTGAGGAGGAGCCTTCGTCCTCCAGCCACCACTTCGGCGAGTTTCCTCGCGGCCTCCTCGGAGGTGGTCCGCCTCGATGGCTCACAAACCTCTCCAAAATGCCGGAGCACGCCGATGACTTGCTTCCGATCCTTCGCGCCCCGCAGGACTTCCTTCCTGAGGAGCTCGATGAGGGGGAACCCATGCCGCCCGTTGAGTGCCTTTTCGAGGGTCTGTATCGCCCCCTCAAAGCTCAGGTCGGAGTCCTCCATCACCCCAGCGACGGTTGCGGCAGCATGCTCGAGCGCACGGCCCGTGGAACGCTCGAGCATGATTGATCGTATGGCTCGCGCGAAATGAGGCGCATGCCGCCGAACGGACGCGAGTTGCACCGCTAGGTTGCGTCCGCGTCGGTCTATGTCCGTGGCATCCTCCGAGTCGGAGAGGCGGGGATGGTTGCCGAAATGCAATTGGATCCGCCGCGTCGCGCGCCATTCGAGTGCGGGGATCGTAGTGTCAATAAGGGCCTCGAGGGCCCACGGGCCAGCTTCGAAGTGTCGACTGGTGGCCAGTAGCAGGGCTTGCGCTCGCTGTGCGAGCGCACGTGCCTTTCGCAGTTCGAAGTCGAGGTGCCATCGCTTGACCATGCGAGGCACGACGCAAAGCGCGTGCTGCTCTTCACGGCCGCAGGCATGCTCGATCATCAAGTCTATCGCCGCGCATAGAGCCCGTAGCACTCTGCGGTCGGAGTGTCGTCTAGCGGCCACCTGGATCCTCGCTGCGGCGTGCCGAGGCATGTTCAAGACGGCAACAAGCGTGACGGTGACTATTGCCGCGGCGGTCAGGCCGACCTCTACGGCTTGCCCCAGAAGGGGGCGCTGGGACCCGAGCTGCTGCAGGAGCTTGGCGACGACAGGCAGAAGGGCCGACACCGCGAACACGCTGATCGCGAACAACACGGGGTCACGAAAGGGAAACCCGAAGAGCCTGGTGGCGTTCATCGCGGCGACTGACAGCGGTCGCCGCACGACGGCGACACATCTCCGCCCGCCGTAGATGATGACCTGGAGAATGCGACTGAAGGGTCGCGGCCTTAGCGTTGCACCCGGCATGGTGCCGGGTGGTGTCGCTCATCCAGGAGGCTCACGTCAAGAGCAGACCGGACTATCTAGCCACTGGGAAAGTAGCGCTGCTCGCACGACGGCGTCTCGATCCGTCAGGATCCGAGGTCGCCACCGGTGGTGTCGTCAGTCACAGGGGAACGGTGCGGTGGGATGTCCCTAGTGCACGGGTGTCTTCGACCCGAGACGGTCGAGGCGTTCGATGAGCTCCTTCAGCACGCCGTCCAGCTCCTGGATCCGCCGGTAGGTGCGCACGTTCACCTCGTAGTCGAGCTCGCCGCGGAGGTCGGCGTGCGCGCTCTGGCGGTTGTTGCTGATGAGCAGGAAGCCCGTGATGAAGATCGCCTCCACGGCGAGGATGAAGCTCAGGAGCCCGAACGGGTAGTCGTCGAAGCGCACCGCGACGGCGAAGATCCCCGTGTTGAGCCCGACCCAGAGCGCGAACCACAGCGCGTGCGCGACCAGGAAGTGGGGCTTGCCGACGAACGCGGTGACGCGGTCTGCCAGACGCTCATGCCAGGAGATCGCGTGATTCAGCTCCTCGCGCACGAACCGGAACTCCCCCAGCGCCTTGTGACAGGTGGGGTTGCCGCAGAAGACGGCGTCGGGGGGATTCACGCCGCCGCAGGCGGGGCAGGTGATCGGCGCGCCCGACGGCATTAGAAGTCCACGCCGAAGGGGCCGCCCGTGTGGCCGATCGTGTTCCGGGTGCCGTCGGGATTCTGATAGGCGGCGTTGGGATCCCCGGCATTGCGGGCCGGGCCCGGAACCACCGTCGAAAGCGCGAAGTCTGCGAGCACCGCGTCCGCCGCGTCGCGCGGCGGGCGCCGGCGGACGAGCCGAGGGTTGCCGTCCAGGTTGCCGACGAGGTTCGGGTCTAGAAGGAGCCGCTCCGCGGTCCGGATGCGGCGGTAGTCGGTGCCGCCGCGCAGCAGCGCCGCGACGCGATTGCGGAAGAAGATGTTGTAGCGGACCGCCGAGCCGACCGTGAAGTCGCAGATGCCGCGGCCGCGCGGGCCGGCGTCTTCGACGAGCGAGCCGTTCCAGGCGAGGATGTTGTTGACGACGGTCGAGGCGCCCGTGCCGGCGAGCAGGATGCCGTTGCTGTCGTTGCGCACGATCGTGTTGTTTTCGATCACGGGCGAGGCGCCGGACACCTGGATCGCGTGCGGATCGGCCACGCTATGGTGGTTGTACATAACGAGGTTGTTGTGGATGTGCGGCGCCGCGGCCGCTCCCTCGACGTAGATGCCGCTCCCGCGCGTCGCCGCCGCGTTGGCGACGATGACGTTGCGCCGCACGGTCGGGCTGGCGTCGGCGATGCGCACACCTCCGCCCGTCGGCGCCTCGCCGCCCGTGATCGTGAAGGAGTCGATGATGCTGCCGGGCCCTTCGCCCGAGGCGAACGTGACCACGGTGCCGCCGGCGCCGCCGTCGAGGATCGAGGCGGGACCACTTCCGATGACGGCGATGGCCTTGCCCCCGAAGTCGAGCCGTTCGGCGTAGGTGCCCGGCCCGACGCGGACCTCGTCACCGTCGGAGGCGGCATCGATGGCCGACTGGACGGCGGGGTAGTCGCCGGGAACCTGAAGGACGGCCGCCCGCCCGCCGGTTGCCGTCATGGCGCTCACCAGGATGGCTGCTGAAAGCTTCCGCATGGAATCCTCCCGCGCCGTGGGATGCCGCCAGCCGGGCCGGCGTTACGGGTCACGTAAGGCGCGAGAGCAGGCCGTCGGCGAGCCAGCGGGCGAGCAGCCCGGAGGCGAAGCGGGCGCCCTCGTCGGCGGGAAGGTCGCCGAACGCGCCACAGATCACCTCGAACGGATGTCCGGCGAGCAGCGCCTCGAGCGCGCGTGCCGCGCGGGCGTCCAGGGGAGCGTGGAAGACGCGGCAATCGACGTCGCGCCAGACGCGTACGGTGGTCGGGGCGGGCTCGCTGGGGACGGCCGCCGTGTCGTCGTCCCAGAGCGCGAGCACGGGCCAGTCGAGCCAGAGCACGCGCAGCGCGCGGACGGGGACGAACCGAACCTGCGGCCAGTCCTCGGGGGAGACGCCGCGCAGGTCGTCGGCGGAGAGGACGCGGTCGTCATCGGCGTCGAAGACATCCAGCCGTGCGCGCTCGAGGCGGGCGAGGTCGGCAAGGTGCGGGGTCTCGGGGAGCGCTCGACCGATGAAAGTGGCGAAGGCGTCGCCGAGATGTCGGAGCGATGGGTCGGCCGATGGGTGGTCGCGCAGATAGCCGCGCGCGAGCACTTCGAGGCGCTCGGGGCCGAGCAGTGCGGCGAGCCGTGGAAAGTCCTCGGCGAGTACGTCGCGGAGGCGCCAGAAGTAGGCGTCGGCATAGATCTGCAGGCGCCCCGCCGGGTCGAGCGTGGTGCTGGGCTCGGTCACCGCGAGCAGCTCGTCGTCGGCCGTGAGCGCGCCCGGTCGGCTCGCGAGCGCCCGCCAGAAGCGGCCCTGGACGTCACGCAGACTTGGCATGTGCATCCAGTTCCTCCCGCTCGATCGCGCGCGCCCGTTCGGCCTCGGCGATCAGCCCGTCGAACGACGGCAGGCGATCGTCCCATTCGACCAGCGTCGCGACCGGGCCGAAGCGGCGTAACGCGGCGCGGTAGAGCGCCCACACCGCGTCGGGCACCGGGTGGTCGTGCGTGTCGACGAGGTGCGTGCCCGCGTCGGTGTGACCGGCCAGGTGGATCTGCCCGACCCGGTCGAGCGGCAGGCCGTGGAGATACTCCTCCGGCGAGAAGCCGTGGTTCACGGCGCTCACGTACACGTTGTTCACATCGAGGAGGATGCCGCAGTCGGCCGCCTCGGCGACGGATGCGAGGAAGGTCCATTCCGGCATCGTGGCATGGCCGAACGTGACGTAGCTGGAGACGTTCTCGATCAGGATGCGCCGCCCGAGGCGGTCCTGCACCCGCCCGATGCGCGCCACGACGTGGGCTAGCGCTTCCTCCGTGTAGGGGAGCGGCAGCAGGTCGTGCGCGTAGTGCCGGCCGAAGGCTCCCCAGCAGAGATGCTCGGAGACCCAGGCCGGATCGTAGCGGCGTGCCAGCTCGGCGAGCGCGTGCAGGTGGCGGTCGTGCAGGGGGTCCGTGCCACCCAGATTCATGGAGACGCCATGGAGCACGACTGGTGCCAGCGCCCGCGCCCGCTCGAGCACGTGCAGCGGGCGGCCGCCGGGGATCATGAAGTTCTCGGAGATCACCTCGAACCAGTCGGCACGGGCTGTCCCGTCGAGGACGCGGGGATAGTGTGGAGGCCGGAGGCCTACGCCGTGGCCGAGGTGCTGGAATGGACGCATGGTGAGTTGGGGCCCCGAGCCGAGCCCGGGGCCCCATACCCGTGCCTACTTCTTGGCCTCGACGACCTTGCCGCCCTTGGCCTGACAGTCGGCCGCGGTGGTCTTCGTGTGGCCCTGGCCCTTGCAGCCGTTCTGGCCGCCGCAGGCGTGGCTCGCGCCGGAACAGGCTCCCTGACCCTTGCAGGCGTTGATGCCGTCGCAGATGACCTGCTCGCCGCCGGCCTTGTCTTCGGCCATGGCGGGGACGGCGCCCGAGAGGAACAGCGTTGCTGCTGCGCTCGCAATCAAGAGACTCTTGGTGTTCATCGGCCCTCCTTGGGGTGAATTGCCCGTACGATGCCGGGCAGCTCATCCAGGTTTCAGGCGATGCGCAGCGCGCTCAGGGTCCGGTCGTGTCGACGCACTCGAGCAGGATGCTCTTGTCGGTGCTGAGCTTGTTCGTGCAGAAGCAGCCGTAGATCGCCCCGCCGCGCTGGATCTTGATCTTCGAGTCGGGCGCGGTGATGGCGGCCTCGACGATCGCACCCTGCGAGAGGCGGATGAGCGGACCGCCGACGTTCAGGATCAGGGGGAGGTCGTTGACCGTGGGCGGCGTCCAGAAGCTCGCGCCGGCGCCGATCTTGAAGTCACCCGCGACATTGACCGTGGTGCGGTCGGTCGACTGCACGAAGGCGCCGCGGCCGATGCGGACGTCGCAGAACGTGTACTCGGCGTTCGGGTCGAGATTCAGCGTGGCGCCGTTGCCCACCAGCAGCGACCCGTACGAGCCGGGGGCAAGCCCGATCATCGTTCCATACTCGGGCACGCTGACGTCGTTCCCCGGGGTGCAGGCGAAGCTCGGAAGCTGGCAGAAGGGGGCGCGGAGCGGCAGCGAGACGAGGTCGACGGTGCCGCGGATGTCGACCGTGAGGCCGCGAAACAGCGTGATGGCGAGAAGATCGTAGACGCTCGAGTACTCGCCGAGCTTGATCTGGTCGGCGGCGGCAACGCTGCCGTCGGTCATGAAGACCGTCTTGCCGAACTTGAGCAGCCCCCGCACCGGGTCGTTCACGCCCAGGTTCCCGTCCACGGTGCCGTCGTTGTTCACCTTGGCCATCTCGTCGACCAGGAAGCCGAAGCCGTCGCAGCTGCACTCGCCGGGCGGGAGCGAGGTGGACGTGGTGGACGACGTGGAGGTGCTCGTGCTGGTCGACGTGGAGCTGCTGGTGCTGCTGGACGTGCTGCTGCTGCTCGACGTGCTCGAGGTGGTGCTCGTCGACGTGCTGGTCGTCGAGCTGGTGGACGTGCTCGTCGAAGACGACGTGGTGCTCGACGTGCTGGTCGTGGAGCTGGTCGACGTGCTCGTGGACGAGGAGGTGGTGCTGGACGTGCTCGTGGTCGAGCTCGTCGACGTGGTGGTCGAAGACGAGGTCGTGCTCGACGTGCTCGTCGTCGAGCTGGTGGACGACGTGGTGGAGGACGACGTGGTGCTGGACGTGCTGGTGGTGGAGCTGGTGGACGTGCTGGTCGACGACGTCGTGGTGGACGAGGACGTGGTGCTGGACGTGCTCGTCGTCGAGCTGGTGGACGTGGTGGTCGTGGACGACGTCGTGCTGGACGTACTGGTCGTCGAGCTCGTGGATGAGGTGGTGGAGGACGACGTGGTGCTGGACGTGCTCGTGGTCGAGCTGGTCGACGTGCTGGTCGTCGAGCTGGTGGACGAGGTGGTCGAGGTCGAGGACGACGTGCTGGTCGTGGTCGTGACGAGCGTGGCGGAGGCGGTATCGGCGTCCGACGGGTCGGAGAGACCGAGGATGTCGCCGCCGCTCGGGTTCGTGGGGTTGCCGCTCGCGGTGACGGAGTTCACCAGGCTCGAGGTGATGGTGGTCTGATAGTAGAAGACCAGGCTCGCGGCCGGCGCGAGCGGCTCGGTGCCCGAGAGCTGCGTCATGCTGGCGCGCGTGATGCCGAGCGGAAGATCGGTCAGCGTGACGGCGTTCAGGTGGGTCTGGCCGGTGTTCGTCACCGCGAAGCAGTAGGTGACGGCCGCACCCGAGAGGCCCGCGACGGATTCGCCGCCCGGACACCCCGCACCCGAGTTGTGGCCGAGGTAGACCGTCTTCTGCACGTCGATGCCGGTGGCGACGGTGATGGGGAAGTCGGCCTGGTCGCAGATCGTGGTGCCGAACGTCGTGGCGCACGCCTCGTTCACCGCTACGACGTCGTTCACGACGGCGGTCACTACGGCGTCGAAGCGAACGGTGAAGCTGAGATTGGGGTTCAAGATGGTGGACACGTTGGCGCCGCCCTCGTCGAGCGGGAACGTTGTGCCGCCGGCGTCGGGGATGGGGGTGGTCCCCATGAGGTCGGTGAGGGTCGTCGTGTTGGGGACGTAGGCGACCTCGGCCGGCAGGATGTCGCTCACCATGAATGGGCCGACCGTACCCGTGCCCTCGTTCGGCACCACCACCGTGTACCGAACCGTGTCGCCGACGTTGTAGAGCCCGAGGGGTGCGGTGTCGGTGAGGAGTGCCACTGTCTTGGAGACGTCGAAGAAGGGGAAGTTCGGGATGCCGACGCCGGAGTCGATGGCCGGGCTGCCGACGCTGGCCGTGGCCGGGTCTTCGCCCCAGGCGCCGGCCAGCAGCGCATCGCTTCCGTCGCAGACGAAGATTTTGGTGCCGCTCTGGTCGCCCGGCACGTCGGGGATGCTGTTGTTGTCGAGGTCGAGGTAGACGAGCGAACGGGTGAGCGGGTTGACCGTGCGCAGCGCGTCGTACGGGAAGCCCGTGAACGGATCGGTGAACGATCCGCCGTTCCCCAGATAGTCGATGCAGATGTCGATCGGCCCGCTGCTCGAGCTGCCGACCGGATACACCGCGGTCACCCAGATCGGTGCCGTGCTCTCGACCGGCGAGGTGATGGTGGGATCGTCGCCGGGTGCGAAGCCCGCCACCACGAGCGAGCTCAGGAAGGTGTCCGGCACCAGCGCATAGCCCCAATCCCACGTGTCGTTGTCCGCCACGCTGGCCGAGCCCACGCCGGTGGCCGAGATGGCGTAGAAGGCCGCACCACTGGTGAAGAAGTGCGCGGCCTGACCCGCGGGCATGGTCTGCGACACCACGGCGCCGGCCGGGACGTTGATCGCCGGCTGGGCGCCGGCGCCCGTTTCCCAGTTGACCGTAATGGCCGACGCCCCGTCGTTGTAGAGGAAGATCCGGGTCGCGGCGCCGGCATTGCCGCCGACGGAGGCCGGCGTGCTGACGGGCGCGTAGTAGTGACTCGACCACGCGGCCGACGGGAAGAGCGTGAACGAGCGGCTCTCGAAGTTGTCGCAGATGTCGCCGGTGATGAGCTGTGCCTGGATGGGGAGGGAGCTGGTGATCTCGTCGCCGACGGCGAGCGGGCCGTTGAAGTAGTGGTTCTGGCCCTGGGCGAGCGTTGCGACCAGGACGGAGTTCAGGAAGATCTGCGTCCCGTTCTGCGACGCCTGGACCAGCGCGCCCGTGTACGAGAAGGTGTCGGCGTCGACGGCCGTCGCCATGTTGCCGCCGACCGGCACCACGTAGCGGGTGCCCCAGTACTGGGTGGGATAGACCTCCGAGGCGTCGCCGAGCAACGTGTTGGTGCCGGCCGCGATGAACAGGCGGTTCACCGCCACGAACTCGGTCGCGACGATGCGGTCCCCGCCGTTGTAGTGGTTGGTCGAGCCGAGTGCCGCGGTATTGAAGGTGCTGCTGAGGGTCAGCACCTGCCCGGCGACGAGCAGGTCGTCGGCATCCCCGGGGGCGATGCCGTTCCCGAGGTTGCCGTCCCCCCACGTCTGGGTGAACGCCTGCAACGGCATGGTGACGTTGGCCTCGTAGCCGCCGTCCTCCCAGTGGTCGTAGTAGACGACCGTGCCCGGCTGGTTGATCGTGATGGTGTTGTACGAGGTGACGGGGTTCACCGGATCCTGCGCGGTGCTGTCG
>Ga0187893_10005210_pt1 | contig 23624 bp, 9 predicted proteins | sample MA1701074metaG_FD_139574 | JGI IMG/M metagenome (GOLD analysis project Ga0187893, IMG submission 139574) | White microbial mat communities from a basaltic lava cave in the Kipuka Kanohina Cave System on the Island of Hawaii, USA - MA170107-4 metaG ...
ATTTGGAGTTGGATGTGTAGTCGTTCAGGTCCATCAGCGTGTAGCTGTCGGACTCCGCGGTGTTGGGCCGCCACATTGCCGCGACAGTTCCTCCCCCCGTTCGCACCACCTGGCCGATGATGGTCTGGCGGTCGTCGATGTCCCAGGCGTACGAGTGATTCGTGGCGCCGTAGCCTGGCAATTGTCGCGGCGACAGATCATCGCGCAGCCAATAGACGGCGCGCGTGTCTTGAATGGGAGCGTCGGGTTGTACGGTGCTATAGCCGGCGGCGGTGCCATCCTGGTTGATCGCGAGCGCGGCGCTGAAATCGCCACCTAAGGTGCCCAGGTCTTCCAACTTGTCGTTCGACTGGCCGCCGGCCAACGAGACGTGTGAACGCACGGCATGGGTGACGGCGACGTCCGGACGCGTCGCATCAAACAGGCGCGATTGCCCTATCATTTCGCCTGCCTCATTAATCGCCCAAAAACCGGATTCGTTGTTGAGCTGTTGCAGCGCGCCGTAGGACACCGGCGGTTCGCCGTTGGTTGGCCAGAGTGTGGCGTGTTTCACCGTCGTTAGCGGTGGGCTGTTTGGGTTTTCATCGGGGAAGTACAACCACGTCGCGAGACCCACGCCGAGTCCAGCACGGGACATGTCCAACAGCGCGTTGAGAGTTGGATAGGGATCGGGATGCGGGGGATGCCCGATGGGAATCCGGAGCGCGGCCACATCCGGCGTGAAATCAAGGAACGATCCCACCCACACCCCAGCGTGCCATTGCTGGATGGTCCGACCCTGGCTGTCCTGAACCTGGACTAGATTTGCTCCGACGATGGCGCCGAAGTCAGCCAGCCGATACGGCTCAAAGGTTCCTCGATCAAAGCTGAGCGCCTCGGCGTTGGGACGCCAGAGAAAGGTCGTTGGGTTCGCTGTATTGAACGGATCCAGCAACAACACCTCGTTGTTATCCGACAGACCAAACGCCGACGTCAGCCCCAAATCCAGCGGCGAGCCGTTGTCCGCAAAACGGAATTTGTCGTGAACCGATAGGCCTGAGTTTGGAGTGCCGGCTTTAGCCGGAAAGACGCCACGCCGGCTGAAGCCGGGACTCCAAGCCTGCAGTTCACGGGAAGCGCGAATCAGTTTCCCGCCCGGTCGCCGCTTGAGCCAGGTGGAGACAGGCGTTGCCACTCCGTCGTCCACCAGGCTTTCGGGCAGGTCCAGCACGGCAAAACCCGTCACGTAAGGACGCGTAGTCGCTGTGGCCGGATTGGAATCCGGCGAACGTTCACCGGACGCTGAGCGAACATAGGCGCGATAGCGATACAAGGTCATTGGGATGAGGCCGTGATTTTCCATGGACGACTCGTCCGTTGGAAGATAGCCGACCGGCACCCACGATTCGTTGGCGCCTATGGTGCGTTCCACAATGATGACCTCGTTGGTGTCCGTTGATGGATAGTCCCACGAGATTCTGACCGCATTGCAGCCAATGGCAGCGGCCAGCAGATTCTGCGGCGCCGGCAAGCCCGCGTTCAAAGGCGGTTCAACGATGATGCGGACCCGTGCCTCGCCTCTTTGCCCTGTGTTGTCCGTCGCAGCGGCGGTGAATTCGTGTTCGCCTGCCGGCAGTCCCTGCCACGAATAGCTCAATGAGCCGCCGGGCACGCTGGTTTCCGCGGTGCTGTAGAGGTGCAAAGACAAATTGGTCACTACATTGTCACTGTCGGTTGCTTGAACCACGAAGTTGACCGGCATTCCAGCGGCAAATCGCGCCCCGCCCACTGGTTGCACAATCTGCACCTGCGGGGCGTGCAGTTCCGCCACGTGAAGCGTCAACTCCTCGCTGAGATAACTGTTGCCGAACAAATCTGTCACGCGCGCCTGCACCACATAGTCGCCAACAGTGACAGGCACCCAATCTGTGAACGTGAAATCCGTTGTGGCCACAGGTTGACCGGTCGCGAGGAAGGTCACATCGAAAAAGATCCCGCCGGGATCTTGCAGGCGAATGGAAAGCAGCCGCGTCGAACCGAGTGGCACCCATTCCGTCTGGCGCGGGTCTTCCCACAAGACTTTCAGGAACGGCGTTGCGTTGACAGAAACCGGCGCGCTGTCCGCATGGCTGTCAACTTCAGTGAAGGCACGAGCCGTGAACGAGTACGGCCCAGGATTCGTGGGCGTGTAAGTAAGGAGGTAAGGTCCGTTCGTCTCGGAGCCGATCAACTCACTCCCCTGGTAGAATTCCACTCGCTGGATCCGCACTGGTTCAATAACGGTCACCTCCGCAGCCAACAGCAGCGGATAACCAACAAGTGCTCCATGTTCCAGGTCTGGAAGATGGGCTTGCAGGGTTACCGTGGGCAGCGGGGCCGTAACGCGCACATAGATGACGGCGACACCCGCCGCGCCATCGTTGTCCCAGGCGTAGGCGGAGAAGTAGTAGTCGCCGGCACGGGGCGGGGTCCAGGTCCCGGAATAATTCGGGCCAGCGCCGGCCGCGACGAATTCAGCGCGGGCATAGTCGGGCGTGTAATAGTCCACCACGAAAACTGCGTTGGTCACGATGCCATCCGAATCCGTGGCGTTGATGGAGAGCGGGAGGGGAACTCCAGCGATGGCTTCGGTGCCGTTGACGGGAGTGATCCATTCCACGAACGGTGGGCTGACCACTCGAATGGCCAGCGGCGTCGAAAGCGTCGCGCCACCACGATCATCAGTTGCCAGAATGGTGATGGCGTGGTGGCCCGGTTGCGAAAACGCCCAGTCGATGGAGACGATGCCCACGACGTCGGATGGCATTGCTTCGCCAATTTTCAGCCCGCCATCGAAAAACTCAACACGTGTCACGTTACCGTCGGAGTCCGACACTTGCGCCAGCAGCGTGACGGTTTGGCCGACGCTGTAGGGCTGTTCGAAGGGAAAACTCCAGAGAGCATGGATGCGCGGCACGTCGTTGACGGTGATCGTGACGTTGGCGCGCGTGCTGAACATAGAATCGCTCACGGCCAATTCGAGTTGATAGACGCCGGGCAAATCGAAGCTGACGTCGGTCGCCGGTTGATTGGGCTGAGCGAACCTCGCGGGCACAAAGCCGCTGATGGTGCGCCATTGATGCGACAGCGTTTCGCCGATGGGCTTGCCGTCGTCACTCACCGTCGCTGCCAGATGAATGACTTGGTTCAAGGCGACCAACTGGTTCGCACCCGGATCGATGACAGGCGGGAGGTTGTCCGAGGACTGGAGCCAGGTGTTGGTGACGGGTCGCTGCAAGCCTACGACCGCAGCCTGAATAATATCTTCTCCAGCGTTCATTCCAATGTAGGCAAAGACCGCCTCGCCGGACGGATTGGTGCGAACACGGCGAGTAACGCTGTTGACGCCGGTCGCGGTGAAGGTCACTTCCACGCCAGACAGCGGTCGTTGCCGCCCATTCGTGACCGTGGCGATCACAACTTTCTCCGTTCCAGTCAGAGAACGATCGGAAGACTGCCGGACCAACAGTTGTGTGTCGGCCTCAACGGATTCGGAATAGATGCCGCCGATGTAAGCGTAGGATTCAAACTGCGCCCAGCCGTAGAGACTCACGCCAAACGGCACGCTGGCCGTGAGCCGGTGGGTGCCGGCCGGGACTGGGAGTTGCGCACCGGAATAGCCGCTGTTGCCGATGGGTTGGAACAACGCGGCGGGCACGGGCGTTCCGTTGAGTTGGATCGCTCCGGTGCCGTTGCTGCGGACCGTAAGGTTCAGGTAGTTGGTGAAAATGTCGGCGTACACGGACGCCCAATAGTCGAAGACCTGTGGAGTGCCGAGCGTGTAGGTGCCGCCAAATTGTTCCGCCGGCGGCACCAGCATCATGAACGGATCACCCGTGGAGCCGTCGAAGGCCGACCCATTCGCATATTGCGCCACCAGCACCGGCTGGCTGGTGATGATCTGCGCCGGTCCGTCGTTGGTGCGCTCGTGGAATTGTCCCCGGCTCAAACGCGCCACAACTTCGCCGTTGACCGCCACCAACGTGTCATCGGTCGCGGCCAGGATGCGAAACGTATCGCCGCCGGTGCGCGTGGCCAGCGGCATGGTCACGAATTGTTGGCCCCACAAATTTACGGGCGGGAGTTGCTCGACGAGATGGTCGCAGGCATAGACGCCCGCCGGCACGTTGGCGCATTGGTGCCCGCCAAAGACAGCAATGGGCTTGTCGGCGCTGATGGTCGTGCCGGACAAGTCGCCCGTGAGACTGTCCACGTTTATCAGCCGGTACGTCTGCCCCCGCCGAAGCGTGATCTGGTACGGCACGCCCGCAACGCGTGATCCGGTCGTCAACGTAGGGATGATGGTGACGAGCGTCTCGTCCTCTGTGCCGACAATGGCGAACTGCGTTCCCCCCGCTGGCTCGCTGGGATTATCAAGGCTGGGCGAATTCTTGTAGCCAAGGACGATGTATTCGGTTCCCAGCAACGCTGTAGGCAGGGCCAGGTAGCCGTCCGTCGTGAAGTCCAGATAATTGAGCGCATACACCGTCACCTCTCCGCTGGAGGCGATGTGAATGGCGTTATTCTGGACGGTGTCCGAGTAAGCCAGCGTCGGATCGCTCCCGAAATCCGCAATCGGTACGACTGTCGGGCGGCCGGCTCTCACTTCAAAGTAATTGGTGTGCCACTCGCCCTGGCCAAAGAAAGACACCAAGCCCGTGGTATCTGATTCCGCGGTGACGGCGAAGCTCAGACCGGAATGTCCCGGCTCGCCGAAAGGATGGGCATTGTCGAGGAAAGTCAGCCAGAAGTCGCTGCCACGGCTCGACCGCGCGGCCGTGAGCCTCTCAGGGACTGGAGGCAGGACGGCGACCGTCAGCGTATCGCTGCGCTGACCTCCGTCGTAGCTCACCAGTAATTTCAGCACATACGTCCCGGGTTCGGCAAAAGTGGCTCCGGTGGCCAGTGTAGCGGGGCTGCTGAATTGCACCGTGCCCGGCCCGCTCACCTTCGACCAAAGCGCGTTGGTAACACCTCCCGGCACTGGCGTCGTAATGTTTACTGAACCTTCCAGCATCACCGAGGATGACGTGGCGACTTGATCCGCGCCGGCATCGATCACGAAATCGCCGCTCTCTCCTTGCGCGACCGTAATCGTGACGACGCTCGGCGCGGAATCCACCTGGCCGTCATTGGCGACGAAGGCAAAACTGTCCGAACCGAAAAAGGCGTTGGCCGGCATGTAAGTGACGTTCGGCGGCGTCCCGCTCAGGCTCCCGTGTTGTGGCGACGCTGTGATAACGAATGCGATCGCGTCGCCGTCTGCATCGCTGCCCGTCAGAATGATGTTCACGGGTGTATTCTGCTCTGTTCCGACAAGCCTGGCGTCGGCGACCGGCGCGTCGTTCACGGCTTCGACGACGATGGAGATGAGAGCAGGCGCTGACGTATCCGATCCGTCACTGGCGGAAAACGTGAAGCTGTCGGGGCCGTGGTAGTTCGGGGCAGGGGTGTAAACGATGAGTTGAGAGTTCGGCAGTTGAGGGTAAAGAGTCAGAGTGCCGTGGCCGGGCAAGGTGAGGATGATGAAGCTAAGTTCGTCGCCATCCAAATCAGCACCCGTCAACGCGATGTTGACAGGAATATCTTCTGGCGTGCCGACGAATTGCGGCACAGCGATCGGTGTGTCGTTTGCCGGGAACACGTCAATGGTGACAGTTGCCTGAGCTGAGTCGAACTGGCCGTCGTTGGCGATGTAGCTGAAGGAGTCCGGGCCATGGAAGTTGGCGTCGGGCGTGTAAATGAGGTTCGGAACCGTCCCGGTCAACGTGCCGAAGATCGGCGGGCTGATGACAGTGAAGGTCAGGACGTCGTTCTCAACGTCGGAGCCAGTCAGGGAGATGGGCAATGGCGAGTCTTCGTCGGTAAGAAGGGACTGGGCGTCAGCCACAGGCGCGTCGTTCACCGGACTGAGGGTGATGGTCACAGTCGCCGGCCGTGAGTTGATCGCGCCGTCGTTTGCGATGTAGGTAAAGCTGTCGGTGCCATAGTAGTCATCGTGTGGGGTGTAAATCAGATTGGGGGCCGAACCAGTCACCGTGCCATGGCCGGGTTGCGAAGTGATGCTGAAAACCAGCGCATCGCCATCCACGTCGGTTGCGGTAAGGGTGACGGATGCCGCGGTATCCTCATCGGCAATGATGGACTGCGCGTCGGCGATCGGCCTGTCGTTCACTGAGGAAATAGTGAGACTGACAATGACCGTTTCCGAATCGAGTGCTCCGTCGCTGGCTTTGAAGGCGAAAGTATCGGGCCCGTAGTAATCGGTGTCTGGTGAATAGACGAGGTTGGTGCCTGTGCCCACTACCGAACCGTGAACCGGCGGGGTGACGACGGTGTACGCAAGGTTGGCGTCTTCGATGTCGGTGGCACTGATGACCACGTTGGTCGCGGTATCTTCCAGCGTCGCGTAGTTCGTCGGGTAGGCCACGGGCCGGTCGTTTACCGGACGGATGGTCAGGCTGATGATCGCGGGCGTTGAAACAGCGGTGGCGTCGTTTACTTGAAACGTGAAGCTGTCTGCGCCGTGATAATTGATTGCAGGCAGGTAGCTCAGATTGGGTGCGGTGCCGCTCAAGGTGCCATGGCCCGGCGGTGTGAGCACAGTAAACGTGAGTGGATCGTTCTCGATGTCCATGCCGGTGAGCAAAATCGGCAGCGCTGTGTCCTCATCGATGGACTGCGCTTGCGCGTCGGCCACGGGACGATCGTTGAGCGCGCTGACCGTGATGGTGACCGTGGCTGGCGCCGAGTCGAGCTGCCCGTCGCTGGCCCGGAAGCTGAAGCTGTCCGGGCCGCTATAGTTCGGATCCGGTTCGTAGATCAGATCGGGCGCGACGTTGAGTAAGATGCCGTGTTGCGGTTGCGTGACGACGGTGTAGGTCAGCACAGCGCCTTCAACATCGGAGCCAAGCAGCGTGACCGGCGCAGGTGTATCTTCCGCGGTGCTGATGTTTTGCCCTTGCGCAACAGGCGCGTCGTTCATCGGCGTGATGGTGATCGAAACTGTTGCCGTCGCCGAGTCCTGCGCGCCGTCGTTCACCTTAAATGTGAAACTGTCGGAGCCGTTTTCGTTCAGCGCCGGCGTGTAAACCAGGTTCGGCGCGGCGCCGCTCAGCGCTCCGCGTGTGGGACTGGCGAGCACGATATAAGTCAGCGTCGTGCCTTCGGGATCGGCGCCCGTGAGAGTAATGCTCGCCGCTGCGTCCTCGGCGGCGGTGACGTTTTGCGCGTGGGCCACCGGTGGTTGGTTTATCGCGCCCGCGCCGGCCTTGATGCAACCGTTGCCGTTGATAATGAGCCGGTCGCTCTTCACCGTCCCGATCAGACAACTGTTGCCATTGACGATCACCGTGCCGGCTGGCGCTGTGACATTGGCGTGGACGAACGAACCGCCATTGAGCGTCAGGCCTCCGCCAGAGAGTTGTAGTTGCAGCGAGGAAGAGTGGTTCGTCGCGCCCAGAACGCCATTGGCCGTGAATCCATTGGCGACGGTCAACAGAATCGGGCCAAGCACCACCAGTTTCGCGTTCCCGTTGAACGTCAGGTTTTGCAAACGGTAAACCGACGGCGTCGTCGCGCCTGCCATGCCGAAGGTGAACCCGCTCCCGCCATTGGCGATGAAGTTGCCGTAAGTCCCCGGCGGCACCATAATTTGCCCGACGTTTCCATTGAGTGTCACGTTGCGCAGCGTCGCTGGATCTCCAATGGACTGGCCTGCGCTGGTGATGGTCACTGAGCGCGTGCCACTGGGCGCCGGCGGCGGTGGCACCGTCGGCAACGCGACGGGATCGGTGCGCGTGCGGAGATAACCCAGCGCCACATTCCCGTTGAGCGTCACCTTGTGACCCGTGGGCGACGCGCTGCCCGTTCCCACGATGGTGCCCGCGAAGATGGGAGTGCCGTTGATTTGCAACGTCGGCGTGCCCGGCAGGAGCAGGTCGCCTGTCACCGTGAAGCCGCCATTGAGCGTCACGTTTTCTCCGAGAAGCTGCTGCGCTGATCCTTCAATGCGCCCCGGTCCGTTCAACGACGGCGCGTGGCGCACCGTGACAGTCGGGCTGATCTGCGCGCCCAACGTCGCTGACCAGAACAGTACGGCGCAATATCCGACAATTCGGCCTCGCATGCACAGGGTACACCTTTGTTGTTGATAGGTCATAAGCAATGGAACGTCTCCTGGCGGCAAGACACTTCATCCACAAAATGTCTTCAGGGTTCTAACGAGCGCAGACAAACAGTGGCGGGTACAGCGTGCAAGGCTAAGTTATTCACAAGCCTGGAATGTCGCGGCTCTGGATTCTGAAACACTTGGTGTCAATTGGGGTCCTGGGAAGGGTTTGGAGAGCCGGAACCACCAGATTCATTGGCGATTTCAAATGGCTCCAGAGGAAGGACTCGGCCCGGAAACGCCACTTTTCCGGGCCGCATTGGCCCAATCGGCCGCACGGATCGACTTATCTCTGTCACCGCTCAGCGTATCTAATCTTATCTCAATTGGTGTCCGCTGTCCCGCAACGGCGCGGCCTGCAACTCCTTGAAAACTTCGCCTATCGTTGACAAGACTTGCGAAATATTCTCAATCGAAGCCACATAGTTGGGCCAGTTCCATCCATGCGCGAAGTCGATCGGAGTTTGCTCCCTTGGGACTACTGGTGAGGTTCAGCCCGTTGCTCCATCGCGAGGTACCGCTTCACCGTGCGACGATCCAGATTGGTTCGGCGGGCGACTTCCTCGATGGTGTAATGGCGTTGATGCAACAGCGCACAGTAGCCAGCCAGAAGCGAATCGGCGTCGAGGGAGCCTCCGTCGAGTCCCGCAAGCAGTCTGGAACGGAGGTCCGTCGCCACGCCGCAGGTATCGCCGTCGTAGCGTCCGGTGACGAGAATGCGACGGACCGCCTGCTCTAGTTCACGCACATTGCCGGGCCACGCGTAACGCGGACCGACGTTGCGGTGCAGTATTTCCAAGACCAGTGCCACCAACTTCGGCGCCTCACCACCCGTCATACGCGCAACAAGGTGTTCAACCAGGTGCTCCCGTTCCGCGGGCTTCTCCTCGATGCGCCGGCGCAATGGAGGCACGGTGATGACGTCCGAGCAGAGGCGGTAGAAAAAGTCGTCGCGGAAAACCTTCCTGTCGCGGAGTGCGTCAAGTGGTTGGTTCGTTGCAGCAATGACACGGCCCCGGAAGCGCTGTTTCTCGTGGCTGCCGACAGGTGAGAAGGTCCGTTCCTGCAAGACCTGAAGCAACTTGATCTGCACGGGTGTCGAGACATCGCCAATCTCATCGAGGAAGATGGCGCCGTGCGGACTGCATCGGGCCAGCACGCCTTCGTGCGCCTCCCCCGCGCTGGTAAAAGCGCCTTTCCGGTGCCCGAACAGCTCGGACTCAATGAGCGTCTCCGGGTACTGAGAAAGGTTCAGCGACACAAACCCGCGGGTGAAGCTCTCGGCAAAGCAGCCTTTGCGGTCGTCGAACGGAATGAACCCGCTCCGCCCGATGGCCGCCGCCGCGGCGCCCTTGCCGGTACCGGTTTCGCCCAACAACAGGGTCGAGAAATCCTCCATCCGATTCCACAGATAACGATCGTACCAGCGGATGTCGTGAGTAAAGACATTGTCCCAGAGATGGCGGCGAAACGCCTTCATGCAATCGCTGTCGCCAATCAGCCCCAGGACGATGAAATGAAATGCCCGGCGCAATTGAAAAAAGATCCCGAGGAAACGCTTCGAATCCTCCGCCGAAAAGCCGCGCTCGCCGAGCCGCCCGAGCGCATCGATCCCAAACGGCACCGGCGCCGGCGTATCACCCGCCTTCTCCTGAGCGCCGATATGTGCGTCGAGCAATTGGTAGAAGTGGTGATAAACTTCGAACAGAAAGACGTTTCGCATCAACTCTCGTTCTTCGCCGCTGAATCGCCGGAGATCGGCAAGTCCCTGCACTTCCAGTTTCGCGATGCGGTCGGAGACAGAGCTCCTCAGGAATTCGACGCGTTCATCCTCGTTGCGAAACTGCCCAGCGATCTTCCGGTCGAGTTCGAGACGTTGTTCACTGAACGGATTGGCGAATGCGGCGCCCGCCACCCATTGGAAGAACTCGCGGTCGCCAGGTGATATCGCGGATTTAGCAGGCATACAGAAAACGCTATAGCGCCTAGCACTAAATGTCTATTTATGGATTAAAATGCACGTACGTCAATCGAGCGCATTGAAGTTCAATGACTTTTACGTCAACCACTTATGCTTGTATTACACGGACTGGTACTCAGCCTGCGAATGCGCGCCATACCACGCTCTGGCGGTTTGGAATGAACCGACTGGCAAGCGCGGTGAAACTAAACCTGAACTTGAACTGAATCATGAAAAGACACCTCAAGCGTTACTTCGGCCTGCTGCTTGCCGTGGCGACGTGCCTCTCGGTCAGCAGCACCGACACCGTTCACGCCGCCGGTTTGCTCGTCGCCGATGGCGGACTTGGCGGCCTTCTGGAAGTGAAAGAGCACGACGTAAAAGTCACCATCAACAATGGCGTCGCCGTCACCAGGGTCACGCAGGTCTTCCTGAACACCGAAAAGCGTCAGGTCGAGGCGCTCTATACCTTCCCCGTGCCGAAGGGAGCGTCGGTCGCCAACTTTAGCATGTGGATCAACGGCAAGGAAATGGTCGGCGAAGTCGTCGAGAAACAGCGCGCGCGTGAAATCTACAATTCCTACAAGCAAGTGCGTCGTGATCCTGGACTGCTCGAGCAAACGGACTTCCGCACCTTCGAGATGCGCATCTTCCCCATCGGCCCGGGTGCCGAACAAAAAGTGGAGATCACCTACTACCAGGAACTCGACTTTGACCATGACTGGGCCACCTACGTCTATCCGCTGGCGACTACCACACGGAAGGACGTGGACAGCCGCACCACAGGCAAGTTCGCCTTCGCACTCGACGCGAAGTCGGCCGTGCCCATTGCAGGGTTCGAGAGTCCCAGTCATGGTGATGGTTTCGTCGTGGCTAAACACTCCGACGCCTACTGGCAGGCCAGCCTTGAAACCCGTGGCGGCAACCTCGCGCGCGACATCGTGCTGGCCTATCGCACGGCGCGGCCGCAGACCGGGCTCGACCTCATCACTTCGAAGCAAGGCGGTGAGGACGGCTTCTTCTCTCTGACGCTCACCGCGGGCGATGACCTCGCGAAAGTCGACGAAGGCATGGACTATGTCTTCCTGCTCGACGTTTCCGGCAGCATGGCCAACGACGGCAAACTGCTCGTCTCGAAGGACAGCATCGGCGCTTTCATCAACGAACTTGGCGACAAGGATCGTTTCGAAGTGATGACCTTCAACGTGCAGCCCTATCTCGCGTTTCAGAAACTTCGCCCGGCTGACGCGCAGGCGAAACAGGACGCGGGCGCCTTCCTTGCCACCCAGCAAGCCCGCGGCGGTACCGTGCTGAACCCCGCGCTGAACACCGCCTACAAATACGCCGACGCCGACCGTCCACTGAACGTCGTCGTGTTAAGCGATGGTCTCACCGAAGCTCAGGAACGCGCCATCCTCCTCCAACTCATCGCGCAACGTCCGCGCAGCGCCAAGGTCTTCTGCATCGGTGTCGGCAATGACGTGAACAAGCCGCTGCTCGAACAGCTCGCGCAGGACGCTGGCGGCCTGGCCGCGTTCATCTCGCACGGTGACAACTTCACGCGCCAGGCCCAGGCCTTCCGCCGAAAGCTCACGCGCCCGGCCGCGACCGAACTGCAACTCGATTTCGGTGGCCTGAAGATCTATGACATCGAACCGCGCACCCTGCCGAATCTCTATCACGGCTCACCCATCCGGGTTTACGGCCGTTATTCCGGCGGCGGCGAAGCACAGGTCTCGCTACGTGGCAGCATTCGTGGTGTGGAACTCAAGAAGTCTGCGACGCTCGACTTCCCGAAGCAGGACCCAGGCAATCCCGAGATCGATCGCATGTGGGCCTCGCATCGAATCGACGGCCTCCTCAAGCAGGCCGACCGCACCGGCTCGCGCGCGAGTGTCACCGACGAAGTCATCAAACTCGGCGAGGGCTATTCCATCGTCACCGAATACACCTCGTTCCTGGTGCTCGAGAATGACGGCGAGTTTCAACGCTGGAAGATCGATCGGCGCAACTCCCTCCGTATGGAACGCGATCGGCGGGCACAGGAACTCACCCGGTTAGACCTGGAGAAGATTCGCAATAAAGCGGTCGCTGGTCTCGGCCCGCAACCGGAAGTTCAACTCGCTTCGGCCAAGCCAATGGTGCCGTCCGACGTTGGGATCCCGGCACCTGCGAACCGTCCCACGCCTGGCACGGGCCCGTCGACTGCCCCCAGCGCTGCGCAGCAACGGAATCAGAGCTTTAACTTCGGTGGAGGCGGCTCCGGTCCCGTCGGCCCGCTGTTCATCCTTGGATTGCTCGCTCTGCGCCGGATGAGAAGCAAGCGCGCCTGACCGGAAACCAACCGGTGGGATGGCGATTTGAAAGCCGCCATCCCGCTCTAAGAACAACCACCAGCCATCGTCTTCCCGTTATGTTCCTCACACTCCTCGTTGTTACTTTCGCGGTTGCTTCGCTTGTCGCGCTGATGGTTGCCTGGGTGTTCGCCAAACCAGTTGACCAGATTCTGAAGAGAATCATCGCGGATGAGATCAGTTCCGCCTGGCGTCGCTACCTTATGTTCGCGCTCTTCGTCGTTGGGATTTCGAGCGGCGTCCGCATCTGGGACCTGGAGAAGTACATCACCAAGCCCTTCAAAGACGCCGAGGTGATTCAACTCACGAGCGATCGGTGGGTACTTGAGGTGTATCGGACGGTCATTGAGACTCTTCAGGGAGTCGCCTATGTGTTGCTGGTCTTCTTTATCTGTGCGCTTCTGGCTTACGTCATCGTGCGAATATTTGAGACGCGACGAACGGGCGCCGCCTCTGCGCCACCTGAACCAGGAAAGAAGGTCCTGCTGCAATCTACGTAGCCTACCCAGCCCCAAGAACCTCATCGAAACAGCCAATGGAAACCAGTGCGACGTCAACGCTGCGCGGAACACAAAGATTTAGGCTGCGCAGCAGCTCAGCCCTGCCGCTGACTGGCAGGGGAGAGCGGCCATCCCTCCGGCTCGTTGCGGGCATCATCCCGTCCGAGATCTCCAAAGCGTTGAGTGACCTTGACGACTCGTTGCGGCGCATTCTCTGGCGCTGGGAAATCGCCGCCTTCGCGTTGCTCATCGCATTGTTCAATCTCCCGCTGCTCACCGGAGTGTTCTCAACGCAGTTCATTTACCATCCGGATGCGGTGAACGGCGGCGAGTGGTGGCGGGTGTTCACGCATCCGTTCGTCCATGTCTCCTGTTATCACCTCGTCCTCGATGCACTCGCGTTCTTCCTTGCTTACGCGGAGCTTCAACATCGATGTTTTCCGGAGCGGCTTGCCTTCGTCGCAGCGTCGAGTGCCGGCAGTCTTCTCGCAGCCTTGGTGGCATCTCCGCTCATCGCTGCGCACGGCTTGTGCGGGCTGTCCGGCATTGCGCACGGATTGACCGCTGTGGTGAGCCTGGAAATGCTGCGTCGCTCGGACGACCCAGTATCTCGATGGTCCGGTCTGTTCTGTTTCGTGGGCGTCATAGGAAAGAGTCTGCTCGAACTCGTCACCGGCCAGGTCCTGTTCGCTTCGTGGCATCTCGGCTGGTTGGGTACACCTATCGTGGCCTCCCACGCCGGTGGAGTCCTTGGCGCTTTGCTGTTTTGGATAATGTTCCAACGCCGGGAAAGTGCCAGTCCCGCCTAAGCATCAAGTGGCCGGTGAGAGCCCGGCTGGGACACTGTCGATTTCCAGTCTGACCTCGAAGTCGTCCGGCAGTCGCTTAAGCCAGGATTCGCGTGACCACTTCGCCATGCACGTCGGTCAGGCGAAAATCCCGCCCACTGTAGCGGTAGGTCAGCCGTTCATGATTGAGCCCCAGCAGGTGCAGCACCGTGGCGTGCAAATCGTGAACGTGGACTTTGTCCGTCGTGGCTCGATGTCCATATTCGTCAGTCTCGCCGTAGGCCATACCGCCGCGAACGCCGCCACCAGCCATCCACATCGTGAAACCTTGAGGATTGTGATCGCGGCCGTTCTCGCCTTCCGCGAACGGCGTTCGGCCAAACTCTGCTCCCCAAATGACAAGCGTGTCGTCGAGCAGCCCCCTGCTTTTGAGGTCCTTCAATAGCCCTGCGATGGGCCGATCCGTGGCGCGAGCAATCTTGTTGTGGCCATCAACGAGGTCTTTGTGCTGATCCCACTTGTAACCGGTGGAGACCTGGATGTAGCGCACACCGGCCTCGGCAAGCCGCCGCGCGAGCAAGCACTGCCGCCCGAAATCATCCGTCTCCTTCTCACCGATGCCGTAAAGAGCTTTGGTGGCCGGCGATTCGTCGTCCAGTTTCATCAGGCCCGGAGCTTCGGATTGCATCCGAAACGCCAGCTCGAAAGACTCAATTAAACCTTCGATGTTCGGGTCGCGCCGGGCACGAGTCAGATGCTCGCGATTCAGGCGTTGAATCAAATCGAGCTGGCGGCGTTGCCGCGAGGGAGATAGGCCCAGGTTTTTCAGGAACGGTATTTCGGCTTGCGGAATCGGAACATCGGCGCTTCCGATAGGAGTGCCCTGGTAGGCTGCGGGCAGAAATGCGTTCGAGTAATTCTGAACTCCGCCGTGAGCGCGAAGGGGACTGATCGTGACGAAACCTGGCAAGTTCTCGTTTTCCGTGCCCAGTCCGTAAGTGACCCAGGAGCCGACGGAGGGACGGACCAGGTTCGAAGCGCCGGTATGCATCCGCAAAGTCGCTTCACCGTGAGCTTGTCCTTCGGTGTGTAAGCTCCGAATCACGCAGAGATCATCCGCACAAGTGGCGATCTCAGGCAGCAGATTGGACACCCAAAGCCCGGACTGCCCGTGCTGGCGGAACGACCAGGGGGAACCGAGCAGCGGCGGGGTTTTTTTGACCTTATCCTCGCCGAAGGCTTGCGGAAGTTTGAAAGGACAGGGTTGACCGCTTTCGCGATTCAGGCGCGGCTTGTAGTCGAAGGTATCCGTCTGACTCGGGCCGCCGTGCATGAAGAGGAAAATAACACGTTTGGCCCGCGCAGGATGGTGCGGCGTTTTGGGCGAAAGCGGTCCAGGCTGGGCGGGGGATTTGGCTGCGGCGCAGAGGCCCGCAAAGGCCAGATAACCAAAGCCACAGGCCGCTTGTTTCAGCAACGTGCGGCGATTGACCCGAATCGGCTGCGGAAAAAGGTTGTATGAGTTCATGGACGCGTTTCCTTCAAAGCCTAGTCCACATACAAGAATTGCGAACTGCACATCAACGCATGGCAGAGTGAGGCCGAAGCAGCAATCCTTGATTCTTCCTTCACGCCCTGGGCGGCGGCTCCGAAATCTGTGAGATAGCCGCGGGCAGACCGGATTTCCTCCGCCGAAGGGGCTCGTCCGAGAATCTCCATGTATGTGGCGCGCACGAATTCCTTCTCGTCTCGACGTTGCTTCCATAACTTCTCTGCCAGAATGCGCGCGGCATCTCGCAGCAATGGCCCATTCATCAAAAAGAGCGATTGCGGTGCCACGACCGTCCTGTTCCGGCGTCCGGAAACGGTCTGCGGGTCGGCAAAATCAAAGACCTGAAACTCCGGCCGAAGATCGTTGCGGATGACGGGTAAATACACGCTACGGCGCACGCTCTCGAGAGGTTTGTGCGGTTTGTCGCCCACGCCGGTGGCTTGATCAGGCAGATGCTTCACCACGGATTCCGCCGGAGACGCGTCCAGTAGTCCGCTGATTGCCAGAACACTGTCGCGGAGCGCTTCGATGTCCAATCGGCGGCGATTCATGCGCCACAACAGGCGATTCTCCGGGTCCGCGCGAAACGCTTTCTCACGATGCTCCGAACTCATCTGATAGGCGCGGCTCAAGACAATCTCGCGAATCATCCGTTTGAACGACCAATGCATTTCAATGAATCGGGCCGCGAGATAATCGAGCAAATCCGGATGCGATGGCCGTTCGCCCTGCAAACCGAAATCGTCCACTGTAGGCACTAGTCCCGCACCGAAGAGGTGATGCCAAATCCGGTTCACTGCGACCCGGGCGGTCAAAGGATTCGCTGGATCGACGAGCCACTCGGCCAACTGCAAGCGCCCGCTTTGTTCCGCAGAAAAATTGAGAAGTGCGCCTCGGCTGGCGACCTGGACGAAACCGCGCGGCACGACTTCCCCTGGTCGATGTATTTCGCCGCGTATGCAAATCCGCGCGTCCGCAATTACCTTGCGATCGGACACGGCCATGGCCAGGGGCGGTTTGGGCGGTGAATTGCTGGAGAGCTGTTTGATGTCGGCCGTGAGCGATTTGAGCGTTTCTTCGAGCTTGGATATTTCCTCTTGGGGCGTCTGAAGATCGGCAGCGAGCGGTTGTTTAGCAGCGGTCGACGCGGCAAGTGGAGTTTCCTTTACATCGTTAGTTGCCGTCTGGATCTTTTTCTTGAGGTCGGCAAGTCTCGTTTGAGATTTTTCCCGCTCTTTTTTTAGCACATCGAACTTCTCGTCGTAAGCCAGCCATTCCCGGTAGAGCTTCTCACCGTCCTCGCCGAGCGGACGTAAATTCCAGCCGGACAGATCGCGCCGATGCAGCAGTTGGCCATGCACCGTTTCCGTGCTCCCGAAGATTCCGGCCAGTGCGTAGTAATCCTGCGTCGGCACCGGATCAAATTTGTGGTCGTGGCAGCGGGCGCAACCGAGCGAAAGACCGAGAAACGCCTTGCCGACCGTATCGATCTGCTCATCGACGACATCCATGCGCAATTGTTCCTTGTCGTCGTCGCCGATGACTTTGGGTCCCAACACCAGAAAGCCTGTCGCGATGATTTGCTCGTCCCGTTGTTTTTGTTCTGCGCTAGGGAGGAGATCCCCCGCGATTTGCTCGCGCACGAACTGATCGAACGGCTTGTCCTTGCAAAACGCCTCGATGACGTAGTTCCGAAATCGCCACGCGTCGTAATAGGTGAAGTTTTCGTCTGATCCGTTGGAATCGGCATACCGGGCGACATCCAGCCAGTGGCGCCCCCAGCGTTCCCCAAACTGCCTGGAAGCGAGCAACCGATCCACCACGCGCTCGATGGCTTCCGGCGAGTCGTCCTGTTGAAACGCTTTCAGGTCCCTGGACGATGGCGGCAAGCCGATGAGATCGAAAGTCAGGCGGCGTAACAAGGTCTGCTTGCTCGCGGCTCGCGACGGCGTGAGCCGCTTCTCTTCCAACTTGGCGAGTATGAAATGATCAATCGCGCTGAACGGCCAGGTTTCCTTCTTCACCGCAGGAAGTTTCGTCCGTTGGATCGGCTGAAAAGCCCAGTGGTTTGTGAGGTGGGCGGCGAGAACTTTGGACTCGAAGAACTGATTGCCGGTATCGGCAAGAGCAGCGGAGACGAACACGTCAAGGCACGCGAAGAGGGCGAAACCAATCGCCAATCTGCCGAGAATGTTGCGTGGCGAAGCTTCTTCCATACCGGGTCGTCGATTACTCGTCACCAACGTGAAGCAGTTCCGATGCTGGCACAAGAATCGACACATACACTTTCTCGTTGGACTTTATCGACCGTCCCTATGCTGGCAAGCCTTCACTCTGCCTCAGCAGTGCGCGTTGGGGGGCTCGCACTCCCATGAATCAAGACACTGGCTCTCACGGCACTCGTTGGTCTCTCCGAACTCTCCGTTGGACCGGCCCAATCGAGTTAGCTTCGTTCGAGTTTTCGGACATATGGGTTCCACGGCTTATATCAGGCCGGGCATCCGGACGTTGACGTCCTTTGGTCGCGTGCCACGCGCCCCCCATCCGTTAATCGTTCTTGGCGAACGCTTGCCCAGAGTCCATTGTGCGAAGCCAGAGTGGGCCAGCAGGCCCTTCCGGCGAAGACTACAGTTCATGCTGAAACCATCGGACATCCGCAAAATCGCGTTCCTCGGCGACTACCTTCCGAGGAAGTGTGGCATTGCCACGTTCACGACGGACTTGCGTTGCGCGGTGGCGACAGAGTTTCCGGCAATGCAATGCCTCGTCGTACCGGTCAATGACCTTGCGGGCGGTTACGATTACCCGGCGGAGGTGCGCTTCGAGATTGCGGAACAGGACCTGCCGTCCTATTTGCGTGCGGCCGATTTCCTGAACATCACGGATGTGGACGCAGTTTGCCTGGAACACGAGTTCGGCATTTTCGGCGGGCCGGCGGGCAGCCATGTGCTGGCGCTGTTGCGCGAGTTGAGGATGCCCATCGTGACGACGCTGCATACGGTGCTGCGTGAGCCGAATCCGGAACAACGCCGCGTGATGCGCGACCTGGTCGGCCTTTCGACACGGCTGGTGGTCATGAGCGAACGGGGCCGGGAATTTCTGCGCGACGTGTATCAGGCGCCAGAAGCCAAGATTGACCTCATCCCGCACGGTATTCCCGACATGCCGTTCGCGGACCCGAACTATTTCAAGGACGAGTTCGGCGTGGCGGGCAAGCAGGTCTTGCTCACGTTCGGCCTGCTCTCACCGAACAAAGGCATCGAGTTTGCGTTGCGCGCGCTGCCGGACATCATCCGGGAATTTCCGAACATCGTGTACATCGTGCTGGGCCAGACGCATCCCAATCTGCTGCGGGACGAGGGCGAAGCGTATCGGTTGAGCCTGGAGCGATTGGCCAAAGATCTTGGAGTTCAGAAACACGTCGTGTTTTTCAACCGCTTCGTCGAGTTGGAGGAATTGATGCGGTTTATCGGTGCGGCGGACATTTACCTCACGCCCTATTTGACCGAGGCGCAAATCACATCGGGAACGCTGGCCTACGCGTTTGGCGCAGGCAACGCGGTCGTCTCGACCCCGTACTGGCACGCAGCGGAATTGCTCACGGAGGAGCGTGGCAAGCTGGTGCCCTTCCGCGACGCCGGGGCCATCGCGAGTGCGGTCCGTGAACTGCTGCGCGACGAGCCGTTGCGCCACACCATGCGAAAGAACGCCTACAAACTGGGGCGCGACATGGTGTGGAGCCGCGTGGCGCAACTTTACGCCAGGTCCTTCGAGCAGGCGCGGCAGGACCACAGCTTCGTGGGGCGGAAATCGTCGCCCATCAAAACGCTCGACGAACAGCCCGGCCAGTTGCCGGAGTTGAAGCTGGATCACCTGTTTCGGATGAGTGATTCGACCGGCATCTTCCAACACGCCAGCTTCACGGTGCCGAATTTCGCCGAAGGCTATTGCACGGACGACAACGCCCGAGCGCTGGTGCTGGCACTGATGCTGCAAAAGCTGGGCCACGGCTCGCCTCGTCTCGCGGCGCAGGCGGCCACTTATGCCGCCTTCCTGAACCACGCCTTCGATCGGAAGATCGGGCGGTTCCGAAACTTCATGAGCTTCGACCGGCGCTGGCTGGAGGAAGTTGGCTCGGAGGATTGCCAGGGGCACGCGCTCTGGGCTTTGGGGCTGTGCGTGGCGCAGGCCGGCCAGGGCAGTTTTCAAATGTTGGCGGCGGAACTGTTCGAACAGGCGCTGCCCGTGGCCGCTGAATTCACCTCGCCGCGCGCGTGGGCGTTCACGCTCATCGGCATCGATGAATATCTGCGGCGGTTGAGCGGCGACCGGCGGGCGAACCAGATTCGCGAATCGCTCACGGCAAGACTCACGCAGCGCTACGCCGACGCTGCGACAAGTGAATGGCAGTGGTTCGAAGAAGTGGTCTCTTACGCCAACGCCAGGCTGCCGCACGCGCTGATTCTCAGCGGACGCTGTATGAACAACGGAGCGATGCTGGAACTCGGCCTCAAGACCCTGCGCTGGCTCAGCAAGATCCAGACTTCGGAGGCCGGCTCTTTCCGTCCGATCGGCTCGAACGGGTTTTATCCGCGTGGCCAGGAACGTGCGCTGTTCGACCAACAGCCGATCGAGGCGCAGGCGACGGTGTCCGCGTGCATTGAGGCGTATCAGGCGACGAGCGACCTGTATTGGGTGGCGGAGGCGCGGCGGGCGTTCGAGTGGTTCCTCGGTCGAAACGATTTGGGAATGGCGCTCTACGATGCGGGAACCGGCGGATGCCGCGACGGCCTGCACATGGATCGCGTGAGCCAGAACCAGGGCGCCGAATCCACGCTGGCCTTTTTGCTCGCGCTCGCGGAGAAGCAGGCGCTGCAAAATACCCTCGCCAGCTTTAAGGAACCTCCCAACGAACCATGACTACCGCGACACGGCCCGCCGTCCACGCCAAACGCATCGGGCCGACCCTGACCCCGGATCGTTCCCGGGTGCTGATGCGCCCCTTCTATCCCAGCACCGACGACATCGCGCGGCGAATCGTCGCCCGCGTCCTGGCCCTTTCAGATGAAGATGTCGCGAAACTGCTGGGCCAGGTGTTAGGTGAATTCGAAGACCGGCACGAACGAATGGAGCAACTTTTCCGCAACCGCTTCGCGCAGGTGCGTCATTACCTGGGCGGGTCGTGGAAGCCTTCGCCAGAACGGCAGGCGCTCCTCGGCGCTCACTTCACGCACGAATACTCCCCGGAATCCGCGGCGCTGTTCAATCCCTCCATCGTGCCCCACCCCGACCAGAGCGGTCTGCCCAAAGGGGCGCTGCGTTTCATCCTGAGTCTGCGGGCCACCGGCGAGGGACACATTTCCTCGATCACCTTCCGCACGGGCACAGTCACGGCGCAGCATCGGATCACACTCACACCACCCGTGCCGTTCGTGATGGAGCCGGAGCGCGTGCCGAACGCCGCTTATGACAAAAAGCTCTTCGCTCGCAAACTCCAGGAAGCGGGCGTGCAAAATGACTTTTGCCGGCGTGTCCTGGATCAACTCACTGAGACCTTCACTCTCGACGAGTTGCACCGCGTCCTCCACCACGCGGATCCGGCGGACGCAACAGCGGATCGGGCCGCGCGCGGCATCCTGCTGTTGGCCGAGTCGAACTACGAAGTCCATTTTGCGCCCGACAGCCGGGTGTCTCAACGAGTCCTCTTCCCGTCCACCGCCAGCCAGCGCAACGGCATCGAGGACGCGCGTTTCGTCCGCTTCCAGAATGAGCACGGCCGCATCACTTACTACGCGACATACACCGCTTACGACGGCAAGATCACCCTGCCGCAATTGCTGGAGACGCCGGATTTTTTCCATTTCAAGTTCAGCACGCTGAACGGTCCCGCCGTGCAGAACAAAGGTATGGCGCTGTTCCCGCGCAAGATCAACGGCCGCTACGCCATGATCTCCCGTCAGGACGACGAGAGCATCCTCCTGATGTTCTCAGACAACCTCCATTTCTGGCAGACGCCCAAAGTGCTGCTATCCCCCGCGCAGCCCTGGGAATTCATCAAGATGGGCAACTGCGGTTCACCGATTGAGACGGAAGCTGGCTGGCTGGTGTTGAGCCACGGCGTGGGCGCAATGCGGAAGTATTGCCTCGGGGCGTTCCTGCTCGACTTGAACGACCCCACGCGCGTCATCGGCCGCCTGCGCGAGCCATTGCTGTCCCCAAATGAAGCGGAGCGCGAAGGCTACGTCCCGAACGTCGTGTACACCTGCGGTTCGCTATTGCACGATCGCGAACTCGTTATCCCCTACGCCATGAGTGATTACGCCACCAGCTTCGCCACCGTGTCGCTGGACGAACTGCTGGGGGCCATGGAGTGAGCGAAGATTCCATCCGGCAGCCGAAGCAGACGGGATCCGTGCCACAAGAATCGGTTGTTACTTCGCGGCTCCACCCCGAAGTCACACTACCGTCCTCGATTTCCGAGTCTGAAAATCTTCCAGCACCAGGAAACCAGGCAAGCTACCTCTGACCGGGCCGCCGACCAACTGTACGTCTGACTGGAACTGCAACGGAAATAAGCGTCGTGCATCCTTCCCGAGCCACTCGTAGCTGCGAGCCAACCGCTTCGAGTCAGGTTCAGTAGTGCCACACCAAAAACGAACCTGCCCGCGGGCAGTAACGATGATGGGCTGCAGGATGCCGATGCTGTCATCGCCCCGAAGAGGTGGCGAGCAATACCCCTGCATCCTCGAACCATCCGCCAAAGTGAAAACGGCTCGCACGACGAACATGCGTTCCGCAGGGTCAAGCGGGCCAGATGTCGAGTATGGCCGGACGGTGGACTCATCCTTGCCATCCTCCTCCAACCTGAATTCCCAAACCGGGAACTTGTCGAAGTCATGCAGAGTCAGTTCGTAAACTTGTTTTCTAACGCGCATGGCCTGGTTACCGCCACCAGCGAGATTCAAGGCTGCGATGATGGCCGGTGCCTTTATAGACCTTTTGTGGTTCGCGGCCTTCGATCGCGGAGTGCAGCGGCTGGTTTAGTGGCTGAACGGCAAATTCTGTGTGATTCGATAAACGTCGGTTGGCGCCACGAGCCCGGCCTTTCTTAATGATCGGCGGCGTTTGGAACTTTTGCCTTGGAGCAAATGGCGTCTGCCCGCGCCTCGAACCAGCACCTTGCCCGTGCCGGTTATCTTGAAACGCTTGGACACTGACTTTCTGGTTTTGATTCCCTTCGGTCTTCGCATACAGGTTAACTTTCTTTGAAGAGCGCAGAATCGATTCACGCGCTCATGATGGGTTGATTAAAATCACGCACCCCATTTGCATTTCCTGGACGGCAGCAAACGGAGTGGGAGAAACAAAGTCAGGCGGCATGGCCGTGAACTTTTCCGTGGTCGGATCGAAATAGTCCGACCACGGCAAATGGAACGACGATGCACGCCAATAAGGCCAGGCAACGCCACCATTGATGTGACAGGGCCGGAAACAGAACAACCAGCGCCATGGGCAATGAGAACAGAAGCGCGGCGAGCCGGCGTGTCTGAAGGAACACCGCCCCGAGCCACGAAACGATGATACCCGCCGCCAGCGCCCCGCCGATGCTGGCAACCGAGAGACGGGCGGCGCAGGGGCCGACACCGCCCAACATCGTGCCAAACAGGCTGCCCAAAAACAGGGCTAACCCTACGGAGACGTTTGGAAGGATTCTGGTCATGCGCGTGAACGCCCCCTTACTGGTTCCACGAGAATTCGATCACCCACCGGTCGAACATTTAGTGCCATGGTTGGTTTTCCTTTGTTGCTTTGAATTAACTGGATGTCTCAGTCTGTTTACGCGGAAAACCGTTTGCCACATTCTCGTCATCTGTTGGCCCTGTCTTATTCCTTGCCCGGGGCTGAGGCTTCTTGCGGCTCTTTCCGTTCGGGCGAATGAGCACTTCGATGTCAGGCATCTCAAACCCCATTTTGTCCTCGGCGATTTCACGCAGGGCGATATCTGCAACGCCAAGATTGCCGACGTCGGCGATGAGCGGCCTGCTCAAGTCTCCACCGCCAGCATTTAACTGGCGGACACGGCGTGAAACCAAGTTGACCAGCACGTTGGCGTTAGGGACTTTCTCCAGGGCTTTTTTGACCAGTTCAGCGTTCATAATTTCTAGATGAATGGGAGACCCCCCGGCTTTGCCGGGGAGGCTCCCGGAGTTTGACAACTCCGGGAGTGATTTGAGTATCCGCGTTGTGAACCGCTCAAGGTCAACAACAGGAAACTCAAAAGA
>Ga0187893_10005211_pt1 | contig 23620 bp, 20 predicted proteins | sample MA1701074metaG_FD_139574 | JGI IMG/M metagenome (GOLD analysis project Ga0187893, IMG submission 139574) | White microbial mat communities from a basaltic lava cave in the Kipuka Kanohina Cave System on the Island of Hawaii, USA - MA170107-4 metaG ...
AATGTTGGTGTGTGACAAACCCGGCGTTACTCTCACCCCGACCCAACCCCTATGCAGCATAATAACAATAAGTATCCAGACTCATTGTTGCCGTCTTTGCATGATATTTCATTCGTATGCCCGATTTGCCGTGAAGGGCTTGATGTTTCAAGGTATGGCTTCCATTGTGGGCAATGCTGGAAACTCTACTCGCTCCATGGCGGGATCCCCGATTTCCGGGTGTTTCCCGATCCCTTTTTGGACTTTCAAGAAGACCACGATCGGACCGAACTTTTGCTCGCCGCCCTTGACCGACACAACCTTGAATCATTGCTCGAATACTACTGGAGTCTAAGTGACATAACGCCGAAGGCGTTGCGTGGTAAGTTTATGCGAAGCGCGATGTTGGGCGAACAGAGGGCGAAGCGAACAGTGAATATACTCGAAGGTATTTGCGGCAACGACCCTGCAAACTCAAAAACCGCGCTCGAGGTCGGGTCAGGAACAGGCAATTTTCTCTCAGCAGCAGCGCCACACTACCGTCGCGTAATCGGAACCGACATTGCCATGCGGTGGCTGCACGTCAGCCGGAGGCGGTTCATGGACTTTGGTATGCCGGTCCCTCCTCTAGTCTGTTGCTGCGCCGAGCATCTCCCTTTTCCGGACGGGATGTTTGACCTGATAGTATCATCTGGAACGCTTGAATTTGTCAGCGACCAGAATAAGACATTGTCAGAATGCGCCCGCTGCATGAAAGACGACGGCATACTGTTCGTAAACACTGTGAACCGTTTCTCGGTCGCCCAGGATCCCTATGCATACCTCTGGGGCGTCGGATTCCTGCCGCGCTCCTTGCAGGCGCAGTACGTGCGATGGCGTCGCAATGCGGTCTATGAGAACACACGGCTGATTTCATTCCGGGAATTAGACCTAATGGCAGCAAGGTACTTCTCAAAAAGAGCGTTTTTTCTGCCGGACGTGGACGACTCGTCGTTGAACAGGTTTCCGGCTCATACGCGTTTACAGGTGAAGATATACAGGCGACTCAAGGGGGTTCCCCCATTCGCCTGGCTTTTAAGATGGTTCGGTCCGGGTTGGGATGCGGTCTTCTCAAAATAATTGCACAAACCAAGTATCGAAAAATGAAATCAACGACTAATTTCGGCAAAGAAAACAGGACATATATTTCTCTGCTCTGCGACGCGTGGATGAAGCACCGCACTAAGCTACTTTTTTCTGCCATCGCGCTCATGTCAATAGCCGCTATAGCCAGGCTGGACACCGAGTTCTACAGGTTAATCTGGATGAAAACTTCTCTCGGAGCCATCGACCTCAGGTTTCGCCATGGAGAAGTGAATACATGGTTTGCGGGCAATCCCACCTACGGCGTATTGGTTCATTCGATGTATCCCCCCGCTTCATATGCTATGCTCTGGCCATTTTTGGGGTGGCTGTCCTTCAAGCTGGCAAGGGTACTGTGGGCTTTAACTTCGGTCTTAATGCTGGGATGGATAGCCTATTTAACTATACGCGAAAGCCTTGCGAATACGACCCTAGAGCGTTTTTTCTTGCTCCTTCTTCCTCTCTCGGCTTACCCTACCGGTGCTGCGATAGGCAACGGTCAACTGGTACTGCTCGTTATTCCAATGGTAGTAACCGGTCTCATCCTAATGTGCCGAAACAGTAAATTGACTGGAGACTCTCTGGCCGCTGCCCTAGTGCTCATGGCTCTTGTGAGCCCGGCAATTGCAGTGCCGTTTTTCTGGATTGCTCTTTTCGTCCCCGGCAGATTGCGCCCTGCAATCCTTGTTGTGTTGGGATACGTCGTGCTCACCCTGTTTGCATCGTCTTTCCAGGATAGTTCCTCCGTTTCTTTAATTAGAGACTGGTTTGCGACTGCTCAGATGGGCGCTTGGTCCGGAGCCAGGCAGGGAGGATATTCTAACCTTCATAGTTGGCTAGCATTGTTTGGAGTGACGGCGGGTAACCGATATTTCTCCCTGATTGCGCTGCTGGCGCTAGGCGCTTGGATATACCGCTACCGTAAGGCCGACCTTTGGCTTCTCATAGGGGTGTCGGCAATAGTTGCCCGCATTTGGACATATCACAGAAGGTATGACGACCTTCTCATTCTTCTCCCTATGATTGCCCTTTTCCGCATGGCAAAGAGCGAGGCCTCCGAGGACAGAAGCAGGGTTCTAGCCGCTATCTTGTTCGCAACGGCTTGGTGCATTATGGTAGCCCCGATCTACTTTATCTTTTCGTCCCCGCCGTGGAGCTGGCTCATGAGGGGCGCACAGGTTATCACCTGGGGACTTATTTTAGTCTTTCTTCTATACAGGGTGCAGCGAGAAAAAACAGTCTCCTCAGAGGAAGGATCACGTTTAAACCCTGCTAATATCTGAGTTGAATTCTTGAACTGGACTAATCTTCTCTTGGTTGTCGATGGTAAAGTTCTTTCAAGTTTTATCGAAGAAAAAACGGCTCTGAGTTGGAATTTCCACGTCTCGAAAATCTTGAGCTTATATGAAACAAGCAATTCAGTCTTTCTCTGTCATTATTCCGACATACAATCGTCCCCAACGCTTGAAAGACTGCCTAAACGCAGTTGCGGGACTCGATTATCCTCGCGACAGTTTCGAGACGATCGTCGTGGACGACGGCAGCTCTGCTTCTCCGGAGCCGCTGATCGAACCTTTTAGAGACTGTCTGGAAATAAAATTTCTCGCTCAGAAAAACGCAGGGCCAGCCGCGGCAAGAAATATAGCAGCACAAAATGCAAAAGGCGACTTCCTCGCATTCACTGACGACGACTGCATGGTCTCGCCAAAATGGCTGAGCACATTTGCGGACAACCTGTCCAAAAACCCAGATACGCTCGCAGGAGGACTCACTGTCAACGCCCTTCCGGAGAACCCATTCTCCTCAGCCAGCCAGTTGCTCATCAGCTATCTCTATCAATACTATGAAGATAACGCCGGCATGTCGCGCTTCTTTACCTCGAACAATATCGCGGTGCCGACGACCATCTTCAATAGAATGGGCGGCTTCGAAGTAACGAGACTGCGAGCAACAGCGGAGGACCGTGAGTTCTGCTATCGGTGGCTTCATCACGGATACCGGATGGCGTACATACCAGAGGCATTGGTATATCACGCTCATAATCTCACTCTTCGCAGTTTCTACTACCAACACTTCAACTACGGTCGAGGCGCATTTTACTACCACAACTCTCGCGCCCGACGCAGCGGAGAGGGTGTGAAGATCGAACCCCTATCCTTTTATATGAATATGATGCGTTACCCTTTTTTGCAGCACGACCGCCGGCGGGCTTTTTCATCCGCGGCTCTGCTGACTATTTCACAAGCAGCGAATGCGTCCGGTTTTCTTTGGGAAAAAATCCGTCAAAGGCTTTTTGGGAGCTTTCCGGTATCCGAAAATGAAAATGATAAGCTGTTCAGTTAAGAAAATTGAGAATCTTAGCGAAAAGCTATCGATAATTTTCCGCTTTCTCAAAGCACGGGGGCGTGTGCCGATGGTGTATGTTCAAGCCAATGAGGCTTCTAGGTTGCTATTCAGAGTACTGAACAGCTTGGCGCGATTTAGCTTCGCGCACGAGTGAATGTTGGGAAGCGCGCGTAGACAGTAACCGAAATAGAAAGGAGTGGTTTGCTATGCCGGCAGGTTGATAGTGGGTTTATGAAGGACAAAAGGACATTATTCTCAATTATCATTCCAACACACAATCGGCCTCATCAGCTTGCCGACTGTATCAGATCCATGGCCAAGCTTGATTATCCTCGCGATTGCTTCGAGGTAATTGTAGTGGACGACGGCAGTCTCGTCTCACCAGAATCGGTAGTCGCACCTTTTCGAACTCGTCTAGAAATTAAACTGCTCACTCAGAACAATGCAGGACCGGCAGCCGCGCGCAATACCGGCGCAAAACATTCAAAAGGCAAATTTTTGGCATTCACTGACGACGACTGCATACCTGCTCCAGATTGGCTACAGGTTCTCGCCTCTCGCTTCAGGGAGACGCCCGATTGCGTCGTTGGCGGAAGGACGATAAATCTTTTGACCGACAATATTTATTCAACGACAAGCCAGCTTATCGTGGAGGTTGTTTACAGGCACTATAACGCAGAGCCAAATCATTCTCGTTTCTTCGCCACAAACAACATGGCTTTGCCAAGAGATTTTTTCTTTCTCATAGGTGAGTTCGACTCAAACTTCACTACATCCGAGGACCGCGAATTTTGCGACCGCTGTTTACATCGCAGATATCAAATGATTTATGCCCCGGAGGCTTTGGTCTACCATGCCCATTCCTTGAAATTTCATACCTTTTGCAGGCAGCACTTCAATTACGGCCGCGGAGCTTTTCGATTTCATCTTAAACGGTCTCGCAGAGAGTCTGCAGGCGTTTTACCAGACTTTAAATTTCACTTGAACCTGCGTAATTGGTTGCTCTACCCTTTTTCACGAGTGGAAGTTCGTCAAAGCATATCGCTGGCGATGTTACTAATTGTCTGGCAGGCGGTAAATGCCGCAGGATTTTTTTGGGAGGGTGTGTGCCATCGCATTCGTGGTATGAAGAACACAAGGTGTGTACGATTCGATACGAAAACCTAGTTCAACAGCCAGAACAAGAAATTAATAAGCTGAGCCAATGGTTGAAAGTTGATCCTGCCGGCTTCCCCAAAGAGCTCATCTATAACACCAGTGTTGGCAGCTACAGACACCGTCTGTCAGACGAGGAGCTCTCTACAGTAATGGAGATCGCGGGTCAAAAGATGGCAGAACTCGGATACAAGTAGAAAACACAAATGTCCAACATGCTCTGTGGAACACGAAGATTCTGTAGATTGGTAAAAGTCGCGTACCTACCATTAAGATTATTCATATTATCTCATCAACTTGGGGCGATGATTTGATCTTGCATGGTGAGCATTTTTATCTCCCTTCTCATTTTGGAGATGGCACTATTGGCGTCCGCGCATTGCCCGAGGCTTTGAAGCACAGTAAAGTCACAATTAAAGGGGTTGTTGCTCAAATCCAAAAATGTCATTTGACAGACTATTTCTATATTTGTGCAACAGCCCGTAAAGAGTTGAACGTGAGCGTATTTTAACCAAATGGCAGATAAGAGAAAAAAACTAAAAATAGGTCTAGTCGGGTGTGGATGGGCAGGAGCGACATTGCATTTACCTGCCCTGGAATCTATAGATAACGCGCAAGTTGTAGCGTTAGCAGATATAGATCAAGAGAGTTTAAACCGGACGGGTGATAAGTTCCATATAAAGACCCGTCATACAGACTACAGGAATATTATGGAGAATGGAGATGTGGAAGCGGTAGCGGTATGCGTCCCCGGAAGCTCTCACTCGGAGGTAGCTCTTGCGGCTCTCGATGCCGGGAAGCACGTATTCATCGAAAAACCTCTAGCACTTTCCCTGGATGAGGTCGACTTCGTCGTCGAAAAAGCAAAAGACTCCGGCTGCAAAGCTATGGTCGGGTTCAATCTCCGTTTCCACCGTCTGGTCAGGCAAGCGAGAAAAGTTATCAGCGAGGGAAAGCTCGGAAAGATTGAGTCGGTCCGTTCAGCATGGACAAGCGATGTCCGTCGCTACAGGAACATGCCGGAGTGGAGAAACAACAGGGAGATGGGGGGCGGAACGATCATAGAAATCGGCATACACCACTTCGACCTTTGGCGGTTCCTGCTAGGAAGCGATGTCGAAGAGGTTTTCGCTATAACCCACTCTTCGGAATGGGAAGATGAAATTGCATCGGTAAACGGGAGTATGACGGACGGCGTAATTGTGTCTTCTGTTTTTTCCGAACGGACGAACAACAATAACGAGATAGAAATCCACGGACGAAACGGTCGCCTCCTCATATCCTGCTACCGTTTCGACGGACTGGAATTTCAGCCGATCCTGAGCGTTCCTAGCTCAATTTCCGCCAGAGCCAAGAAAATCATCAACTCGCTGACGGTATTACCCAAAGCCGTCTCCTCAATATTTAATGGCGGAGAATTTATGTCTTCTTACAGGGCAGAATGGGAACACTTCATTCATACGATACGAAACGACGCCGAGGTACAATCCAGCTTGTATGACGGAATGCTCGCGGTAAAGGTAGCCCTTGCAGCAGTTGAATCGGCCAGTCATCACAAACCTGTAAAGGTCGAGAAGGCGGCTCGAAAGATTACGCCGGTAAGATTGAGCGTCGGATGAAAGCTTAAATTTTTAGGTGAGCCATGAATAATTCCAATGGACTTCAGATGTCCGTGATTATCGTCACGCCGGACAGCTATGACACGATTCGCAAGACAATAGAACATCTTCGGACACAGACGGTCAGAGAAAGGCTGGAGATTGTAATCGTCGCTCCCTCAGCAGAAAGGCTCGGTCTTGTTGAATCAGAGATGAAAGACTTTCTTCAGTTTTGTGTCATTGAAGTCGGTGAAATCAGGTCAACGGGCGGAGCAATAGCTGCCGGTGTTCGTAAAGCATGTGCGCCCATAGTTACTTATGTTGAAGAACACGCTTATCCGGAACCTGCTTGGGCTGAGGTGCTGATTAGTGCGCATCGAACATCGTGGACTGCAGTGGGAGCGGTCTTATACAATGCTAACCCAGAAAGCATGATTAGTTGGGCTATTTTCTTTACCGATTTCGGACCCTGGATTGAACAACCTCTGGCCGTTGAGACTCACGGCTTAGCACCACATCAAACTTCATATAAGCGTTCAGTCCTTCTTGAATATAGAACCGAACTCGAAGCCATGTTGGAGGTTGAGAGTATTCTACACCGGGATTTAATTTCAAAAGGACACCGCCTTTACCTCGAACCGTCAGCAAAAGTAAGCCACTTAAACCCCTCTCTTCTATCTTCCTACCTGGCTGCGGAGTTCTATGGTGGACGTATGTTCGGAGCCGCCCGCGTTCGTTATGAGAATTGGTCCATATGGCGACGGCTACTATACATCGGTGGTATACCCCTGATTCCAATCATTCGCCTTAGGCGTGTTCTATCCGAGATTCGCAGGTCTGGGCTAAAAATTAATTTACTACCTTACCTGTTACCCGCGCTGATTACGGGCCTGGTTTCTCACTCGTTAGGCGAGCTTACGGCCTACATTTTTGGAGCAGGGGATGCTCCAAGACGCAGGCTAAGCTTTGAACTAAGCCGTCACAGTCATATCAAAGAACATGGCATGTAAGGAATAAGATAATGAATAACCTTGACTCTCCCGAAATGTCAGTCGTGCTTGTCACACCGGATCGATACAGTACGATTCGGAGGACTATAAAGCACCTTCGGGCACAGACGGTCAGAGACAAGTTGGAAATCGTGATTGTGGCGCCGGCAAGAGATACTCTCGACCTGAATGACTCAGAGCTAAAAGGTTTCCGTTGGGTAAAAATGGTCGAGGTTAGCAGCATAGAATCTATAGCAGAGGGAAATGCTATGGGTGTTCGTCAAGCAACTTCACCAGTTGTTGTCCTAGCTGAAGACCACTCTTTTCCTGACCCAGGATGGGCTGAGGCTTTGATCCGAGCACATAAGAACCCATGGGCTGCAGTAGGACCTGTTGTAAGAAATGCCAACCCGGACAGCGCAATCAGTTGGGCCGATTTCTTCATCGGATATGGACCCTGGTCCGACCCCTCGCCAGCAGGGGTTGTCAGTCATTTGCCCGGACACAACTCCAGCTACAAACGAGAAATACTGCTAGGATACGGAGACGACCTAGGATCAATGCTGGAGGCAGAAACCGTGTTACACTGGGATTTGCGTTCCAGGGGTTATCAAATCTATCTGGAGCCGGCTGCTAAAATCTCACACACGAATTTCTCTCGAATTTCATCTTGGATCCAGGTTCAGTTTCTTGCAGGAAGGGTTTTTGGCGCAACTCGCTCAAAAAATTGGCACCCGCTTCGGAGAATAATTTACGTTATCGGATCGCCGCTAATACCGGTTGTACGTTTTGTGCGCATCATCTCGGAGATGCGAAAGCCCGGCAGATTGCGCAATATGGAGGTTTCAATCAGAGTACGCATTTTGTTAGCATTGGTTCTGGGCCTGATTTTAGACGGCTCAGGACAATTCATAGGATATGCCATAGGCGCCGGCAATTCCAAGGGAAAACTATCCGTTTACGAGTGTCACAGATTTCGGCACGTAACTGAAGGAGACAGAAAAGCTGTCTTTGACCGGTGATTGAAATAAGTAAATCGGACAACTTAGAGATGTCTAAGTTGAGGCTGGGATAAAAAACTGAAGTGAGCGAATGCCAAATCTTAAAATAGTACTCATCGGATGTGGACGTATCGCACAGTTAGTTCATCTCAGAGTCCTCACCAATCTCTCCGGGGTGGAACTCGCTGCAATAGCCGAGTCAGACCCTGAACGACGTGAGGAAGCTGCAGTGTTGGCGCCGAAAGCCGTCGTCTTACATAGTTATCATGAACTATTGAAAATGCGGGATTTACAAGCTGTAGTCATTTGTCTCCCACCTGCGCTACACGCGGAAACTGCCATTGCTTCTTTTCACGCCGGAAAGCACGTCTATCTGGAGAAACCTATCGCCACAAATCTCGCTGATGCTCATGCGATTGTGGAGGCTTGGCGAAAAGCTGGAACGGTCGGTATGATGGGTTTTAACTACCGCTTTAATGAGTTCTACCAATCCGCCAAACAATACATCCTATCCGGTCGTCTCGGCAACCTGGTCGCCGTCAGGACGGTGTTTTCATCGGCGGCGCACGAGCTTCCCGCCTGGAAACGAACACGACAAGATGGCGGCGGTGCGCTGTTGGATTTGGCCTCTCACCACTTGGACCTGATCCGTTTTCTTTTCGGACTACCGATCGAGGAGGTATCTGGAAGAATAAGATCTCAGCACAGCGAATGCGACAGCGCTATCCTGCAAATGCGACTCACCGATGATCTGTTGATACAGTCGTTCTTTTCAATCGGCTCCGTCGACGAAGATCGTTTTGAAATTTATGGAAAGTCGGGAAAGCTTATGCTTGACCGATACGCAGGCGACCTTAAAATTACAGCCCCTGAGTTTGAGTATGGACGTCTTAGTCAGATTAGCCGCGAACTAAGCGGGGTGACCGCCTGCGTTAAGCGGATATTGAATTCTCCCGGAGAGCAGTCCTTTTCCGCGGCGCTGAGAGCTTTCGTTTCGGCTGCAAGTGAAAACCAGACCAAAGTCAGCCCGGACCTCGACGACGGGTATTACAGCCTCGCTGTCATAGAAGCTGCAGAGGAATCGGCGAGGACGGGACGGACAGTCATTATGAATGCAATGGAGAGTTTCTGAAAGCATAATGTATAGCCGATTGGAGCTTGGGTAAGGTGTAGGGTGAACGACAATGAGACAACTTAGATCGACACGCAGATTGCTCATTCTGGCTTCAACTCTGATTTTGTCGTCGGCGCTTCTTCTGGTTGCTACTTTCTATTTTCAGCCGATGAAGTTCAAGAAGACGAAAAGGTTCGCCTTCAAGTGGATCAAAATTTTCCTGCCGGAGAAAAAACTAAGAGACTATGCCGTTACTGCCTATAAACATGTAATTTTACACAGCGACATATACCAAAGAACCCAGTCGTTGCCCTTAGACGCTGCCAAGACACACACCCGGTTGATGGAGAGGGAGTTCGATACGGATTCGCAGTCTCTGAGTAAAGTCTCAGTCTCTCTAGACGGTCAAAGACGGAATGCAGTCGCGGGTGTCGTGCCGTTCAGGTTCTCCTATGAGCTTCGCGTTCCGGAAGATGGCTATATCCGGTTCGGCTTAAACCAGGAGGGATGGCAGTGGCTTGGGGGAGAGTTGGATTTTACCGTTCAAGTATCGAACAAAGCAGTGACAGAGCGAATATTCGAGGTTCAGCTTCCCTCCAGCTACGGAAATTGGAAGGACATCTCGATCGACCTCTCAGCCTTCTCGGGACAGGATGTAAAGATGGAGTTCAACGTCTCTGCTGACAATAAGAGGCCATTTTGGAGAACCCTGGATAAACGCAGCGTCAAAGCTTATTGGAGCGACCTCTTTGTGGAAAGCAGAGCTCAATCAAACCGAAAACCGAACGTATTTCTCATAATGGTAGATACATTGAGACCAGACCACCTTGGCTGCTATGGGTATAAACGCAACACAAGTCCTAATATCGACAGGCTCTGCAGAAAAGGGGTTCGTTTTGACAAGGCTTTTTCATCTTCGCCCTGGACCGACCCTGCGATTCTCGGACTCTTCACCGGGTTGTATCCTTCTGATTTATGGGAACCGAAGACCCCAAAAGGCTGGTCTCACAGTAAGACCATACCGGGGAAAATCGACACATTGACGGAGATACTATCTGCCCATGGATACTTCACTATTGCAGCTTCGGATCACCCGGGAATTAACTCTCAGCGATTCGGCCATGGGGTGGATATGTATGCACACCTGTATTACGGCGACAGCCCTCTTGCAGACTGGCACGACACGGACGCTGAAAAGGTCTTAAAAACCCTGCGTATGATACATGAGGTACGCCCGGAGGGAGGGGTTTTTACTTATGTCCACTTGATATATCCTCACCAACCGTATCAAGCTCCACCGCCGTTCGACGGGTATTTCGGGCCGAGCGCGCCGGAAATCACACGACAAAACAGACAAGAAGTAATCAACATGTACGACGCTGAAATAAGGAGAGCAGACTACGTCGTGGGAGAGTTCCTCGACCACTTACAGCGGTTGAACCTGGATGACGAATCCATAATTATCGTTGTATCAGACCACGGCGAGGGTTTTTGGGAGCACGGGTTATGGGAACACGGCAACTCCCTTTACAACGAGCTGTTGCATATCCCGCTAATCTTCCATGCGCCGGGACGACTACCAGAGGGCGAAACTGTATCTCAGGTCGTGAGAAACGTGGATATACTCCCGACAATTCTCGACCTGACAGGGATTCCGTACAATATCGAGAATTACCGGGGGGTTTCTCTCTTGCCGCTGATGAGAGGGGAAAAAGCAAGAGAGAAAAGGCTTGCTTTCAGCGAGTTTCCACATTCAAGGCTTCCATTGGGAAGAGCTTTACAATCATCGACCGAGAAACTCATTGACACAGGGCACGAGGGAAATCCCCTAGAGTACTACGACACCATGAATGACCCCGGAGAGCTGCATAATCTAAGCCCCGCAGAAACTCACAGAGTATCTGACCTGATGAACATAATGAACGACACAAGCAAAACCGCTTTGAGAATTCGCAATTCCCACCCGACCCAAAAGGTTGAGCACTCGGACGACACAATAAAGAAGCTGAAATCCTTGGGATATGTTCAGTAGCACAATGCCGGTGCTTAAACGTCTTTCGAAAGATCGTAAGAATACAAAGAAGCTGCTCCTGAATAATGAGGAGGAAAGATGAGAGAAAACGAAAAAAAAGACAACGGGCCTGCAGATAAAGATCGGATAGTACTGATAGGATTAGATTCCTGCGACGTTGATTTAGTAGAGCGGTGGTCAAAGGAAGGACGGCTGCCGTTCTTGAGTTCTTTGATGTCATCAAATGTCTTTTCCAGATTGATATCGACAAAAGGCTTGTTTAGTGACTCGCCCTGGCCCTCTTTCAACGCCGGCGTTTCTCCTGCAAAGCACGGTTTCTACAACCACCTGCAAATGAAACGTGGAGCGACAGAAATAGAAAGAATAGATGCGCGCCATTGTCGTTACCTGCCCTTCTGGTCGCTCCTTCAGGACTCAGGCAAAAAAACCGCCATCTTCGATGTTCCCAAAACCTTTCCTATTCAAGGAATGGATGGGATACTTGTCTCTGCGTGGGGTGAGCACTACCCGCTTCTCAAACAACCGACTTCTCAAGCCCCCGATTTTCTGAGGGAGATGATCGCTCGGTTTGGGAAATATTCTCATCCGAGAGAAATAATAGAGCCCTGGTCCGACCGACAAGAGCGCCGGATATTCAAAACCATATCATCCAACCTCGAAAGGAAGCTTCAGGCAACTGAATATTTGATGAACCTTGAAGACTGGGACCTTTTTATATCGGTTTTTTCAGAGGTTCATTATGCAGGGCATCAATTCTATCATCACCTAAACAACGATCACTGGGCTCATGACTCAAAAGCTTCCACTGACCTGCACGATGCCATGCCAAATCTATATGCTCAACTTGATAAGGCGATTTCTGACTTATTTAGGCACATTTTCGATCAAACAACATTTTTCATTGTCTCAGTGCACGGATTTGCCGTTAACTACTCTGCAAACCACCTAATGCCCGAAGTGCTGGAGAAGCTCGGTTACCAAGTCGCCTCCACTAATAGTGTGCAGAGCGACGGTCTGGGTAACCTGTTACAGTTGAACTCGTTTGTGCGCAATTTAGTCCCCCAATCGGTTAGAGATTTTATTAACACTCACATTGTGCCGGAATCCATGCACGATAGGGCATATTCAAACGCCTTCCGCACTAGCGTAGACTGGAAAAAAAACTAGAGCGTTTTTCCTGCCAAGCGACCACTTCCAGGGATACATCAGCTTGAACCTGAAAGGGAGGGAACCGTTTGGAACAATTGAGCTTGGTGCGGAATTTGACAGACTCTGCGACGAAATCCGTCATGAGCTAAAACAATTGATAAACACTGAGACGGGAAAACCTGTGATTCGCGAGGTTGTGCGAACCTCTGACGTGTATAAAGGGCCGAATCTTTATGACCTGCCCGACCTCGTAGTCCAGTGGGCGGAAGATGCTCCTATAAATCTAGTCAGTCATCCGCGCTTTGGTGAGATTTCACAAAAAGGTTTGCCACTAAGAAAAACTCAACATTCATCAGAAGGCTTCATGATTGCCGGCGGTAAACACATCAACAAGGACGCCGCCTTAAGCGGAGCTAGCACTTTAGACATTGCCCCCACAATTCTTTATCTAATGGGCCAAGTTATACCGGAAGAAATTGACGGAAGGGTTCTCCTCGAATTGTTAGATGAAGAGTTCAAACGAAACAACGAACCTGTCTATGGAAGTCGGCCTGCGATGATCCCTAAAGCAATGAAGATATAAATTTGTCGTTACCGCATGTCTAAAACTGGAACTCACCATTTAGCATTGAATGGATACCCGATAAAAGCATTCGGATATGACAACCAATCTTTAATTTAGCTTAATTGCGATGTTGGGAAAAAAATGAGAGTCCTCATCACAGGCGCAACAGGATTTATCGGCAGTCACTTGACCGAGCGGTTGTTGCAGGACGGGCATACAGTAAGAGCTCTAGCCCGCCAGTCTAGTGATGTTTCTTTACTCAGGTCGCTCGGTGCTGAGATAGTTTATTCCGATATTCAGGACAGCTTCGCAGTTGAAAAAGCAGTCAGAGGTTGCTCTCATGTCTACCACCTTGCCGCCAGAACGAGCAGACACGATTCATCATCAAGACAGGATGACTTTGAAATAAACGTCGAAGGGACTAAGAACGTGGTTAATGCCGCCCTGAAAGCCGGGGTTGAACGATTGGTTTACGGCAGCAGCGTAGGGGTGTATGGGTCTATTAAAGATCCACTCGCTGATGAGAAAACGAGCCCCAACCCTAACACACAGTATCGCGAGTCAAAGTTAAGGGGTGAAGGGGTCGTTTTGTCCAAGCACAAGGCAGAGGGTTTACCCATAGTAATAGCGCGCATCTCCAGTGTTTACGGACCGCGTTCATTCAATTGGTTGAGCCTGTTCCAAGCAATAGCGACAAGGCGCTTTAGGATGCTGGGTGCGGGAGAAAACAGCCGCGACATGTGTTACGTCTCGGATATAGCCGAGGGGATAAAGCTCTGCGGACTTGTTAAAGGGATAGAAGGACAAACTTATGTAATTTCTGGAAAGGAACCAATTAAGCTAAATCAACTGGTAGCCATGATTGCCGAAGAGTTAGGAGTTAATATCCCACGTATCAACTCCCCGGAGTTTCCATTCCGCGCCTGGTACAAGCTGTCAGCAATCTCGTACAAGTGTTGGAGGCTAGAGCTTCCTCGCGCTCATGCCTACGAAATGTTCCTGGAAGATAGAATTCTCGACATCTCAAAGGCTCAAAGAGAACTAGGATACTCCCCCAAGGTCCCTCTGAGGGATGGAATTCAACAAACGGTCGTGTGGTACCGCAACAATGGATACGTCTGAAGAGGTGTTTTATGACGACTCCGCAAGTAACTATAGTCGTAGCGCCACGTGAGCGTTTTAGTTGCGCTGAACGCTCGCTCAATAGCATTTACGAGAATACCGCCTTCCCGTTCACGCTGGTCTACATAGACTGCGGCTCGCCGAATCGTGTCAAACGCTACCTTGAAGCTAAAGCGCGGGAAAAGGGGTTTCAACTTATCCGTCGAGATAAATATTTATCTCCAAACCAGTCGCGAAATCTAGGACTGCTTCATGTTAACAGCAAGTATGTCGTCTTCATCGAAAACGACGTGCTTGTCAGTCCAGGCTGGCTTGAGGCGCTGGTGCGTTGTGCAGACGAGACGGGGGCAGTGGTAGTTGGTCCCCTTTATCTCATGGGAGAGATCGAGGACCAGATAATACACATGGCAGGCGGATTGTCTCACATCAGAGAGGAAAACGGAAAAAGAATACTCTACGAGGAGGATTACTTCCCAGGGATGCGCTTATCCGACCTTCCCGTTCCTTTACACAGAAAAGAGTGTGAACTGGTGGAATTTCATTGCATGCTGGTCCGGAGAGAATTGTTTGATCAAATCGGCCCCCTTGACGAAAATCTCCTAAGCGTCAGGGAACATGATGACCTTTGTCTGGCCGTCCGAAAAAAAGGCGGCTCAGTTTACATGGAACCAAATGCGGTCGTCAGTTATGTTTATCCTCCCCCGCTCGCTCTCTCGGATTTCTCGTACTTCACACTTCGTTGGAGTGAAAAATGGGTCAAAGCCAGCCTGGAACACTTCCATAAAAAATGGAATCTGGATATGGACATAACTCACCCGCACTACAACTATTTATGGACCCGTCGTCACCTCTACTTTAGACAGTTCACTAGGCCCCTTAGACCTCTCAGAAACTTGATCCGGCGGGCTTTAGGCGAGTTGTAACTGCCTGTAAAGGAGAGACAAATTTGAATGACAGCGGTTTTCCTGAGATGTCCGTGATAATTGTTGCGCCGGACCGTTATGAGACCATTCGCAAAACCGTGCGGCACTTACGAGCGCAAACGGTCAAACACCTATTGGAGATCGTGATAGTCGCGCCGTCGGAAGAGAAACTCGGACTCGTCGGTTCGGAGGTGGAAGAATTCTTCCAAACTCGAGTGGTCGAGTTAAATATGGTCAGTTCACTAGCGGCGGCCCGAGCTGTCGGTATTCGCCAGGCAAGCACGCCCGTGGTCGTTTTTGCCGAAGACCACTCCTTTCCCGATCCCGGCTGGGCCGAGGCGCTGATTCAGGCGCACAAAGTACCGTGGGCTGCTGTGGGATCTGTAATCTGCAATGCCAACCCCGAAAGCGTTGCGAGTTGGGCGCAGCTTTTCTTGACATACGGACGCTGGACCGAGCCGGCTTCGGCAGCCGAGATTGACGACCTGCCGGGGCACAACAGTTCCTACAAACGCGCGCTTCTTTTAAACTACGGCTCAGAACTTGAAACCAAATTATTACGGGAAACCATGCTCCATTGGGATTTACGCGCCCGAGGTTATCGTCTTTATTTTGAACCGGCCGCAAGAACGTATCATGTCAATATCTCGCAGTTATTCTACATAATGCAAGACTCGTTTTATGGGGGACGATTGTTTGCCGCGACCCGCGCGTCGAACGGACGCTGGTCGTTACTAAAGCGTTTGGTGTACGCCGCCAGCGAGCCGTTTTTCTTGTTGAGACATTCCCGAGGCGTACTGAAAAACATACGCCGAGCCGGGCTTTGGGAGAAACTGATGCCGCGCGCCATACCCATACTGGTTTTAGGATTGGCGGCACTCGGACTTGGTGAGATGTTAGGTTATGCTTTTGGCGCAGGCGATTCAGAGCGTTTGGCGAACAGTTTTGAGTTTCATCGCCATCGCTTTCTTACCGAGCAGGACAGGCAACTAGGGATTGTCTGAGGCGCCACCGGCGAAAGAATGAAAATTTTCAGATGAAGATTTTACTTGTTAATGATTACGGAACGCTGACCGGGGGCGCCGAAGTTCAGACGGCATTGTTGCGCGATGAGCTTCGAAAGCGGGGACACGATGCCCGTTTTTTTGCCAGTAGGGCGCGACCCGGCGTAGGAAACAGCCGGGCAGATTATGAATGCTTCGGCGCGACCTCGCGTTTTCGCACTCTGCTCCAGACGGCAAACCCATGGGCCTACCTCAGTCTTCGGAAAATCCTTTCGGAGTTTAGACCGGACGTTGTTCACGTCATGATTTTCTTGACGCAGCTTTCGCCCTTGATTCTCCCTTTGCTCCGAGACATACCGTCTATCTATCACGCCTTGTGGTACAGGGCTGTTTGTCCGCTCGGCACCAAAATGCTACCCGACGGTTCTCCTTGTCAAGACCGCCATGGTGCTGCTTGTTACGGTAACGGTTGCCTCCCGCTCAGAGACTGGCTGCCTCTAATGCTTCAGATGAAACTGTGGGAACGGTGGAGAGGTGTATTCGATCTCATAGTCGCCAACAGCGAGTCGGTAAAGAGACAGCTCCTAGCAGGGGGTATTGAACCTGTACAGGTAATCCGGCACGGTATCCCCACTCGACTTCCGCGTCCTCCCCTTTCAGCGCCTCCGACTGTAGCGTTTGCAGGTCGTCTCGTCAAGGAAAAAGGGGTAGACGTGCTGATCAATGCTTTCGCGAAAGTGGCAAGACAAGTCCCGTCTGCAAAGCTAATTATTGCCGGAGATGGCCCGGAACTTGGAAGTTTGAATAAACTCATTTCAACACTGGACTTATCAGGGTGTATTCAAATGGAGGGACATCTTTCGCACACGGAAATGGAACAGCTTTTCGATTCTGCATGGGTGCAGGCGGTGCCTTCTCTCTGGGCAGAACCGTTCGGAATAGTCGCCGTTGAGGCAATGATGCGGGGCACTGCGGTTGTGGCAAGCGGATCCGGCGGCTTGGCAGAAATTGTTTATGACTGTAGAACAGGATTTCTAGTTGCGCCAGGGGACGTTGATGCGCTGTCTCAAGCGCTGATAAAACTACTAAGCGAAAGAGAGTTGGCTGAGCAGATGGGGATGGAAGGACGAGAAATAGCGCTGGAGCGTTTTTCCTTAGCGACTTATGTGGACAGGTTTGAAGAGTTGTACGAGTCTATTTGTTAGGTACATTTTTGCAAAACTATTTCTCACATCGGAAACCTTCTGGTTTTCATAATAAAAGGTAGGAGTGCCATTCCTTCCGACAAGCCGGTGGTGAGCCTGTCGAACTGCCCAGGACAAACCTAGGCGCGACCATATCGCGGCTGGAAGCCGCTCCTACATTGATGCAATAGATTTTGTAGGAGCACCATCTTGGTGCAATTGTTTCTGTCGCAGTTTAAGAAGCTGCTCTTATTTTTTAAGATGATATCTAAACATAATCTCCTCACACAGGTGCCATGCGGTTATTATGAAAAAATGCCAATACCCTCTTCCACGTATACCAAAAATTCTCAAGGAGCAAACAAGTGCAAATAAATACGAAATCTTCTCCGTTAATCATCATCGGCCTCGACGCAGGCGACCCTGACTTTATACAAAACTGGGCTCGGGAGGGCTATTTGCCCACGATTGCCGCTATTATGAATCGCGGTTGTTGGGGGCAGACAGGCGGCGCGGAATTGATAAGTGAGCATGGGGTATGGATTTCACTTTTCAGCGGTATCTCGCGCTGCGAACACGGTTACTACTATTTCCGCCAGTTGAAACCCGAAACCTACAACCTTGAGACTGTAACGGGACCAGATATCGACGCCCCTCCTTTCTGGTCATATTTAACCGGAAGCGATAAAAAGGTTGCTACGATCGACGTGCCCGACAGCTATCCGATAACGGGTCTGCCTGGCATCCAGGTTGCAAACTGGGACGTCCATAATAGCTGGAATCCCGACTACTTCGTCCCGACATCAGAACCTGCCGAGCTTATTAAAGAGATACAGGACAAGTTTGGACAAAAGCTCTCGCCTGTCGAAAAGCTGGAAAGCAGTTTTGAAGATGACCGCCGTCTACGCGCTGAGCTTCTTCGACGGGTTGAAAAGAAAGGCGCATTGTGCCGCTACCTCCTCAGTAGAGACCGATTTGACGTTGTAGTCATACTATTTTCAGAATCTCACGCAGCCAATCATCAGTTCTGGAAACATCATCCGGGCATCAGCAGTGAGAAAAATGAGTTGACCCACTCCATTCGCGATATATACACAGCGATAGACCTGGAGATCGGCCTGATTCTTGCTAAATTGCCCGGCGAGCACAACGTTTTCATCGTCTCCTCCGTCGGGATGGAGGATGATTACCCCACTTCCGGTCTCACAGAGGCATTTCTGAGACAGCTCGGCTATCAAGTTCCTCCGGAGTCAAACGGATTTTCATTGAGCCCGATGAGTCTTGCGCGCCGGGTAATACCAGAGTCATTGCGCATTGCACTTAGCAGGTATCTTCCCAGGGAAAAACGGGAACAAATATTGTCCACCCAGTTTCTCAATGGAACCAACTGGAAAAAGACAACCGCATTCGCTATCCCCTCGGCGTACACAAGCTTCATACGAGTTAACCTGCGGGGAAGGGAACCGGAAGGCATCGTCCAACCTGGAGTTGAGTATACTGAGCTGCTGAACCGTATAGAAGCCGACCTGAAGCTGCTCGTCGACCCTGAGACGAACAAACCCGCTGTAACCGGAGTGACAAAGACAGTCCAGCTTTTTGACTGCGCTCCTCATTCCAGCCTGCCCGACTTGTTTGTAGAATGGCAGCCGGGCCGGTTTATGCAGCGGGTCTTGCACCCTGGGGCAGAGTTAATTCAAAAAAAGCCTGACTTTTTCAGACGGAGCGACTACTCCCAGCATGGTTTTTTCGCAGCTTCAGGCGTACAAATAGAGAAATACGGAAAGCTGGACGATATTGAACTGCTCGACCTCGCTCCCACTTTTCTTTCTATTCTGAACGAGCCCGTTCCCGAGAGAATGACCGGGCGAGCGATTGCTAATATAACAAAAAGATAATGACGCTGCCCAACCTGATCATAATCGGTGCGCAAAAATGTGGGACAACCAGCCTGCATTACTACCTGAGTCTTCACCCCGAAATATTTATGTCGAAAGAAAAAGAATTGAACTTCTTTACCGAAGAGCAAAACTGGTCTAAGGGATTGGCGTGGTATGAGTCTCACTTCAAAGCAGGAGCAAAAATTCATGGGGAATCCTCGCCCAACTACACCAACCATCCACGTTTCCCGGGTGTTCCGTCAAGAATGCACAGCGTCGTGCCCGACGCAAAGCTGGTCTACATAGTTCGAGACCCGATCGAGAGGATAATATCCCAGTATATACATCAATACATAGACGGCCGCGAAACCCGGCCGGTAGAAGAGGCTCTTAGCAGCGTAGAGAGCAATCAATACATTTCTCGGAGCCTGTATTATACGCAGCTATCTAAGTATCTGGAGTGCTATCCCGTCACTCAAATACTGGTAATCCCCGCAGAAGGCTTGGATGGAGACAGAAAAGCTACTCTTCGCAGGGTATTCGAGTTTTTAGATGTAAACCCAGACTTCTACTCCCGTCTCTACTCAATACGTCGCCACACAACCGCCCGGAAACGGCAAAAGACAGAAACCGGAATGCGTCTTGCTGATACTACCCCTATGAAACTCTTGAGCAGTATACCGCAACGCGTAAGGTGGCCGATAGAGGATTTGATCTACCTACCGTTCTCGCGAAGAATGGACCGCCCGGTAATAAGCAAGCCGCTGAGACAAAGCCTTAAAGACCGGTTGAAAGAAGATGTGCATAAACTGCGGGAATTCACAGGTTATGATTTTAATAACTGGTCTGTGTAAGGATCAATATCTTATTCCCTAAAGACTGATATGAAGCCTAGTCAGACAATCATAACCAAGATTCGCAACTGGCGGATGAATAACCGTGCGAGGATACTCGCCCTCGCAATCTTGCTCATGTCGCTTGCTTCGTTCATGAGACTCGACGCCGAGTTTTACCGCCTTACGCTTCAAAAGGGCATGGGGGCGGCTGTCGACATGAGATTCCGTCATAAGGAGGTGCAAGCCTGGTTTGCCAAAAAACCCGTGTATGGCGTGATGAAACATGCGGCGTATCCGCCTGCTTCACACGCAATCCTCTGGCCCTTTCTCGGCTGGACTAAGCTGAAAGAGGCGCGTTTGCTATGGGCTGCGACTTCGGTGATTATGCTAGGATGTTTGTCCTATTTGCTCGTACGAGAAAGTCTTGCAGAGACAAAGCTAGAACAGCTTTTCATAACGCTTCTCGTCCTGTCTAACTACCCGGTGAGCATAGCTATAGGAAACGGCCAGCTCGTTTTGCACATACTTCCCGCCCTGATAACAGGACTCATTCTAACCTGTAGGAAGGAAAAATGGAGCGGTGACCTCTTGGGCTCGGGACTCGTGGTTTTAGCTCTCGTAAGCCCGAGCATAACTGCTCCTTTCTTCTGGGTCGTCCTGTTTGCTCCGGGCAGAATGCGCCCCGCAATCTTCGTTGTGATCGGATACGCAGCGCTCACCCTCTTTGCAGCATCATTCCAAGATGGTTCGCCTGTATCAATTATTCAAGAATGGCTGATACGCGGCGAGAAGGGAGCCGCAGCAGGATCAGTATTGGGGGGCTATTCTAACCTCCATAGCTGGCTTACTCCTTTTGGTTTAGGAGAATGGAACAGGACCGCCTCCATTACCGTTCTAACCCTTCTGGGAATTTGGGTGTACAGCAACCGCCGCGGAGACCTCTGGGTTCTCATAGGAGTATCCGCTATTGTCGCCCGTGTCTGGACCTATCACAGGTGGTATGATGACCTTCTTATTCTGCTGCCAATGGTCGCTCTTTTCCGCATAACCAAGCTGGACTCGTCTTCAGACAACAGAAGCAGTGGTGTGGTCGCAGGGATATTATTGGCAGCTTCTTGGGTTGTCATGCTTGCTCCTGCTCGGTTGCTTGTTTCTCCCCCGCCCTGGAACTGGATGGCATTAAGCTCCCAATTAGCGGTTTGGACTCTCATTTTACTTTTTCTCATATTTCACACAAGACGGAGCAGAAACGAAACCACATCTGACCAAATCGGAATGCAAGCGGTCTAAGCCTTCATGAGCGAATCGTTTTCTAAATCTTTCCTTCACACGGCCGACGGGACCATGTGGAACTTCATGGCTGAAGCCCTGGTGGCGCCGACAGGTTTGATCATAACGGCATATCTCACCCGAAACCTCGGTCCTGAAGGTTACGGGTTATTCTCACTCGCAGCCACCCTTATAGCTTGGGTGACAAGCAGCACTACATCTCTATTCTCACGCACAGCGATCAAACTGGTCAGCGAGGCGGAGGACTGGCGTCCTGTCGGGGCTACAGTGCTGCGGTTGTACTTCGTATGTGGACTTGGAATTATGCTCCTGTTCTGGTTTGGCGCTGAGTTTATTGCAGGACTGCTCGGAGAACCCAAACTAAAACTATATCTTCAACTCTTTTCTCTCGAGCCTCTATTCTTTATTCTCGCACGCGCTCACAGTTTTATTCTGATTGGCAGGGGGCATTACAGGAGGCAGGCGATTCCTATCGCAATTCGATTGGTAGCGAGGATGGCTCTGATAGTATTCTTGGTAGAGATGGGATTCTCGGTAACCGGCGCTGTGTTAGGGAGCGTAGGAGCAGCTCTGGCTGAACTAGCGATCTGCCGTTTCTATGCGCGCCCCTCTTTGTTTCATAGCTCTGCCTTTCCCGCAAAAGAGCTATGGAGCTATGCGACGCCGCTTTTTCTCTCGGCTATCAGCATGCAACTTTTAGGCAAGGTTGACCTCTTTGCGCTGTCGGCTCTGGGAGGCACTCTGGCTGAGGCGGGTATTTATGGCGCAGCACAGAGCATGTCTATTATCCCCACAATTTTTTCGGCATCATTCGCGCCGTTACTGCTTTCCTCGCTCGGCCGCATGATAAAAGAGGGTCAGGACATAGACGCCAGGACAATGGCACGAAACTCGATGCGCGCTGTAATCGGGATATTGCCGTTTGCAGGCATGGCAGCCGGGTCTGCCCGTGAGGTCGTAGTTTTCGTCTTCGGGTCGGCATTTTCTCCGACAGCTCCTCTGTTAGCACTTTTAATCTTTGCAAAGGTGTCGATCGTAATGATCTCGGTCGCAAGCATCGTTATGATTGCAGCGGACAAGCCCCGCTGGACGTTCTCTTTATCCGGCCCTATGCTGTTCTTCGCTCTGGGGGGTCACGCGCTGCTCATACCAAAGATGGGCGCACTGGGCGCTGCATCAGTGACAACCGCGATTTCGTTCATTGGAGGGTGTATATCAATCGCGTGTGTTTACCGACTCTGGCGGGTTCTGCCGCAAGCGGGTACGGTTCTTCGGAGCATATTGCTCACAGTACTTGCCTATTTAGCTGCTATAATCTTCCCGACCCCGGAATTCTGGGTGATTCTGAAGCTTCTCGTCATAGCCATAGCGATACCGGTGTGCTTCGGACTTCTCGGAGAATTCAGCCACAAGGAAATCGAATTAGCTGGGGCAGTTTTACGACGTGGTTCGTTTTTGAAGAAAAGTTAATTTCGACAAGAGAAAATTTTATCTTTTGCCAGCGCCTTGGAACACGGTATATTCGATGGGTCAGGTAATCGCCTGGGTCATTCTCTTAGTTTTCCTTCTTGACCAGGCTAGACGGAAGTAGTCGCATTATTTATCCACCAGTCCGAACTTTAATGAAATTTTAGGAGGTCAAAGAGGGATGTATAAACATTTTGGTATCAGCTTGAGACGAGAATTGGCTGAAAGAAATATAATCCCTATTTGCATTTATGATGTACCTCTATTCTGAATGAAAACCTCGCAAGAAGAGACGAAAAATAACTAGACGGAATTTATGTCTGTAAAAGACGTTTATTACCTCGTGATCGTGTTGCTGATCAAGGTGAACGGTTGGTTTTCCTCGCCTCGACTGAGGAAATTCACAGTCAGCAGCATTGTTTTCCTTGCATATAGATTTTCGACCAAGAAGAGGCGGATTATCGAAAAAAATCTCTCTAAGGCTTTCGACGACGGTCTAAATGAAGAGCAAAGGCAGGGAATTATAAAAGGGGCTTTCGGTGAATTCTGGCTGGACATGTTCCTCTGGCTGCCCTCAGATTTGGACAGGGATGAATTCGCAAAGGCTGAATTTCGCGGCATAGAGTATCTGCAAAAAGCATTAGAAAACGGAAAGGGCGTAATTTTGTGGGAAAGCAACGGCTTCGGCAAGAAACTCGCTTCAAAACACATTCTCGGTCAAAACGGATTTTCTATATGTCAGGTTCACGGAGTGAACCACCTGTGGGGGTTTCTCACAGAAAACAGTCCCGACACCTGGGTGCGACATTTAGTCATCAACAGATTCTTTGAGAACTGCGAGAAACAATTTATCAATGAAATTATCAA
>Ga0187893_10005212_pt1 | contig 23617 bp, 21 predicted proteins | sample MA1701074metaG_FD_139574 | JGI IMG/M metagenome (GOLD analysis project Ga0187893, IMG submission 139574) | White microbial mat communities from a basaltic lava cave in the Kipuka Kanohina Cave System on the Island of Hawaii, USA - MA170107-4 metaG ...
GGCAGGCCCTGCGCGAGGCCGGTCACCGCGAGGTGGCGGACAAGTAGGAGGCGCGATGGACCTCGGGCTCGCCGGGGCGACGGTGGTGGTGACGGGCGGCTCGAGCGGCATGGGCCGCGCGGCGGCTGAGTTCCTCGCCGCGGATGGCGCGAAGGTCGCGGTCTTCGCGCGCCGCCGCGCCGAGCTCGACGAGACCGTCGCGGCGCTCCGCGCGGCCGGGAGCCCCGAAGCGCTCGGCCTCTCGGTGGACGTGGCGTCGGCCGCGGACATCGAGGCAGCGTTCGCCGAGGTCGGCGCGCGTTGGGGCGCGCTGAACGCGCTCGTGAACACGGTCGGCCCCGGCGACACCGGCACGATCGACTCCCTCTCCGACGAGGGCTGGGCGCGCTGCCTCGAGCTCGGCTTGATGAGCGCCGTGCGCTGTACGCGGGCAGCGCTGCCGTGGATCCGGAAGGCCGCGTGGGGCCGCATCGTGAACGTGTCCGCGCATTCCACCAAGCGCCAGACGCCGACCCTGATCGGCTACACCGCGGCGAAGTCCGCGCTCACCAGCGTGAGCAAGAACCTCGCGAAGACGCTCGCCAAGGAGAACATCCTCGTGAACACGGTCTCGCCGGGGACCTTCCTCACCGGCGGCGTGAAGAGCTGGCTCCAGGGCATCGCGAAGCAGCGAGGCATCGACCCGGAGAGCCTCGCGGACCTGAACCGCATCATCGCCGAGGACTTCCACGAGCCGAGCGACCTCGGCCGCGCCGGGCTCCCCGAGGAGATCGGCTGCGTGATCGCGTTCCTGGCCTCGCGCCGCAACAGCTACATGACCGGCGCCAACGTGAACGTGGACGGCGGCTCGGACTTCACGTGATCAGCGCGCGAGCTGTCGGGGGCGAAGCCTTCGCAGGCTGGGTCTCGGCTGCTCTGGGCCCGCGCTCGCCGCGCTTGCGTCAATGGTCTGCAAAAAGCCGGTCACGAAGTCGAGGCTGGATCGATCGCCCGAGATCTCGACGAGCTGAGGTGCGCCCAGCGTCGGGTACGCGCCGCATGCCTCAGCGGTTCCGCAGAGGATGGAGTCGTTGTCGGGGTCGCTTCCGGCGAACAGGTAGTAGCTCCCGGCCGGAACGCTCGCGAGGTCATACTCGTACTGCCCGTCGCTCGCGGCCACGTCGAACTGCGCCACGGTGTCGAGCGTCTCCGGATCGACGACCAGCACGTAATGAAAGCCCGCGTCGGCGCCGGTCGCGGCGGAGAAGACCGCCATCACGACCGAGACCGAGGCGTTTCCCGCAGAGCTCTGCACTGCGATCGTTCCCGTGTAGGTTCCGTTCGCCAGGCCGGTTCGGTTCACGCTGACCTGGTACGTGCCGAGGCCGTTGCCATCGACGGACGCGGCACTCACCGAGAGCCACAGCTGGTCGTCGGTTACGCTGGTCACTGACAGGCTGCCCCCGTCACCGTTGGTCACCTGGAATGACGTCTGCGTCTGGCTGGTGCCGAGGTTGAGCCCAGTCGTGCTCAGCAGCAGGATCGGGTCATTCGGCGCCCCGCCCACCGCCTCGACCGCCCTACGCGCGTCGATCAGCCCGTAACCGAACACGTCGTCGCGTCCCGGCGCGCCGAGGTCGGTCGTGATCGCGCCGCTCGCGAGCAAGGCGTCGAACTCCGCCGGCGTCAGCGTCGGGTCGAGCGCCTTCATGAGTGCGACTACGCCCGCGACGTGAGGAGAGGCCATCGAGGTGCCCGCACTGAAGCCGAAGCCGAGCAGGGTCACTCCGCTGGAGTCGTCCGCGAGCGTACTCAGTACGTAGTCCGGGTAGCCGTCTCCATTGCGATCAATGGAATCGCCGCCCGGCGCCGCGACGTCTACTGTGGCTCCGAAGTTCGAGTAATCCGCCTTCTCGCTGCCCGAGTCCACCGCGCTGACAGACACGACACCGTCGTAGGACGCGGGATACGAGAGCTGGCTTGAGTTCTCGTTCCCCGCCGCGGCGATCACGATCACGCCGGCGTTCCGAGCCTGCGCATACACGCTCTGTTCGGTGCTGCTGAAGCCCCCTGCTGCGCCGAGGCTCAGGTTGATCACGTCCACCTTGTTCGAGGCTCCGGAATCGTTGGGCAGCCCGGCTGCGTAGCGCACGGCTTGAAGGACGTCGTAGTTGCTGCCGCCCCCGAGGCCGAGGACGCGCAGGGGAACGAGGGTCACGTCCCAGGCGACGCCAGAGACGCCGCTGCCATTGTTCGTGGCCGCCCCGATCGTGCCCGCCACGTGTGTGCCGTGGAAGCTCGAGCTGCCGGGGCAGCACTGGTCGCCGGGATCGTTCGGATTCGCGTCTATTCCGTTTCCATCGAGCGCTTGCGCGGGGTTCGAGATGAAGTCGAAGCCGGTCGTGAGCTGACCGGCGAGATCGGGGTGGTCGAGAAGCACGCCCGTGTCGATCACCGCTACTTCGACGCTCGTACTGCCCGTCGTGAGATCCCAGGCAGCCGGGAGGTTGATCAGCGGGTAGTGCCACTGCAGGCCAAAGAACGGATCGTTCGGCACCGCGAGCGCATGCCGTACGAAGTTGGGCTCGGCGATCGCTACGTCCGTGCGGCGGTGAAGCGCCTTCACGGCGAGGAGCGTGTCGAGCTTCTCGCGCTGCTCGGCGGGGAGCGAACCGAACCTCGCATGCAGCGAGCTCGGCGCGGCTTCGAGCTGGAGCGCCTGGAAGGCTTCCGCCCGCTGTCCACCCGAAGCCGGGAGTTGAAGCAGCATCTCGCGATCAGGCGCTCCGGCGAGCGCCTGCATGCCGAGGCTGTCCGCGTACGCGGCAGCCTGGGGAGCGCTTCCCTTCGCGCCCGCAGCCTTCGGCGCCAGCGTCATCACCACCTCGCCGGGCCGGAACTCGTCGGAGAGGCGCACTCCGTTCGGCCCCGCCGTGGGGAGCACCTGGCCCAAGGTCAGCACGTAGCTCGACCCGCAGGCGCACTCCTCCCAGGCGAAGACCTCGACGAAGAAGTCGCCCGAGGACGGCGCTGTCAGCTCCTCCGTTTCGCTGGTCCCGACCGAGCAATCGAGCGCGGTCGAGGGATCGGCGGCGGCGTAGAGACAGAGGTCCAGATCGGCGGCCAGGGGATCGCCGAAGCGCAGATTCACGCGCTGGCCGGCCGCGAGTGAGACGAGGAAGAAGTCGGTGAGATCCCCGGCGTCGCGCGAGTTTCCGTCCGGGCCCGCGCCGGCGAGGTTGACGTACCCGCCGACGACGCCGGGAACCGGAATCTCCTGGGCCATCGCGGGCGTGTCGTTCGCGACGGGCGTCGTGCTGGGGTCGTTCACGTCGGAGTCCACCAGCGAGGCGTCCGCGACCTGGATCGTTCCGGCCACGGAGAACGCGCTGCCCGGCGGAAGACTCATGGCGGTCAGCGCGTCCACGATGCGGTCCACCTCGTCGGCCACTGCGTCGGCCGGAAGACCGGTGTAGAGGGCGCCTTGACCGGCCGCCTTGTACTCCGCCTTCGCGAACGCCGAGAGGAGCTTCGCGCGTGCCTTGGCCCGTGCAGCCTGCCGCTTCAGCGCGTCCGGTTTGGTGGCGTGCTTGCTCTCTGCGGCGAGGGCGCCCGCCAGTGCAGCGCCGGTCGCCTTGTGCAGTCCGGCATGCAGGCTCTCCTCCGCCTGGGACGCGCCCAGAAAGTCTTCGGAAACCGCGGAATCCAGGTTGACGAGTTCGGGCCACAGCGCGTTGTCGAGCAGCTCGTCGACGGGGACTTCCAATCCGCACACGCCTGGACCGGCGAGCTCGACGCTACGCGCATACGCCGACGCGAATGCGTCAGCGGCCTTCGTCAGACACGCCAACACTAGTGTCGCGCCCGGGTCCGCGGCGGGACTCTTGTAGTACTTGCTCAGGCACTTGAAGTCGGCGCCCATGAAGCGGCCGGCGGCCTTGAGCTGCGAGCCCTGACAGCTCTGGCCCGCGGTCGGCGCGGCGGAGGCGGCGCTCACCGAAACGAGAGCGAGCACGATGGCCGGGACAGCTCCCCTCAGCACGGCGAGGCTCCCTCCGATAGGCCACGAACGCTTCGGAGGGGCCTGTTGCCGACTTTAGGTCCGATGGGTCGCCAACCGTGTGCTGCGGTGGTTGACGCACCCAGCCGCTCGCGAGACCCTTCGCGACGCTGCGGGATGGAGGATGCGTGACGGCGCTCGCCGCGGAGGAACTGCTGGCCGAGGCTTGCGAACGGACGGGGCTCACCGACTTCGGCGACGCGTTCTTCCGCGAGGGGCTCGACGTGCTGCTCGACGACCTCGCGCGGGCGGAACTCTCTGCCCTCGGTCGGCTGGTCTGGCGCGGGCGTCTCCTCTCGCATCTCGCGCAGCGCCTCCGGGTCGTAGACTGGCTCGCGGGTCATCCCGAGCTCGAGCGGCTGCCCGTGCCCGCGCCGATCTTCGTGGTCGGGCTCCCGCGCACCGGCACGACGGCGCTCTCGCACCTGCTCGCGCAGGATCCGGACACGCGCTCGCTCCGGGTGTGGGAGTCCGCCCAGCCGGTGCCGCCGCCGGAGAGCGCGACCGAGCACACGGATCCCCGCATCGAGGCGGCAGCGAAGCAGCTCGCCACCATGCATCAGCTCTCGCCGCGCCTCGCCGCGATGCACGAGGACACGCCGACCGGACCCACCGAGAACCACGACCTGCTCGGCATGAGCTTCCGCACCTTCCACTTCGAGGGGATGTCGTGGCTCCCCCGCTACGTGGCGTGGTGGCTCGCGTGCGACATGCGCCCGGCCTATCACTTCCACCGCCGCGTGCTCCAGCTGCTCCAGTCGCGCTGCCCGCCCGATCGCTGGATGCTCAAGTCACCGCCCGACTCGTTCTGTCTCGACGCCGTGCTCGCCGTCTACCCGGACGCGCGCTTCGTGATGACGCATCGCGACCCGGCGGCGGTGCTGGGCTCGGTGTGCAGCCTGATCCACACCATGTACGAGATGACGGGCCGGCCGCCCGAGCGCGAGCGCATCGGTGCCGCCGAGCTTGCGTCATGGAGCGAGGCCATGCGCCGACTGCTCGCGGTGCGCGCGCAGATCGGCGAGGAGCGCTTCGCGGACGTGCACTTCCGCGAGCTCGTCGCCGACCCGCTCGGAACGATCGCCCGGGCCTACGGGAAGCTCGGCCTGCCGTTCACCGCCGCCGCCGAACGGGGGATCGCCGCCTTCGCGGCGGCGCACCCGCGCGGCCGCCACGGCGAGCACCGCTACCAGCTCGCGGACTGGGGCCTCGCGCAGGAGGCCGTGCGCGAGACGTTCCGGTTCTACAGCGAGCGCTGTGGCGTGGCGCTCGAAGACTGACGTGGCCCGCGCCAGTGAAGTCAACGCGGGGACGGAGTTGACATTCAATTTTCGCCCCATGGGGAAGTAAAATTTCAACTCCGTCCCTGTGTCAACTTGCGGCTCTCCTCCTCGCGCTCGCGGCTGCGCCCGCGGACGCGAGGCCCGTCGTGATCCTCCTCTCGCTGGACGGCGTGCGGCACGACTACCTCGCGCGCGACGCGCTCCCCGCCTTCGAGCGCGTCGCCCGGGAGGGCGCGCGCGCGGAGGCGCTGGTCCCGATCTTCCCCTCCACCACCTTTCCGAACCACGTAGCGCTCGCCACGGGGACCCACGCCGACCGCCACGGCATCGTGGCGAACCGCTTCCTCGACGCCGCGCTCGGCGAGTTCGACTACGGGAACGACGCGCGCTTCCTCGACGCCGAGCCGCTCTGGGCGGCGGCGGAGCGGCAGGGCGTGCATGCTGCGGTCTTCTTCTGGGTGGGCTCCGAAACCGACTGGCGCGGGGTCGGCGCCCGGTATCGCAAGGCGCCCTTCGACTCGAAGCTCGGCGAGGCGGCGAAGGTCGCGCAGATCCTGGCCTGGCTGGATCTGCCTGAGCCCGAGCGCCCTGGCCTCGTGATGGCGTGGTGGCACGGCGCCGACCACGCGGGGCACGCGCACGGCCCCGATGCGAAGGAGACGCGCGCCGCGCTCCGCGCCCAGGACCGCGAGCTCGCGAAGCTCCTCGCCGGCCTCGACACGCGAAAGGCGTGGGGCGAGACGACGCTCCTCCTCGTGAGCGACCACGGCATGACGACGTACGAGCAGACCGTGGACGTGAGGAGCGTGCTGGCCGAGGCGGGCGTGCGCACGCGCCGCGTGATCCAGAGCATGGCCACCGCGCAGATCCACCTGAAGGATCCGGCGCAGGCGGGTCGCGCGGTCTCGGTGCTGCGGGCGCTCCCCGGCGTCGAGGCGTGGCCGCAGGGCGAGGTGCCCGACCGGCTCCGCTACCGCCACGCGCGCGCCGGCGATGTCGTGGCGCTCGCGGCGCCTCCGCTCGCGCTGCTCGCCGGAAACGACCGCGGCGCGCGCTTCGGGGGCATCGCGCGTCTCTTCGGCCGCTCCCGCGGCGCGCACGGCTACGACCCGGGCCGCCACCCCGAGATGCACGGCATCTTCGCGGCGCTCGGGCGTGGCGTGCCGAAGGGCGCGCGTCTCCCGCACGTGAGCGCCGTCGACGTGGCGCCGACGGTCGCGCGCCTCCTCGGGATCGCGCCGCCCGGGAGCTCGGAGGGGAAGCCGATCGCGCCGCTCGGCGAGGCGCTCGCGGGTGGCGCGCTCACGGCTTCGGAGCCGCCGCCGCGACCGCCGCCATCGCCTGCTCGCTGATCCCGAAGCGCTTGCCCGCGTGGAAGCCGCCGTCCACCGTGATCGCGCCGCCGGTCACGAAGGAGGCCTCGTCCGAGACGAGGAAGAGCGCGACGTTCGCGACCTCCTCGGGCTCGCCGAGGCGGCCGAGCGCGTGCGCCTCCTCGATGCGCCGCGTGATGGGCGCGAAGGCCGGGTCGGCGAGCACCGTGGTCATCGGCGTCCGGATGAAGCCCGGGCAGATCGCGTTCGCGCGGATGCCGTGCGGGCCGTAGTCGAGCGCGAGGTTGCGCGTGAGCAGCACGACGCCGCCCTTCGACGCGTTGTAGGCCGACATCGACTCGCCGCCCTCGAGCCCCTCGACGCTCGCCAGGTTGACGATGCTCCCGCGCTTCTGCGCGAGCATCGCCGGCAGCGCGTGCTTCGTGACCAGGAACGTCCCCGTCAGGTTCACGTCGAGGACGCGCTTCCACTCGGTGAGGTCGCAGAGGTGCGCGGGCCCGCCGCCCGCGACGCCCGCCGCGTTCACGAGCGCGTCGAGGCCGCCGAGCGCGCGCGAGGCAAAGGCGATGGCCGCCTGGACCTGCGCCTCCTCGCGCACGTCCGCCTCGTGGAACGCGACGAGAGGGACGTCGGGCGGCGGCTTTGCGAGGTCGATGCCCGCCACGCGCGCGCCCTCCCGCGCGAAGCGCCGTGCGCACGCCGCGCCGATGCCCGAGGCCACGCCCGTCACGAGCGCGCGCATGCCGTCGAGCCGTCCCGCCAGGCCGATCCTCCCGTCGAGCGAGCCAGCGTAGGCCAGCCGGGGGCCGTCAGCGCGCCGGATCCTCGGGGTCGAGCGTCTCGGCGGCGAAGACCAGGAAGTGCTGGCGCGCGAGGTAGTCGAACGCCTTCACGAGGCGAAAGCCCGCCGCCGTCAGCTCCGCCTCGATGGTCTCGCGCGCGGTCGAGTGGCCGGTCACGTCCGGCCGGAACTCCACGATCGCGACGCGCCCGCCGGGCGCGAGGTACGTCTCGCGAAGCGCCCGGAAGTACGCCACCCGGCTCTCCAGGTGGTGGTACGTGTTGCAGGTGAACACGAGGTCGACGCGCTCGGGGAGGCGTGGATCGGAGGGCGCGGCGAGCACCGGGGTCACGTTGGCGAGACCCAGCTCGGCGGATTCCCCCGCGACGTACTCGAGGAGGCCCTCGTCCAGGTCGGCCGCGAAGACCCGTCCGCTCGGGCCGACCGCGCGCGCCAGCCGGAACGTGAAGTAGCCCCCGCCCGCGCCGAGGTCGGCCACCTTCCCGCCCGAAGCGAGCCCGAGATCCGCGACGACGCGCTCGGGCTCCTGCCACTCGTCGCGGCCGGGGGGCTCGTAGGCGATGCGCTTCGCGAGCGTGCAGCCGCTCGCGAGGAGCGCGAGGCCGAGGAGCGCCGACGCGACCGCGCGCGCGAGGTGCGGGCGAGTTTGCGGTCGTCTAGCGTTGGGCATCGCTCCTCCGACGGTGCGAGCCCCAGCTTACCGGAGCCCCACGATGGACCTGTTGCTCGAGTCCCCTGTCGCCTGGTTGGCCTTGCTCGTGGCCCTGACCGTGGGCTTCGTGATCGGACGCGCCACGAACGCGGCGGCGCGCCGGGCGCAGGCGCTCGAGGCGGAGCTGCGCGCCGAGCGCAGTGCGCACGAGAAGACGCGCGACGCATCGGTGAGCTACCGCAAGCAGGTGTCCGATCACTTCTCCGAAACCTCGGAGCGCCTCCACGACCTCACGCTCCAGTACCGCTCGGTCTACGAGCACCTCGCGAAAGGCGCGAACGAGCTCTGCCCGGAGGGCTTCGCGAAGCTCGAGGGCGGCCTCGGTCTCGACGCGCTCCCCGAGGAGGCAGAGGCCCGCGCGAAGGCCGAATCCGCCACCGGAACGTGACGCAGCGCACGTCGTAGTGCGCGCTCGGCGGCGATCCTTCCCTTCGGTCACTGGGGGGTGAGCCGTGCGAAGAGGTGTCTTCGAGTGGGCGGCGGCCGCGGTCGTCGCGGCGAGCGTGGCGTCTCCGCTCGGTGTCGGGTCGGACGCCGCGTCGGCTGCCGGTGCCAAGGTCGATCTGACGAGCTGCCTCGCGCCGAACGCCGCGGCCGGCGACGTGCGCGTGTTCGACACGAACCGGGGCACCACGCTGACCGAGACCGTGCTCGCGGTCGAGCCCTGGAAGGGAAAGACGGGCTGGGCGGCGACCGTGGTCGCGCAGCTCGGCGCGCACACCCCGACCGTGCGCGAGACCTACGTCCGGCCGGGCAAGCGGCTGCTGCTCGGCGACCTCAGCGTGGGCGACCTCGAGATCCAGGTCGGCGCTCCGGACGCCTGGCTGCCGCTCTCGGCCGTCCCCGGCCGCGCCTATCGAGCGAACGTGAACGGCAAGGCCGTACGCGCGGGCGAGAAGGTGGGCAAGGCCCAGGTCACGAGCAGCTGGGAGATCGTCGGCTTCGAGCCGCTCACCACTCCCGCCGCCAGCTACAGCGACACGGTGCACATCGCAGCCGCGCGGAGCGTGGAGGTCAGGGAGCGCGCGAGCGGCGCCACCCTCCGCCAGCAGAGCGACGTCGAGCTCTGGTGCGTTGACGGCGTCGGCGTCGTCGCGGCGAGCTACGTGTTCCGCTTCTTCGAGGACGGCGAGCTCGTCGGCGAGGTCGCCGACCTCGACAGCTGGCTCGTCTCCGCCACCGTCGGCGGCGTCGCGGTGAACTAGCCCGAGCCGCTGCCAGTCGCCCGGCTCCCGCGGCCTACCTCTCCACCCGCTTCCTGCTCACCACCCACGCGACGACGAGCGCCGCGCAGAGGAGCGTGACGGTCATCTGCGCGGGCGGCACGTCGAGCGTGTGGGCGAGGGCGAAGCCGGGCAGGGCGGCGGAGAGCGCGACCGCGGGCGCGAGCCAGAGGAGGGGGCGCGACTCGCGCGCGAGCCGGCGCGCGACGAGCGCGGGGAGCACGAGGCAGCCAAAGGTGTAGAGCATGCCCGAGACGCGCATCGCGAAGCCGACGCAGATGCCGAGCCAGACGGCGACGCCCACGACGAGGCGGCGGCGCGGGACGCCGAGCGCGCTCGCGGTCTCGGGGTCGAGCGCGGTCAGGAGAAGTGGATCGCGGAGACGCCAGGCTGCGGCCGCACTGGCGAGGAGCGCCGCGGCGAGGAGCGCGAGATCGACGGGTTGCGCGCCGAGGAGCGTCGAGAACGAGAGGCGGTGGATCTCCTCGAGGCCGTGGGGGCTCCGGGCGAGGAGCAGCGTGGGCGCGCTCGCGGCGAAGAGGAAGATCCACGCCACGAGGCCCTCGCCGCTCTCACGGCCGTGGCCTCCGCCGCGCGCCGAGACGAGGGCGGTCGCCACCGCAGCGGCGACGGCGAGCCCTGCCGTCACGCCCTCGCTCTCCGCCCAGGCCGCCTCGCTCCAGGCTCCGAGCGAGAGCGCGAGCGCGATGCCGAGCGTCGAGGCCTGCGACACCGCGGCGCCGAGGAAGATCTCGCGGCGCGCGACGACCCAGATGCCGATCAGGGCGAGGAGCGCCGCGCTCACGAGGCCGGCGCCGTAGCTCGGCCAGAACAGGGACCACGAGATGAGGAAGTCGCTCACGGCAGGGCGAGCCTCCCGCCCGCGAAGGCGCGCTCGGCGTCGCCGCCGGTGAGCACGGCGTCGCGCGTCCCGGCGATCACGCGCCCGTCCACGAAGAGCGCCACGTGATCCGCGCGCTCGCGCGCGATCTCGAGCCGGTGCGTCACCACGATCAGCGTGAGGCTCGCCTTGCGGTGGAGCGCGCCCAGGGTCTCGAGCAGCGCGTCGTTTGTCGCCACGTCGAGCCCCTCGGTGGGCTCGTCGAGCACGAGTAGCTCGGGACGCCGCACGAGCGCGCGCGCGAGGAGCGCGCGCTGCCGCTGCCCGCCCGAGAGCGACCACACGTCGCGCGCTGCCATCTCCGCGAGGCCGACGTGCGCGAGCGCCTCGCGCACCGCCGCGGCGCGCTCGGCGCGCGGCACCGCGGAGCGCACGAGCCCGAGCTCGACGAGCTCGCGCACCGTGGTCGGGAGCGCATCGGAGAGCTCGGAGCGCTGCGGCACGTACCCGATGCGGGCGTGGTCGGCGAGCCGCGGTGCGACGCGAAGCTCGCCGGTGAGCGGCGAGAGGAGCCCCAGAAAGCCACGCAGCAGCGTCGACTTCCCGGAGCCGTTCGGGCCGATCCAGCACCAGAATTCTCCGCTCCGCACGGAGAGCTCCACGTCGCGTAGCACCGCGTGCTCGCCGTAGCCGAGCGCGAGGCCGCGTGCGGTGAAGAGCGCCTCAGCCTCCACCGAGCGCCTCTTCGACCCGCCGCACGTTGAGATCCACGGTGGACAGGTAGTCGTCCGCGCCCGGGAGCGCACCCACCTGGTGCGCGAGCGTGGCGATCGGGATCCCCGTCCGCTCGGCGACCGAGCGTGCATGGCGCGGGTCGAAGTACGGGCTCGCGATCAGGAGCCGTACGTGCTGCGCCTTCACGAGCTCGATCACTTCGGCGAGGTGCGCCGTCGTCGGGGCGATGCCGGGAAGCGGCTCCAGCTCGGCCACCGGGCGCAGGCCGAAGCGGCGCGCGAAGTACGGCCAGAGGCGGTGGTCCTGCACCACCGCCGTCCCGCGCGCATTCGCGAGCCCGCCGAGCCAGCCGCCGAGCGTTGCGGAGCCGCCGTTGCTCTCGAGCCACGCCGCGAGCCGGTCCTGCGCCAGCGCGGCGACGATCTCGTCGGCCGGATGGCGCGCGGCGAGCTCGGGCCCGACCAGCCGGCCGAGCAGCGCCTGCTCGAACGCGGCCTCGCGGGCGGCGAAGCCGTCGGCGGCCGCGGGCCGCGCCGCCGCGAGCCGGTCACGCAGCAGCCGCGCGACCAGGAGCCCGTTCAGCGGATCCGACAGATAGTGCGGGTTGCCGTAGGCGTGCACGTCGCCCGCCGCCCGCGTCAGGGTGCCGGTCGGGACCTCGAGCGGCACGATGGCCTGCGAGGCGTCGACGTAGCCCTCGCCGCCGGGCCGGATCTTCGGGTTGCGCGCGCTCTGGAGCAGCACGGGGCTCCAGCCGACCTCGAGCTGGAGGCCCATCTCCGCGTAGAGGTCCGCGTCGTGGAGCTTCCGCACGAAGGTCGGCCGTGGGTCCATGAAGTGCGCGTCCTGCGGGCCGCGCACGAGCGACTCCACCTCGACCTCCTCACCGCCGACCACGCGCACGAGGTCGGCGAGATCCGGCACGGAGGTCACGACAAAGAGCGGCTTCGCGAGCGCGGGGCCGGAGAGCGAGAGCGAGAGCACGGCGAGAGCCGTGAGACGGATGACGATTCGCGACATGCTGGTTTCCTCCGCGGCCTAGAACGCATGGGCCGGGTGCGTGCCGAACAGCCACTCGAAGCCGAGCCAGACGCCGTGTGCGGGGTCGTCGCCGCCATCGAGGAAGTCGGCCGTGTCGTAGTTGTATTGCAGGCGGATCCGCGAGAACTCGGAGGGCTGGTAGACGAGGAGCGGCGAGACCCGGATGCGGTCGTCGCGGAACGGATCCTCGTCGCGCGAGTAGTCGAGCTCGGCGTTGTTGCCGCCGCTCCCGGTCGCGTACTCGCCGCGGAGACCCGCGGACCAGCCGCGCCGGAAGCCGTAGAGCAGCTGGACGACGGCGCCCCAGTCGTCGAGCGTCTCGCTCGGGAGCGCGACCGGCGTGCACGGGTCCTCGTCCGGATCGAGGCAGCCGTCGAAGGAGTCCGCCTCGTAGCGGCGCTGCGCGATCTCGCCCTCGACCTTCACGAACGGCCAGCCGCGGTTGCTCGTGAGAGGAATCCACTTGAGCACGAAGTCGGCGCCGTAGATCCAGGTCTCGCCGCCCGAGCCGGTGGCGTTCGGACCGTAGAGGCCCGAGAGCCCGAGCTGGCCCGTCCAGGTGTCGCTCAGATCGACGCCGTTCACCCAGCGCAGCAGGTAGACCATGTCGGAGAAGCTGCGGGTGCCGGCGCTGTCGAAGGGCCGGTTGGCGATGGGCCGCTCCTCGAGGGCCTCCTCGCTCGAGTCGAAGCTGTACATGGTCTCGCCCTGTGGGTTCTGGATGCCGGCGTGCAGCTCCGAGAACCACGGCGCGGGCAGGAGCCAGCCGAGCCGCGCGCCCACCCCGCGCATGCCGTCCTCGCCGAGGAAGCGCGTGAGCACGACCGGCTGGTCCTGCCAGTCCCAGGCGTGCGGGTGCTTCGGGTTGATGCGCCCGAACTCGGTGAAGAACTGCCCGACCTCGAGCTGGAGCCCGTGCTCCTCGAGCCCGAAGGGCAGCATGCGCGTGGTGGCGAAGGCCTCCTCGAGCTCGAACTGCGACTCGCCCTCGGCGTCGAGGAAGTAGATCAGGTGCACCTCGCCGTCGAAGTAGGGATCGACGGCGCCGAGCATGGAGAGCTCGAGGTTCGAGAGGTTGAAGCCGCGCCGGTGTGGATCGTGGCCTCCCCCCTCGAGCGATTCGAGCGTCTCGTCCTCGACGTTCGAGGTGCCGACGCTGCTCAGCACGTCCACCGAGAGGTCGAGGAGCTGGAGGCGCGCGCCGCCCCCGACCTGGACCTCGCCGAGCGGCCCGGCCCCCGAGGAGACCGGCGCCGAGCCGACGCCGGGCGCCGACGCCGAGCCGGGCGCCCCTTCCGCGAGCGCGCGCGCCGCGGCGGCGTCGTCACGGGCGCTGCGCACCTCGTCCTCGAGCGCCCCGACGCGCGCGCGGAGCTCCTGGTTCTGCTCGAGCACGGCCTGGATCTGCTGCTCGAGCGCCGTGCGGCCCGCCGGCTCCTCGGCGTGGGCGGCGTTGGAAACGAATGACACGAGGAACATACACAACGATGTGTAGATCGTCCGAGACATCGAAAGCCTCCGGAGCGCGCCGCCGCGGGGCGGGGGCGCGCGGATCGTGTGAACGCGACGCAGGCAGGCTGCGGCGGGCTCGGGGATCACCCCGCAGAGCGAGGCGAAGCCGAGAGCCGCGGCCCGGGTCGGGTCAGACGATCCGGAGGGGTGGGCCGCGCGCGGGCGGCGTCTCGGCTCGCGGCGCGCTGGGCGCGGCGCAGGGCCGCGAGAGCGGGGCGGCGACCGGAGCCGCGCCGTGCCGCTCGGGGTGCGCATCCACCACGAGCGAGTCGAGCGTCGCGCGGGCCTGACAGGCCGCGCAGCCGGAGAGACCGCCCGAGGCCTCCGGCTCGGCCGGAGCGGAGACTTCCTCGTGCGGGCCCGAGCCGTGGTGCGCGTGCGCTAGGAGGGCCCGCTCGGCGCCCGGGAGGAGCCCGAGCGCGACGACCGCTGTCGCGAGCCATCGGCGGGTGATCCGCATCGCGAGAGCGACTCTAACGTCCCGGCTCGCCGTGGCCAGAGGCCCGCTCGCAGGCCCGGTTACGGATCCGTTCCCGCCCGCGCCCCCGTTTCAAGAGGCCCATCCGGGACGCCGATCCGCGCCCCGAGGTCGCGAAGCGTCCGATGCGTCTCCCCGTCCCCCGTCCCCTCGAGAGCCTCGCGGCTCGCATCGGCGTCTTCGTCTTCGCCGCGACGCTGATCAGCGCGCTCGCGGTGGCGAGCACTTCGGCCTACGCGTTGCGTGCGTTTCTCCGCTCCAAGCTCGAGCAGAAGATCCCGGCCTCGGTCACCCAGCTCCGGGACCGCCTCGACCTCTGGTACGCGCAGCGGAGCTTCGACGTCGAGGTCTTCGCGAAGAGCGAGACCGTGGTCGCGGGCCTCTCGCGGCTCGCGCGCGGGCAGGGCGCACGTGAGCGCGCAGAAGTCGAGCAGTACCTGCGGTACGTGCTCCAGAACCTGCCGCAGTACGCGGGCATCTTCGCGCTCGACGCCGAGGGAGCCGTGATGGTTACGGTGGGCGCCGCGCCCGAGCTCTCGCCGGGCCTGCTGCGCGAGCTCGCGGCCGTCTCCGCGCCGCGGATCTCCCACGTGCTCGGGGCGCGCGACGGCTCGCGCCTCCAGGCCGTGTCGAGCCCGGTCCGCCGCGCGGACCGGAGCGTCGCCACGCTCCACGCGCTGTTGCCGCTCGAGGCGGTGACGGAGCAGCTCGCGAGCGGCATCCCGGTCGGAGTCGCGCGGGCGCTCATCTTCGCCGTGGACGGCCGGTTCCTGCTGGCCTCGAGGGACCTGGCGAGCCCGCCCGACGGGATCTCGCCGAAGCTCCGCTCCCTCCGCCCCGACGAGGTGGGCGACTACGTCGCGAGCGACGGCCTCCACGTGGTGGCGAGCCAGCTCCCCTTCCCGCGCCTCGGCTGGATCCTCGTCTTCGAGGAGGACTACGACACGGCCTTCGCGCCGATCGCCTCGATCCTGGGCCGCACGCTCGCCCAGAACCTCGGCATCGTGGCGGTGCTCTCGGCGCTCGCCTTCGCCTTCGCGGGCTACGTGGTGCGCCCGCTCCGCACGCTCTCCGAGGTGGCGATCCGACTGCGCGACGGCGAGGAGGACGTCGACGTGCCGGTCGCGACGGGAGCCGACGAGGTCGGGATCCTGACGCGGAGCTTCGGCCAGATGATCGAGAGCCTCGCCCGCGCGCGCGAGAGCCTCGAGCAGCTCGCGACCACCGACGGCCTCACGAAGATCCACAACCACCGCTACTTCCAGGATCGGCTCCGCGAGGCGGTCGAGCGCAGCGAGCGCGAGGGCACGCCGCTCGCGCTCCTGCTGGTCGACATCGACGACTTCAAGGCGCTGAACGACCAGCACGGCCACGCCGCGGGCGACGCGGTGTTGGAGCAGCTCGCGCGCTGCCTCGTGGACGAGGCCGGCAGCCAGAACACGGTCGCGCGCTACGGCGGCGAGGAGTTCGCGATCCTCGCGCCGGGCGCCTCTGCCGAGGACGCCGTGCGCCTCGCGGAGCGGGTCCGCCTCGCCGTGAGCCAGCGCCACTTCGTGGTGCCGCTCACGGCGGATCCGGTCCAGACGACCGTCTCGATCGGCGTCGCCTCGCATCGCGGCGACCGCGCGAGCTTCTTCCTCGAGGCGGACCGGGCGCTCTACTCGGCGAAGGGCGCGGGCAAGGACTGCGTGGTGGTGCTCGAGGGCTAGCGCGGAGCGAGCAGGTCACCGCGCAGGCCTCCTAGCGCGGAGCGAGCAGGTCACCGCGCAGGCCTCCTAGCGCGGCGCGAGCAGGTCGCCGCGCATCCAGCCCACCTCACCCGCCACGCTCCGCACCAGCGCCCACTCGCCCTCCGTGCCCTCGACGAAGACGGGCAGGCCGGAGCCGAGAACGGCCAGCACCGCGCCCTCGGTGCTCGGCTCCGCGCGTAGGTTCGCGCGACGCGGCTTCACGCTGTGGACGCCCGGCGCGCGCGAGACCAGCTCGGCCTCCGCTTCGAGGCCCGCCGCGACGCGCGTGGCGCGCGATACGAAGAAGATCGCGGAGCCGAAGTGGCCGTCCGCGAGCTGGCGCTCCGCCTCGTCGAGCTTCTCGCGCGCCTCCGCCGCCGCGGCGTGGCGCCAGGGTGCGCGCGCGGCCGCGCGGTCGACGCGGATCCGCGCCTCGGCGAGCAGCGAGACGGCCTCGGCGCGCCGTTGCGTGGAGCGCATGCCCGACTCGATCTCGAGGAGGGTCGCCTCGGCCGCGCGGAGGTCGGCGCGCAGGCGCTCGTTCTCGCGCTCGAGCAGCTCGGCGCGCTCAGTCGCCACGCGCCGGAAGACCGCGGCGTCGAGCCGCTCGGGCGCAGGCGGCGGCGGCAGCGGCGCCGGCGCCACGCAGCCGGCGAGACCGAGCGACACGACAGCGGCCAGGGTGCGGGCACACCACGTCCCGCTCCCGCCTGCGAGCCCGGAGCTGCACCCAGCCTTCGAACGCACGCGTAACGCCTCGCCCATCCCATCGTCTCATCGGGGAGGCTGCTTGACCGGACGCGCGATTGCGGGCGAGGGAGGCCGGGCGATACGTTCGGCCCGTGAGCCGGCGCCCGCGTGGAAGAGCGACGAGGCTCTGCCTCGGCACGCTCGCCTGGGCGTGCGCGAGCGCGCTCCTGCTCGTGGCCGGCCTCGCGGTGCTCGGCTTCGGCCTGGTGAGCCTGCGGCTCGGCGCGGGCTCGGCGGATGGAGTGGAGCGCGCCGCGCTCTTTGCTCTCGTCGAGACGCTCGCGCGGGAGGCGCTCCTCCCCCACGCCGCGCTCACGCTCGTCGCCTGGTGCGTGCTCGTGCGCCTCGCGCCGCGGATCGACGCCTCGTGGCGGGCGCTCGGCGCGAGCCTCCTCGCCTGTGCGCTCCTCGCCTTCCCGCCCGTCGGCCTCGCCTTCGAGGCCTGGTCGCCGCGCGGCGCGGGTGACGTGCTCGGCACCGCCGCTCTCCTGTCGGGCGCCGTCTGCGCCGCGCTCTGGCTCGGGCGCCGGGTCGTGCCCGGGCTCGGGCCGGGCAGCTTCGGCGCGGCGCCGCGATGAGCACGACGCCGGGCCGGCGCGCGCGAGGTCGCCCCGCGCTCTCCGAGCACGACCAACGGCGCCGTCTCGTCGAAGCGGCGTGGCGCGTGTTCGAGCAGGAGAGCGAGGAGCGCGTCACCGTCGCGGACATCGTGCGCGAGGCGGGCATGTCGTCGCGCTCGTTCTATCAGCACTTCAGCTCGAAGGAGGACCTGATCGCGCACCTCGTCGAGGAGGTCGGCGGCGAGATCCTCCGCGCGATCGAGGCCGACTTCGAGACGCCGCTCGCGGACCCGGTCGCGCAGACCGCGCGCGCGCTCGGCACCTTCCTCGAGCTGCTGCCCTCGGTCGCGATCGACCTCACGCGGCTCGAGGGGACGATCGGCGGGCGCGTGGTGCGGCTCCGCCAGCGGGTGGTGCGGGCGCTGACCGACGTCGTCCACGCCCATCTCGTGAAGCTCCACGCCGCGGGCGAGGCGCCGCGCAGCCCGGAGCGGGCCGAGGTCGAGGTGCTGGTCGCCGGCATCGCCGAGCTCGGCATCCGCTGCTACAGCGAAGGCCGCCGCCAGGAGCTCCTCGCGCTCCAACCCGCCCTCGTGCGGCTCCTGGTGCGCGGGCTGACCTAGGGCCCGGACCGGCAAGTCCCCGGCCGGACGTCGGATTTTCGCTGAGCTTTCAGAAAACGTTGATTTCTTTTTTCTTGTCAGGACCGCCGCGCCCGTGATAGAAGGCTCCCGCCGGGGCTCGGTCCCCGCACTCGAGCGAAGGAGTCGGACCATGGGGAAGACGCACTCTTTGCTTCGGATCGTGTTCGCGGCCGCCGGCCTCGCCGCCCTGCTCGGCCTCACGGGCTGCGGCGAGCTCACGATTCGCACCTGGGTCAAGGTGATCGAGGCCGAGAGCGCGGGCTCCGTGCAGATCGCCGGCGGCCGGCCGCTCGTGCTGAATCGGATCCAGGGCGGCTTCCTCGCGAAGATCGTGATGGACACGACCACGATCCCCGCTCCGATCGAGGGCACGCTCGTGCTCGAGGAAATCCGGGTAGCGGCCGCCCAGAACGGTCCCATCCAGTACGTGTGCGCCTGGAAGAATCCTGCCCTGCCGTCGGAGGGGACGGTCTTCCTGGACATCCTGGGCGGCGAGGGCGCCACCCAGGTCGACACGAACCTGCTGACCCTGGCGGGTCTGGGCGGTGGCATCGTCACCGCGGTCTCCACCAGCACCCAGCTCGACCTCGAGGGCAACCTGCTCGAATCGTTCCTCGGCGCCGCCGAGAGCGGCGCCGCCGACGGCCTGTTCGCGACGCGTGCCCTCTTCGAGGGAGAGAGCGTGCTGGGAGGCCTGCCGGTGATCTTCACGCTCGACCTGGGCGTCACGAACGACACCACGCCGCCGCTCTTCGACGAGGACCACCTCTACAACTGCGCCTACTACTGGGAGGGGCAGGACACGGGCGTGCTGAACACGGCCCTCTATCACGGGGTGAACTCCAAATCGAGCTACCTGCGCGCGTGGCCGGGCGACGTTCCGAAGCCGCCCCGCGTGATCTCGCTCGCGGACATCGGCGCGCTGCCGGGCGAGACGCTGCGCCTCGACACGATCGGCGCCTTCGCCGAGCTACCCGAGCTCCAGGACGGCGGCAAGACGACCATGACCGCCGTGTTCAGCTCGACGAACGAGCTCCGCTCGGCGAGCCAGCGCCATCGCATCCCCGGCGCGATCGACGCCGGCACCGACGTCAACACGGGCGGCTTCCTGAGCTGCTTCCTGATCTTCTGCTCGATCCAGTCGAGCGACATCCCGCAGGACTTCCGCGTCGATCCGACGCGGAGCGTCGTGGTCCCGGCGGGCGCGAACTACCTGTTCGTCGCGCCGCTGCCGTCCTCGCGGAAGTGGAGCGACAACTCGGGCTTCGGCTTCGGGGTCGATGCGGACGCGGGACCGTACCCGTACGAGTAGGCGGGGCGTCGAGCCCGAAGCGGCCCGCGCAGCGAGTCGCCGGCGCTGATCCGATTCGCGACGATCGCTGTCGCGAATGACCTCGAGGGCCGTTCTTCGCAGCTACTTCGCGATCTCGGGCGTGTACACGCTCTCGGCCTCGCTGATCTGGGGCGTGAACACGCTGTTCCTGCTCGCGGCCGGCTTGGACATCTTCGGCGTGTTCGTCGCGGGCGCCGCCTTCACCGCGGGCAACGTGCTGTTCGAGATCCCGACGGGCGTGGTGGCGGACACGGTGGGCCGGCGCGCCTCGCTTCTGTGCAGTGTGGCGATCCTGTCCGTCGGCACGCTGGCCTACGTCGCTATCCCATACCTCGCGTGGCATCCGCTGGTCCTGTTCACCCTCGCATCCGTGTTCCTCGGCCTGGGCTTCAGCTTCTACTCCGGTGCCCTGGAGGCGTGGCTGGTGGACGCGCTCGCTGCGAGCGGCTTCGCGGGCGACCTCGACGTCGTGTTCTCGCGCGGTGCGATGGTCAGCGGCGCGGCCATGCTGATCGGCACGGTCGGCGGCGGGCTGCTCGCCCAGCTCGACCTCGGCCTTCCCTTCCTCGCGCGCAGCGGTCTGCTGGCGCTGGCCTTCGTCCTGGCGCTGCTCGGGATGCGCGATCTGGGCTTCGCTGCGCGCCCCTTGACGTTCGGGACGCTGCGCGCGGAGCTCGCGACCGTGGCGGAGGCGGGGATCCGCCACGGCTGGAGCCAGCGCTCGCTCAGGCTGCTGATGCTGGCGTCCGCGGTGCAGACGAGCTTCCTCATCTGGGGCTTCTACGCGTGGCAGCCCTACTTCCAGGAGCTCCTCGAAACCGACGCGGTCTGGTTCGCCGGGGTGATCGCCGCGGGTGTGGCGTTGTCCGGCATGCTCGGCAACGCCGTGGTCGACTACGTCGCGCGTCTGTGCGGCAGGCGCACCACGTTGCTCGTCTGGGCGGCGAGCATCCAGACCCTGGCGGCGATCGCGGTCGGCCTCTCGCCGAGCTTCCCGCTGGCCTTGATCTCCCTGCTCGTGGTGACCTCGACCACGGGCGTGGTCGGCCCGGTGCGACAGGCCTACATCCACCGGATGGTGCCCGCCGACAGGCGGGCGACCGTCGTGAGCTTCGATTCGATGGTGGCCAACCTGGGGGGCGTGGGTGGGCAGGCCGGGCTGGGCTACCTGGCGAAGGTGCGCGACTACACCACCGGCTACGTCGTAGGCGGTGCGGTCACGGTGCTCGCGATCCCGCTCTACCTCGGCATCCGCCGCTCGAGGGAGGATGCCGACCGGATCGTCGGCAAGGCCGGCAAGAGCAGCGCCTGCGCCGCGCAGGGATTAGCGTGGGTCGGCGCGGTCGACGACAAGACGCACACGTCAGAGGCGGGTGCGTGAGGAGGGCAGGGCCATGACGACGCCGGTGATGAACGGAATCCGCATCCTCGAGGTGGCGGAGCACACGTTCGTGCCCGCGGCCTCGGCCGTGCTCGCCGATTGGGGCGCCGACGTCATCAAGATCGAGCACGCCGAGCGGGGCGACGCGATGCGCGGGCTCGGCTCCACGGGCGTGATGGACCTCTCCAAGGGCGTCCACGTGCTGAACGAGCACTCGAACCGTGGCAAGCGCTCGCTCGGCCTCGACCTCCAGAAGCCGGAGGGGCTCGAGGTCCTCCATGCACTGGTGAAGACGAGCGACGTGCTGCTGACGAACAAGCTGCCCCACGTGCTCGAGAAGTTGAAGATCGGCGTGGCGGATCTGCGCGCGATCAACCCGAGGCTCATCTACGTCCGCGGCACCGCGTTCGGGCCGCGGGGGCCGGACGCGACGCGCGGCGGCTACGACATGACGGCCTACTGGTGCCGCGCCGGCAGCGCCATGGGCTGCACGCCGCCCGGCTTCCCGGCGATCATCCCGCAGCCCGGGCCGGCGTACGGCGACTCCCTCGGCGGCATGACGATCGCGGGCGGTATCGCCGGTGCGCTGCTGCACCGCGAGCGCACCGGGGAAGCGCTCGTGGTCGACGTGTCCCTGCTGGCGACGGGCGCGTGGGCCATGGCCTCGGCGATCGCACTCTCGCTCCAGCAGGGCAAGCCCTGGGGCCTCGCCGCGCTCGCGGGGGGCGGCGGGCCGAAGAACCCGCTCTCCGGCGTCTACAAGACCAAGGACGGAAAGTTCGTGTGCCTGGTGATGCTCCAGGCCTTCAAGTACTGGGCCGACTTCTGCCAGCACATCGACCGCCCCGGGCTGGTGGAGGACGAGCGCTTCACCAGCGCCGAGCTGCTGAGCGAGAACGCGGCCGCGGCCCGCGAGATCATCGCCGAGGTGCTGGCGGGCGGGACGCTCGCCGAATGGACCGCGCGTTTCCAGACGCTCTCGGGCCAGTGGGCGCCCGTCCAGGACACGCTCGAGGTGGCCGCCGACCCGCAGGTGCGCGCCAACGGCTACCTGCAGGAGGCCGTGACGCGGGACGGGAGGCGCTTCGAGCTGGTGGCGAGCCCGGTGCAGTTCGACGAGGCGCCGACCGCGACGAAGCGCGCCCCGGAGTTCAACGAGCACGGCGAACAGATCCTCCAGGAGCTCGGCTACGACTGGGACCGGATCCTGGACCTCAAGGCCGCCGGCGCCGTGGCGTGAGCGGCGAATCAGCTCGCGCCGGTAGGATCGGCGGCGCGGGGAGCGTGGTGGCCCAGGCCAGAATCGAACTGGCGACACCCGCATTTTCAGTGCGGTGCTCTACCAACTGAGCTACCGGGCCAGCGGGCGCGGAATCTAGGGGACGCGCGCGGGCTCAGCTAGCGTCGCGCGCCATGCCTCGGACCGTGACGCGCGGCGCCCTCGTTCTCGTGGCGTGGCTCGCGCTCGCGCTGGCTCACGCCGCGCTCGCCGTCGCGCCGCCGCCGACGACGAGCACGCGCGCGCTCGTGGTGAGCCCGCATCCCGCGGTGAGCGAGGCGGGCGTCGAGGTCCTCCGTGCGGGCGGGAACGTGGTGGACGCGGCCGTCGCCGCCGCCTTCGCGCTCGCGGTCGCGCAACCGCAGTCCACGGGGATCGGCGGCGGCGGCTTTCTCTTGATCCGTCTCGCCGACGGGCGCGCCTTCGCGATCGACGCGCGCGAGACGGCGCCCGCTGCCGCGACGCCCGACCTCTACCTGCGGCCCGGCGTGCCCGACGCTGCATCGCTCGTCGGCGGGCTCGCGGTCGGGACGCCCGGGCTCGTGGCCGGCCTCGCGCTCGCGCAGGAGCGCTTCGGCTCGCGTCCCCTCGCCGAGGTGATGGCGCCGGCGATCCGGCTCGCGGCCGAGGGCTACGTGATCGGTCCCTACCAGGCCGGCTTCATCGAGGCGCTTCGCGCGCGCGCGCCGCTCGCGCGCTTCCCGGAGACGGCGCGCATCCACTTCCCGCCGGGCCCGGTCGGCGCGACGACGCGGCTCGTGCAGCCGGATCTCGCGCGCACGCTGCGGGCCATCGCTGCGCGGGGTCCGCGGGCGTTCTACGAGGGCGCCGTCGCGGAGGCGCTCGCGAAGGCCGTGCAGGAGGCGGGCGGGATCCTCACCGTCGAGGACCTGGCGCGCTACCGGCCCGTGCTGCGCGAGCCCCTCGCCGGCCGCTTCCGCGGCTTCGAGGTGCTGGCCTTCCCGCCGCCCTCCTCGGGCGGCGTGACGCTCCTCGAGACGCTGAACATCCTCGAGGGCTTCGAGCTGGCGCGGCTCGGGGCGGGCTCGTCCGCCGCGATCCACCGCATCACCGAGGCGCTGAAGCTCGCCTTCGCCGACCGCGCCGTGCACCTCGGCGATCCCGACTTCGCCGCGCTTCCCGTGTCGCAGCTCCTCGACCCGGCCTACGCGGCGCGGCTCCGCGCGCGCATCAACCCGCCGCGCTGGCGGCGCGCGCCCTGGACGTGGGGGCGGAGCGAGGTCGTGATCCACGTGGCGGGCCCGGGCTTCCCGCCCGCGGGCACGGGCACCGCGCACCTCTCGGTGGCCGACGCGGCGGGCAACGCCGTCGCGATCACCGAGACGATCAACACGCCCTACGGCTCGTGGGTGACAGCGTCGGGCACGGGCGTGCTGCTCAACAACGAGATGGACGACTTCGCGACGCGGCCGGGACGGCCGAACGCATTCGGGCTCGTCGCGGTCGCGGGCGCGAACGGCGTCGAGCCCGGCAAGCGGCCGCTCTCGAGCATGGCGCCGGTGATCGTGCTCGAGGGCGGACGGCTCCGCTTCGTGGCGGGCAGCAACGGTGGGCCGCGCATCATCACCTCGACCCTGCTCGCGCTGCTCAACCATCTCGAGTTCGGCATGGACGTGGCCGACGCGGTCTCGGCGCCGCGCTTCCACCACCAGTGGCTCCCGGACGAGCTGCTCCTCGAGTCGGGGACGCCCGCCGACGTGGTGGAGGCGCTCCGCGCCCGCGGCCACGCGGTGCGCGTGGTGGACGACCTCGGCGGTGGCGTGGAGGCGATCGCGCTCGATCCGGAGACGGGCGCGCTGAGCGGCGCGCCCGACCCCCGCCGCGACGGCGCCGCGTTGGCCCCGTAGCGGGGACGGAGCACCGGGGACGTTCTTCAAAACGTCAAATCGGTTGCGAATCCGAGGTGAGCGCGTTTTGAC
>Ga0187893_10005214_pt1 | contig 23611 bp, 23 predicted proteins | sample MA1701074metaG_FD_139574 | JGI IMG/M metagenome (GOLD analysis project Ga0187893, IMG submission 139574) | White microbial mat communities from a basaltic lava cave in the Kipuka Kanohina Cave System on the Island of Hawaii, USA - MA170107-4 metaG ...
GAACGCCGTTGCGAACGAGGGGACAGGTGCGGCTTCGGCGGCCAGCGCCTCACGCGCCCGAACCGTAGTGGGCATAGAGAAACTCGAACACTTTGCCGGCCTCGGTCATCAAAGCGTCATCGTCGCCAAGGAGGCGATGGGCTCCCCGCAAGACCGCTTCCACGCCGGGCGCTTCCAACACGGGTACTCCTCCCACGTCGAGGTAGTGGATCAGGCGGCCGATTGCTTCCAACGCTGCGTCGCCCTCCAACCCGAAGCTCGCGAGCAACACTTCGTAGGTGACCTTGGCCCCGATGTGGGTGAACTGCGCGCCGTCGAAATCGTAGCCGACCGCGCGCCTGGGGCAGTCCTTGGGGCTCTTCAGCCACAGCAGCTTCGCGCGCGGGTCGATGAAGCGCTTGATCAGCCATGCGCTCGCCAGACGGTCGGCCCAGGGCCGGGCGCGGGTGGCCCAGGTTCGGCCTTGATACTCGGCGGGGTTTAAACGCTGGATCCGCCCGGCGGTTGCGTGCGGCTCGTCCGGCGACAACAAGGCGTTGGCTGCAGCAGCCAGCTCCTCCAGCGCTTCGCGCGCCTGCTCGCGGGCGCCTCCGGGAAAGAAGTCCTGCAGCGCAACGGCTTCGTATTCACGCCGCAGACGCATCAGGCGCGGCGATAGTGCACTCGCGTCCAGATCCGCAAGCTCCTTTCTCGTGCTGCGAATTTCCAGCAAGAGTTTCTCGTATTCGGAGGTACGGTCGAAGAGTTGGCGGAACTCGGTCTCCTGGTCCTCGTCTCGCGCGTTCACTTCCAGGATCTGGGCGCTGCCTTCCGATGCGGTCACCTCCTCGGCCTGCGCTTGCAGAGCTGTAACGAACTCGGCTCGATTGGGAAGCAGGTACACCCCATCGCGCAGCACGGCCGTGCCGAGCGCCTTGAGCGCCCGCCACACGCGCATGCGCAGCGCCGGCTGCTGGCCCTGCAGGCTCAGGATGAAAAGCAGCCACGCCGGGCGGCCGCCAGCGGCCTGGGAAAACGCAGCTCGGGAACTCGGTTGCAAAGTCATGGTCATTACGCTAGTGTAGCAGTCATCACATCATGTGTAGTAGTTAGGACGCCTGCGTGGAAATTGTTACATAAGGGGTGCGCCCGCCCAATGGCCTGGAGTCCCGGGAACGATGACCGGGTTGCGCAGACAGTTCCAGTTTGGCCGCCCTCGGAACGTCGGCTGATAGCGGCTGGGTGGCCCTCAAACAGACCTACTCGACCCAAAGGAGGTTCTGAACATGTCCCGTCAAATCCCACACCTACTTGCTACTGCCTTTACTGCCGCCACCCTCGGCCTCGTCGCGGCGCAGCCCTCCCTGGCCAAGCAATACGATGATGAGAAGACCGCCGCTTTGCTCAAGGTCCTCGACGACAGCAAGGTCGGCCTGGCCGACGGCGTGCGCCAGGTGTCGAAGGGCGGCGAAGCTGCCATCTCGGCGAAGTTCGAGCTGGACGACAACAAGAAGCTGTCGCTTTCCGTGTACACGGCGGAACAAGGCCTCGGACAGGACCCCGAGCACAACGTCTTGAAGGAATTCAGCGGCAGCCCCGAACAAGCCCCATGGTCGCCCCAGGTGGAGGTCTTCAAGGACATCCCACACGTTTCTCGCGCCTCCGAGCATCTCACTTTGATGGCGTTGGCAAAGCACCCCCTAGCCGATCTCATCGATACGGCCCAGAAGCAGCACAAGGGCAAAGTGTTTTCCGCCATCCCCGAGGTGAAGAACCATCGTCCGATCGTCGTCGTACTCGTGGCCGACCAGGGCAAAGTCGAAGAGTACCGCTACGACCTCGTCACCGGCCGCGCACTGCAGTAAGCAGCCCCCAGGCCGGCATTCGACTGAGGTGAGTGCCATGAATGCAACGACACTGCTTCGAGGCGTCGCGCTGCTGGCGGCCGCCTTCTGGTCTGCTTCCGGCGCCTTCGCGCAGGCTACCCTGGACACCGGCCGCATCGAGAAGCTGACCGGACTCAAAGGCACGCTGGACCGGGAAGAAGGCGTGTTCAAGGTGACCTTGCCGCGCTCCGACATCAAGCCGGACGTCGCGGGTGTGAAACTGGTCCCCGCGCAGGGGTTGGGCGCCTGGGCGGCGTTCAAACGAGCGGGAAACCACTCGATGGTGATGGGCGACATCGTCATGCGGGAGAGCGAGGTGAACCCGGTGATGAGCGTCGCGCTCGACAGCGGGCTGGAGGTGACCGCGCTGCACAACCACTTCCTATGGGATTCGCCAAAGGTGGCGTTCATGCACATCGGAGGCATGGGCGACGAGGAGCAGCTCGCGCGAGCCGTTGGCCGCGTCTTCGCCAAGGTGCGCGAGCTGATGCGCGACCCTCCGGCGCCTCCGATCGCTGACATCGATCCTGCTCGGACGTCCTTTGACCCGCGCATGATCGACCGGATTCTGGGACACACCGGTACCCTGGCGTCAGGCGTCTATCGAGTCGTCATCGGCCGCACCGCGCAGATGGGCGGCCATGAGGTGGCAAAGGAAATGGGGGTCAACACCTGGGCCGCCTTCGCGGGCAACGAGCAGCTCGCGGTCGTCGACGGCGATTTCGCCATGCTGGAAGGCGAGGTGCAGCCCGTGCTCAAGGCCCTGCGCGGGGCCAATATCAACATCGTGGCCATCCACAATCACATGATCGGCGAAGCGCCGCGCTACGTGTTCCTGCATTACTGGGGTGTGGGGCCGGTCGAAGGTCTGGCGAAGGGGCTGAGGGGTGCGCTCGACGCGCAGGCCGGCCGCTAGACTTGTATGAGGATCATCGGATGAAGCGGACGCTATCAGTGCTTTTCGTGTCGCTCTTCGCGAACTCGGCACTAGCGGACGTGCTTGGTTTCGATCAGGATTCGGCCGGCTCCGCACCGGCGGGTTGGACCTGCGGCGTCACCGGGCGCGGCTCGGCCAAGTGGGCGGTCGAGCCCGACTCGACGGCGCCCAGCAAGCCCAACGTGCTCAAGCAGTCGGGCCGGGGGACCTACCCTTGGTGCGCGAGAAGGGACGTTTCGCTCGCCGACGGCTTCGTCGAAGTCAGATTCAAGCCGATGCAGGGTCGGGAAGACCGTGCCGGGGGACTGATGTGGCGCTTCAAGGACGGCGACAACTACTATGTCGCGCGCGCCAACGCGCTGGAGGGAAACGTCTCGCTGTACTATACGGAGCGAGGCATCCGGCACACGATCAAGTACGTCGACGCGTCGGTGCCGGCCAATCAGTGGCACACCCTGCGCGTCGAGTTTGCGGGTAAGCGCATCAAGGTCCTGCTCGATGGCAAGCGCTATATCGACTTGGAGGACGACCACATTTCCGGCCCGGGCGCGATCGGCGTGTGGACCAAAGCCGACAGCGTGACCGCCTTCGATGATGTCTCGTGGGGCGACGGGTAGGAACAGCGCATGAAATGGGTCACGCGCGAGCGCCCCAAGATCGACCGCATCGCCTGTCCCTGGCTGATCGCCCGGTTCATCGATCGAGCGCCGGAGTTCCTGTTCGTGCCGTCCAAGGATGTGCCCCGAGTAGCCGAACAGAGCGGCGCCGTTCCCTACGACGTCCCCGGCGTCGAGCTATCGCACGTAGGCGAGCGGTGCAGCTTCGACGCGTTCCTCGACAAGTACGAGCTGAGTGACCCGGCGCTGGTGCAGCTGGCGGTGATCGTGCGAGGCGCAGACACCGACCGGCTCGATCTGGCGCCCGAGGCGCCCGGGCTATTGGCCATCTCCCTGGGGCTATCACACAACTTCAGCGACGATCACGAGATGCTCGAGCATGGAATGGTCATGTACGACGCGCTGTACGCCTGGTGCGCCTATTGTCAGAGGGAGCCGGACGGCTGGCCTGGCAAGTCCTGACCACCCTGCAGCGCCCAGCCAGGCGTGCGCGGATGCAGGCTTTGAGATCGCTTGAATGAGCAAGGGGAGACTCTTCATTGCCATCGTCGCGCTGGTCGTGGTGATCGCGCTAGCACTGTGGCGCATCCTGGCACCGGAATCCGCTGACAAGGTGGTCGTTTATGTCAGTCACGACCAGGTCTTCTCCGAGCCGATCCTGAAGGACTTCGAACGCGACACCGGGATTCGGGTCAAGGCGGTCTACGACACCGAGGAGACCAAGAGCGCAGGCGTGATGAATCGGCTGATCGCCGAGAAGGCCAATCCGCAGGCCGACGTGTACTGGGCCAACGAGCCGATCCGCGCCGAAGTGCTGCGACAGCAGGGGGTCTCCGCTTTCTACCGCTCGCCAAGCGCCGATGGCATCGCCGAGCAGTTCCGCGATCGCGAGGGACACTGGACCGGGTTCTCCGCACGGGCACGCATGCTGATCGTGGACCGGGGATTGAAGGACAGGCCGGTGTCCATTCACGCCTATACCGACCCGCGTTTCAACGGCGCGGGGGTGATTGCAAACCCACTGTTCGGCACCACGACCGCCCACATAGCGGCCCTGTCCACCGTGTGGGGCGACGATCGCGCCAAGGCGTTTCTCGAGGCCATGCTCAACAACGGCGTGCACATCTCCTCGAGCAACGGCGAGAGCGCCGATCAGGTGGCCGCCGGCTCGTTTCGATTCGCATTGGTGGACAGCGACGACGTGTACAGCCGTCGAAAGCAGGGACGACCGGTGGAGGGCGTGTACCCGGATCAGGAGGAAGGCGGCCTGGGTTGCTTCATCGTGCCGAACGCCGTGCTGCTCATCAGGGGCGCTCCGCACGCCGAGGCGGGCAAGAAGCTCATCGATTACCTGCTCTCGCCCGAGACGGAGAAGAAGCTCGCTTACTCCGATGCTGCGCAAATTCCACTGCATCCCGGTGTGGAAGCACCGCACGGCGTCCCTCGTCTGGAGAACCTGAAGGTGCTGAAGGTGGACTACGCGGCCGTCGCGGCCAAGATGCACGCGATCCAGCCCTGGCTCAAGGACTGGGTGGGGCGTTGACTTGGAGCGGCGCCTCACGTTGCTGCTGGTTGTCGCGGTGCTGGTCGTCGTCGGCCTGCTCCCACTGGCAGCGATGCTGGGCAAGAGCTTTTTCGTCGACGGCAGGTTGACACTCGCCGTCTATGAGAAGCTGTTCGCGAATCCACGGCAATATTGGGTGCCAATCGGACATAGCCTGACGCTCGCGACGTTGACCGCAGGCGCCGCCACGCTGCTAGGAGTGCCGCTCGGCCTGTTGTTCGGCAAGACCGACCTGCCGCTGCGCCACACCCTGGCGGTCCTGCTCTCGATCCCGCTGCTGCTCCCGCCCTATGTCCTCGCCGTTTCCTGGTTCAATCTGCTCGCAAGCGACGGGCTGCTCGTGCGAATCATCCCGGCAGCGGTTGTTGCGTCGCTATCCGACTGGCTGTTTGGGTTGCCGGGTAGCCTGTGGGTGATGGCGAGCGCGTTCCTGCCGGTGGCGATGATCCTGACTCTGGTCTATCTGCGCGCGGTGAATCCACGGCTCGAAGAGGCTGCACGGCTGCTCGCGCGCTGGCCCGCCATCCTGCGCTACGTCACGTTGCCCATGATCCTGCCCGGAATCCTGTTCGCGGCGATGCTCGTCTTCCTGCTCGCGTTGGGCGAGGTCGGGGTGCCGATGTTCCTGCGCTATCCGGTCTTCCCGGTGGAAACGCTCACACAGTTTTCCGCTTTCTACGACTTCGGTGCCGCCGCGGCGGCCGCTACCCCGCTCCTTGGAGTCGCGCTGCTGGTGCTAACCTTCGAGCGTGTGTTCCTGCGCGACAGAACCTACCGGCTGCGACCGACGACGCCCGCCAGACGGATGCTGCGCGCCCCGCTTGGATGGTGGCGCATGCCGACTCTGCTGGCCGTCTGCCTGTTGGCGGCGGCGATGGTCGTGCTGCCGCTGCTCGCTCTGGTCGCGTCGTCGCTATCGCCTTTCGCGTATCGCGAGGCGTGGAGCAAAGCGGCCGATAGCCTGGGGCGCAGCCTGGTCTTCGCCGGCGCTGGTGCGACTCTGCTTACAGTGTTGGGATTCTTCTGCGGGTACCTCATTCATCATCGCGCGCTTCGGCTCTGGCGCACGGTGGACACGCTCACGCTGCTGCTGTTCACACTCCCCGGCACGGTGATCGGCGTCGGCTTGATCGCATTGTGGAACCGGCCGGCCACCGGTTTCCTCTATGCATCGGCGGCGATGGTGATCTTGGCCTACCTCGCGCAGTACACCGCGCTCACCAGCCGCATCACCTTGGCCACGCTGGCCAACGTGCCACACTCGCTGGAAGAGGCGGCACAGATGAGCGCTGCCCCCTGGCTCGCGCGCATCCGGTACGTAGTGCTTCCCGCCGCCCTCCCGGGCGTGATCGCCGCATGGCTCATCGGCTTCATCTTTTGCCTGCGCGATCTCGGTGCTTCCATGCTGGTCTATCCGCCGGGCCAGGACACGCTGCCGGTGCGCATCTTCACCTTGATGGCCAACGCCCCGCCCAGCCTCATCTCGGCCCTGTGCGTCATCCTGGTGGCGGTCACGCTGGCGTCGTTCGCGCTGCTGGCTTCGTTGTTCCGAACCGCGCCAAGTCGCCGATGACTGCGATCGCGCTGCGAGCTGTGTCCAAAGCATACGCTGCCCGCACGGTCGTCGATGACCTATCGATGTCGGTGCAGCCCGGCGAACGCGTAGCGCTGCTGGGGCCATCGGGGTGCGGCAAGACCACGGTGCTGCGCCTGGTGGGCGGCCTCGAGACACCCGATTCGGGTGCCATCGTGATCGACGGAAGAGAGGTGGCCGGAGATGGGCGCAACCTCGTCGAGCCGGAGCGGCGCCGCATCGGCATGGTGTTCCAGGACCTCGCTCTGTGGCCGCACATGACCGCATACCAGCACCTCGAGTTTGCGCTGCGCTACGCGCGACGGAGCGAGCCCGCGTCCCGGCCGACGCGGATTCGAGAGCTGCTGGAGATGGTGCGCATGGCAGATCGTGCCCAGGCGAAGCCCGGAGACCTCTCCGGCGGGCAGCAACAGCGCATCGCCTTGGCGCGCGCCTTGGTCGCCAACCCCGCCATCGTGCTCATGGACGAGCCGCTCTCCAGCCTGGATCCCGACCTGAACCTGCACCTGCGCCGGGAGATCCTCAGGCTGCATGCGCAGCTTGGCTTCACGCTGGTGTATGTCACCCACAGCCGCGAGGAGGCTGCGGATATGGGGTCGCGTGTGATCGCGATGGCGCACGGCAAGACGGGCGTATAGAACTTGAACTTTTGGCCCTCTCTAATCCACGCCGGCTCAGGTGGCGTAGGAACGATTGCGATTCAGCTGGCGAAGCATCTTGGTGCAACGGTAGCGACCACGACGAGCACGGCCTACGGCTCAACAAGTTTGCGGTAAAGATGCCACGTTGCATGGCCCAATACCGGCAGGACCACGGCGAGGCCGATCAAAAACAGCATCGCCCCGGCAGCCAGCAGCACCACAACGATGATTCCCCAGACGGCCATCATCAAAGGATTGCAGGCTACTGCTTTGATCGAAGTGCAGGCTGCCGTTACGGCAGTCACCGGTCTGTCCAAAGCCAGAGGAAAGGCGACCACCGAAATCGACAGCGCCGCAACGGCGAACAAGAACCCGAGAAGAGTCCCATAAAATACTAGCGCACCGCCCCGTCGGGTTGTAAATACCTGGGTCACAAAGGTTGAGACCGAATCCGGTGGAACTGCGCTGAACAGGCCAAAGTAAAGGAATTGCGCCGCAAACAGCCAAGCGACATAGAGCACCATCATCGTCACCGAAAGCGCAATGATAGGAGCGAATGAAGACGAGTGGACAAAATCGAACGCTGAGCGCCAGCTAAGCTCGAGTCCGCGTTCCCGGCGTCGGCTCATTTCAAAAAGACCAACCGAGGCTACGGGGCCGAGAAAAGTGAACCCCGCGACCATCGGAAAGGCGAGATGTAGCAGACTCTCGCCGACCAGGAACAGTGTCAGGAGCAGGGCGAACAGCGGATAAATTACGACTACGAACGCGATAGTGCTTGGTTTGGCGTTAAAGTCGTCGTGCCCTTGCTTCAGCGCCTGCCACAGATCATTCACGCCGATCTTGCGGATTCCAATCTCGCTCAAGCTGACTTGTACATCCCTAAAAGTCTTTTCCTGAGCCATCACAAAATCGCCTTTCCAAAGAGTTATGCGGCCACGCTGCGGGCGACCAAACCACAGCTCCGGGTGTTGGCCGGTCGTGTCGACCGCTCGATTATAGGCGCTGTTTCACGGGTCATCCCGGCTGCTAACCGGGCGTTGGTCGAAATGACTGCTGCCAGCCGAAAAGTTGCGCCGCCTTCCGCATTTACGCACGTTCTGATCGTACCTCGACCGTCCACGCCTGAAGGAAGTGGCTCCTTCGACATCTGAACCAATCAAGATCGGGGCCCGGCGGCCGTTACTTACTCGACATCATTGCCCGTGTGCGCGTTTCGCAATGAGCAATAAACCGCTGGATGCGGCCTGGAAGGCCTGGCTGAAAGAGAACATGGATCGCCAATGCGATCCGCTCGAGTTGGTCGCCATCCTGCTCCGACAGCGGTTTTCGATCGATTCGATCCGCGAGTGCATGGGGCCCATGCCGGCCGCGGGCCTTCCCGTGGCGCGTGGCTCGATCGGGAAGGAGTTGGATCATTCCTGGAAGGGGTGGGTCGAAGAAAACGTCGATCGCGGATGCGACTCGCAGGAGCTCTTCGGCATCCTGGTCAAGCAAGGGTTCTCGCTCGATTCCATCGCCGATGCCATGGGGAGCAAGCTCCCGGGCGGCCCGGGTTCGCTCGAGGAGACGCTGCGCGGAAGCATCGGTGAACCGGATTTCCGCGCTCTTTCAAAGCCGCGACTGGTTCGCAACAAGTCCGGCCTGAAATTGCAGAAAGTGGATACCGACAAGGTGCAGCTCTACATGCTGGACGATTTCATGACGGACCGGCAATGCGACGACGTGGCCGAGTTGATCGGAGAGCATCTGCGGCCTTCGACAGTCACTCTGCCAAGCGCCGATCGGTATTTCCGGACCAGCAGCACGTGTGACTTGTCTCTGATCCGCGGCCGAGACGTCGCTGCGCTCGACCAGCGAATCAGCAAGACACTCGGCATCCGCCTCGCCTACTCGGAGGGAATACAGGGGCAGCGTTACGAGGTCGGCCAGGAGTTCAAGCCGCACACCGATTTCTTCGAGCCCGGGACGGACGAGTACCTGGAGCACGCGACCAAGCAGGGTAATCGTACCTGGACCTTCATGGTGTACCTCAACGAAGACATGGAAGGTGGGGAAACCTGGTTCCCCGCTATCGACGAGGCCTTCCAGCCGCGAAAGGGCCGAGCTCTCATCTGGAACAATCTGTACCCCGACGGCACGCCGAATTACGACACGCTGCACAGCGGCATGCCGGTCGTGCGCGGCCACAAGATCATCATCACGAAGTGGTTCCGCGAGAGAGGCACCGGCCCCATGCTCTACGAAGATTGACCGCTTTGCGAAGCTGCCGCCGGCTCCCCGCTTGCCGCACTGTGCGCCAGGACGTAGTATGCGCGGGAAACGCTGAACGATTCGCCCCCGCACCGCGTGTGCCGGCGTGGCGCCGGTGAGCATCGGTGCGCGCGGCTCGGGCGTCGGGGGAGCAATCTGTTCGAGGACAACCAACGTGTACCTAGCACGCAACCTCGAAGATCCTCGCCGTCGCCTGCTGCTCAAGCTGCTCGCCGGCAACGCCCTGCTGACGCTGCCCGCCGCGTCCGGGCTGGCCGACGTGTTCGGGGAGGTCCCGAAGCGGCTCCCGCCGAATCGTTCCGTGTACCGGATGCGTGGGCGGGTGACGGTCAACCAGAAGCCGGCCACGCTGGAGACGCGCATCGCGCCGGGCGACAGCATCGAGACCGGCAAGGGCGCCGAGATCGTGTTCGTAGCCGGCACCAGCGCGTACCTGGTGCGCGAGCTCACCAAGTTCAGCTTCGCGCAGGAGGTGCAGGACAGCAACATCGTCACCGACGCGCTGCGGGTCTTGACCGGCAAGATCCTCGCGGTGTTCCAGCCCGGCAAGCCGCAACGGATATACACCTTCAGCGCGACGATGGGCGTGCGCGGCACCGGCGTATACCTCGAGGCCGACCCGGAGCGGACCTACTTCTGCACCTGCTACGGCATGACGGAGATCGCGGCCAACAACGACAAGGCCAGCCGCAAGACGGTGACCGCCACGCATCACGACGAGCCGGTGTACATCCTGGCGAAGGCCGCGCAGGGCAAGAGCATTCGCCCGGCCCCGTTCGTCAACCACACCGACGCGGAGCTGACGCTGATCGAGACGCTGGTCGGCCGCACGCCGCCGTTCGTCTTCCCCTCCGACGACTACCGGGCCCCGCGCAGGGATTATTGATCCGCTCGCTAGTCCGGCATCCCGTTCACGATCCAGTGGTACAGCTCGGAGTAGCGCTCCAGGCCCTTCGGGGCGTTTGGGTTGACGTTGACGTCACGGCTGAGGTTGTTGGCAGTGCCGTGGTGCTTGCCGGTCGGCCGGAGCAGGAGCGGGCTGGCACCGATCTCGGTGAGGTTGACGCGTCCGCGCAGCTCCTTGAGCAGCCATTCGTCGTCCGTGTCGGTCACGGCCCCGTCGCCGTCGCGATCGATCGCGGCGAACGCGATCGGCGGGTTGTTGGGGACGCCGCCGGGACGATGGCAATCGGCGCAGAGCCGGTTGTTGTCGTTGACTACGTTGCGCAGCATGTCCAGCACCCGCGCGTAACGGATCAACGCGGGGTCTGGAAACGTGCCGCTCACGGTCAGAACGACGTCCTTCCAATGCAACTGCGCGCCGTTGCCCACGGTGAGGCGTACCTTGTAGTCACCCTCCACCTTGGCGGAGAAGGTCGCTACCCGCGAACCGGCGTTGACGATCGTGGCTTCGCCGCTGGGCGGCGGCGGCACGATCGTCCAGCTGTAGGTGCTGGCAAATAGGCTGTCCGCGCCGGACAGCGTGGCATTCGTGTCAAGCCTGACCATGCGGTTGGGCCCGGGATCGGCGAGCGGCCGGCCCGGCCGCAGCGGCGCGCCCGACGACGTTGCCGTGCCGGCGCCGAGCACCGAGTCGAGATAGCTCGCCAGCAGAGCCGGAGCCGACGACTCCCAGAACTCCTCGTACACGAGCTCGGCGAGCGGCATCGTGCCGCGGTCGAAGACGTGCGCCTTAATTCGCTCCGCGTAGCTGCGGAAGGTCGCCTCCGTTGAGAAGTCGATGTCCTTCTGACCGATATCGACCGGCGGGTTGCCGGTCGCCACTCCCGCGCCGCGCGCGGTGTGGCAGGTGCTGCAATAGGGCGCGATCACTTCCCGGTACAGGGTTTCGTGCCCGACCCAACCCGCGGGCAGATAGGTATCTGCGAGCTGCGCGTTCGGCATCCCTGCGCCGCCGTACCACGCGTGGATCATCTCGGCCGCCGTACCCTCCCACTCGCTCGGCGCCGCTGCTTGGCGGCACGCGTCCACGCCCGTGCCGCCGCCTCCGGGGAGGGGATAGCTGCACAGCACCCACAAGTTGAAGGCCTTGATCGTCGCCTCCTGATCCGCCCGCGTGAAGCCGGGAACGGAAGACCACTCGAAGGAGTCGGCGTTGAACGGCTGCAGCTTGGCCTGCGTGTCGCCGCGCTTGCCGGTCGCCGAGTTGTTGAGCAGCGCGAAGCGCGGCAGCCCGCTGCCGGGGGCCGGCGGCGTCAGCGGATCGGCGCGTCCGCCATGGCACACGAGGCAGGGCCCCGGCATCGCCTTCTGTCCTCGGCCGTCGAGATCGACGGTGAGCTGGCGCGCGCCGGTGGCGGAGGAGAAATTGAAGAACTTGGCGAACTTGCGGCAGGTCGCGGGGTCTTCTCCCGGCGCGAGCGGCGTGCAACTCCATTCGATCGCGTTGGTTCCGACGTGCCACTTGGCGTCCTGCGCAACGGCCGCATCCACGTTGACGTGCGGATACTCCTGGTCGGGAAGGGCGGTCACCCAGTAATTGCCGACGAAGAATGCGAGGCTGCCGTCGAGATTGCGGCGCCCGGTCATGCGCCTGCCGTAGCCCAGGTCGCGCGCGTCCCGAAACACGGCCAGGCGCTCCTCGCCCGCGCCGCCGAATCCGTTCGCAGTCTTCCATTTCGCCAGCGTGTCTTTCTGTTGGTCGGGATCGATCGCCGCGTAGTAGGTGCTGGCGTACGCCGCAGTGTCGGTTTCGAACCCGCCCCCGGTCTCCACGATCGGGTTGGGGAAAAGCAGAAAGCGATCGATCCCGGCGGGGATGGTCGTGCCGGTCACCGCCTGATCGCCCGTGTTCTCCTGCGCGCAGCCGGTGAACAGCAGGCAGGCGCAAGCGGGCAAGAGGACGATCGCGGCGTGCGAAGCAGACACGGTTTCGACTAGAAGCGCAGCAGATACGAGACGGTGATCTGCTGAACCAGATAGTACAGCCGATCGGACGACACCGAGGAAGGCGGCTGCTCCTTCGGCACCGCGTAGGCAGCACGGTAGGCGATGTCGAGCGCCTGGCGCGCGCCGATCGCGACGTTGTACCCGAGCGTCAAGATGCCGGTGCGTGCCGCGTAGCGGTAGCTGTAATGCGGCGGATCGGTGAACACATCGTCGAGCACCACCGCATCGGCGATGTCGAGATAGGCGAGCGTGGCCGGCGCCGTCGAGACGGCGTCGCCGTCGCGGTACTCGAGCCCGAGGTAGGCGGTCTGCTGGCTGGTGACGGAGTAGTCCAGGTTGCCCCGAATCGACCAGTCCTCGGTGTCGAACACGGCGCTGCGCCCGTCGCGCCAGTTGTAGGCGGCGGCGCCGAACAGCAGGATGCGGTCGGTCCACGGCTTGCGCACCGACACCCCCGCCGACGCGTTGTAGCCGTCGCGCAGACTCGATCGATACCAGTCCGTCTCCCCCCGCAGGAACGCGCTCCAGATGGGGGCCCCGAACTCGCTGGAGGCGCGATGCTGCAGCTCGCCCTGCAGGCCGATGAAGCTGTGCGTCAGCCCGTCGTAGCGGTTGAACGCCTGTCCCCCGCCGCTGGCGCCCAGCAGCAGCCGTGCATGATCGCCGATCGTGAACGGGATCCGCGCGTCCAGGGTGAGGGTGGCGAAGGCGTCCGCCAGGCTGTCCGCACTCTGGGCGCGGTTGACGTTGTCGTCCCAGCCGACGTCGGCGACGGCGCGGACGCTCGGGTCGCCCAGCCTGGACTGGGCCGCGGCCGCTGGCGCCCAGCCGGCGGCGCAGGCCAGCGCAGCCAGACACACACGACGCTGCAATATCCCCCCCGCCGCACGCGGCGCTCCTCCGCCCGGTCCCATGGTCGTCCCGTGAAGCGCAAGCCTCAGGCCTTCAGTTCCCTCTTCAGCGCCTTGAGGAAGCGCCAATCGGTCCCCTTCGCGACGATTTTCTTCGGGGCGCTCTTGAGCATCCCCAGGTCGCGCATCCGCAGCGCATAGAAGCGCACCGCATCCTCGGGATCGTAGTCCCGCCACCTGCCGTAGGGGATCTCCTCCAGCATCTTGAGCGTGTCGTCGTAGCGCGCGAGGCCCTGGTCGGCGATGAGTCGGGCGACTCGTACCGGGTCGCGCGCGCAGAGGTCGGTGGCTTTCAGATAGGCCCGCAACGCGCGCTTGGTCGCCACCGGGTACCGGTCGACGAAGTCCTTCGCGCACACCACGAAGCAGCAGTGGTAATCGGCCCAGGGGTCGTCGACCGTGCTGTTGAGCAGGACGTGACCGACGTTGTTCTCGCGCAGCTCCACGGATGCCGGCAGGCTGGTGATGAAAGCGTCGAACTTCCCCTTCAGGAACAGGGGCACGTGGTCGGCGTAAGCGGGATGGACGATCCAATCGATGTCCTTGCTGGGGTCGATTCCGACGTACGCGACGAACATCGAGAGGAACACATGCTCGGCGGAACCGAAGCCGGTGATCGCGACAGTCTTGCCCTTGAGGTCCCGAATGGAGCCGACGCGCCGATTGGCGACCAGTTCGATGCAGCCGATATGGCTCCCGGCCAGCAGCACCAGCGGCGCGCCGGCTTCGATGTAGATGAGCGCCTTCGGGGCGTAGGACAGCGTGATGTCCGCCACGCCGGACAGAACGCCGTCGGGAGGCCACGAAGTTATCTCGCTCGGGTATTCGATGTACTGGACGTCGGTGAATCCCTCGGTGCGCAACAGCTCCCGCGCGACATACTCCGGAGCCTTGCAGGGGATCGGGCTGGCAAATACCCTGAGCCTCCTGGTCTCCGGCGGGGGCTCCGCCTCTGCCGTGCGTGGCAGGCCGAGCAACGACACCGCACCCAGCGCAGCCGCATTGGCGAGGAAAGTCCGGCGCCCGGGGCGCAACCCCTGTTCTCCGCTGACCGTCTTCATGCCTTTACTTCTGTCCCGCGTGCTCAAACCACGCCGCGCGCGCGCAGACCGGCGATCGCCGCCCGATCGTAACCCAGCTCGCCGAGGATGGCATCGGTGTGTTGACCGATGCCGGGAATCGGGTCCATGCGCGGATCGAAGCTCGCGGGCGCGCCCGGCGGCAGCAATGCCTCGATCCTGCCGGCCGGCGAATCGACCTCGCGCCAGCGGTGGCGCGCGCGCAGTTGCACGTGATCCCAGACCTCGTGCATGTCGTTCATCCGGGCGTTGCCGATCTGGGCGGCGTCGAGGCGCTCGACCACCTGCAGCGCCGTGAGCCCGGAGAGCGCTTCGACGATGATCGCATGAAGCTCCTTGCGCGCGGTCGAGCGGCGCGGGCCGGAGGAGAAGCGCGGATCGCTCTTGAGGTCGGGGCGTTCGAGCACCTTGTCGCAGAACACCGCCCACTCCCGCTCGTTCTGCAGCCCGAGCATGACCACCTTGCCGTCCCCGGCGGGGAACGGCCCGTAGGGGTAGATGGTCGCGTGCGAAGCGCCGGCGCGCACCGGCGGCTCCGCGCCGTCATAGGCGTAGTACAGCGGGAAGCTCATCCACTCGACCATGCTTTCGAGCATCGAGACGTCGAGGCGGCACCCCGCGCCGGTGCGGCCGCGCTGGATGAGAGCCGCGAGGATGTTGCTGTAGGCGTACATGCCGCAAGCGATGTCCACGATCGAGCAGCCGGCCTTGGACGGCGTCTCGGGCGTGCCGGTCACCGACAGCAGGCCCGACTCGCTCTGGATCAGCAGATCGTACGCCTTCTTGTCGCGATACGGCCCGTCCGCGCCGTAACCCGAGATGTCGCACAGGATCAGGCGCGGAAAGCGCTGCTTCAACGCGTCGTAGGAGAACCCCATGCGCGCGGCGGCGCCCGGCGCCAGGTTCTGCACCAGCACGTCGGCCCTCTCGAGCAGCCGGTGCACGATCCGCAGGGCCTCGTCCTGCTTGAGGTCGAGCGTGATGCTTTCCTTCGACCGGTTGGTCCAGACGAAATGCGAGGACATCCCGCGCACCCGCTCGTCGTAGGCGCGGGCCGGATCGCCCACACCCGGGCGTTCGATCTTGATCACGCGGGCGCCGAGATCGGCGAGCTGGCGGGTGCAGAACGGGCCGGCGATCACGTGCTCCAGCGCGACGACCGTGATCCCCTCGAGCGGAGGCATGGCTTGCTTCTCCCGAGTTCAGATTCGGTGTCGGCTGGCGATCCGCGAGCGCGATGCGGCTCGCTTCGTCTGCGGCGAACGCCGGGCGCGCCGCTTCAAGCGGCCGTCGGCACCCGCTCGAGCGCGCGCAGCGCGATCGGCCGCTCCGCCTGAAGGGCGGGCAGCGTCACCGTCACCCGCAGGGCACGCAGGCCGTGCACGCCCTGCAGCTCGCCGAGCTCGAGGTCCTCGATTTCGCCGCCGAGGTGGCCCAGATGCTGCAGGTACTCGATGTAGGTCCGGTACTCCGCCGCCTCTTCGGGCTGCGAATAGACGATGGCGATCCTGCCGGGCTGCGTGACGCGCTCGCTCGAACCGCGGATCAGCGCCTTGTCGATGCGCTTCTTGACGATCTCGTAGCGGATGTCGTAGGCGCCGTCCACGTCGAAGCGCTTCTCGTCGAAGCGGAACCGGATCGACAGCGGCGTGTGCTGGACCAGGATCAGGTGCGTGGTGCGCAGCGGCACCGGCAGATCGCCCGCCAGCTGATCGGCCCGGGCCGAGATCCCGCACACCACCATGAGCTGCCACAACCGCAGGTTCTTGAGATACAGCGGGTCGAAGCGGCCGTCCTCCACCAGCGAGGCGCCGACGTAGATCTGGTGATCCACGCCGTCGGTCTTCTGCTTCTCGAAGTAGTGGGGATACATCGCCTGGGCGGCCTGGTCCTCGAGGTCGAGGTGCGCCGAGATCGTCTCGGCGATGCGCGTGACGCTGTCCTCGAACACTTGCCGGCGCCGATACACCGCGCCGCGCTGCGGGTCGAGCGCCGTCCGGTACGCCTCGATGCGGGCCTGAACGGCGGGGCCGAAGGTCTGCAGATGATCGAACAGCCCTTCGACTTCGGACCTCAGCAGCGCGATCACGCCGACCTCGCCTCCGGCGGTGAGCTCACCGCGCACGTCGGCGATCTGCTTGTCGAGCCGATAGAGCAGCTCGGCGAGCACGGGCAGCTCGCGCGCCTGGTGTGCCGCACGGATCACCTCGCGCGCCAAGTCGAGCTGGGTCAGCAGGTCCCCCTGGATGGCGAGCGCCCGCTGCGTCGAAGACCCGCGGATGTCGGACAGCGCATACAGCGGATAGACGTTCGGGAACACGATCGGCTGCAGCTCCAGGCCCGCGGGGTCGCCGTGCATCTCCAGGCCGTCGAGCACCGCCTTGCGAAAGCGCCACTCCACCACGGGGTGAATCGCGGTGAACTTCTCCTTGATCTGGGTCTGGACCCGGGTGTTCAACTCCTCCATGCTGCGCTGGACCGCCATCGAGAACAGCGGCAGCACCTCGTGCAGCTTCGGCAGGTGGTTCGCATCCAGGTCCCCGGGGTTGGGCGACCCGAGCGAAAGCGTGCCGATCACTCTGTCCTGGTAGTGCAGCGGCGCGACCAGCTTGTTGCGCACGCCTTGCCGGATCGCATCGTCCTCGATGTGCGTGCGCTCGGGCAGCTCGGCAAGATCGCGCACGATCAGCGGGCGATCTCCCTGCACCGCGCGCGCGAACACCGACCCGGTGAAGTCCGACTTCCTGTAGTGCGAGGAGTCGGCGAAGATGCAGGCGTTCTCGTGCCGCGTGCCATAGTTGAGCAGCAGGACGCGCTCGCCGTCGATGGCGGCCAGGCCCAGGAGCAGCTCGGGGCGGCGGAACAGCGTCCGCAGCCGGTTCTGCAGTCCCAGGAACCGCTCGTCGGACACGATCGACTCGCGGTCGATGAGGTCGCGCTTGAGCGCCGAGAGCACCTCCTGGTCGGTGACCTCCATCGCGCGGAAGATGGTGAAGCCGCGAATCACGAACTGCTCGGGCGGCAGGACCTCGCGCAGCCAGACGGGATCGAGCAGGTTCGCGTGCAGGCGCTGGCGCACCGCGTCGCTCAGCGGCGGCACCCCGTTGGTGGCCACCACGTCCTCGAAGCGCCAGTCGAAGAACACGCGGAAGTGCCGCTCGAGCCCGGTGCCGGGATCGGTGACCGTGCAGATCAGCGGGTAGTCGACCTCCACCTCGATGCCATACAGCCGGCGCAGGACCAGGGCGTAGGCGTAGCCCATCCGCATCGCGGCGACCATGGGCGCGTCCAGGTTGACGCGTCCCTGGATCGCGCCGTCTTCGGCCATCAGGAGGCGCCGCATCAGCGGTGTGGCGTAAAAACCACGCAGCTGGAACGGGAACATGGCGGCGCCGTATTCCTGCTCCCAGGAGGCCCGCGGGAACACCGCCGCCATCAGGACGTCCACCAGGTCGCGGTGCCGTTCGATCACGGAGGCGTCCGCGATGGTTCCCGTCAGCTCGGGCGCGCCGCGAACCCCCTCGGTTACGATGCGTGCGAGCGCCGCCTTGGTGGGGCCCTCGGTTGCCACGGTCTGCGTCCAGAAGGCGATCAGCGGCTCCAGGCTCAGCTCGCAGCGGAACGCAAACCCGTGGGGATCCGCCCGCAGCGCCGCCTGGATGTCGGCCGAGTCCGCGCGCTGCGGGTCCTCCGACAACAGCCGATTGAGATCGGGTGCGTTCATGACCGCGATTGTAGCAGGCGAGTATCCTTCGAGCGTGCCCCACCTCTTCGAACCCGCCTCGAGCGGCCGCTCCAAGTGCCGCGGTTGCGGCCGCCCTATCCAGCGCGGGGAGTTGCGTTTCGGCGAACGTCTGCCCAACCCCTTCGGCGACGGGGAGATGACGCTCTGGTTCCACCCCGCGTGCGCGGCCTACAAGCGCCCGGAGCCGCTGCTCCAGGGCCTCACGGAAACGATCGAGAGCGTACCCGACCGAGACCGGCTGGAGCGCGCCGCGCACGGCAGCCTGGCGCAGCGGCGCCTGCCGCGGATCGACGGCGCCGAGCGGGCGTCGACCGGACAAGCCAAGTGCCGCAGCTGCCGCCAACCCATCGCGCGCGGCGGCTGGCGCATCCGGCTGGTGTTCTACGATGAGGGCCGCTTCGCGCCGGGAGGGTTCGTGCACCTCGACTGTCGCAAGGCCTACTTCGAGACCGACGACCTGCTGGATCAGGTGCTGCACTTCAGTCCGGATCTGAGCGACGGCGAGCGCGAGGAGCTGCGGCGCGCCTGCGCCGGCGCGGCCGGCCCATCGCCACCGAAGAACTAGGGCCGCGCTCTCTCTCCGGGCCGCGCCTGCGCCGCCGGCTGTCGGGCCTCCTTGCCGCGGCGCCCGCGGGAGCGGATAGTAGGCGAATCTCGGCGATCGCCGACCCGGCGGGGCTGCCTCATGGCCGCGTCGGCGGCGACGAGAGGCTCACTCCCTCCAACTCTTTCGGGAGGTCATATGGCCACCTACGTCATCCTCGGCAACTTCACCGAACAGGGCATCCGCAACGTCAAGGACTCGCCCGAGCGGGCGCAGGCGTTCAAGGAGATGGCGCAAAAACTCGGCGTCACGATCAAGGACATCTACTACACGGTCGGCCGCTACGATCTGCTGGCGATCGCGGAAGGCACCGACGAGGCGGTGACCACCGCGCTGCTGAGCGTCGGCGCGCTCGGCAACGTGCGCACGCAGACGCTGCGCGCCTTCTCCGCCGCGGAGTTCGCGAAGATGGTCGGAAACCTCAACTAGATCGCATCGGCGGCAGCGGCCGGGGCGCGCCCGCTCACCAGGCGAGCACCCCGGCCATCATCTCCCGCATGCGCTGCCAGTGCGATCCTTCCCAGTACACGCGGTCGCAGCCCTCGCATCGGTGGAAGCGCTCGTAGGCGGCAGCCACGTTGGACGGCACCCGCTCCAGGATCGCTTCCTTGTGGACGGCGCCGAGCGGCAGATTGCAGTGCAGGCACAGCGTGAACGGCTTCACGTTCGCGGCAAGCTGCAGGCGCTCGACGATCTCACGCAACTGCTCGCGCGGCCGCAGGGCGTGCACGAAACAGCCGTGCGTGATGCTGCGGCACTTGAGCAGCTCGCGATCCCGCGTGAGCACCACCCGCTCGTCGCGCAGGCTGATGGCGCGGATCTCGCCGTCCTCGAAGTCGTTGCGGAACAGCGTGTCGAAGCCGAGCATGCGCAGCAGCCGCGCCAGGCCGCCCAGATGCGCGTCGGCGACGAAACGCGGCCGCCGCAGCGGCCGCTCCCGCACGCGCAGCAGCGGGCCGACGTCGAAGGCCTCGAACTTGGGGTACACGCTGATGCGGTCGCCCTCGGCGATCGGGCGTGACAAGTCCACCGACTCGCCGTTCACCAGGATCAGCTCCACCTCGGTGTGCGGCACGCCCAGGGCTTCGATGGCGTTCTTCACCGTGGCCGCGCGCGCGCAGCGGTAGTCGAAGGCGCGCTTGCGCCGCTCGCGCGGCAGGAAGTCGTTCAGCTCCTCGTAGAAGCGGAAACTGGCGAGCGCGCGCTGGGAAGGGCTCATGTTTGGCTACAGCGCGGGCTCGCCGCGCTCGCCGTTGCGGATGCGCACAGCGCATTCCAGCTCGCTGACGAAGATCTTCCCGTCGCCGGCCATCCCCATCGCCGCTGCGGCGCGAATCGCCCCGATCACCTTGGGCACCTGCTCGGCGGCCACCGCCATCTCGATCTTGGTGCGCGGGGGCAGCTGCGGCGACGGCGGCACGTCGGGAAAGGTACGCCGGGGGGCAGGCGTTCGCCCCACGCCGCGGACCTCGGTCACCATGAGCTTGCCGACGCCGATCGCTTCCAGGGCATCCACCACGTCATCCAGCCGTAGCGGGCGAATGATCGCGGTCACCATCTTCATGGTGCAGCTCCTGCGCCGCGCGGGGCGACGCGGCCCCGCGCGGCGTCCGGCCGCTAGACATCGAAGTAGAGGTGGAACTCCCAGGGATGCGGGCGCAGCCGCACCGGATCGATCTCGCGCTTGCGCTTGAAGTCGAGCCAGGTCTCGATCACATCGGCGGTGAACACGCCCCCCTTCTCCAGGAAGCCGTGATCGTGCTCCAGCGCGTTCAACGACTCGTCCAGCGAGCCCGGAACCTGCCGCACTTTTTTCGCCTCCTCCGGCGGCAGGTCATAGATGTTCTTGTCGAGCGGATCGCCCGGGTCGATGCGGTTCTCCACGCCGTCCAGCCCGGCCAGGAGCATGGCGGCGAAAGCCAGATAAGGGTTGGCCGACGGATCGGGACAGCGGAATTCCACACGCTTGGCGCTGGGCGAGTCCGAGTACATGGGAATGCGCGCAGCGGCCGAACGGTTGCGCTGGGACATCGCCAGGTTGACGGGTGCCTCGTAGCCGGGCACCAGGCGCTTGTAGGAGTTGGTGGTGGGCGCGCAGAACGCCATCAGCGCTGGGGCGTGGGCCAACAGCCCGCCGATGTACCAGCGGCACAGCTGCGAAGTGAGCGCGTAGCCCGAGGAATCGAAGAACAGGTTCTTGCCGTCCTTCCACAGGCTCTGGTGCACGTGCATGCCGCTCGCGTTGTCGGCGAAGATCGGCTTGGGCATGAAGGTGGCCACCTTGCCGTTGCGGCGCGCCACGTTCTTGCACATGTACTTGTAGATCATCACGTTGTCGGCCATGCGGGTGAGCGGGGCGAACCGCATGTCGATCTCGTTCTGACCCGCGGTGGCCACCTCGTGGTGGTGCACCTCCACCTGGACTCCGGCCTGCATCAGCGCCAGCACGATCTCCGAGCGGATGTCCTGCAGCGTGTCGTGCGGCGGCACCGGGAAGTAACCCTCCTTGTAGCGCGGCTTGTAGCCGAGGTTGCCGCCGCCGTAGGCGCCCTCATCGCGCCCCGTGTTCCACTCGCCTTCGGCCGACTCCACGTAGTAATAACCGCAGTGCTGGTCCTGCCCGAAGCGGATCGAATCGAAGATGAAGAATTCCAGCTCCGGCCCGCAGTAGCAGGTGGTCGCGACCCCGCTGCTGAGCAGGTAGGACTCGGCCTTGCGCGCCACGTAGCGCGGATCGCGCGAGTAGGGCTGGCGGGTGACCGGATCGACCACATCGCAGATGATCGCGAGGGTGGGTACCTCGCACTCCGGATCGACGAAGGCGGTCGTGGGGTCGGGCTTGAGCAGCATGTCCGACTCGTGGATCTCCTGGAAGCCGCGGATCGACGAGCCGTCAAAGCCGATCCCCTCGCTGAACAGGTCGTCGTTGACTTCCGGCAAGGTGATCGAGAAGTGCTGCCAGAGCCCGGGCAGGTCGGTGAAGCGCAGGTCGACGATCTCGATCTGCTGCTGCCGGATGATCTCCACCACGTCCTGCGGGTTTCGGGGCCGGCTCACGTGGAATGCGCCCGGCTGCACGGACACCATGGATGGTTGTTGGCTGCTTGCTCCCTGCGTGGACATAGACCTCCTCCTCTGCGCATGGCCGTCCCGCCGGATCCAGCGCGCGCCGGATCCGGGGCCCCGTCTAGTTCCGCCCTGTGCCGGGGGGACGGGCTCGACGCGCGGCGCGGATCCCAGGACCGGCAATTCCGGGCCCGGTGGCGCCGCGCTTCTCCAATAACAATAGTCCAATCGCCCGTCCGCTGCAGGGTGCGGCCGCCGCCCCTTGTGCCCTAATCGAAGCGCTGCCGGCTGACGATCCGGTCGCGAAACGGTGCGGAGAGCGTGAGCTGCAGCGCCCATTCCCCGCCCATCTCCAGCTCGATGCGCGCGCGATACAGGCCCGGCTCGCCCGCGCCGGTGGCGCCCACCGGTTTCACCGCGTGCGCCATCGGCATCGAAGGCATGTCGGCAGCCACCGTGAGCTGCGCGCCCGTGAGCGGGGCGCCGGTGCCGGCATGGGTGAGGCGGATCAGGCAGTCGTAGGTGAGCGCAACCCCAGCCGGCGTGCAGCGCACCTCGGCTCGCGCGCGATCGGCCGCCTCGCACGACAGCGCCAGTGCGATGCCCAGGACCAGCCCTGTCCATCTCCAGCGGGTCACTCGCCTGCTCCGATGCACGCGGACAGTGCGGCCTCAGCCGGCCGCGCCGAGATAGGCCGAGCGCACGCGCGCATCGGCGAGCACCGCGTCGAGGCTGCCTTCGGCCACCACGCGTCCGCAGTCGAGGGCCAGCACGCGCGGACAGATCTCCGCCACCAGCTCGATGCTGTGCTCCACCACGATCATCGCGCATCCGCCCGCGTGTACCGAGCGCAGCAACTGCGCCATCTCGATCGTCTCCGCCTGGTTCATCGCGCCGGCCGGCTCGTCGAGCAGCAGCAGCCGCGGGCGGCGCGCCAACACCCGCGCGAGCTCCAGCCGTCGCCGAGCCGCGAGCGGCAGGTCCTCGGCCAGGGCGTCGGCGAACTGGCGGATCCCCACGCGCTCCAGCAGCTGCTCGGCTTCGCTGCGCGTGACGCCGGGTTCGGGCCGTGCGCAGCGCACGTTCTCCAGCGCCGTCATGCGCTCGAACAGGCGCACGCCCTGGAAGGTGCGCGCGATCCCACGGCGTGCGATGGCGTGCGCCGGCTCCCCGACGATGTCGCGGCCGTCGAACAGGACGCGGCCGGAGTCGGGCCCGATCAGACCGCAGATCGTATCGAACAGCGTGGTCTTGCCCGAGCCGTTCGGCCCGATCAGTCCGAGCGCCTCGCCCGCGGCGAGCGTCAAGTCGACGCCGTCCAGGGCGCGCACGCCGTCGAAATGCACGCCGAGGCCGTCAATGTGCAGCATGGACGCCGAACGGCCAGGCCGAGCGCAAGCGGTGCACCAGGCGCTCGTCGAGCAATCCGCGCGGCCGCAGGATGAGCAGCACCGCCACCAGTCCGCCGAACACGATCATGCGGTAACCCGAGAACCAGCGCGTGGACTCGAGCAGCCCGATATCGATCGCCACCCCGAGCAGCGGACCGAACGCGGTGCCCAGGCCGCCGATCAGCCCGTAGGCGAGGCTGTGCACGCCCAGCATGACGTCGAAGTTGCGCGGCTCGACGTAGGTCGTGAGGTGCGCGTACAGCCCTCCGCCCAGGCCGGCGAGAGCGCCGGCTGCGGTCGCGGCGGCGAGTTTCGCGCGCGCAATGTCCACTCCCTGCATCGCCGCCAGGGTCGGATCCTCACCGATCATGCGCAGCACGCGGCCGATGCGCGTGCGCTCCACCCACAGGAAC
>Ga0187893_10005215_pt1 | contig 23607 bp, 22 predicted proteins | sample MA1701074metaG_FD_139574 | JGI IMG/M metagenome (GOLD analysis project Ga0187893, IMG submission 139574) | White microbial mat communities from a basaltic lava cave in the Kipuka Kanohina Cave System on the Island of Hawaii, USA - MA170107-4 metaG ...
CGGCCACGCCGGCGCGTGTGATGGCTTCGGCGCGGCGCTCGTCAACGGCACCGCCGCGCATGGCGAGGACTTCGACGACACGTTCGAAGGCGGTCCGGTGCACTCGGGCGCCGTCATCGTGCCCGCCGTGATGGCCGCGTGCGAGCGCGAAGGCCTCGGGGGCGACCGGCTGCTCGTCGGGATCGTCACGGGGGTCGAGCTGCTGTGCCGGTTCAGCCTCGTCGCGCCGATGGCGACGCACAACGCCAGCTTTCATCCGACGGCGATCTTCGGCGCCCTTGCCGCGGCGGGAGCGGTTGGGGCGGCGCTGCGGCTGCCACCGCCGCAACTGGGGTCGGCCCTCGGCGTTGCCGGAAGCATGGCGTCCGGCATCATCGAGTACCTGAGCGAAGGCACCTGGACCAAACGCATGCACGCCGGATGGGCGGCGCAGTCGGGCATTCGTGCGGCGCTGATGGCGCGCGGCGGCTTCGTCGGTCCCCGCACGGTGCTCGAGGGGCCGAACGGTGTCTACCGCGCGTTCGCACCATCACGGACGCCTGATTTCGCGCCGCTCGTCGACGGCCTCGGCACCCGCTGGGTAATGTCGTCGGTGGCCTTCAAGCCGTACCCATGCGGAACGATGGTGCAGCCGTTCATCGATTGTGCGATGAAGTTGCGCGCGGATGGCGTACGGGCCGAGGACGTCCGCGAGATCGTGTGCGACGTGGCGCACGGGACGGTGGCGCGCCTCTGGGAGCCCCTCGCGTCGAAGCACTGCCCGCCCACGCCGTACGCCGCCAAGTTCAGCACACCGTTCTGCATGGCGGTCGGGTTCACCGACGGCCGCGTCGGCCTGGCGCAGTTCAGCGACGAGCACATCCACGACCCGGCAGTCCTCGCGCTGGCCGAGAAGATCCGGTACGTGATCAATCCTGCGGACGAGTACCCGCGCAAGTTCTCCGGGCATCTGCGCGCCGTGCTGCGGGACGGCGACGAGCGGGAGTACCGTCAGCCGTGTATGCGCGGCGGCGCAGATGCGCCGCTGCCGCTCGCGGAGCTGGAGGCGAAGTTCATGGACAACGCGCGGTACGGCGGATGGACCGCCGCAACGGCCGAGCGGCTGCGCGACATCTCGCGGACGCTCTTTACGCAGCCGACGCTCGACGTGCTGAAGGCGTTTCGGGCATGACTGAGACAGATGTCGTTCACACTTCTTGGTTCGCGCTTCTCCGTTCGTGTTCAGGTTCGGGGTTGGGTCCGCCTAGAGGCGGACACGACGTACGAAACCCGTGCGGCGTCACCCTTCACGTGCGTAGTGTCCGGTTTTCGCCGGACCAACGAACTGACAAGGAGAAGGTAGAGGCGTGAACGACAAGGAACTTGACGGGTCGGTCGCGCTCGTTACCGGGAGCGCGCGCAATATCGGACGGGCGATCGCGCTGGCGCTCGCCGATGCCGGCGCGGGGGTGATGATTACCGGGCGTCAGGCGCTGGCGGACGCCGAAGCCGTCGCAGATGAAATTCGGCGCTCCGGCGGCCGTGCCGCGGCCGTAACGGCCGACATCGGCGATCCCGACGCCGCGGCTGCCCTCGTGGCGGCGACGGTCGAGCGACTCGGTCGGCTCGACATCCTGATAAACAACGCCAGTATCCGGCGCGAGGTTGACTTCGCGGATCTGGACTACGCCGAGTGGCGCGCCGTGCTCGCCTCAACGCTCGACGGCGCGTATCTCTGCAGCCGCGCGGCGCTGCCGCATCTCGTGGCGTCGGGGCGCGGCGTGATCGTCAGCATCGGTGGGCTCTCGTCGCATACGGGCGCGGCGCGGCGGGCGCATGTAATCGCCGCGAAGGCGGGGCTCGCGGGACTGACGCGGGCCCTCGCCCACGATCTCGCGCCGCACGGCGTCACGGTCAACTGTGTGGCGCCAGGACTGATCGACACCACTCGCGCCGGCCCGGAGCCGGCGCACCACAAGAAGCTCTCGTCGCCGGTCGGGCGGAAGGGGCGTCCAGAGGAGGTGGCGGCGCTCGTGCGCTTTCTCTGCGGTCCGGGCGCGCGCTACATCACCGGCCAGATCGTGCACGCCAACGGCGGACTCTACATGGGATGAATTGACGATTGACGAATTTACAGGCTGACGGATTCGAGTTCACCGACGGGCCAGTTCGTCAATCCGTACATTCGCAAATACGAGTAGCTGTATAGTTTGCTCGCAGGGGGACTCATGAAGCGTCTGACATCGATGGGCCTGTGCGCGACGGCGATCGCACTTGGAGCCGTGTCCCTGGCATATGCGCACCACTCGCATGCGATGTTCGACCACACGAAGCCGCAGACGGTGACCGGGACGGTGAAAGAGTTCTTGTTCCGCAACCCGCACGTCTATCTCTACGTCGACGTGAAGAGCGAGCGCGGCGAGGTGGTGACCTACTGGATCGAGATGTCGAACATCCAGAACATGATCAAGCAAGGGATCAACCAGAACACGCTGAAGGTCGGCGACGCGGTGACCGTGACGATGCACCCGTTGAAGGACGGGCGGCCGGGCGGCAACTACGAGACGCTGAAGACGGGCGACGGACGGTCGTTCGGCCGCGAGCCGGATCTCAATTAGAGGGCGCCATCATGACCGCCATGACCACTGCACGTCGCGCGGGCGCGGCGCTCGTCGTCCTCACGATGGCGGCCCCGGCCGCCGCGCAGCGGACGATCTTCACCACGCCCGACGTTCGCCAGGACAAGGATCTCTGGACGGATCCTGCGTACTACCGCAACAACACGGTCGGCCAGCTCCGGGGCATGGCGATCGGTACCGAGCCCGGCGGCGGTTCGACGCAGCAGGCGGGCTCGCGCGTCTACGGGTCCGTGGGCACGGCCAAGCCCGGCGCGCTCGACCTCGGCACGCCGTATCCGTTCACAACCGCGATGGAGCACTACCAGGCGTGGTTGAAGGAAGCGGGCGGCGGTACGAAACATACCGCCGCCACGCTTCCCAACTGGCGCGGACGCTGGGTTGGCGGCCCGGCGGGTCTCGGCGGGGGCCCGAACCCGGCCAGCTACGCGGCCAGCCTGTTGACGCCGTCGTATCGCGAATACTTCGTGCGAGAGCTGAAGGCGTACACGGAAGGGCGCATCTGGTCGGCCGGCTCCATCTGTCTGCCTGGTGGCTTCTTTGCCGCGCTCGGGGCCGAAGAGTTCGTCGTGACACCCGAGCAGGTGTGGACGCTCGGCTCATCCAACACGCAGAACTACATCCGGTGGATCTACACCGATGGCAGCGGACACAGCCCGAAGGACGCCGAGTTCGCCAAGTGGCACGGCGAGTCGATTGGCTTCTGGAACGGCGACGCGCTCATCGTTCACACGAATCAGATCCGCGGGTGGAAGGGCGGCGTGTCGGAATTCACCGACAATCTCGAGACCGTGGAACGGTACCGCCGCGTCGGCGACCGAATCGAGGGCGAGATCACACTCTACGATCCGGACGTCTTCGTGCGTCCTGTGCACGCGAGAATTCGGTACCAGCTCGATAAGGAAACGCGTCCCGAGCTCAGGCCGACCTATAACACCTGCACCGACACGAATGGCCCCTCCAACAAGGTGTATATGGACGACCGCGGCATCCTGAACGAGCGCATCCCGGGCGATCCCTCGTACTTCGATCCCACGGACCCGCGGCCATGGCGCACGTACCTCGACGAGAGCGATCGCCGATACGAGCGGTATCGAAAATCACAGCAGCGCTGAACCACGACCGCGTCCGTGAAAGGAAGGTGACGGTGATGCTGCCCAGGCTCACGGGGGTGATACTTGCAGCGGTCGCATGCCTCGGCTCTGTCTGGGCGCTCCGCGCTGCGCCCGCGACGGACCTTCTCACGATCGATCACTACGTTCGGATGAAGTCGACCGTGCCGTCTCTTGCCGGGCAGGTCGTGCAGTTGTACGTCCGCGAGCGCGCGAATCCCGCCATGCTGCTCAGGAGCGCCAGTCTGGCGGACCGCGTCGTCCTGTTCGTGCACGGTGCCGGCACGCCAGCCGAGGTCGCCTTCGACGTGCCGCACCCCGACTACAGCTGGATGGCCTACCTGGCGGCCGATGGGTTCGACGTGTTTTCGATGGACCAGACGGGCTACGGACGTTCGACGAGGCCGTCGGCCATGGACGATCCGTGCAATCTGTCACGCGAGCAGCAGGCGATCCTGATTCCGGCGCTGCTGGCCGCGCCGTGTGCGCCGTCCCACGGCCGGGCGCTGACCACGATGGCGACCGATTGGGACGAGATTGCCGCCGTGGTGGATCACATTCGCGCGCTGCGGCGGGTCGAGCGCGTTGCGCTCGTCGCGTGGTCGCGCGGCGGTCCGCGCGCCGGCGGGTACGCAGCCCGCTACCCGTCCGCCGTGTCGCGTCTGGTGTTGCTGGCCCCGGCCTACGACCGCTCGGCAACGGCAGCCGTGGCCGATGCGCCGCCTGCGGCCGGCGCCGCAATGAACACCCAGTCGCGTCGAGAGTTCATCGCGAACTGGGACCGGCAGGTCGGTTGTTCGAGTCAGTACGACACGGCGGTCGCCGATGCGGTGTGGACCGAGATGTTGCGGTCGGATCCGGTCGGCGCGACGTGGGGATCGGGTGTTCGACGCGCGCCGAACAGCACGGGGACGTGGACGCCGGCCATCGCGAGGACGCTTGCGGTGCCGACGCTCATGGTGACCGGGGTTCACGACCGACAGGTCCTGCCCGAGCGCGTCCGGCACTTGTACGAGGATCTCGGCGCCACCGAGAAGGTGTTCGTGGATCTGGGGTGTTCGTCGCACAACGCGATGTGGGAACGAAACCGCCTGGCGCTGTTCGAGGCGTCGAGGACGTGGCTGACGAGCGGAACCGTCAACGGCCTCAAGCAGGGGATGATTCGCCTCGGGTCTCCGACTGGACCGGATACGCCAACCAACTGACCGGGACGGCACCACACGATCGTGACGACCCGTTGATAGCCAACGGCGGAGGCGACGCCTTCGCCGGGTATGGGAAAATCACGGGTTCCCCATGAAGGTGATCGCACATCGGCTGTATCTCTGGATTCTCGTTGGGATTGTCGCGGGCAGCCTCCTTGGCGTCGTCGCCCCGGACACGGCGGTCGCGCTGAGGCCGGCCGCCGACGGGTTCGTCAATCTCGTCAAGATGCTCATCGCGCCGATCGTGTTCCTCACGATCGTCCTGGGCATCGCGGGTGCGGGCGATCTCAAGAAGGTGGGTCGGGTCGGTGTCAAGAGTCTCGTGTACTTCGAGGTGGTGTCGACCCTCGCTCTCGTCATCGGCCTGATCGTGGCCAATACCTGGAGACCGGGTGCCGGGTTCAACGTGGATCCGGCGACGCTCGACGCCTCCGCCGTCGACAGCTACACCAAGGCAGCCGCCAGCCAGACGGCCACGCAGTTCATCCTTCGCATCATCCCGCGCACGTTCGCCGATGCGTTTTCCGGATCCGGAGACATGCTCCAGGTCCTGTTCATCGCGATCCTGTTCGGCTATGCCTTGAGTCGGCTTGGCGCGCGCGTGGACATGGTCTTGCGCTTTCTCGAGCAGGCGTCGCACGTCTTCTTCGCGATCATGAACCTGGTGATGAAGCTGGCGCCGATCGGCGCCGGCGCGGCGATGGCGTTTACGCTCGGGGCCTACGGCACCGCCGCTCTCATGCCGCTGTTGAAGCTGATGGCGGCGTACTACCTTACCTGCTTGATCTTCATTGCCGGCGTGCTCGGGCTGGTGGCAAGGTGGGCGGGTTTCAGTCTCGTGCGGTTCATTCTTTACATCAGAGACGAGGCGCTGACCGTGCTGGGGACCTCCTCATCCGAGTCCGCGCTGGTGCCGCTGATGCAGAAGCTGGAGCGGATCGGCTGTTCCAAGTCCGTCGTCGGCATCGTGGTGCCATCCGGCATGTCGTTCAACATGGACGGGACGAACATCTACATCACGATGGCGGCGCTCTTCCTTGCGCAGGCGATGAACATCGACCTCTCCTGGGGTGGGCAGCTCTCGCTGCTCGGCATCGCCATGCTGACGTCAAAGGGGATGGCGGGGGTGTTCGGCGGAAGCTTCGTGACGCTGGCGGCCACGCTGGCCGTCGTCCCGAGCATTCCGATCGCCGGCCTCGCGCTGATCTTGGGCGTGGACCGTTTTCTCGCCGAGATACGAACCGTGACCAATTTCATTGGGAACGGCGTGGCAGCCATTGTCGTGTCGCGATGGGAGGGCGAGCTCGACGTGGAGCTCCTCGCACGTGAACTGCGACGCGGGCCGGTGCCGGCGGCCCCGCCCATCGTCGAGAAGCAGGCGCTCTGACCTACAATATCCTCCCCTCCAATGCCCGCATGGTTCCGCCCGCTCCTGCTCGCGCTCGCGGTGATCGCCTCCGCGTGCAACCCGCGAGAGTTCGCCCGCGAACATGGCGGGATTACGCGCCTCTCCATCGCGACGGGGAACACGGGCGGCGTCTACTATCCCTACGGGGGCGGCATCGCGAAGGTCGTCAGCGAGTCGATCCCGCGCGTGGAGGTCACCGCTGAAGTCACGGCGGCATCGGTCGACAATCTCAAGCTCATCCAGCTCGGGAAGGTCGACATCGCGTTCACGCTCGCCGACACGCTCGATGACGCCATCAAGGCGCGCGGTCCGTTCGCGAAAACCGGTGCGGTACACGCACGGACGCTCGCGGTGCTCTATCCGAACTACACCCACCTCGTGACCGTCGCCGGCAACGGCATCGAGCGGATCGCGGATCTGAAGGGACGAGTGGTGTCCACGGGGTCGGCCGGCAGCGGAACCGAGGTGATCGCGCTCCGCGTGCTGCGCGCCGCCGGGCTGGACCCCGACCGCGACCTTCGGCGGCAGGCGCTCTCAGTGAACGCCTCGGCTGACGCGCTCAAGGACGACAAGATCGACGCGTTCTTCTGGAGCGGGGGTGTGCCGACCGCGTCCGTGCTCGATCTCGCCACCAGCGTGGGCATTACTGCGAAGCTGCTTCCGAACGACGAGGTGCTGCCCGCGCTCCAGGCGGAGTTCGGCGAGGCGCTGTACCACCGCCTCGTCATGCCGAGGAGCTCCTACCCCGCGCAGGGCGCGGACGTCGCGGTCGTCGGCGTCCAGAACGCACTCGTCGTCGATGCCGGCATGGACGAGGACCTGGCTTACGATCTGACACGAACCCTCTTCGAGAAGCGCGCTGCGCTTGCCGCGATCCATCCCGAAGCGCGCCTGCTCGATCCGCAGCGCGCGGTACTCGGGTCGCCCGCCGACTTTCACCCGGGTGCTATCCGGTACTACCAGGAACAAGGTGTGTGGAAACCGTAGGCTCCGTCACGACGGCGCCTGAGGACATCGGGACCGAATCGCCCACCAGAGATCTTCGCGGCATCATCGGCGGCCTGGCCGCCGCGCTTGCGGTCGGCCTGTCGCTGTACGCCTTGTATTGGGTCGTCGGCATCGTTCAGCCGTTCGTCTATCGCGTGACGTTTCTGCTGCTGGCGCTCGTCCTGACCTTTCTGTACTACCCTGCCCGTCCGCGCGACCGCGCGCGCCTCACGCCGCTCGACTGGACGCTTCTGGTGATGACGCCGGTCGCGCTCGCCTGGCCGATCGTCGATTTTGACGAGTTCATTTACCGGGCCGCGGATCCGACGGCCGTCGACGTCACCGCCGGCATCATCGTCATTGGCGCGGTGCTCGAGGCGACGCGCCGGACCACGGGGTGGATTCTGCCGCTGACCGCGGCGGCATTTCTGGTCTATGCGTTCTATGGGCCACTGCTCGATCTCGTCGGCCTGACCATCCTCGCGCACCGCGGCTACGACCCCCCGCGCATCGTGGGCACATCGTTCATGACGCTCGAGGGGATCTTCGGCGTGCCGCTGGACGTCGCGGCCACCTACATCATTCTGTTCTCGCTGTACGGCGCGATCCTGACGGCATCCGGCGCAGGGCGCTTCTTCCTCGACTGGTCGATGGCGGCCGTCGGCCGATCGGGCGGCGGGGCGGGGCCAGGACGCGCGGTCACGGTTGCGGGGCTGCTGATCGGCACGATCTCGGGCAGCGGCGTTGCGAACACGGTCACGCTTGGCTCGGTGGCCTGGCCGCTGCTCAAGCGCGCGCGGTATCCGCCCGAGATGGGCGGGGCGATCCTGTCGGCTGCTGGTATCGGTGCGATCATTTGTCCGCCAGCGCTCGGCGCCGCCGCGTTCATCATTGCCGAGTTCCTGCGCATCAGCTACCTGCAGGTGCTCGTCATGGCGGCGATTCCGGCGCTGCTCTATTTCTTCTCGATCTTCTTGATGATCGAGGCGGACACGCGGCGTGCGGCCGGTCTGGCGGCGGCCGACGGCGCGGAACCGGGTCTGACCGTGAGCGCGGACTCGGTGTGGACGATCACACGGCGCTCGGGCTATCACTTCCTGGCGCTCGTCGGGATCCCCGCCTTTCTGCTGTTGGGAGCGACCGCCTTCCGCGCCGTCTTCTATTCGATGGCGATCGCCGTGGCGCTCAGCTTCGTCGATCGTGCGAACGCCCTCTGGCCACGGCGGCTCCTGAGGGCGCTCTACATGGGCGCGCGCAGCGTCCTGCCGATCGCGGCAACGACGGCGACGGCCGGGATCATCGTGGGCGTCGTCACGCTGACGGGGCTCGGCCTGAAGATCGCCGGTCTCATCGTGGCGCTCGCCGGCGGACAGCTGTTCCTGACCGTGCTCTACTCGGCGGTGGCGGTGCTGATGCTTGGCCTCGCCGTCCCCGTAACCGCGTCCTACATCATCGCGGCGGTCATGGTGGCGCCCGCGATGATCCAGGTGGGCGTGCCGGAGCTCGGCGCGCACATGTTCATCTTCTATTACGCGGTGCTGTCCGAGGTGAGCCCGCCGACGGCGCTCTCGCCGTTCGCGGCCGCGGCGATCACGGGCGGTCGGCCGTTTCCGACGATGATGACGACGTGGAAGTAGACGCTGCCGGCGTTCGTCTTCCCGTTTGCGTTCACGCTGAGCGAGCAGGGCATGGGGCTGCTGATGCAGGCAGGCGCCGCGACCATCGCCGTGGCGACAGGGACGGCGGCCGCCGCCATCCTCGCGCTGGCCGCAGGTCTGGGCGGATGGATTCGCGGACCCGCCTCGCGGCTCGAACGCGCGCTGGCAATCGCTGGCGGACTTCTGCTGTTTTACGCAGAGAGCTGGTCGGATCTGACGGGTGTGCTGCTGTGTGCCGTCGCGCTTGGGCTACACCTGACGCGGCTGAGAGCCGAGCGCCGGGTCCCGAAGGACCCGGCCTACGCGCGCGAGGTCTAGAGTTAAAAATCAGACGGCGCCGGCGCGCCGTTGCCGTCCCAGTCCTTGACCGAGCCGTCACGGGCCTTGAGGAACCCGAGCAGGCACCCGCGCGAGCCGTCGCGCAGCGGGTGGCACCGCACCTTGATCGAGTCGCCCGGCTTGATGTACTCGCGGTTGACGCCGATCTTCTCGAGGCCGTTGCGACCGGTCGCTTCGAGCGCCCAGATCTGCGGTTGCCCGCTCGCGTCCTTCACCTCCATGTACACCCACGAATGCGGGACGACCAGGTGGACTTCTTTCACCACGCCGGTCATATCCGAGAAGGTGTCCGTATAGTTGCCGTGGGAATGATGCGCAGCCACCGGCAGCGCGAAGAACACCGCGCAGAGGATCGCAATACTCAGTCTGAACCGCATGATCAGCCTCCTATGGCACCCCCAGCGCGCACACACCGCGCGTTGGGACCCCGCCAGGCGCCCATTCATATTAGCCAAGAAGGCTCCCTCGCGCTACACTGCGCCCGGCGCACCGGAAAGGCCGGCGCGCCGGAGGGAGACGATGCGCCTGAGACTGATACTGACGGGGGTGCTGGCAGTGGCGCCGGGGTCGGTCTTCGCCCAGGAATGGACGGAATTTGCCAGCCGGGACGACCGGTTTACCTGCAACTTTCCCGGACAGCCCCGCGTCTCCACCACCACCTGGACGTCCGAGTACGGCGCGGAGCTGCCGGCGCGGGTCTACCTCGCCGAGCGCCCGTCGGGGCGCTATTCGATGACGGTGGTCGACTATCGCGACATCGAGCGGATCCTCACGGAAAAGTCGAAAACCTGCCCGGTGGGCGCCGAGACCTGCCGGGGGAATCCTCCAAGCACGGGCCTCGGCTACTGGCGGGTCGATCTCCAGGGCGCGCTGGTGTACGGCACCTGGAAGCTGATGTCTCGCCCCGGCGTGCAGACGACGCAGTTCATGTGGAACTTCATCGATCTCGTCGCGGGGCACCAGCTGCACTTGACCAATTCCGACAAGTCGCGCACGTTTGCCTCGATTTACATGCACGAGAACAAGCTGTACGTCATGGAGGGCACGGTGCCGGACGGGTTCCCGGAGCCGGGCCTCTTCCAGCAGTCGCTCGGATGGCTTGACGAGCACGGCAACGGTATTCGATATTCCGCTATCTATCTGCACGGCGCGCCGCGGCCGTCCATTGCCTCGCGTGGTGGGCGGGGAGGCGTCGGGCGAATCGACGCGCCGGGCGCCACGCAGGAACAGCGGCGCTGACGCGCCACGCACTCGTGCTGAGAGGAGGACATCATGCTGTTCAGACTCACGCTGGCGTTCGTTTTCGCTGCAGTGATCGCCATGCCCGTTGTCGCGCATCACTCGCACGGCAACTACACCGACACCTTCACTGACATGGAAGGGATCGTCAAGGAAGTGCACCTCGTCGTTCCGCATTCGTGGGTGTACATGGAGGTGAAAGACCCCAACGGGCAGGCGCAGATCTGGGCGCTCGAGGCGACGGGCCGCGGCGGGCTCGAGCGGATCGGCGTCACGCGCGAGTACATCAAGGCGGGCGACCGGATCAAGGTCCGCTGCCACGTGTTGCGCGACGGCTCGCGCGGCTGTCTGCTGGGATTCCTGAAGGCCGCCGATGGCACCGTCAAAGACTGGGACGGCGGCCAGACCACGCCGATCCCGACCGACTTCTGAGACGGCTGGGCATCGTCCAGCTCGGTTTCCGCGTCGCGCTCTGATCACTCGAGGGCAGGGAGGCACCTTGACCCTGCCCATCCAGACGAGTGTTCGACGATCGCACCGACCACCATTAGACGGATTGCACCCATGACACATCGCATCGCGGTGATCCCGGGCGACGGGATCGGCAAGGAAGTCGTGCCCGAAGGCATGCGGGTGCTCGAGGCGGCGGGCCGCCGCTTCGGTTTTACGTTCGACTGGACGACCTTCGATTGGAGCTGCGAGCGCTATGTGAAGACGGGCAGCATGATGCCGGCGGACGGCCTCGACCAGCTGCGCGCATTCGACGCGATCTTCCTCGGCGCGGTCGGCTTTCCCGGCGTCCCCGACCATGTGTCGCTGTGGGGGCTGCTGATTCCCATCCGTCGGGGCTTCCAGCAGTACATCAATCTCAGGCCCGTACGGCTGCTCGATGGCGCCCGCTCGCCGCTGCAGGGGCGTACCCCCGCCGACATCGACATGGTGATCGTCCGCGAGAACAACGAGGGCGAGTACTCCGAGATCGGCGGACGGCTGTACCGCGGCGCGCCCGAGGAAGCAGCCGTGCAAGTGGCGATGTTCACCCGCAAGGGATGCGACCGCGTCATGCGCTATGCATTCGAGCTGGCGCGGAAGCGCTCGCGCCGCCATCTGACGTCGGCCACCAAGTCAAACGGGATTATTCACAGTATGCCGTATTGGGACGAGCGCTTTGCCGCCGTCTCGAAGGAGTACCCGGACGTCCGCACCGCGCAGTACCACATCGACATCCTGACGGCACACTTCGTCCAGCACCCCGAGTGGTTCGACGTCGTCGTCGCCTCGAATCTGTTCGGCGACATCCTTTCGGACCTCGGTCCCGCGGTGGCCGGATCGATCGGCATCGCACCCGGCGGCAACATCAATCCGGAGAAGGCATATCCGTCGATGTTCGAGCCGGTCCATGGCTCGGCCCCCGACATTGCCGGGAAGGGGATTGCCAACCCCATCGCGCAGATCTGGACCGGCGCCATGATGCTCGACCATCTCGGGCACGAGGACGCCGGGCGCGCCGTCGTCGGGGCGATCGAGCAGCTGGTGAAGGAGGGGAAGACGACGACGCGCGACCTGGGAGGGCGGGCGTCAACCAGCGAGGTTGGACAGGCGATTGCGGCGTTGATGTAAGGGGGTCGGGAGTCATTTTTCGAGGACACTCGCCAGTGACGCCATCTTCCGGGCCCAGTGTCCTCGAAAAATGACTCCCGACCCCCTCACGGTTGACGAACCTTCGCCCCGTAAGCTACGGTGCCCTGATCACGGGAGAGCGCCGTCGTTCGGTGTGTTTCGAGTGAGGAGGACTTCATGAACTCGGGTGCTATGCGATGGTTCGCCATCGCGGCCGCCTTGATCCTGGCCGTGCCCGGCGTGGGCTTGGCCCAGGAGGCGGTGATTACGGGGACCGTGACCGACTCGACCGGCGGCGTGCTGCCGGGCGTGACCATCACGGCGGTCCACGAAGCCACAGGGAACACCTTCGTGGCGATTACAGACGATCGCGGCATTTATCGCATTCCTGCTCGCGTCGGCGGCTACCGCCTGACCGCGGAGCTGTCCGGCTTTACCACCGTGACGCGCGGCAACGTCACGCTGCTCGTTCGGCCAGACGGTGAACGTCCCGCTCCAGATGACGGTGAGCGGCGTCGCGGAAACTGTCACGGTGACCAGCGAGGCGCCGCTGCTCGACATCACCACGTCGGACCTCGGCACCAACGTCGACCCGCAGCAGATGTCCGAGCTTCCAGTCCAGGGGCGCGACTGGATGACGCTCGCGCTGCTGGCGGCGGGCAATCGGACCAACGACATGGGCGGCGTGCCGGTGCAGGACTCGCGCGAGGATAATCCCGAGTTCCAGACGAACATGGACGGCCAGCAGGTGACTGCGCAGCTCGGCCCCGGCGGCCAGCCGCGGTTCAGCCGCGACACCATTGCGGAGTTCCAGTTCATCGCGAATCGGTTCGACGCCACGCAGGGCCGGTCGACCGGCGTGCAAGTGAACGCAATCACCCGGTCCGGCACCAACCAGTATCAGGGCCTCTTCTCCGGCTACTTCCGCGATTCGGACTGGAATGCCGCCGATCACGTCCTGAAACAGGTGGTCCCGGGCTCCGAGCAGCAATGGAGCACGGCCATGGGCGGTCCGATCATGCGTGACCGGCTCCACTTCTTCGCGCACTACGAGTACGGTCGCGAGCCTCGGACGAGCATCGCGAACACGCCGTTCCCGTCGTTCAATGTCGCGCGTGAAGGGCGGAACACGGCGAAGCTCGGCACGACGCGGCTCGACTATCAGATGTCGCCCGAGAACCGGCTGATGTTCAAGGCCAATCTCTCGACGTACATCAATTTCCTGACGCCCGAGCTCGGCAGCGACCACCCGGCGAGCTCCGGCACCGAGGACAACACGACGACCAGCCTGCTGCTGCAGCACACATCGGTGTTGACCAGCCGGGCGCTGAACGAAGTCAAGGTCGGCTACGCTGGCTATGGCTTCGAGAATCGCAATGCCACGACATGGTCGAGGCATCCGCTCGTCTCGCGCGGGATTACCAACGGCCACCCGCGCATCCAGTTGACCGGCTTCAACGTGGCCGGCAACACCAACTGGCCGCGCTATTGGACGCAGGACGTCTACAGCGTGCGGGACGACTTCACCATCTCCTACGACGCTCGCGGCCGTCACGATATGAAGGCGGGCGGCGAGTTCCTGTGGGACAAGAAGGTGTCGGCCAATTGCTCGTTCTGCATGGGCCGCATCGACGCGCGCGGCGGGCCCCTGCCGGCCAACATCGAGCAGATCCTGCCGGTGTGGAACAACGCGGACACCTGGAACCTCAACGCCCTCGCCTCGATCACGCGTCGATACCGTGTCGGCATCTCGGACGATTTTCCGGTGCGGTTCGACCAGCCGAAGTACGCGGCGTGGGTGCAGGACGACTGGCGCATCACTAATCGGCTGACGCTCAACCTCGGGCTGCGGTATGACCTGATCTGGAACGCCACCAACCAGGAAACCGTGTCAGAGCCGTGGATCCTGCCGGGACGGTCGCAGGATGCCAACAATATCCAGCCGCGTCTCGGCTTTGCCTACCAGTGGAACGATCTCACGGTGGTGCGCGGCGGCGCCGGGCTGTATTACCCCGACATCATTGCCGGCAACTTCACGCACTCCACGCGTATCAACACGGTGACGTTCCTCGAGCCAGCCAACGACGGCAGGCCCGACTTCCCGTCGAATCCGTTCAACGGGCCCTATCCCACCTATCAGCAGGCGCTGCAGCAGACGTGCAACGTCAACAACCGACCCGGGTGCATTCTGCGCGCCGCGGAGGAACTGGCGCCGCCCGAGGGTCTCAACCATCTGACCAGCACATGGCAGTCCTCGATCGGCGTCCAGCGCCAGGTCGGCGGGCAGGCGGTATTCGAGATCGACTACGTCTACAAGCACGACGACAATCAGAAAGTGATTCACCCGAACGTCAACATCGCCTACAACGAGGCGACCGGGACGAATCGTCCCTTCTCGGTGGCGGCCAACCGGCCGATTCCGACGTGGGGGCAGGTCGGCTTCTATGCCTATCATGGCTGGGCGAACTACCACGCGCTGCAGACCTCGTTCACCAAGCGCTTCAGCGATAACTGGCAGGCGGCCGCCAGCTACACGCTGTCGGGCTACTGGAACGGCGACCCACCGCCGCTGACGATGATCGGAGGCGTCGTCCAGGAAGTGCCGTTCCCCGTGGCCGTCGATCTCGGCGGTGAATACACGCTGGGCGTCACCGATCAGCGTCACCGGCTCACGCTGAACGGCCTGTGGCAGGTCCGCGGCGGGTTCCAGGTCAGCGGGATCTACTTTTTCGGCTCGGGCGAGCGCGAGGACAGTTTCTGGGGTCAGGATGTCCGCGAGCTCGGGGGCGACGCCAGCCGGCGCCTGCGACCGAACGGGACGATCATCCCACGCGCCAACTTCGTGGGCGAGCCGATCCATCGCGTAGACCTCCGTCTGTCGCAGCGGATCCCGCTCGGCGGTCGCCTGCGGGCCGACGGCCTGCTGGAAGTGTTCAACCTGTTTGACCGCGCGAATTACGGGATGTACGTGCTCGATGAGGCGAACCGGCAGTACGGTCAGCCGCAGCGCAGTGCGAACATCGCCTACTCGCCGCGCGCGCTGCAGCTCGGATTCCGGCTGCAGTTCTGAGCCAGCCGATAGCTGGTAGCTGGTAGCAGGAACCCCCAACCTGCTACCGGCTGCCACCTACCAGCTGGCGCTGTTTTCAATCGACACTACGCCCCTTCGAAACGGGCTCAGTGCGTGAGTGAGTAGAGGACCGCGTTCACGCCAAGCGCGTATCCCGCCGGTGAGAACCGTTTGAAGAATTCCCGGCTCTCGCCCTCCCGCTCCCACGAGTCGCTGATATCGGTGTCATGTGTCATCAGGACCATGATGCGGTCCTGCTGATCCGCGATCGCCCGGAAATTCGCTTTGACGCTGTCGGCGCCGCGCTCGTCGGTCCGCCCTCCCGTCCACGTCCAGAAGTTGATACCGGGCACCTGCAGCACGACCGCGTCGGCAAACAGCGTGTGGTGGATCGGATGATCGGACGGGACATCGAAAATCGGAAACTCGGGCAGCACGCGGTGAATCTCTGACGACCACTGGTTCCACGCGGCGGTGCCCCAGAAATCGTCTACCCACAGGAAGCCGCCCTTGAGGAGATAGCCCCGCAACCGCGCGGCCTCTTCTGGTGAAAAGTGCACCGTGCCGACATCCGACGCCGTCATGAATGGACACTGATAGAGGGCGTCGTCGGTGAGCCGCACGGTCCAGTGATTGGGCGCGCCATGGGCGTCGCGGCTGATGCGCGTCTTCGTCAGCTCCCCGACGCGCGTCATCAGATGAATGCCGGCGTAGGGCCAGTCGGTCGACCACCCCATCCCGTTCGCCTCCCGGCGGCTGCTCGTGTAAATCAGCTTACAGATGCGGAAGGCGCTGTCCGTGATCGTCGCAGGCGGGTACTTCGGCGGGACCACCAGCCCCTCGGGGAGCCGGAAGCGCTGGCCCTGCGCGCCGGCGGCCGCAGCGGCGAGCATCACGGCAATCGCGACGCGTCCAACGCGCACGTGATACATACCCTTCATCCTAGCAGGGCTACTTCTTCAGAAATACATCCTTCGGGATCTTCGCGGCGACGAGCTGCGCGAGGTCGACCGCTTCCGCTACCTGGAAGTCGACGGCCAGGCTGGCGAGCGAAAGGGCCTTCGCCGCGGTCATCCTCTTCTCCTCGATCAGGAAGGTCACCGCCTCGAGCAGGGACGGTCCGCGGAAGCGGACCGTCCGGTCAGCGCTGACCTGTCGGCTCGCTTCGCGAGCCGACCTGCGCATGGCGCGATCCAGGTCGATGTCGATCCCCATCAGGATGTAATGTGTTGGCGTCTCCGCGCGCGGCACCGCGATCGACTTTCCCTTGTGCACGCGGAAGCTGAAGACGCCCGTCAGCGACTGCTCGAGGGCGTTGCCGCTGACCTCCCCGTTGTCCTGGACCCCGTGCGGATCGCCGACGTAGAAAAGCGCGCCGCGATGGAAGACCGGGAGGTACAGCGTGCTGCCGGCGGTCAGGTCCCGCACGTCATGGAGAATCTCATCAGGCCGCACGCCGACCGGCCGCCGATCGATGGGAATCCAGCCCCAGACGACCGTCTCCGGCCGCGAGGGGACGACGTGATCCGCGGAACGGGTCTGCGCGGCGATGGCGGCCACGGATACCGCCGCCAACAGCCACGCCGTCGTCGTGACTGAATGTAAGATGCAGCGTCGCATGGGACGGACCATACGTCTCCGCTCGTCTTACGTCAATCGGCGAACGCTGGCGCTGCTCGCACTCGTCAGCACGATGGCGGGCACGCCTGCACCGTTCGCGCAGGAGACGGGGTGGCGGCCATCGGCCTACCTCAAGGCATCGAACCCGGACGAGGACGACCATCTGAGCGCCGGCAGTGCGCTGCTGGGTACCTCCCTCGCGCTCAGCGCCGACGGCACGACGATGGCGATCGGCGCTCCCCACGAGGACGGCGGGGCGCGAGGGATTGGCGGCAACGGCGACGACAACTCGGCGTTCGATGCGGGAGCCGCCTACGTGTTCGTGCGTGTCGGAACGCGCTGGGCGCAGCAGGCGTATTTGAAGGCCTCGAACACGCAAGCGGGCGACGGGTTCGGATTCGCGGTCGCGTTGAGCGCGGACGGCAACACGCTGGCGGTGAGCGCCAATTTCGAGGACAGCGCAGGCAGAGGTGTGGGCGTCGCGCAGGATGAGAACATGGCCGACGGGTCCGGCGCGGTGTACGTCTTCGTACGCCGCGGGACGACCTGGTCACAGCAGGCCTACGTGAAGCCGTCGAACACAGACGATGGAGATCGCTTCGGGTACGCCGTGGCGCTCAGCGCCGACGGCCATCTGCTCGCCGCCGGGGCCATCGGTGAGGACAGCGCCGCAACTGGAATCGACGGTGATCAGGCCGACAACAGCGCGGCCCAGGCAGGCGCCGGGTACGTCTTCGAGCGGCGCGGGACGACCTGGTCGCAGCAGGCCTACCTGAAGGCGTCGAACGCGCAGGCCGGCGATCTGTTCGGCTTCTGCCTCGATCTGAGCGATGACGGGGCCACGCTCGCCGTGTGCGCGTACGATGAGGACAGCAGCGCCCAGGGCGTGAACGGCGATGAGAAGAGCAACGCGAGCGGCGGATCGGGAGCGGCGTACGTGTTCACGCGTAGCGGCGGCGCCTGGCGTCAGGACGCGTACATCAAGGCGTCGAATACGACCCTGCAGATGGCATTCGGCGCGGCGCTGACAGTGAGCGGCGACGGCCGTACGCTCGCCGTCTGTGCGATCGACGAGGATGGCCTGAGCGCCGGCGTGGATGCCACGCCGTGGCAGGCTGATCGTCGTCCGGAGGAGCGGACGCGCGTTGCGGAAGCATCGGCCGGAGCGGTCTACGTGTACACCCGCGGCGACCAGGCCTGGTCGTTCGCGAGTTATCTCAAGCCGTCCAATATCCGCGCGAACGATTATTTCGGTATGCGTCTGGCGATCAACCGGGACGGAACGCTGCTGGCCGCCGCGTCCCCGCAGCAGCCCGGAGGCGGACGCGGCGTCGAGCCGGCGGCACGTGACGCGTCGGCGCCCGAATCAGGGGCCGTGTACGTGTTCATGCAGCGCAGCGGCCGGTGGGCGCAGGAGGCGTACATCAAGGCGCCAAATGCCGACGAGTACGATCAGTTCGGCACGGGCCTGGCCCTGACAGCGGACGGCCGGCTCATGGCCGTTGGCGCCATGGGTGAAGATGGGGCCGCGCGCGGGGTCAACCTCGATCAATCGGACAACTCGGTCAGGGATGCCGGGGCCGCGTACGTGTTCGTACGCTGATAACACTGGAGCACCGATGAGAGACAGAGCCTATGCGGGAGGGGTCACCCTGATGATCGTCGCCGGCGTCGCCCTGTTGTCGGCGCAGAGCGGGCGGTCCGCGCCCGCGGTCTCGGTCCTGGCGACCAACGCCATCATCGGTCCGCTCACGGCGCTGGCCGAAGACTTCAAGCGGCAGTCAGGAACCGACGTCACGGTCGCGTTCGAGACCTCGCCCACGATCGCGCGCAAGCTCGCCGCGGGGGAGATCGCCGGCATTGACGTGCTGATCCTCGCGACCCCCGCCGCTGAACAGGCCGTGAAGGATGGCCGGGCGGTAGCCGACAGCCGGGTTCATGTCGGCCGGAGCGGCGTGGGCATCGCCATCCGCCGCGGGGGGCGCCGCCCCGACGTGTCGACCGTCGACGCGTTGACGGCGTCACTGCAGGAGGCGGACAGGGTGCTCTATACCCAGGGCGCCTCGGGAGTGTACGTCGAGAAGCTGCTACAGACTCTGGGTATTGCCGAACAGCTCAAGGCCAGGAGCCAGCAGCTCGCGACCGGGGACGCGATGCTCGAGCGGCTCGCCGCCGGCAACGGTCACGAGATCGGCTTCACGCAGGTGAGTGAGATCAAGCGCGGCGAAGGGCTCTGGGCGGTCGCGTTCGTGGGGCCGCTGCCGGCGGCCGTGCAGAACTATACGAGCTTCGATGCGGTCGTGATGTCGGGGTCGCGCGCCGCCGACGCGGCGCGCGCGTTCGTTCGTACCCTGACGGCCCCTGCGGCGCGCACGCTGATTGCAGACAGCGGCTGGGTGTTCTAAGGACCGACGTACTGGAAGTAACCAGTTGCGGCGTACTTGCCCGAGTGATCGTACCGCACGTGCTCGTCGGTGACGACGAACGTCGACGATGCGAGGAGCGCCGCTTCCTTCACGACAAGACCCTCGGGCATGGCGAGACGCGGGTGAACCGTCTCCTTGGTCACCGGGTTGCGAATGAACTCGGTCGCGACCTCCACGATGCCCTCCGCGCGCACGTCGGGCAGCCCGATGGAACCGCCGGAGCTGAACCGCGCGTAGCGGGGGCCGTGCAGCTCGCGCAGCGTCTTGCGGAAGATGGCCCACGGCCCGCCCGCCTGTCCCTCGATCAGCGTCCCGAGCGCCGAGCGCTGCGCCTCGTCGGCGCGCTCGTCGATGAGGTAGAGGCCGACGCCGTCGCCCTCGTGAATCGCCCTGGGCCAGTCGCAGTAGAGCGATGCCGACAGGCCGTCGAGTTTCAGATCCCCGTAGACGCCCTGCTCGATCTGCCAGGTCCACCCGCCTTCGCAGTCGCCGCGGGTAGGCGGCGCGTTGACGTTGCAGGGGCAGCCGTAGTCGCAGTTGCACGCGATCAGAATCTGTCCCTTCATCCGCCACGGCGCCTGTGCCATCTGTCCCTCTGGCGCTAGCTGGGAGCTGGGAGCTGGCAGCCGTTAGTTCGTTTGATTCGGCGAGAACCGCTCGATGATCTGCCGCGGCTCGTCCATGGTCGTCACGCGTCCGTGGATCGGCACGATCTGTTCGATGTCGAGCTTGAGCCGCTGCACCGTCTCGTACCAGTGAATCAGGTTGGGCAACGCGTTTGGCGGCGACGTCAACGGCGCCGCCGGCGGCGAGAACGAGTCGGCCTCTATGAGGATCTTCTCCTTCGGCAGGTACACCATCAGCATGCCCGGGTTGTGCATGTTGCCGGGATAGTGATAGATGGCGAGCGTCTTCGAGCCGTCCGTCATCAGCCGGTACCCCAGTACCCCTTCGAACACCGGCGTGCGGCCCGATTTCGCCAGACGATCGGGCGCAATCGTTCGCGAGCCGGCCCAGAGCGACTGAAAATAGGGGATGTTGTCGCGATGCGTCACAATCGTGGCGCCCTCGGCCGCATAGGTCCGCAACCCGCCGATGTGATCGAAGTGCGAGTGCGTGTTGATCACGTAGCGGATTGGCTTGCTGGGAACGACCTTCCGCACCGCCGCCATCACCTCGATCGACTGCGCCTCGGTTTCCGGCGCTTCGATCACGACCACGTGATCGCGGAACTCGACCGCGACGCTCTGCGCGTAGGCAGGTAACAGCCACACGCCGTCGGCCAGCTGCTGCGGCGTGCCGACCGCCGGCTGCGGCTTGGCGTTCCGGATATTGTCGGGCACCGCGATCGTGACCGAGGCGTTCGGCCGGACGTCGGTGACCATGACGTCCAGCAGCGGGTAGCCCCCTTCACGCTGGACGATGCGCGAGGGGAACTTCACGCCGGAGAAGTCGCGATAGTCGCTGAAGGCCGCCTCGATCATCGTGTCACCCAGTACGACGTGGCCAAACCATCCCTCGATACGTTCGACGAGATGCTGGTCGTTGAGCGTCCCTTCGTAGCGCGCCGCCGGCGTGGTGAACGAGACGATCGCCTTGCGGGCGCCGCGGATCGTTTCAGACCTCACCGTCGCGTTGTTCGCCAGCGCGGCCTTGATGAAGCCGTGCGGCGTCAGGGTGAGCTGCTCGAGGCGCCCTTCGGCGGTCGGACGACGGTCGTCGCGGATGCGGGCCGTCACGGCGTTGCCGCCGGCCATGTCCCAGGCGTACTGGCCGCTGGCGACCTGGATCTGTCGCTGCTCGCCGAAGAGGGGCTGGAACCCGCCGCCGAGCGGCGGGCTTTCGAGCTGGGCCCGCCGCCGATCGTCCCGCACGGCGGGCGCGGCGAAATCGATCGTCATCGTGTAGCCGGGCACGTTGAAGCGCGGCCACGGCGAGGTGCCGTGGTACGCCTGCCCGAAGACGTAGTCGTAGCCCCAGCCGGAGAACTCGAGCGTCTTCAGGTTCGCGGCGCCGAGCGCCGTGGCAGCCGCGTCGAGCGTGGCGCGGGATTCCTGGGCGCGTCCGCCCACCGACAGTACGGTGGCGAGTACAACGGCGACGACGATCGTCTTCTTCATGATGGCCTCAGTCGTACGTAGTGTCCGGCTTCGGCCGGACGATCGTAGTGTCCGGCTTCAGCCGGACCATCATTTCGATGCGAGATACGCCACGATCGCGATCATGTCGTCGTCGGTGAGCTTGGCGACCACCGGCTCCATGAGGCGGCTCTGCCGCGTACCTGCCTTCATGTCATACAGCTGCCGGAACAGGTAGCTAGCCTGGCGATCCGCGATCGGCGGCGCGATGCCGAGGCCCTCGAGGGTCGGGCCGTGGCAGATGGTGCACTGCGTTGTCTTGCCGCCGCCGCCTTCCAGCACCAGCCCCTCGCCGCGTTTGATGCTGCCGACCGGCACGTAGGCGACCATGCCCGATCGCGGCGCCCGCGCGCGCTCGGTCCATTCAGGATTTTCCGGCACCTCGATGATGCGGCTGCCGAGCGGCTCGGTCTCGTTGCCCGGCTGCGGCAGGAACAGCCCGTTCATGCCCGGCTTGGTCTTCGGGACCGTCTCGGTCTCGACGACCTTGATCCAGGGTCTCCATTTGATCGACGAGAAGTAATCCGCCGCTTGCTTCATCTCCGCATCGCTCATGAAGCGCGCGATCTGAATCATCTCGTTCGCGTTCGCCTTGCGCGGGTCGGCACTCCGACGCGTGCCGTCCCTGAACTGCTGGAGCTGCTGCAGGATGTACGACGCCGGGAGGCCGGCGACCGGCGCGTTCTCCGGCTTTCCTTGGCCGTTCGGGTAATGGCACAGCGCGCACGCGCGAAGCTTGTCACTTTCGCGGCCGCGGGCCACGATGTCGGGCATCGCCGGATGGTCTTCGGGATACCAGTCGACCGGACCGTAGTCGTAATGAATGTCGTATTCGGCAAAGGTGCGCGTCGTGTCCGGCAGCTTGTGGATGACATCCTTCGGCCGCGGTGCACCGAGGCGCGCGCAGTCGAGCGGCTTCGAGTCCTTGGCGCAGGGAGGCGCCGCGGGCTCCGTGCCGGGGCCGGTAAACCCGTATGCCCACGGCGGCGGGCCCGCTTCCTGGCCGCTGATCACCGCGGCGCACAGACAGAGCAGCGCGAGCGTCAGTACACGAACGTGGGTCGTCATGATGCCTCCGGGCGTCCTTTTTACCACGATTACGCCGCGATAGAATCGCTCGCGTGAGAATCATTCGCGCCGCGGTCCTGCTGGTGGTGTGGAGCGCGGCCGCAGCCGCCCAAGACGCCGGAACGGCTTACACGCCTCCGCGGACGACCTTCGGCCACCCCGATCTGCAGGGCATCTGGCAGGTGATGAACTCGGCAGCATGGGACATTCAGGATCACGGCGCGTCGCTCGGCGTTCCGGCCGGCCGCGGAGTCGTCGCGGGCAACGACATTCCGTATCAACCGTGGGCGCTCGACAAGAAACAGCAGAACTACGCCGGTCGCGCGACGCTCGACCCTGATCGCCGGTGTTTCCTCTCAGGCGTTCCCCGGATCACCTACATGCCGTATCCGTTCCGGATCGTGCAGCAGGAGGACAGAGTCACGATCCTCTACGAGTACAACCACACCGTTCGTCACGTCTACATGAACGGGAATCCACACCCGGAGGGGCCGATCGAGTGGTGGATGGGCGACTCGCGCGGGCGCTGGGACGGGAACACGCTCGTCGTCGACACGATTCACTTCACGGCCGAAACGTGGTTCGACCAGGCCGGCAACTTCCACAGCGAGCAGCTGCACGTCGTCGAGCGTTTTACGCGCGCCGGTCCCGATCACATCGCGTACGAGGTCACCATCGAGGACCCGAAGGTGTTCACGCGGCCCTGGAAGATGAGCATGCCCCTCTACCGGCGCGTCGATCCCGATGCGGAGATTCTCGAGTACGACTGCTACGCGTACCTGCTCGAGGAGACCTGGGCCAACAAATGACCACGAAGATCACGAAAGCCACGAATACCCTGATGGGAATTCGTGTTCTTCGTGGCCTTCGTGGTTAATTCGACGAGCTGGCCGGTCCCAGCTCGATCACGTCGTGCAACTGGGTGTGGACCTCCATCTTCGGGTCCTGTCCGGCCCCGGCGGCGGCCGTCGTGATCATGCCGCTGACGAGGTGGAACCGGTTGCCGAGCACGGCGCCCGCGACGCCGTGACGCGGCATTGGCATCGGCGGCAGCTTCGTCCAGTTGTTGGTCGCCGGCTCGTACACTTCGACCGCGCGGAAC
>Ga0187893_10005216_pt1 | contig 23606 bp, 18 predicted proteins | sample MA1701074metaG_FD_139574 | JGI IMG/M metagenome (GOLD analysis project Ga0187893, IMG submission 139574) | White microbial mat communities from a basaltic lava cave in the Kipuka Kanohina Cave System on the Island of Hawaii, USA - MA170107-4 metaG ...
CCAAACTGCTGGCGAAACTCTTTCACCGTCAAAATGCTTTTGGGTTTGGAAACTCTTGGTTTTGTCATGCCTGGCAGGATATCGCCTTTTCTTCGCCGGAGCAAGCGTGATATTCACTTACCGCAATTTTGCTGCGCGCTTGGCCGACCGGGGATTCGTCGTATTTGCTCCCCACAACCTTTATCGTGGCGAGGACCGCTATCGCTGGCTCAGTCGTAAGGCCAACGGCGTAAAAGCGTCTCTGTTCTCTTTCATCATCAGCCAGCACGACCAGATCTTGCGATGGCTTGAAACGCTTCCGTTCGTCGATGGCCGGCGCATGGCGTTCTATGGTCTAAGTTACGGTGGAGAGACTGCCATGCGTGTGCCCACGATTCTCGAGAAGTATGCCCTCTCGATTTGCTCGGGCGATTTCAATAGCTGGACATACAAACTCGCAGCCGTCGATCAGCCCTTCAGCTTCATGTACACGATTGAATGGGAGATGCCCTACTTCAATTTGGGAGAGACGTTCGACTATGCGGAGATGGGGTATCTCATGATCCCGCGACCGTTCATGGTGGAGCGCGGGCATCACGACCATGTCGCCCGCGACCAGTGGGTGGCTCATGAGTATGCAAAGTTGCGCCGGGTCTATGTTCAGCTTGGCCTTCAAGACAAGACTGAGATCGAATACTTCAATGGTGGTCACACGATCAACGCCGAAGGAACGTTTAAGTTCTTGCACAAGCATCTGAACTGGCCGGAGAGGTAGCCAGTGCCAGCGAAGTAGTCCCCCTTAGCAACACCGGTTGCTGAGCGCCTGGGGGTTGTTCGCTCGGCTTGGGATGAGGAAAGGGAGATTTCCATGAAGGCTCTGCTACTTAAGGACTACAAGCAACTCGAAGTCACCAGCATGCCTGATCCTGAAGTCGGACCAGAAGAAGTATTGGTGCAGGTCAAAGCTTGTGGCATCTGCGGCAGCGACGTGCACGGCTACGATGGGCACACGGGCCGCCGAATTCCACCGCTCATCATGGGACATGAAGCTTCCGGGGTCGTCGCGCAAACCGGCGCCAACGTAAAGCAGTTCCATCCCGGTGATCGCGTCACGTTTGACTCGACGGTGTATTGCGGGAAATGTTTTTACTGCCGCCGGGGCAATGTGAACCTTTGCGACAACCGCAACGTACTCGGTGTGTCATGCGGCGATTACCGCCGTCATGGGGCTTTTGCCGAGTATGTGGCAGTACCGCAGCATATTGTTTATCGCCTGCCGGATGATTTGAGCTTTGAGCAGGCCGCGCTGATCGAAGCGGTTTCTATCGCTTTCCACGCGACCAATCGCACCCCGATGAAGCTCGGCGACTCGGTCGTTGTCGTGGGTGCAGGGATGATTGGCCAACTGGTGATCCAGACGGTCCGGCAGACAGGTTGTGGGAAGCTGATTGCTATCGATCTGGACGATCGGAAGCTTCAGATGGCGCGTGAGCTTGGCGCGGATGAGGGTATCAATGCGAGTGCAACCGACGTACCGGCGCAGGTTCTTGAACTTACGCAAGGAAGAGGAGCGGACATAGCCTTCGAGGTGGTGGGCGCTTCTGCTCCTTTCAATACTTCGGTGGCCAGCCTCCGCAAAGGAGGATCGGTGACATTGGTCGGCAATCTCTCACCCAAAGTCGAAATGCCGCTCCAGCAAATCGTCACTCGCGAGCTGACTCTCATCGGTGTTTGTGCTTCATCCGGCGAATACCCAGCCTGCATCGATTTGATGGCACGTGGCAGCATCGACGTCACTGCCTTCATCAGTGCATTCGCTCCATTGGAGGAGGGACCGATGTGGTTTGATCGATTGTATCGTCAGGAGCCAGGGCTGATGAAGGTTGTTCTGAAGCCGACGTAGAGGATCTGTAGGGTGCTGCGCAAGCGCACCGACGACCTACCCAAGATCGTAAGCCGGAATCCCGCCTGATTTGTGCGTTCGGGAATGACAAGTCACCCATCGTAGTGCCCAAACTTCAATCCGATCCTATGCAGAAACTAAAAACTGGAATCATCGGTACTGGAAAAGTAGGGCATCTCCATGCAGCTGCCCTGATGGAGTTGCCGGAGTCGGATTTCACTGCAGTTTGCAACGTGAACTTCAAGGGTGCACAGGCGTTCGCAGAGCAGTATCGAGTGAAGGCTTATGCAGACGTTGAAGAGATGGTCGACGGTGGTGTTCAGGCAGTAACGATCTGCACGCCGCATCCGCTCCATGCCGATCCAACTATCAGAGCTGCCAAAGCCGGAGCTCATGTGATTGTGGAAAAACCTCTGGCTTCGTCACTGGCAGACTGCGACGCGATGATTCAAGCTGCCCGAGACGCCGGCGTCAAGTTGGCAATGATCAGTCAGCGGCGTTTGTACGCACCTGTCCAACGAATCAAGAAAGCCATTGAGGACGGGAAGCTCGGCCAGCCGATTCTGGGCACGGTCAACATGCTGGGCTGGCGCGATCTGGCTTACTACCGAAGCAATGCCTGGCGGGGAACCTGGAACGGCGAAGGCGGCGGCGTCCTGGTGAACCAGGCGCCGCATCAATTGGACCTTTTGCAGTGGTTTATGGGTCCGATTGACCAGCTCTTTGGCTGTTGGGCGAACTTGAACCACCCTTACATCGAAGTTGAGGATACGTCGGCAGCGATTATCCGCTTCAAGAGCGGTGCTCTGGGCAACATCCTGGTCAGCAACTCGCAGAATCCGGCGCTCTATGGGAAAGTCGCGGTGCACGGCAGCAACGGCGCGTCCGTTGGCGTTCAAACCGACGGCGGAGCCATGTTCATCGCTGGCATGTCGAGCATCACCGAACCACCGATCAACGATTTATGGAAGGTAGCAGGCGAGGAGGGCTTGCTCGAACCTTGGCGAAAGGAAGACGGTGCTTTCTTCCAGAGCATCGATCCCACGAAGTACTATCATCAGCTGCAGATCCAGGACTTTCTCCGCGCCATCCTCGAAGATCGCGATCCCATGATGACGGGCGAGGAAGGCCGCAAGACTGTCGAACTGTTTACCGCCATCTACCGGTCGCAGCGCGACAATCGAGTGGTTCAGTTCCCGTTAGTTCCCGAGGCGGGCAGAAATGATCTTGACGGCCGATTGGCAGCAACTCAAGGCATGGAGGCGAAGTAGCCTCGCTCCAAGCCAGCCGACCGTGTTCTCTCTTCAATCCACCCGAACCCCAGGATCGGTTATCACTTCCTGAGTCTCCGTAGCCGTTCACCCGCCGCTTGGAGCGTCTCGTCTCGCTTGCAGAAACAGAACCGAATCTGTTGATTTCCGTCTTTCGATTCCCGATAGAAGCTGCTGCCGGGGACAGTGGCAACACCAATGGCCTTCACCAGATGCTCGGCGAAGGCCATGTCGTTGGCAAAGCCAAAGTCATGGATGTCGGTCATGATGTAGTAGGCGCCCAGAGGCTTGTGGCACCGAAAGCCAGCGTCTGTGAGGATCGCTAGCAGCATGTCGCGCCTTTCGGTGTATTTGGTCCGAAGCTCTCCATAATAACTCTCATCCAGGTGCAGCGCAAAGGCGCCTGCCTCTTGTAGAGGGTGCGCAGCACCCACGGTCAGAAAGTCGTGAACCTTTCGAATAGCGTCGGTGAGTTCGGTGGAAGCCACCACATAACCAACCCGCCAGCCAGTGACACTGAACGTCTTGGACAAGCTGTTGATGGTGATGGTGCGCTCCCGCATTCCATCGAGCGTCAGCAGGCGGACGTGTTCGGCGCCGTCGTAAAGAATGTGGTCGTAGATCTCGTCAGTGATTGCCAGACAATTCCACTTCTGACAGAGCGCGGCGATCTGCTGCAGTTCCTCGCGGCGAAAAACCTTGCCTGTGGGGTTGTTGGGGGTGTTGATGATGATGGCCTTGGTGCGGGAGTTGAACGCGCTTTGCAACTCTCCGAGATCGAAGCTCCAGTCGGGAGGGTGCAGGCTGACGTAGCGGCGCGTGGCGCCCGAAAGAATGGCGTCCGGATTGTAATTCTCGTAGAACGGTTCAAAGATAATGACTTCGTCCCCAGGATTGATCGTCGCCATTAGCGAAGCAATCATTCCCTCAGTCGAGCCACAACAGACGGTGACCTCCGCTTCAGGATTGAAGGTCATCCCTGTCAGCGTGCCCAGTCGTGCTGCTATCGCATTCCGCAGGTTCTTCGATCCCCAGGTAATGCTGTACTGGTTTACGTCCGCCTCGATGGCACGAATCGCCGCTGCCTTGATCTCGGGTGGGGCAGGGAAGTCGGGAAAGCCCTGCGAGAGATTTACGGCATTGTGCAACAGGGCTTGCCGCGTCATCTCCCGAATCACCGATTCGGTGAACTGCAGCGGCTTGGAGGAAATCATCTGTTTGAGTGACACGAGGTGCCTCGTTCTCGGGAAACGTGATGCGTGAAACGCGGTTCGTGGAGCGTGAGAAGCCCATTCGCCACTGGCGTGGTGGACTACCAACGGCTCCTCACGCATCAGGTTTTATTTCCGGCTGTCGCCGTAAAGTGCTTTGTAGAAATAGTAATTTCGGTTGATGATTTTCACGTAATTGCGAGTCTCGCTGAACGGGATGGTGTCCACAAACTCCGCGCTGTCGGCATAGGTCCCTTCACTCATCCACGACTCCACGCGATGCTCACCTGCGTTATAACTGGCCAGCACCTTTTCGGTCTCGCCGTTAAACTGTTTCAGCAAACCAGAAAAATAGCGCATGCCAAGACGAATGTTCACCTCGGGCTCGTGCAAGCTCTGCGTGGAGGGCCGGGGAAGCTTCATCCCACGAGCCAACCGCCGGGCCGTGGAAGGCAACAGCTGCATGAGTCCATGAGCATTCGCCACCGACACCGCTTTGGGATTGAAGGCCGACTCCTGCCGAATCAGCGCCATGATGAGAAATGGATCGATCCCGTACTTTCCCGCCTCGCGCTGGAGGATGTCTTCATAGTTGACCGGATAGAACATCTCCCAGACTTCGCGTGGGAGCGCATTGAAGGGAAGATCCAGGTACTCGGGAAACACCCGTCGCAAGACCGCGGTGGATTGATGGAAGCTCTTGGCTTTGATCAACAACCGGGTAATCTGAAAATCAAGTGCTTTGGAAGAAGGATAGGCGGGCCGGTACTGGAGTTCCTGCGCAGCCAGCTCAAAGAGCTGAACTTGTGCAAGTGCTGTGGCGCGCGGCCACTCGTCCAGGGCATCCTTTCGAATCGGCGTCAGATCCACACTGGCGGGCGTGCGGGTTGAGCTTCTGAGGTCGGCGAGCACTTTTTCCAGTTTCGAATTCAGTCGATAGGCGACTCGCGCCTGGTCACTGCCTGCGGCGAGTTGCGCACGGGCGAGTTGGCCATAGTATTGGGTTGGGAATCGCTGGACAATGGCTTGAAATAATTGTCGGGCTTCAACAGGATTTCCAAGTTTCAGCTGGGCCCGTCCTGCCCAATAGAGCGCTGCTGTCCGATGCTCAGAATCAGGGAATCGGGACAAGTGATCGACAAACAGCTCCAGAGCCTGCTCGATCGCGCCTCCACGATAGGTGTACCACGCGACGCGCCAGTGACTGTCTCTTACCCTGGTGCCATTGGGAAAGCGGTCCACGATTCTCCGATAGAAGTTCAGCGATTCGTCCAGATCTCTCCGCACCAAATTGTAGTTGCCGAGGCTGAATAGAGCTTCCTCCCACCAGCGCGACTTGGCAAGATCCGCCTCCATTCCTTCGGCGGTTTGCTTGAATTGCGAGTAGTTGTCCAGCTTGCGATAGCACTCGGCCACCGTAAACGTCGCCTGAGCCGCGGTCTCAAGAGGTGCGTTGCGCAGGGGTTTCAGCGTTTGAATCGCAGCATAGTACTGGGCTGACCCAAACTGAGAGAGACCCTGCCAAAGCTGATACCGCGGTTGGTTCCTGGCCGCTGGATCCAATTCAAACAAGAGTTCTAGATCTTTGAGAATGTCGCGATGCCTCCGACCACCGAGAAGCTTTTCAATCCGCCCAGTTCTCCAGTCTTTGGGAACGTCCAGATCAGCGCCTCCCAGAGTGGTCAGACTCTGCACCACAGCTGCGGCGTTCGCGTTGAGTGGGAATTCATAGTAGAGCCTTTGGTAGATTGGGAGTGCTTTGGAAGCATCATTGAGAAGTTCGTGCGCTTGAGCCTGGTAGAAAAGCGCGTCTGGACTGGACTCGAGACCTGCCCCACTCTTGAGGGAGTTCAACACCGCCTGCCCGTCCTTGAGTTCAAGGGAACTCTGCCAGAATAGCAACCGGGCTCTCGCTAACAAAGGGCTCTTGGGGAAGCGGGAAGAAAAATCCAGCAACGAAGCCTGACACGCTTTGAAATCCTTGAGCTCAAACGCGGTCGAGGCAAGGTAAAACCCCACGTAGTCTTGAATCGGCGTTATTGAACGGCTCGATTGTTCAAGGTACGTTTTTGCTTCTGGGAATCTGCGGTCTTCGAAATCTCGATAGCCGAGCAAGAAAAAACCCAATGCTGCCTGAGGGCTCTTCGAGTTTCGTTTACAGAAGGCAAGAAGTCTTGACTGGTTGAGTGAGGTTTCTTCTTTCCCGTACGCTGCAGCCAGTGTTTCGAGTTCTGCGTCCGCGCCAGGTTGTTGAGCTTGGTGGAGAGGGCAGAGAGAAAGCAAACCCAGCAAAAGCCACGCGATGCTCCTGAACAGGCCATTCCTCCGCCGCCCGACACCATCGGGTGTCAAGAGGTCTGCATGAGCTTGATTGAGAGATTGAAGCATGGTCGGAGACACAATTCAGCCTGACTCAGCGGGTGGGTAATTGGGGCAACATCTCCACCAGTCGATTCAAGCAGTTTAATCCAGACCGTGTTTTTCGAGTGGCTGTTTTTCTAGCGGCCAACGGGGAGCTTCGTAGCGGAACCTTGGATCCACGAATGCAGTGAGATGGGCGCCAAGTAATGGGACTCAACGAGATGAAACCACTGGGCCCGGACACTCCGGTCCCAAAGCGCCAACTTGATTGTCGGCCAGCAGACGGACCAGTTCGTCATAGAAGTAATCCACTTGGCCTGCCACGCTCGGCGACACGCGCTTCTCATACATTTCGCGACTCTTGTCAATATCGTCACGCAGCAAGCTGTACAAGTTCTTGTCTCGCCTTCCCGCCTGAACCTTTTGTTCGTTGTATAGCTTGATCTCCGATACCAGCAACCGCGCGAATTTGCGAGCGTCGTTGTGTAATTTCTGATCGGCCTCGCTCCGGTCACCCGTCGAGGGCGGTGGAACGTAGGCCGCGGGTTGAGCCTCGGCCACTGGTGGAGCGGCCACCACCTGTTGCGCTGGCTCAGCGGGAGGCGCGGGTTCCGCAACGGGAGGCTTGACCGGCGATTCCGCCTGCTGATGATGTGATTCGAAAGCGGGGGCCGCTGCGACCACCGGTTGAGGTGGAGCCGGAGTGGCAGTCGGTGTACCTGCTTCCTTGACTGGTGCTTCTTGAGGTTTGATACCTAACTTGGCTCGCGCACTGCTCAATTCAACGGTGAGGCTCACCACCGTCGTCACAATTTCCAAAGAGTGGTCATCAACCGTCGCATTGGGAATGGGGCCAGGGTCTGCATAGAGTACCGCCACCGTCTTGTCTCGAACTACTAGCGGGATTGCGCACACTGCGTCTGGAGCCACCGGGCCAAATCTCGAAACGACCTCCATCACATCGGCATTGCCGGCAGTTGCGGTGCTGCGGGCAGCGCCTGTGTCGGCGACTTTGCGCAGGAAATTTTCGCGATCCGCCGGGAAAACCAGCGTCTTTATCGATGCGCTGTTGAAGTCGCCATCAAAGCCGCGGGCTTGCCAGCCCACGAGGTTGCCTGCCTTCACCACAAAGAGAGCGGCGCGCGATGCAAACTGGGCGGCCTTGTCCAGATAGCAAGTGAGAATATCAACCTGATTATTTTGCAGGGTGATCTCTTTCAAAGCCGCGTCAAGCAAGCCCAGACGGCTGCCCACCTGTTTCTGCACAGCGTCGGCGTTGCTGTTCAATGCCGAGGACACGCGTTGCTCGAATTCACCTTCGAGCCGTTGCCGGATTTCCGATTCCATCTGGCTGCGCAATTCAGGCTCGAGCCGGCTCCTTACCCCTTCTTCCACATGGCCCAGCTCCTGCCGGAGATCCTGAAGAAACTCTTCCTCAGCAGTGTTCAGGATTTGACTCACGCTGTCGATCAGACCCTGCGCGGAGTGCTGAAAATTAGAGCGAAACTCCATCAAGTCCTTGCCGACTGTCGAAACGCGGTTTGTGACCCGCTTCTGCAGCAGCTCTCGGAACTTCGCATCGTCCAGGTTGCGGTTTTCGTTGTCCATCGACGGCGTGTCTCCCTTTCGCTAAACCACTCTTGCTTTGCTAATCGATTGAAACGGATTATTTTTTACTTGACCAGGGTTGTCAACTTCAAACTACCCACCGAAGCGGCCTGCAGGCCGTGGCTGCTGAATCCGAATTAACCTCACGGGTCCAACGGTCTTTCAGGGTTGAATAACAGAACGGTAATTCTTGGAGATTTCTTTAGTTTTTGTTACCGAGAATGGAGGAAACGCTGCGTTGCGGAAGTGCGACGGCGGTGCGACACGTTGTCTGCCTCGCCAATGCACGAGCATGGGTGATTCGAAAAACCGCAGCCTTCGTGCCGCCGGCCTTTGCTTTCTCCCCGGCGGCACCAAGGTTGCGTCCTTCATCAGTCGGTCTTATAATGCAGTGGCTGTTGTAGTACCCCGGTCTTCTCCTCCAACGGGGGCGAAACGGTTTCGACGGGATTACAGGGCAGAAGATGCGTGCCGAGGACCATGGCCTCGTAAAAAATATGGAACTAAAGTTAACTGCTGATCAACCATTAGCGTTAGCTGCCTAATTAGGCAGCCGTTCCCTTTGCTGGTGCCTGAACGGTGAATGTGGAGCGTCGACACACAGGATCGCTGGTCATGACCGCCTGGTAATGACTGGCTAAACACCCCGGGCTAGCGGTTCAGCACTCTTGCCGGTTCTTGATGCTGCGCCGTGAAACCCAGACGAACTGGACACGCACGTAGATTCTTCTCGCTGAGTAGTTTCGGACGCGGGTTCGACTCCCGCCGCCTCCACAGAAAAACTATCTGTTTGTTTATCAATTGTTTGTTAATAATTAGTAAGGTGTCAGGTTAAGTTGTGTGTGTTCCTGGCTGACTTTCATTGGCGTAGGTTAAATGAAGGATTTCCAGTTCTCGTCAAATTCAGGAGCACGGCAGACAATTCGAGATAGCACACCGCAGTAGGCAAAGGACTGCGGAGGCGTGTGGCGCTGCCCTCCTACCTCGAAGCCGAAGGCCAGCACAGGACCAACAGTGAAGAGTGAACGTGGGAAGGCGCCCTGTGTAGTGCTGGTCGACGACGATGAACTCGTATTGTCCACCTTGCGAACCCTGCTAGAGCTCGACGGGGGCTTCCAGGTTTTGGAGTTCACGGACTCGTTGCGCGCAGCTGAAGAATTGGGACGCCTGCCCGTCGACATTGTCATCTCAGACTATCTCATGCCCGGCATGAATGGAGTAGAGCTGCTGAAGATGGCGAGGTCGGTCCAGCCCGAAGCAATGCGAATTTTGCTGACGGGCTTTGCCGACAAACAAAATGCGATTCGGGCACTCAATGAAGCGGGCATCTACCAGTACTTGGAAAAACCCTGGGACAATGATCAGTTGTTAATGGTGCTGCAAAATGCTCTCCGGGAGAAGGGCCTCCGGCAGCAGCTAGCCGAGAAGATCAGGACTCTCGATCGCCTCATAGTGCAGCACGATGAGTTGACTGACCGCCAGCAGCGCTTGGAGCAAGATCTCGAAATGGCAGCACGGGTCCAGCGAAGCTTGCTGCCGGAGCGCTTTCCCGAGATTCCCGGCCTGCGGATCGACAGCTTTTACCGTCCCTGCGAAGCTATTGGAGGAGACTACTTCGATTTCCTCCGACGGGACGGGCAAACCTGGATACTGGTCTCCGACGTCAGTGGTCACGGAATTCAGGCGGCTCTAGCCAGCATGCTGATGAAAGCTATCTTTCAGGACTCAGGCACCAGCGCAGAAGATCCTGCTCAGTTGCTTACGGAGATGAATGCGCGATTGAAGCGGTTTCTTCCTGAAGGAATCTACGCCGCGGCGGCAGTTCTCTGTGTGGATGACCAAGACGCCAGGGTTGGTTTTGTGAATGCCGGTCTGCCGTTCCCGTTTGTGCTGCGCCGCGGGCTGCGACGGCTGGACGAAGTACCCCTGCCCGGTTTTCCACTTGGAATGTTCTCTGGGATTGGTCTGGAATCTTATGAGGTTCGGCCCCTGGAAATGATGCCTGGCGATGTGTTGGTAGTCGCTTCCGATGGACTCCGTGAAACGCAAGCTGAGAGCGGTGAGCTCTTCGGAGACCGGCAGCTCTGTCAGACCTTGAACGAACTCAACGGCACAGAGGGAACTGGATTGATCGCGAATCTAATTGAGAGAGCTGATCGATTCAGTGGAGGACGAACGCCAGCAGACGATGTCGTCATCGTGGCGCTCACGAGAACTTCGCCGTAAATCCGCCCGCACCGGACTGGAGACTTTCCCGAAGCCGCTTCGCTAAAAAAAGTACGACAAAGCGACGTAATCCATCTTCTGTGTCCATACCTCTGTCGTGAAAAAGTCGCTGGCAACAACCTGCTCCCAATGCCTGCTGAGGAACTCTTTCCAGGTTGCTACAGGCCGAATCGTTCCTAGGAAGAGCTGAGGTAGCTCTGGGCGACGTCATGCGACGGACCAGGGATCAGGCCGTTATGAGTAAATCGGGTCCAGCGTCCCTCGGATATACCTCATACAGCGCTCGAAGCTGTGTCGCGGACCCAAGGGGGCGTAGTGGTGATCGATGTTGATCCAGCCTCTATACTTCACCTTCTTCAGGATGCGCATAATGCCCCGCAAATCCACCTCACCATCTCCGTAGTCGCGGTTGCCGAGCATGAAGGTTCCGTTCTGCGAGCCGGCTTTCTCGACCTGGCCATTGGCAAGACGCATGTGCTCCTTCTGGTATTCATACTTGGCGTCCACGAGGTCGAAGAAAATCAGCCGGTGCGCGTACTTTTGGAATAGACCGATGATGTCACAGTTCGCCATATACAAGTGAACGGTGTCCGGACACCAATGAAATTTCTTGGGATCGGTCCATTTGAGCAGCATCTCGATCTCGTCCTGGGTCTCGACGAGCTGCCCCTGAGAGTGGTTATGCATTCCGGTTCGAATGCCGTACTCAGCGCACACGTCGCCCAGGCGATTGTAGAACTCACACGCCCTTCGCAGATGCTCGCGCACAAGCACCTTGTTTGGACGTCGTGGCGAAAAGGTGACCAACTCAGTGGCGCCAAAGCGTTTCAGGAATTGGCATGCCGCGCGGGCCGCCTTCTCAATCTCGGCGTGCTTCGACGGGTCGTCGGCCGGTCCGCTGAAGGACAGCGTAGCGATTTGAAGGTTACGTTTCGAAAGCTCTCTTTCAAGTTGTGACAGATCCATGCCGATCCGGTCGAGGATTCCCGGCCACCCTGTAAATCGGTAGCCGTTGAAACCGGTATCGCGGATCACGTCGAGCATTTCGGTGTAGGGAAGGGTACCTTTGTCCGGCCACTGCGTCGACGTCCATAGAAAGCTGCTCACACACCACTTGATATTGGGACGGATGGAGGCACTCATCACTTCCGCTCGTTCCCGGAGGGCTGCCAACGAAGCGGCCATGGCGGCCGTGAACTCTCGTCGTTTCATGAACTAGAACTCCCTCTTATGGTGCAACTTGATGAATAGTTTCGACGCGCCCTGGCCGCGGTAGTGCGTCAGTTTTTTGAAGCGTGGACATAGACAGGAGTCCGATTCCGCTGTGACAGTCTATGGTTCCGAACGGCCGACCATCCTCTCGGAACGACATTCGAGTTGCTTCGGTGGTTCAGCCGTTATACGTCAACGGCCGCACTCCTCGCAATTGGTAAACTGTAGGCGACCAGCACGCAGAGCCCCCCAGCGACTGGTCAGATTGATGAGGCCCTAAGTATCTGGTTTTCGGAAGAAGGCGACCGATCGATGCCGGTGCGTTAACGGTAGAGTATCAATGTCCGATTACTAGAGAAAAAACGCTCCACCAGAATGTGGCCGAGGGTGGCCAGTAAGGCTGTAGTGAGTACCTATCAGTGTCGTCCTTACAGTCCACCAACGACGGAGAGTCTCAGCGGTCCAAACGGGCACCGTTCTCGCAGGCCGTCTGGGAGCGGGGATTTGTCGACCTGAGAGAATCGCACTTTACGAAAGGAGTTTCTCGGTGCATGAGAAGCATCTTAACCACCCTACTGTGGGGTGCTTTGCTGGCTACGGTTCCATCCCCACGGCAATCACCGTTTGCCGGCGGTTCTCGAATCCTTGAAGCGACTACCGAGAGAATCGTCGTATTGACTTTCGACGACGCAGTTAAGTCACACCGAACGTTGGCCGCTCCCCTGCTCAAGCAACTGGGTTTCGGGGCGACCTTTTTTGTGACGCATCGCTGGATGGATGATTCTGAACACTTTCTCACCTGGAAAGAGATCGCCGAAATCTACGAGATGGGCTTTGAAATCGGAAACCATAGCTGGACCCACGCCAACCTTAGTGTTCCCAAGAATGCTGCCAGGCTTGCCGCTGAGCTGACTCTTGTAGAAAACGAGCTGCACAAAGCGGGTGTCCCTCGTCCCGTGAGCTTCGCTTACAGCGGAAACGCCTTCGGCCCTGAAGCTGTCGAACAGCTCACTCGTACAGGCTATAGATTTGCCAGACGGGGTACGCAACCTGAAGCTGACTATCGCAACCTGGAACTTGGCCCCCTCTTTGATCCTCGAAGACACCACCGCCTCTTGATCCCCACCACGGGAAATGCCCAGCCCAACTGGACTCCCGAGCATTTTCAAAGGATCGTCAACCAGGCTCAAGACGGTCGCATTGTGGTGCTACAGTTTCACGGCGTCCCTGATGTGAAACACCCGTGGGTGGACACCCCGCCAGAGTTGTTTCGCCAATACATGCAATATCTCAAGCAACAAGGCTTCAGGGTGATTGCTCTACGAGACCTGCAGCAGTTCCTTTCCTCCGCCCCTGCGGACCCAATGACTGAGACAAGGTACCCCGCCGACAAGAACCAATCCCTCGCCCTGCCTTCTGAGATGGTAAGCACGCGTGGCGATCTGGCCTATTGGCTGGAGAATATGCTGCTATTCCACAGGTATACCTGGGAAGAGACGGCTGAAGTAGTCGGATTTCCTGCGGACGAGGTGAAACGGCTGCAAGAAGCTCGGTTGAATGCGAGTCAGCTCAGCGGCAACGGCGCGAAAGAAATGATTCAAGTTCTTCCCTATCCCGGAGGAAGACACCCGCGCATCGGTTTCCAGGAAGGTGCCATCCTTCCCCATCGAGGAACGAAGGCCAGTGTCTTTTTGCCTTGGGACAGTTCCAACTATGTCGTCGTCGATCTCCCGGAAGCCATCTTCAGTAACCAGGGTCTCATCTATCTTGCTCACACCCATACACCGACTACTTGGGATGCCCGCAACCTCTGGCTCGAAAACATTGACTGGACTCGGGGGCCGGCTGCACATTTGAGTAGTTCACGGACGCTTCCGAATCAGATCACTTTTGGTGCTTCGCTCAGACCCGGGCCAAAACGAGTTGAGATGGAGCTCTGGCTGCGTAACGATTCAAAGGAAGCCGTCAGTGGCGTTCGGGCACAGATATGCGTAACGCTCGGAAGGGCTTCGGAATTCGCTGGACAGACAAACGAGAACAAGCTCTTCCGCACGCCCATGTGCGCGGTCAGATCGTCGCAAACTGAACGATGGGTTCTGACAGCGTGGGAGGGATGCGGTCGCACCTGGGGTAATGCAGCTTGCCCCTGCATGCACGCCGATCCGATCCTGCCGGTTTGTCAACCCGGACAGACCGTTCGTCGCAAGGGTTGGCTTTGGTTCTACGAAGGGAAGGACGTTGAGCGTGAATTTCAGCGAGCGAAGCAAGCATTTGCCTTGGTGCGGAATGCAGGATAGTAAACTCAGAGCGCCTGGGAACAGCCTAAGGCAACCACTCGCGCGAGACGCGGCACTGGGCATAAGCCTGCCTTCAGCGTGCCAGAACTCGTCGCGTCGATTCAACCGTTGGCAGCCTTGGTGCCTTCAATCATTCAACCCGTGCGAAACTGAACGGCAGATAGCCGCTCGAGGGTCAGAATGTGTTCGGGCTGGAGACGAATTTTGGACAACGGGGTTCTGAGTTCCTCTGAGCAGCGGCACCTGGTGGCGTAACAGTACATGCGTCCGACCACGATTCGCGCGGTTCTCACTCGTGCGGAACCAAATCAGCACCTAGCGTTATGCAGGGCAACTTTTCAACGACACACTTGGCAAGAGCCTTTCAGTCGGCGTTGGCCGTAGTTTTTCAAACTGAAACATCATCAGGTGGAGGAGACGCGTGTGAAACTCACAGAGTTCTTACTGGCAGAAATGAACCAGGGAAGTGGAGCGCAGCCGCCGCGCTTTGGAGCAGGTTCCTGGGGACAAGTACGACCGGAAGCCGAACGAGAAGTCTATGATCTTCGGATATCTGGCAAACATGGTTGCTACGATTCCCTTGTGGGTTCTACTGGATGTAGCTCCGGCCGGCGGTGGAAAGATGGAACAGAAACGCATGGATACGAGCGATCAGGGACAATGCCTCGGCTGACATGCGTTCGGCTTTCGCGAAGACCACCGACGAACACCTGATGACCCATTGGCGATTATTGGCTCGGGGGCAAGTTGTAATGGAGGCGTCACGCTACTTGATGATACAAGACACCATTAATCACTGGTCGCATCATCGCGGGCAGATGACCGTCTATCTGCGTCTGATGGGTGCAAGAGTCCCGTCGATCTATGGACCATCCGCAGATGACAATCGATTTCTGTAACTGGGTCGTTGACCTCTGTGAGTGAAGCACAAAGGGCCGACATCCCCGACTCTGCCAGCTTCCGACGATCAACGGCCATTCTGGGACGAAGGTCTCGCTGCTCTCTTGCCGCCTCAGTTTCTGAACCAGGCTTTGACTCGGTCCCCTCGCTTGCAAGCTTCTGTAGCGACGGAGACTTGGACTACGTTCAACATCTCTTCAAGAGAGAATGGTTTCTCTAGCAAGGCATCAACCCCATACATCTCAGTCAGCTGTCGAGTCCGACTGTCTAGAACACCCGACATCGCTATCACTCTGGTATCCGGCCACTCGAAGGTGAGAACTTTGATCAGCTCAAGACCATCCATCTCAGGCATTGAGAGATCCGTAATAACAAGATCGATTTGAGTTACCGATAACTGCTGGACAGCCTCCCGGCCATTTCCGCAAGTCACAACCGAATGCCCACCGAATTCCAAGAGCTCGCGCAGAACCGTGAGCAAGAGCGGATCGTCTTCCACAAGGAGAATTGTGACTGACATTGCACATTCCTCTCAGCCAAATCCTACCATGACAAAGGGCTCCCTGCGGACAGAACTGGAAATTGTTTCGGTAACAAAACTGTTGTTGGACCTGGGCCAGACACACGAAATTCTGTTCGGTACAAAACAAGACAATCGCTGCCTGGCGGTCCAGATCATAATCTCAGGGTCTCAAACACGAGCGCTCCGTTCAGCAAAGCGCCTCAGTGAAGACTTGAGGCATGTGAAATGGATCATGCTCACGAATCGTTGGTAGATTTGTCTCGCAGGAAGGATTCCAAGTCGCTGCGCGACCTGATGAGGCTAGCCCGGAGTGATCTCAAAGACCGCACACGACGATTGTTCGTCAATCACATCAAGCGAAGCAATTCTGCCCGGTTGTATCTGTTCGGCATTCTGCGAGAAGTTTTGGGACCAAACCTGATTGCACTGGACTACGACGTCAAAACTCGTCCCCGCTATACTCCAGGCTTCCCACATCCTCTCCTGTTCGATTTGATCGATTCCAATCGCCGGCAGTACGAGAAGATGCTCTTGTCTTTTCTGAAATTTAGAGATCGCTTCGTCAAGATAAGCCGCGACGCCGCGCTTGGAATCGCTGGTACCGAAAGGTAAGCGGAAAGGTCACGAGCTCACATGGAAGGATCTCATTAACGGACAGGCGGCGCTTGCCGCAGCGCTGAATGCCTCGCTGGACCAGGCGCGGGGCTGACCGTCACGGGACCACGCCTTCGTCTTTGCATATCATGTGGTCGAGGAATGAGCTATTAGGCCGCTTCAAGGACTGAGGAAACTCAGTCGGATTGAGAAATACAATGGCAAAGTTCGAATCCCGGCCTCTCCGCCATTTGCAGCATTCATCTCAGAAAAACCAGCCAACTCCATCTTGCGTAGCGCCCCACAATAGAAAAGCCGCTGCAAGGTTTGAACCCTGCAAGGGCTTTGTGGGTACTACCAAGCGGATAGGCTAAGAGGAGCTAATCCCAACAAGCTGCCATGACTTCGATCCGCCCAAACATTTCAGGCAGAGAGCAGACATATAAAGAAGCGCGCCGTTTGTGAAAACGAAGCGAGCCCATAAATCAAAGTCCACTCTCTGCAGGCTCAATCTCTAACACTCTCTCAAATTTTGCAGTTCAATATTGCACAAGAGCACGATTTTGCAGTCCCCAAGGTCAAGTTCGCCGGGTCGCCGAGATCGATCCGCCAACTGCTGGAGCGCCACTGGACGCCTCCGGGAGTGAAGCTGCCCACAGGCGTCGTTGACGAGGGGCGGCGGTGGTGATCATCCGCATTACCGGTGGCCCTTAACCGTGGAATTAGTTGGCGCAGTTCGGTACAGTAACTCAATGCTGAGAGCCCAGTTGTTTCATCAGGCGTTGCGGCATCCTTGGCCCGTCTTTGCGACTGCCCTGGCTCTGGCGGTGGTGGGTTTCTGGCCAAGCTTCTTCGCGAAGTTGACGGACACGCCACTGCCACATCACGTGCACGGGTGGTCAGCGACAGCTTGGATGATCCTCCCCCTGCTTCAGTATGCTCTGATACGGAGCGGCCGGCGCAGCCTGCACCGTCTCGTGGGCTATGCGTCTGTCGTGCTTGCTGCCATCGTGGCCGCCAGCGGAGTCTATGTGGTGCGGATGATGGCCTATATCAACATCACCAGTTTCCGACTGGCGAGTGTGAAGTTCGTCTGGCTGGACCTGACCGGCATCGCCCTGTTCTGTGTGTATGTCTTCTTCGCCATTTCGGCGGCACGCCAGCGCGACATCCGCCTGCACGTCACTGCTCTTGCCGCAAGCGCGTTCATTCCACTCGAAGCAGCCGTCGAGAGACTGTTCGTGAACCTGTTGCCCTCGCTGGTGACCGACTTCGACGCAGCCCTCTACGCGTCGCTGATTTTCCTGGAAGTCACGTGTGCCGCCATCGTCTTATTGGAGTGGCGTTCGGGCCGCGTGCGTTGGCCGATACCGGCTCTGCTCGGCTACTATCTCTTGATGCACGTGACTTTGACGCCGCTTGCCACCAGCCAAAGCTTCCAGAGACTTAGCGATTGGTTTGGAATGGCCGGACGTACCGGTAACTGAGAACGAACCCTGCAGCTGGAAGTGTTGCCCGGGTGACAGCGGTCACCCGCGAAACGTCGCCCCGGCGTGAACGTCATAAAAAGATTACACTCCCTCTCCCCGCACGGCCACCAGAGAGTCAGAATAGTCGACTGTTTTGCCCAGGCCCCGCCAGGGGCGAAATACTTATAGCCCAGGGCGGAGCGTAAGCGGAACCCTGGGTTCACAGCCGCATTCGAAATCCTCTCCCTCTCCCCGCAGGGAGAGGGCCGGGGTGAGAGGCTCCAATCGAAAAAACGAGACCAAAATCTCTTCACTCCCGAACAACCTGGCGGATCTCCGCGCCATACGATAGGATGGTTTTCGCGTAAAGGACGCATCCGGTCCGCGGAAAGGGTAGAAGCCCACCTGTCAGAATGAAATCCTCGCCACCTTCTTTCAGCCCGAGGTGCGGACAACGGGCGTTTCGATGAAAGGAGGTCGCTATGTCGACCGATCACCCAGAAGCACCACGTCCGCTTCCCGACCGCCCGAATCTCCGGCATCTGAAGGACCAAGCTAAGGACCTGCTCAAGGCTGGCGCCGCCGCGTCGCTCGCCGATGCGCAGTTCAAGATCGCGCGTACCTACGGGTTTGCGAGCTGGCCGAAGCTGAAGGCTCACATCGACTCCTTGGAGGAGATCGGGCAACTCAAGCAGGCTATCGACACCAACGACATCGATCGCGTCAAGACCCTGATGACCCGCAACCCGGCGCTGCACAGTTCTCCACTTGGCTACGGCAAAGATGGGCCGCTCACCTGGGTTGCCGAATGCCGCGTCCCATGGGAATCACCGAGTCCAGCAAGACTGGCTATGGCGACGTGGATGCTCGAACACGGGTCGGACGTGCATCAGGGGGGCGACGGACCGCTGATGCGAGCCGCGCTCAACGGATATCGCATCCCGATGATGGAACTGCTCGTGTCCCATGGCGCCGATGTGAACGCTCTGTGGCACGGACATTTCCCCATCATCTTTGCCCCGTGCGAGTCATTGGCCCCGGACGCCCTCAAATGGCTTCTCGATCACGGCGCAAATCCGAACTGTCGCGACCCGGGGTACAAGATTAGTGGCCATTCATATCCAGGCACAGCTCTCGATTACCTCATGGCGTCGTACGCGCGTTCCCCGCAGCGACTGTGCACCTGCATAGACAGCCTTCTCGAGGCCGGTGGCGTAACCAAATACGACGTTCCAGGAGTGCTGGAACTGCTCCGCGGCCGGCTCGACAGTCTGGCTGAACTGATTGAGGCGGATCCCGCACTCGTGAATAAGCGCTTCTCCGAACTCGATTGCGGCCAGACGGGCGGGCGCAACCTCTTGCTTCAGGGAGGAACACTCTTGCACGTGGCCGCGGAATACGGCCACCCCGCAGCGGTCGCGCTGCTTCTTGACCGTGGCGCGGACGTCAATGCCTGCGCAACAGTCGATGAGGCCGGCGTCGGCGGGCACACGGCAATCTTCCATGCAGTGACACAGTTCGACGATGACGGATTGCCGGCAACGCAGTTGCTGATTGAGCGCGGTGCAGACCTCGCAATTCGCGTGAAGCTGCCGGGAGACTACGAGCGTCCGGGTGACATTGTTGAGTGCACAGCCTTGGGATATGCGCTGCTGTTTGGCGGTGCCAGTGAGAGAAGAACGGTCACTCTGCTGCGAGAGCGAGGGGCCGTTGAGTAAACTCAAACGGCAGATCGACACAAACGCTACCTCAGCCACGAAGAGACTTGGTTCCAACTGGCGCCGCGACCTTACAGCTGCCCCTTACCCGCCGTGCTCGTCGATCTCTTTCTTGAGTTCTGCGGCAAACTGTTCGGCTTCACTCTCGTCGATGAACTCCGGTTTGCCAGGAATCTTGTGAAGGATATTTTTGGCTTTCACGAATGCCTCTCGAAACTTGGATTCGTGGGGCTGACCCAGGAGGATGTACCACTTCCACGGGCTGGTATTTCAGAATTCCACAGTGTGCGTAGCCGTCGACAATCACAACCGCTCCTCCGCGGCCTTCTGAGCCTGGTGCAGCACCCGCATAGAGGGCAGGACCTCGTCCACGTCGTAGTCACTGGGCTTGTGGTCCCGCAAAGCAGCGAGCATCTGCGAATTTTGGGCTGTGAGATCTCTGATCTCCACTTCGGGCGCTACAGGCTGATTGCTCTCGTCAAGGCAGCGTGCCTCGCGGAAGGTCAAAACATCTTCGTCGCCAATGAAGCGCAACTCCCAGTGAAACTGCTCGGTGTTGTAGGTGAGCGAGTGGCTGACGATTTGGTTTCCAGCGGTGCGAAAAACTACGGCAACGTCCATCGCCATCCCAAACCGAGGATGAGTTTTTCCGACCACCGCACTCACCTGCTGGACCTCCCGTGCGCCCAACACCCAGAGTGCCGCATCAACCTGATGACATCCGTGATGCCAGAGAAGGTTGTCGATCCAATGCCGCTGCCCGGCCCAACTCTGGTTGCGGCGGCGTGGAATGGCAAAGAAGCCCTGCACTTGGGTGATGTGTAGTTCGCCGGCCTGGGCACGACGACGGGCTTCCCGAACGGCTGGAAACGATCGCATCGTGTGGCATACCAGCACACGACGCCCCAATTCTCTGGCGCACCGGGCAACTTCCTCTGCTTCGGCAAGATTGAGCCCAACCGGGATTTCGACAATCACGTCCTTGCCCGCTCGCAGTGCGGCGAGCGCTTGTCGCGCATGAAGCTCGCTGGGCGAAGCAATCACAACCAGGTCGACCTGGTCATCCGACAAGCTTTCCTCGAAGTGGATGCCTGCCTTGTCAAACCTCCAAGCGCTCGCGAACCTGCGGGCTTCATCTTCGAGGCGAGAAACCACCCAGCGCGGACGCACACCACCGATTTTCTCAAACGCCTTCAAGTGCTCGGTGGCAATCCCGCCGCTGCCCACCATACAGATTCCAAACATTGATCACCTCGTGACCCATCCACAGACAGTTCTGAAGCCACAGCCGAAAACGCGCGCGGAGCGCGCGTTTTTTGCCGGAAAGCGCAAGCAGCACTTTTTTTCACAGCGTCCGCCACGCAAGGGGGAAAGACGCCGCTCGAAAAAACTCACCGGGCTACAGTGAGGGCAGTGCGGGCACAATTTGATGGGTGAGACGATCGATCGAGCGCAACCACTTTGCCTTGTCATCCCAATCGTGAGCAATCATCAACAGCGTTCCAAATCCTCCGGTGGTCTCCCACAACTCTTCGAGGCGCTGCTGGCAGGTTTTCGTGTCGCCGATGATGCATTGGTGCTTGAGCACATATTCAGTCGTCACCGCTGCGTCGGGCACCGACGGATCGTGCTTGGCCAGGAGGGTCATATTCGTCATGGCCATGAGTTTCAACAGGTAGGCAAACCCTCGACCGAAGGTGCCATTGAGGGCAAAGTCCCACGCCTCGTCGTTGGATTCGCCCACGAAAATGCTGCGCGAGATGCTCCAGAGCGCGCGATCCGGTTCAGGACGGTTGGCTTCGGCAGCGCCGGCACAGTAGTTGGACCAATGCTGTGCGACCGTGTTGAACGGCACAAGGTTTGAGCTGATGGGCTTGTAGCCGCGCTGCCCGGCCAGGCGCGCTGCCATTGAGCTGCCCTTTACGATGCTCATGGCAATGGGAGGATGTGGCTTCTGGAAAGGCTTGAGTATTGTTCCCAGGCCGATTTCTGGAGCGGGATTCTGAATCCGGATGTGCCAGAACTGCCCTTTGAAATCAAAGGGCGGCTCGCTTGCCCACAGCTTGAGCACCATGTCGATGCCTTCGATGGTCATCAGACCTTGGGTCTTGGCGTCGGGCAGGTCGAGCAGCTCCCAGTCGGTGGGCACGCCGCCTTGCCCGAAGGCGCAACTGAAGCGCCCGCGCGAAAGGTGGTCGAGCATGGCCAGCCGCACGGCGACATTGGCCGGATGATGCTGCGGCACGATAGTCACCCCAGTCCCCAGGCGAATGCGTTTGGTGCGAGGGATGACCGTGGCGATGAAGAGGTCGTTCGAGGGAATGGGTTCCCAGGCGAGCGACAGGTGTTGCCCAATCCAGGCTTCGGTAAAGCCGAGCTCGTCCGCACGGACGACGAACTCAATGTCTTCCTCAAAACACTCGGTCCGCGATTTTTCGGGTGGATGCAAGGGCATCATGAAGAGTCCAAGCTTCATCGAGCGCCTCCTTCTCGAAAGTAGCAGCCTAGCGCAGGGCAGGGCCGCTTCAGCAGCGTGCCTTTGTGACTCATCTTACGGAAAGTTGAACTACCAGAAGGCTTAGGACTCGATGACAAGCAATGCAATCGGTGCAGCAAGTGTCTCAATAACGGAGACGGGACTTCAAGTCCTTGCTAGCCGAGACAAGGATTCGCCCGCCGACGTCGAGAAAGTGCCGAATGTTTCATCAAGGCGAAGAAGTAATTTGTATCGGAGGGAGTCCAGAAGCAATCCAATCAATTCAGCTACGCCTGACGTTCGATGCGTCGGCTCGATGCCGATTTGATTTTCCTATCGGCGCGGTGGGCCTTTGAAGGCGGAATCCATCGCTGCGATATCGGCCCGAAAGCTTACCGTCTCGGCAGTGGGGAAGCTGCCTGGCACTCTCTGCGTCACTTTCCCCGTAGCGGCCCACTCTGTCCCCCGCTGAACTGTGGTGATGAAGCCAACACAACTCAGCGCCGGAATGTCATGCCCCAAACTGGTGTGGAAGATCCGTCCCTTACCATACGAAAGCACCATGAGAACGGGCTCGTCGTAGCCCGTTCCCCGGTTGTCGGGTGCTGAGTAGGCCGTCGCCAGAACCGTCATGTTCTTGCCAGGCCCGCGAAGTCTGGCATAGAGCTCGTCGCCGGCGTGCATCCAAACCTTTGGCAGACCCTTGGTAATGGGGTGCTCCCTATCCCGGATTGTGACGGGAAACGGAATCCGGGCTCCGTGAGAGCCAGCGTTCCCTGGAGAAGTGTCGGAGACCAGCTTGCCTTCCTTGTAGTACCAAAACGGGCCTGCCTTCTCCGTCCGGTTGCGCCAGCCGCCTATCCCGATCATTTCGTTGAAGGCAGGCCAGTCTGGAAATGCGTTGTCGGCTGCGTGCACCGCCACGAAGCCGCCTCCATCCTTTACGTACTGCTCAAAAGAGGCTTTCAACTCCGCGGGCCATTCAGGGGCATCGTAGTTTGAGACGACAACCTGATACTTCTTGAACTCCGGCCTGAAAGTGCTGAAGTCGCCGCCAGACTGAGGTGCCGTCACGACATCGACTTGGAAGAGTCCGGTAACCTCCAATTGTTTTCGGAGCACGGGCGTCACCCGCTCCCAATCGTGGTAAGGACCTCCGCTCTGCCCATCGAGAATCATGACCCGAATCGCGCCCGCGGCCGTGGCCGTCAGTGGCGCGAAGAGCTGCATCAGGGCGATCAAGCTGATCCAAACGGTTTCTTTCATGCGGCTCTCACCTCAGGCAAGTTTGTATTCTTGAACCGACAGATCTCGAATTCGATGACCGTAGCAAAACAGGTGCACCAGAGACCCATGCCACAACCGTATTGGGTGCGGGGCAATTCGAACAGGTCTCGCAAGTATCACGGAGTTGGGGATTTTATCGCCCGATTCGAACGAATGATCAAGAAATTGCCTCTATGAGTCCTACGCAATTGCATTGGTGAAACGGGAATTTGTTTTCGTTTTCTCAACGGACGGCCCCTCACCCCAACCCTCTCCCCGCGTTGCGGGGAGAGGGAGAGGACTTAGAACGAGACCGCGAACCGAGGGTTCCGCTGAGCCCAGGGTTCCGCTTGCGCCCCACCCCGGGCTACTGTCTGACGCCCCTACAGTTGTGCCAAATTGCTTCTGGGTGTATTGATCGGGATTTCCGGAAGCTGGAGGGAGCCCGAAGGGCGACCGGAAGCTTCCGGAAATCCCGGCGGGCTCAATCTTCAGGAGGGCTTCATGATCAATAACACCAGTCCCCAGCGTTGGAGCCGCGTCTCGGCAAAGTCGATCGACACTCAGTTCCGGGTCGCCATGCAAGAGGGCC
>Ga0187893_10005217_pt1 | contig 23605 bp, 14 predicted proteins | sample MA1701074metaG_FD_139574 | JGI IMG/M metagenome (GOLD analysis project Ga0187893, IMG submission 139574) | White microbial mat communities from a basaltic lava cave in the Kipuka Kanohina Cave System on the Island of Hawaii, USA - MA170107-4 metaG ...
CGGGCGCCGGTGCCGCGCTTGAGGGCCTCGCGCGCGATGGAGGCCACCGCGTCGTCGGTGAACTTGAGGCGCACCTTCTCGAGGTCGAAGTACTTCTGGTACTGCTTGATGATGGCGTTCTTGGGCTCCTTGAGGATGCGCACCAGGGCTTGATCGTCGAGATCGTGCAGGGTGGCGATGACGGGCAGCCTCCCCACGAACTCGGGGATGAGCCCGTACTTCAAGAGATCCTCGGGCTGGATAAGCGAGAGGAGGTCGCCTATTCGCCGCTCGTCCCGGCTCTTGATCTCGGCCCCGAAGCCCATGCCCGAGCGCCCGACCCGGCTCTCGATGTTCTTGTCGAGGCCGACGAAGGCCCCCCCGCAGATGAAGAGCACGTTGGAGGTGTCGACCTGGATGAACTCCTGGTGGGGATGCTTGCGCCCGCCCTGGGGCGGCACGTTGGCCACCGTGCCCTCCAGGATCTTGAGGAGGGCCTGCTGGACGCCCTCCCCCGAGACATCCCGCGTGATGGAGGGGTTCTCGGACTTGCGGGCGATCTTGTCGATCTCGTCGATGTAGACGATACCGCGCTCGGCCCGCTCGACGTCGTAGTCCGCCGACTGCAAGAGGCGCAGGATGATGTTCTCCACGTCCTCGCCGACGTAGCCGGCCTCGGTGAGAGTGGTGGCGTCGGCAATGGTGAAGGGCACCCGGAGGAATCTGGCCAGGGTCTGGGCGAGGAGGGTCTTGCCGGAGCCAGTGGGGCCGATGAGCAGGATGTTCGACTTCTGCAGCTCCACGTCGCCGGCTTTTTCACTGCCCGATTCGATTCGCTTGTAGTGGTTGTGCACGGCCACCGAGAGGATCTTCTTGGCGCGCTCCTGACCGATCACGTACTGGTCGAGGACGGTCTTGATCTCGGCCGGCTTGGGGAGGCTCCGGATCTCCCGGCTCTTCTCCTCCTCCCACTCCTCGGCGATGATGTCGTTGCAGAGCTCGATGCACTCGTCGCAGATGTAGACGGTGGGGCCGGCGATGAGCTTGCGCACGTCGTTCTGGCTCTTCCCGCAGAACGAGCACTTGAGCGTTCCGTTGGTCTCGCGCGTCCGCGCCATGCCGCCCCGCTTCCCTCGCGTCTCTACTGCTGAACGGCCGCCAGGGCCGCCGCCTCGGTGACCGGCCGTGGAGTCGGTTTCGAAGAGATCACATCGTCGATGATTCTATAGTCCTTGGCCTGCTCGGCGGTCATGAAAAAGTCCCGGTCCGTGTCGCGCTGGATCTTGTCCACCGATTGGCCGGTGTGATGGACCAGGATGCGGTTCAACTCCTCCCGCATCCGGAGAATTTCGCGGGCCTGAATGTCGATGTCGGTGGCCTGGCCCTGCACGCCACCCAGCGGCTGGTGGATCATGATGCGGGCGTGGGGAAGGGCGAAGCGCTTGCCCTTGGCGCCGGCCGTGAGGAGGAGGGCGCCCATGGACGCGGCCTGCCCCATACAGATGGTGGAAATGGCCGGCTTCACGTACTGCATGGTGTCGTAGATGGCCATACCGGCCGTGACCGACCCTCCCGGCGAGTTGATGTAGAGATAGATGTCCTTGTCGGGATCTTCCGCTTCCAGGAAGAGCATCTGGGCAATCACCAGATTGGCCAGCTCGTCCTCGATGAAGGTGGGCAGGAAGATGATGCGCTCCTTGAGCAAGCGGGAAAAGATGTCGAACGCGCGCTCGCCGCGCGGTGTCTGCTCGATGACCATCGGAACCAGCGCCATGGAACGTCTCCTTCGGTTGTCGACTCTACCCACGGGGGTGAACCGTCGCGTGGCGGATCAGGAAGTCGAGGGTCTGCTGCTCGCGGAGACCCGAGCGCAGGGCGTCCAGGTCTCCGCTCTTCTCCATCATACGACGAACGGCCGGGGCCGGGCGCCGGCTGGCCGTGGCCAGCTTCTCGATCTCGGCCTCCACGTCGGCGTCGGTCGGCGCGATCGTCTCCGCGTCGGAGATGGCCTCGAGCAGGAGAGCGCGCCGCACGGCTCTTTGCGCCCCCGGCCGAAGATCGGTGATCAGCTTGTCGTAGTCCCACTGGATGCGATCGGGGTCGACCCCCTGGCGACGCAGCCGTTCCCGGGTGTGCTCGACCTGGTGCTGAAGCTGGCGCATCACCAGGGCGTCGGGCACGGAGAACTCGTGGCGGGCCAGGAGCGCGTCGATCACCTTACCCTCCAGGGCCAGCTTGTCTTCCCGCTCTCGACGGGCCTCGAGCTGACGGCGAACCTCCACGCGCAGGGCTTCTAGCGTGTCGAACTCACCCAGCTGCTTGGCCAGGTCGTCGTCCAGGGCCGGCAGGACCTTTTCTTTGACCTCGACGACTTTAACCGTCGCCTGACCGGACTTGCCCCGCAACTCCTCGCGCCGATGCTCGGCCGAGAAGCGGACCCCGACCTCGCGTTCTTCCCCCGCCCGCATGCCGACCACGGTCTGGTCGATCTCGGGCAGGACGGCCCCCTCGCCGATCGGAAAAGCATAGCCGCTCTCGTGGCTTGGCTCGAGCCCGTCGGGGGCGAGGGTGTAATCGACAATGGCCACGTCGCCGGGAGCCGCTGGGCGCTCGACGCTGCGCAGCTCGGCGTGCTGCTCGCGCATCTGCTGGAGGGTCGTGTCGACGTTCTCCTCGCTGATCGGCGTGGGGGCATGCTCGATGTCGAAGTCTTTATATTCCCCGAGGGTGATGGTGGGCCGGATCTCGACCACCGCCTTGAAGCTGAGGGGAGTGCCTTCCTCAAGTCTGACATCGCTGAGATCCGGCTCGTTGACCGGCTCGAGCTTGGCCTCGCTGACTGCCTGGCGATACAGGTCGGGAATCAGATGCTCGGCGACCTCGCGGCGGACATCGTCGGCGAAGTGCAGCTTGACCAGCGAGCGTGGGACGTGACCCTTGCGGAAGCCGGGCAGGCTCGCTTGTTTCTGGACGCGGCTGTAGGCGCGCTCCCACGCCTTGTCCACCACGTCGAGGGGGGCCTCGACGGAGAGGCGTCGCTTGCACGCTTCCAGCGACTCGACATCGACCTTCATGGCCGCTTCGGGCATCGTGTCTCCAAATGGTGCGAGAGGGGGGAGTCGAACCCCCAAGGGCTATTAACCCACTGGATCCTAAGTCCAGCGCGTCTGCCAGTTTCGCCACTCTCGCGAGGATTGGCGCTACCGTGCTCGCGAGGGAAGCATACCGAGGACGCCCCGGCGCCGCAAGGAAGGGCTTATCAACGTCGGGGGAGCGACGGCGCGGGGAAAGGGTGCGGTATAGACATCTGCCCGAAAGTCGTGGATGCTTGGAGTCTATGAAAATTTTGCTGATCCTCTTAGCCGTGGTCTTGCTGGCATCGTCCGGATGTTCGTTCTCCGCCTCGTCGGCGGCAAGCTCGGACAGCTCGGCGGCATCGTCCGAGAGCAGCGCGAACTCCTCCGCGAGCAGCTCGCCAGCCAGCAAGGAGACGACCTACCGCGACGACGTGCGCGACTACACCGAGGCCTACGTGAAGTCGGGAGGGCAGTTCGACGCCTACCAGAAGCGCCTCGGCGAGCTGGCCAAGCAGCACGACATCACCAACTGGGAAGACAGCATGGTCACCTACGAGGGCATCGGCCAGGGTCTCGGTCGGGCCAAGGTGGGCACGACCCAGCTCGACACGTACAAGCAGAACCTGGCCAAGGGCAATCCCCAGAAGATGGCGGCCATGCAGAAGGCGTACGACTCGCAGAAGTAGGATGCGGCGTCACCGCGCCGGGCTCGTCCTCGGCAGCCTGCTGGCCGCCGTGCTGGCGGCGGCCGCCAACGTCCACGCCGAGCCAGCGCGGTTCATCGACTATCTCTACGTCGAGTCCAACGAGGGCGGCTCCAGCGGGGGGCATGTCGCCCTGCGCTTCGAGAACCGCGTCTTTCATTTTCAGTACGCGGGTGCCGGCTTCCTGCGCGTGAGCCGTGAGAGCTTCGAAGGGTTCCGTCGCCACTACACGCTGCTCGAGAACCGGCCGATCCACCTCGCGCGTATCCCGGTGACCGAAGAGACCTTCCACCTCGTGCACGACTTCTTCACCCGGCGCCGGGTCATCCAGCACCAGTACTTTAGGGTTCTGGAATCGCTGGAAGGGGACCGCGCGCTGCTGGAGACGCTACGGGCCAGGGCGCGGGGCGAGCGTAGCCTTCCCGTCGTCCTCGAAGGAGCCGGCTATTTCTTCGACGATGCCGTGTCCCCCGTGGGGAGCGAGACATCGGCGAGCGTGCTGGCCCTCCGCGACCGGATCGCCGCCGCGCACGGTCCCGACTTTCTGAAGCACCGTCTCGAAGACGTCCGGCGAGAGCTCGAGCGGCTCGATCTCCTGGACATCGAGCCTCCGAGCCTGGACGTCTCGGCCGAGCGAGCGCCCGCCCCCGCGTACGGCTTCGCGCAGCGCTACAAAGACGCGCTGCTGGCCGAGCGCGCCCTCGAGGTCCTCCACGGAGGGCGCGGGCTGCGGCTGGGCAGCTACATGGAGACCAGCTACGCCGAGGTGACCCTGCGCGACGGGGAGCAGGAGGTGGTCGAGAATCTCGCGGAGGCGCTGGCCGCGAGCCTGGTTCGGCTCGCGCGATCGGAGCGTCCGGACTGGGGATCGGCCTTCATGATAGGCCTGGCCCGTCTGGCGGCCTTGGAGAAAACCAGCCAATCGGGTTCGTGGGTTTTTCTCGATGCTTTCGTCGTCGACGCTTCGCGCCTGACCCAGGACCGGCTGGCCAGACGGCCTGAGCTCAGCCAAGCCTTGGTGCGCGAGGGGCACGCCGACTTCGAGCGGGCGCGCGCTCACCTCGTGCTGGCGCAGGGGACCGATACGGGATTCCACGAGATCGCCTTTGCCGAGCTGGAGGCGTCGGGCAATCGCCTCGTCGAGGCCCTGCGCGCGGCGCGTGACGGCGGCGACCTGCGCCTGTCGCGCGGGCGACAGCCGCCGGCGCGGGGCGCGCGGGTGACCGATCTGGTGATCCCCGCGCGGGTGCACGAGGGGCTGGACGAGCGCCTGCGGCTGGCTTTGTCGCGCGAAACGGAGTACGTGGCCCGCCTCCAGGGTCTCTACGGGTATCAGCTCCTGACGCGCAACTGCGTGACCGAGATCTTCCGGGAGATCGACCTCGCCTTCGCCCGGGGGTCCGGCACCAGCGCGGTGGCTCGCAGGGAGTCGCAGCGGCGGCTGGGCGGGCACCTCGAGATGAAGGGCTTACGCTTCATTCCGGCCGTCTCCGCGGACGCGGTAGCGGAAACCTACGCCGTCTCGGAGAGGCTCGCCATCCCTTCCTATCGTCAGGCCCGCCTCGCCCGCTTCTACCGCGAGGAGTCGCCCCTCCGCGTTTTCCTGCGGGAGTCCAATACGCTCACCTCAACGCTCTACCGGCGAAACCCCGAGGACTCGTACTTTTTGTTCTTCACCGACGATACGATCGTCGCCCGCCCGCTATTCGGGATGCTCAACATGGCGACCGGCCTGGGGGCGACCCTGGCCGGGGTCGCCACCCTGCCCTTTGACGGGGGCAAGACCTTGTGGGCCGGGCTCAAGGGCGTGGTGTTTAGCCTGCCCGAGCTGGTCTTCTTCAACATTCGCAAAGGATCGTTTGACCACATCGAGGACGATCGGAGGCTAGAATAGCGGCTATGCGTGTATTGTTGGTCCACCCAAGTCCGCTGATGTACTCCGAGATCTACCTCCGGCTCGAGCCGCTCGGGCTCGAGCGGGTTGCCGCCGCCGTGCGCGCGGCCGGCCACGACGTGCGGGTGCTCGATCTCCAGATCTTCCGCCACGATGATTACTTCCGCGAGCTCACGGGCTGGAAGCCCGAAGCGGTGGGCTTCTCGCTGAACTATCTGGCCAACGTGCCGGAGGTCATCGATCTCGCCCTCGAGACCCAGCGCCGCCGGCCGACGTGTTTCGTGTTCGCGGGCGGCCATAGCGCCTCCTTCATCGCCCCCGAGATCCTCCAGCATGCCCGGGGCGCCATCAGCGCCATGGTCCGGGGGGAGGGTGAGGTGGTGACCCCGCTGCTCGTCGACGCTTGCCGCGACGGCGGCCTCGAGAAGCTGCCCGGCGTGGTGACTCCACACGGGGCTGGCCCCAACCCGACCTTGCTCGACGATCTGGACCGGTTCCTCCCCGCCCGCGACCTCACCCGCCGCCGCCGCAAGTACTTCATCGGCGTGCTCGATCCGTGCGCGTCGGTGGAGTTCACGCGGGGCTGCCCGTGGGACTGCTCCTTCTGCAGCGCCTGGACGTTCTATGGGCGCAGCTACCGCAAGTCCTCTCCGGAGGCGGCGGCCGAGGACGTGGCCCAGATTCGCGAGCCCAACGTCTTCCTGGTCGACGACGTGGCCTTCATCCAGTCCGAGCACGGCTACGCCATCGGCCGCGAGCTGGAACGCCGGGGGGTCAAGAAGGAGTATTACCTCGAAACCCGCTGCGACGTGCTCGTCAAGAATCGCGAGGTCTTCGCCTACTGGAAGCGGCTGGGCCTGCACTACATGTTCCTCGGCCTCGAGGCTATCGACGAGCAGGGCCTCAAGCTGCACAGGAAGCGCGTGGTCCCCGGCGACAATTTCAAGGCGCTCGAAGTTGCCCGCGAGCTGGGGCTGACGGTGGCGCTCAACATCATCGCCGACCCCGACTGGGACGAGGCGCGCTTCGCCACCATCCGCGAGTGGGCCCTGAGCATCCCGGAGATCGTGCACCTGACCGTGAACACGCCCTATCCCGGAACCGAGACGTGGCTCACCGAGTCGCGCAAGCTGGACACGCTGGACTACCGGCTCTTCGACGTCCAGCATGCGGTACTGCCCACGCGGCTGCCGCTCGAGCGCTTCTACGGGGAGCTGGTGAAGACGCAGGCAGTGTTACGGCAGAAGCATCTCGGCTTCTCGGCCATGCGGGGGGCGGCCCGCATCATCGCCGGCCAGCTCATGCGGGGGCAGACCAACTTCGCCAAGTCGATCTGGAAATTCAATCGGGTGTATAGCGTGAAGCGGCAGCTCGCCGATCACGCGCGGCCGGTGACGTATACGATGACGCCGCCCAAGCCGCCGCTGACGACGAAGCCGAGGCCGGACCAGCTGTACGTGCACATGCCGGTCAAGCGGGAGGCGGGGGCTACGACGGCAACATCCTGAAAAGGGTTGATTCGGAGTTAGCTCCGTATACTCGTATTCCTGTATCCTAGATTCAAAAATACGAGGATATAAAAGATCCTGATCCGGCGGCCGCGCTACCTGGCCGCCGTCGAAACCGCCCTAGCCGTGAATCCGATTTGCGCCCTGCTCGGCCCGCGCCAGTGTGGCAAGACCACACTGGCGCGCCAGGTTTCGCGCCGGCGTCGGCCTGTCCACTTCTTCGACCTGGAGAGTCGCCGCGGTCGGGCTAGGCTCGCCGATCCCGAGCTGGGTCTGGCGGTCTGGCTCCGCTGGCGGGACTCGTTGTCATTGACGAGATCCACGTCGCCCGGACCTTTTCGAGGTGTTGAGACCGCTCGCCGACCGGTTAGGAGCGCCCGCTCGGTTCCTTGTTCTGGGCAGCGCCGCGCCGCGCTGAGCGATCTCGATCTCGATCGCGCCTGGATCGTGTATCCCGGGCGCGAATTGTACCCTCTTCACCCGAAGGTCGAGGCCCTGCCTCTGGCGGACGCGCTGAGGCGGCTGCCCACGGCCGGCCGGGTCAAGGACGCCGGCCCCTCGGCCCCGCGATCGTCCCCCCCCCCCCGCAAAATTGAATCGGCACTAGAATTCATCATGATAGTTTGAAGTTGATCTTCACGCTGCGATTGCACCTTCCGGCGCCCGAGGAGGTTAGCTTGGCCCCGCTTGACCTTCGGGCGCCAGTGAACCTCGTCCAGGAGGGCCGGCACCTTCTGCACCTCGTCGATGACGACCTGTCGAACGGACGCCCGCAAGTTCAGTTCACCCCGCAGGATTTCCGGATTCAGGTAGCGGCGATATTCGTCGGCCTTCAGAAGATCGATCCAGAACGCATCCGGGTACGCGGCATGCAGGAGCGTGGTCTTCCCGGTCTGTCGGGGCCCCCTCAGCCACGCATCGTGTCGTCGTCTCACTCGAACCCCGGAGTCGCCACACGGAGGACGGCATCCTGGTCCTGTCGGCAACCGACTTCTATGAGCGATTGGGCACAAGGTCGCCTGTTCTGAGGCCGGCAGCCGCGATAGGCTAGGCGGCGCAGGCTGGCTCAGGGGAAATAGCTGACGGTGACGGTACCCTGGGCGATCACGTCCGCGGTGCCGGCCCGGGTCACCGTCATGAAGATGGTGTAGTCGCCGGGGGTCGTCAGCGGCCAATCGAAGCTGAAGAAGTCAGTGCCCATGAGTCCGGGGAGCATGTCTGCCGGAAGGCCGGAGTAGAGCCGCAATCCGCTCGATGATTCGTCCGCCAGGCAAACACCGACGAGGCCGCCGAGCCCAGCCGCCGCGTCAACCACGTACGCGACAGAATCCCCTTCCGGGCAGTCGCCGGACGAATCCGACGCCGCGGGCAGGACGCTCCCTAGGTAGACGTCGACGAGCGCCGACGAGCCGCGCTGGGCGAAGCTGACGTCGAGTTGGAAGTAGTCGCCCTGCTCGAACGAGTCACGGTTGACGGTCAACGATAGCGTGTGGCCGGCCGGGGATGTGGTGCCACACGCCGGGTACGAGTAGGTGGAGTAGGCGGTCGCGTTGAAGGCCCGGACACGATAGCAGTAGGTGGCGGAGTCGGCCAGGGAAGTGTCCGCGTAAGCGGTTACGCCAGCGGCCGTGGTGCCGATGATGGTGAAAGGGTCGTCGAGGCCGGTACTCCGCTCGATCGAGAAGCCGTCTGCCCCGCCGGAGACATCGACCCAATTCAGGTTGAGCTGAGCGGCCGAACCATCCATGGGACAGACAGTAAGGATCGACAGAAAAACCAATGCCACCAAGCGTCTACGCGCCGGTACCACACGCGCATGGTGCACGCGGATCCGGTCGGCGTCAAGTTACGAGTGTCCGGACGGGGTTTCCGACCTCGGGGCGAGGCCCGACACCGATGATCCCTCCCCAGCCGGGAGTACTCGAGGTCGCCGGCGTCTCCGATCAGCTCGCACCCTCTCCCAAGGCCTCGCGGGCCAAGCGGGCCTCAGGAAAACTGGTGCTGATCGTCAGTGCTCGACGCAGTTCGACGATACCCTCCCCTTTCATCCCAGCCTTGAGATAGGCGGCCCCGAGGTGATAACGGACCGTGGGGTTCTGTGGGAGTAGGGTGACGGCCTCCTTCAGGGCATTGACCGACTCTTGATACTGCGCCTTGTGATAGTAGACCCATCCGAGGGTATCGAGAATCTCTCCGCGTCTCGGGGACAGCTCGTTGGCCTGCTTGGCAAGCGCCAACGCCTCGTCGAGATCGATCTTCCGGTCAGTCAATAGAAACGCCAGATTGTTGTAGGCCCGGGCATCCTTCGGGGACAAGTCAATCGCCTTGCGGTACGCCGTGCTCGCCTGATCGGGTAACCCTTTTTTCTGATATGCCTCTCCGAGGCCCAGCTGAACGAGCGAATTCTTGGGATCCATGACCGACGCCTTTTGAAACTCGAGGAGCGCGGCGTCGACCTGGCCTTTCTCGAGGTTGGCTGCCCCGATGATGCGACGAGCGGCCGCCGCCCTCGGATCGGCTGCCTTGGGGTCAGCTCTGATAACCTCGTTGGCCTTGGTGATGGCGTCATCGGGGCGGCGTTGGTTCAGGTAGCTGTTTGCGAGGGCGAGATTGATGCTGGGGAGGGTTGGATTGACACGGGCCGCTGTCTCGAGGTGTTCTTGAGCCTTGCTGTGGCGCCCTTGTCGAGCATAGAGCTCGGCCACCATCCCGTTGAGCTGGACGTGGTTCGGGTTCAGCTTCAGAGCAGCCTCCAGGTGCTTGATGGCTTCGTCAACCTTTCCTTTGCGCAACGCGAGCCGGGCCAGTCCCTCGTACGAGCTGAGCAAGCCGGGATTCAGCTCGGTCGCGTTTAGAAAAGCCTCGGCCGCTTCCACGTCTTGACCATTTGCCATGTAGACTCGGCCCAGCGTCGTTCGGGCACGAGCGTTGTTCGGTTGCTGGCGCACCAGCTCCTTGAGCTCATCGATGCTGGGCTTCGACGATGCCTCACCAGCCTGCCCCGTGCGAGCCGTCCCCGATAGGAGGGCAAGTTCGCGGGAGGCGGGCGCGAAAGTGGGCTGCAACTCCAGTGCTTTCTTGTATTCGGACCGAGCGTCATCGAGCTTCCCAGCTAGCACATAGGTTCGGGCAAGCTGATAGTGTGGGGCCGCCGACTTTGGATGATCTCCGGCCGCGCGCTGGAACTCATCAATGGCGGCCTGGTACTGAAGGCGCTCCCGATACATGTTTCCCAGAACGAGGCGTGCTTCGGTTGACTTGGGATTGACCTTGAAGACCTCCTGCAGCGCCTGCGCCGCCTCTTCGTAGCGGCCACCGCGAATCAGGATCTCAGCCAGCATGAGCTGCAACCCCGTCAGCTCGGGCTGGCTCTGGAGGAGCGTCCGGAGCTGAGCCGAGGCCGGCTCGTACTTTGCCTGGGTGGCGTAGATGTTGGCGGCACCGAGCCCGGCGGCAAGGTTGTTCGGGTCGACGCGCAGGATAGCCCGGAATTGCTCGAGGGCCTCCTCCTTCTTGTTATCGCGCAATGCCATCCGGGCCAGATTCAGGCGGGCTGGAATCGAATTCGGATACGCCTCCAGAATTTTCTTGAACTCGGCCGATGCTTGAGCAGGCTGGCCTTTGGCGAAGTACGCTGAGGCAAGATACGTCCGAGCTTGGGCGTCTTTCGGGTCCTTCTTGAGTTGCTCGCCTGCTCTCCGAATCACGTCGTCGTACTTCTTCTGCGCCAGCAGCGCCGCAAAGATTCCGGCTTGCGCTTGCCCGCTGTCCGGGTGCGACCGCAGAACCTCCTCGAAGATTCCAAGCGCCGCTTCCTGGTTGCCGCTGGCCCCGTACATGCGCCCGAGCCCCAGCTTGGCTGGTTCATAGGCCGGCGTCACATCAAGCGCTTTCTGGAAGGCGGCTTCTGCCTTCCCGTATTCCTTCAGCCCGATGTAGGCAGTCCCGAGAACTTCGTAACCAGTCGGGTCTTGGGGTTGCTGCCGGACGTACGCTTCGGACCATCGGGTTGCTTCCGAAAATCGAGCCAGCTGCAGGTTGACGCGGGCCAGTTGGCGATCAAGCCCAGTAAGCTTGGGGTCAAGCTTCTGGGCAGTCTCGAGCGCCTTCATCGCAGCGACCGGGCGACTATCCGCCGAGTACGCCATCCCAAGCCTCATGTGAACGAGGGCGCTGCGCGGTACCGCTCTCGCCACGACCTCGAGCTCCTGCACGGCCTGTCGCCCCTTCCGCTGGGCTAGAAAGGCCGTGCCAAGGACAAAGCGCGCGCCCGGTGCCTGGGGAAAGCGGCGGACCAGGGGGGCAACAACCGACTCCACCTTGGTGAAGTCCCCCTTGCGCATATAGAGCTCACCTCGTAGGAGCTCCATACGAAAATCCTGAACCTTCTCGGAGACCGCCTCCAGAGTCTTGATGGCGTCGTCGGCCTTGCCTTGCTCACTGAGAGCGAGAGCCAACTCGAGGCGGCCAGCCCGATGATCGGGATCCGTCTTGAGAACCTCCTGGAACTCCTTCTCCGCATCAGCCAGACGCGTGGCCATCACGTGCGTACGACCGAGGCCCAGATGCGCCTCAACGCTAGCTGGATCGAGGGCCAACGCTTGCACGAACTCTCTCTGAGCCTCCGGTGTCTTCCCTTGCGCCAGGTGGACAGAACCTCTTCCAGCAAACCCGTCGGCCAGGTTGCTATCGAGCCGCAGAGCGGCTTCGAAAGCCTGCATCGCGTCGCTGTACTTCTTCTGGCCCAAGAACACCTTCCCAAGGAGTGTCTGCGCCGCCGCTGAGGAGGGGGCCCTCGTCACGACCTCACGCCCCTCTTTCTCGGCGCGGTCCAACTGGCCCAGTTCGAGGAGGGTGAGGCCGAGTTCGTATCTCGCGTCGAAAAGATCCGACCGCGCCTTGAGTGCCCGTTCGAATTCACCGTAGGCGTCGATAATCCAGCCCTTACGCCGGTAGGTCCGTCCGAGCTGCTCGTGCGCTTCGGCGTAGTCGGGGTCGATCTGCAGGCTGCTGCGAAAGGCGATGACGGCCTCGTTGTATTTGCCGTCCTTGAGATACTGGACACCTTGATCGTAGGCTTTCCTCTTGCGGGCGACCGGATCCCCGCTGCAGCCCGCGGCTGCCGTCAACCCCAGGACCAGGAACAAGGCGATGCCTCGCAGAGTGATCACCGACATGCGCATGGTTCAATCAGACTCCTGGGCGCTTTCACGCCGAAAGGCGTGGGCCTGTATCCGATATTTCGTCAATAGGCTATGAAACGTCGGCCGCGTCACGCCAATGACGCGCGCCGCGTGAGAGATATTGCCGGAGGTTCTGGTCAGGGCATCGACGACCACCTGACGCTCTACCGCCTCGCGCGCACCGCGCAAGCTGAGCGCCGGTGCGGCCTGGCCGGGCAAGCCAAGATCGGTAGGCGTAATGAACGGTCCGGCCGCCACGAGTACCGCGTGCTGGATCTTGCTCTCGAGTTCTCGGACGTTCCCCGGCCATCCGTAGCCGTTGACAGCCGCTAACGCCTCAGGGGTGAAGCCGCGGAGCGCTGGGCCGCGCCTCTCCGGGCCGAAACGACGCAGAAACACATTGGCCAGAAGCACGACATCCTCGCCGCGCTCCCGCAACGGAGGAACCGAGAGCGAGACCACAGTCAGTCGATAGTACAAGTCCTCCCGGAAGCGCCCCTCCGCCAGAAGTCGCGGGAGATCCGCATTGGTGGCCGCGATCACCCGGACCTCTACCGACAACGATTCCCGGCCCCCGATTCGATCCACCTTGTGGTCCTGTAGGAATCGAAGGAGCTTTGCCTGGAGTGACAAGTCCAACTCTCCGATTTCGTCGAGGAACACCGTTCCGCCGTCGGCGAACTCGATCTTGCCGCGCCGGCGGACGTGCGCTCCGGTGTAGGCGCCCTTCTCGTGGCCAAAGAGCTCTGCCTCGAGCAGCTCGCGTGGAATCGCCGCACAGTTGATGGGAACGAACGGTCCGGGGGCACGCATGCTGCGCTCGTGGATGGCCTGGGCGACGAGTTCCTTCCCTGTCCCGCTCTCCCCCAGGACGAGCACGGTGGCGTTGGAAGGGGCAATACGCTCGATCTGGTGAAACAGGCTCCGCATCGCCCCCGACAGCCCGATGATTCGACCATAGCTGTTGTCGGCCTCGGTAGCATGTACGCGCGCGTCGTTCTCCCGTTCGAGATGCTGAACGTAGGCCGCTCGGCGAAGCACGATACGCAGCTGATCGAGGTCTACCGGCTTCTGCTGATAGTCGTAGGCTCCGAGCTGAACCGCTTCCAGGGCTGCCTCTCGATCCTGGCTGCCTGTGGTCACCACAACTTTGATGCGGCGATCCCTCTGGACCAATTCCCTGAGCACCCGCAATCCCTCCTCGGTGCCTCGCGGGTCGGGGGGAATGCCAAGATCGAGCGTTACCAGGTCGGGGTGAAAGGTCTCGGCCAGATCGAGCGTGACCTTGCCCGTCTCCGCCACCGCAACCTCATATTCGTCCAGGAGTGCCCAGCGGAGCTGACTGGCGATCGCCTCCTGATCTTCCACGATCAACAGTCTCGATCCCATCCGCGTTACCCCGGTGGCCCGTCGGCCGGTAATTCGACCCAAAAGGTGGTTCCCATACCCTGTCGGCTTTCCACGCGCACCGCTCCCCCCAGGGCCTCCACGATACTCTTCACCTGATACAGTCCGACCCCGAGACCATTGGTCTTCGTGCTTCGGAACGGGGCAAACAGCTCGTATCGGACGAACTCGTCTGACATCCCGCAGCCCGTGTCGGTCACTCTGAGGGTGAGCCAGGGGCCTTCCCTCGAAGTCGCGACCTCTATCCTCCCGTGAGCGCCTACAACCTGGACAGCATTCAGAAGCAGGTTAGACAGGATGGTCCGCACGGTCTCTTCGCTCACCGCGACCCCATCGGCGGCGCTGTCGAGATTCGTGTGAACACTCACCCCGCTGCCCGCTCCTTCGCGCACTTGTGCGACGACGTCCTCGACAAGCTTGTTGACACGCACTCGCGGCAAAGCCAGCTCCAGTGGAGGCACGGGGCTATTCAGCTTGCTCATGAGTGCCTGCATCTGACGGACACTTTCGTCCACTGCCCGAAATGCGTCGCGCTGGAACCCTGGCTTCTCACCGTGCTTCTCCGCGTTCTGAGAGACGAGCGACAGCATGGCCACGCAATTCTTCAGATCGTGCAAGACAAATGTCGAGACGCGATGGATTGCCTCCATCTCTCGGGCTCGCGCGAGCTCCTCGGACAGCCGACCGGTGAGGACGACACTCGCCGCCTGGGTGGCAATGGTCCCGATGAGTTCCTCGTCCTCGAAGGTCAGGCGGCGATTGCCGGGCATACCTACGGCGAGGAGACCTATGACCTGCCCCTCCGCTTTTAGCGGGACAATCCGGGCTGTCCGGCAACCGGAGAAGGCGAGAGGGATCGTCTGTCCCTCCGCTATGGACTCGACCAGGGTTTCAAGATCGAGTCCCGCGATCTCATTCCGGGCGCCCATGGACGCGGCCAATCGCCACCGTCCGTCGGCGGCCTTCAACCAAAGCGCTCCCACCCTCGTTCCGATACTCTGCGTGACCCGTTCCAGCACCCGTACCGGCATACGATCCGGTCGCGCCACACGCGCCACCTGCGCCGTAAACTCCATCCATTCCTGGCGATAGTCGTACGTGGTTCGATAGAAATGCTTGCTGATCCAGCGCTTCACGAGCGACCGAACTCGCTCCGACAGTAGCGCGGCAACAAGCGCCATTGCACTCAGGAACACAACCAACGTGAAGACGAACAAATCGGGCATGATGCCGAGGAGCACAAGGATCTCGCTCGCGAGGCCCAGCATGAACAAGTACGCACCCACCGTCCCTACGGCCACGAAACTGTAGACCGCTTGGCGGGAGACAAAGACATCGACATCGAGCAGTCGATCTCGAGCGACCGTAACCGTCATGAGGCCGAGCGCCACCAGCGCCATGGCGGACTGGATGGGAATTCGGCTGATGAGGATTTGGCCGTGCAGGATCTCCTGGCTGAGTCCAAAAACATGGCTGCCCACCAGGCCGAACAGAGCGAGAACAAGGTACTTGATACGCCGCCGTCCCCCTCCCGACGAGTTGCGTAGGGTCGATTCCAGTTGAAACAGCACGAAGACCGAGACCAGAAGGGTCGCAACGGCGCCCGCCTTCCCCAAGGGGGTCAGGAGGAAAATCTCTCGCCCTCCCGCGATCTCCACGCGAGCCAGCGGTTGCACGAGCCACCCCGCCAGGCCGCCGACAACCATGGCTCCCGTTAAGCCGATTGCCCACCACCAGCGCCGCAGCTGACTCCTGGCGTCGGGCTTCCCAAACGTGATCCCAAAGACAGCCCACGCCGGCAACGTCACGAGCTCCGCTAGATCGCGGACTTCCAAACCCGCCACACTGGCGTTCCCACGGATGAGAAGTCCCTGCCCCACTTGCGCCACCGCCTGACCGATCATGGCCGCCGAAAAACTAACGCCCGCCAGGCTTCTCCCTCCCCGGGCCACGACCACGAGGGCCAGGCTGAGGGCGAGGAGAGCCGCCCCGACCACCGGGACCAGGGCTAGTGTCATCGCGGAAGTGACTCGACCAGGGCTGGGTACATTGCCGTGATGAACTGGAGCATCGCCTGAACGGTTGCCTCCTCCGATCTCTCGAAAGGAGCTGAGACTCGAACGAGAGCGCCATCGGTTCGCCCGCTCCGCACGGCATCGATGAACAGGTACCAAGCGGCGGAATACTCATCGGCGATGATGCGCCCGCGCTCTTGGAACCAGTAGAGAACGATTTGACGCTGGCCGTCCTTGGCAATCATGACCTGGTTGATTGGCGTCGCCGCAGATTGTCCCGCGAAGGATACGATCAACGGTCGCTGATCAACGATTGCCCAACCACCCCCGGGTATGCAGAGTCGAGGGGAGTGGATGCTCTGCCCTCCGGTGCGCTGATTCTCATAGTAAGCGACATGCAGCCACACCGGCGGGGAGTCAGGTCTCACGTACAGACGGTTCACGTAGTCCGTCGCCAACAACGAGTCGACGACGGCGAGCGGCAGCGATTCGCGCATCCCTTGCCACGCATCAAGCCGATCCGGAAAGCTGTCAAAAGAGCGACGGAGCGCAACGCCCTCGACCGGAGGGGCGCTTCCGATCATCACCACGGCGATCGCGATCATGCCCGCCGCCACTCCCAGACGCCACGTCAATCCTGACTTGCCCACGCTGCCCACCCCGTCCGTGGCAACGTGTTCCACCGACGAGGTGGCCCTTCTGGGCCGACTCTTTATCATCGACAGGATCAGGCCGCAGACACAGAGGAGGCCGGCCGCTACCACAAACAGGAGCCATCCCGACACGCTGTGAAAGAAGCCCTCGGCTACGGCTGGCCCATAGCGGTACGCAAGAACTCCGGTACCAGCCACCCGTGCCGCGTTAACTCCCACGGCGATCGGGACAGTTGCCGCGATGAGCCCTGCTCCTCTCCACCAGCCGCCGCTCCTTACACACGCGAAGGTTGCGGCTATCGCCATCAGAGTGACCAGCGAGCGAATTCCGCTGCAGGCCTCCGCAACCTCCAGGCTCGTATTCGCCAAGGTGATCACGTTTCCCTCGCGCAACACGGGGATACCCAGGAGCCAGAGAGTTTGCTCCGCGACTCGTGCGGCGAAGCCCTGCAGTGGAAAGGCCACCGCATTGAGGACGATCGCCGGCAACGGGATGGTGAAGAGCAACATCGCCAATGGCACCGCCAACACACGCAGAAATGCGTGCCCCAGCACCCATAGCACCAGACCCGTCAGCACGATCAAGAGGGAAAGCCGCTGTGGGAACATTCCCTGGGCCGGAGCGCTCAATACAAAGAGGCCGAGCCCCATCGTCATCACGACTAAACCGACGATCGACGAGCGTGGAGAGATCCTCTGAAGCTCGTGTCGTCGCCCCCAGAGCAGATACGCGCTCACGAGCGGAATCAGAAACCCATGCGAGTAGTTTTCGTCCGAGTACCACTGACGTCCGAGATTGAGCGCGGTCGGATAGGAGAGGAGGCCAAGGAGCCCCGCAACGAGGGTTAGGCCCCCTACCGCCCACCGCCGATCGAACCCGTCCAGGCCAAGATTGTCCACCCGGTTCGTGACAACACTCATTCGGGAGTCTCTCGCGAGTGGCACCTTGCCTGGTGGGCCCATAGGTTCATGGTGTCAGCTTGTCGTACAAGGTTGATGCCAGAACGAGATGGCTTACTGTGGGTGGCGTTCTCAGACGCTCGGAGGGGCCTTGTGCCCCTGTTTCGAGGGGGTGGCAGCGGCCTACACCGACGGCGACGAGCCCCGCCGAGCCTTAGTTCGCCGCCCGCGGCCCTGGTCACGCCCGCTCTCTTTTGTGGCACGTCCGACCTAAACAGCACCTCCCCGGTCGAGACCAAGATCTCGCGCTCTGGTTCACTGCCCGCTGTGCCGTTTGCTCAGTAGATGCCTCACTCGCCAGACACCCTGTACCAGGAAAAGGCACTTCAAGAACTTCGCAAAAGATTGCGAATGATTCGTCTGCCGCCGTCGCTTCAATCCTCTCTGACTACCGTCGGCCCCTCAACCTGATCGTAGCCGGCCCGCTGGTTTCAGCACGGCATGAGTCTTGCGGGAACTCGACGACACAATCGGATTGCCGATGACGAACGTTAGCTTGGTGCCCAACAACGACTCCTCCATCGTCATGAGCGTCTCCAGCGAGGGGGCAACCGTTCCGGAGGACAGTCTGCCCCCTATCGTTCACGACACCTCCGCCCTCGGGAGCTCTGCCGACGAAGCCTGTGTTGAGGAGAGCCTAGCTGCCCGCATCGAGAGCGAATTGGCGCTCTGGACTAGCCCTCTCATGAGGAACGTCCACCGCATCGTCGCTAGAGCCGCTCTCGTTGATGCCTCTGTGCTCATCACGGGCGAGAGGGGGACCGGTAAAGATGTGGTGGCGCGTGCGCTTCACTATCTCGGTCACCGTTGTCAGGAACCCTTCATCAAGGTGAGCTGTGCCGCCGAGCCGGGCCGTCACGTCGAGGGCGACCTCTTCGGTCGCGAGATGGATCACGGGGGCACCGTCTGCCAACCCACGGTTGGTAAGCTCGAGGCCGCCCACCGCGGTACGCTCCTCTTGGACGATATCGAACAGCTTCCCCCCTCTCTCCAGGCCAAGCTCCTCAATGTCCTCGAAGAAGGCCAATACTCACGGGCTGGTGCCAGGTCGACGAGCAAGGTCGACGTCCGCCTGGTCGTCGCCACCGCCCGAAACCTCGAGGCCTACGTTACCCGTGGTCAGTTCAGGGAGGACCTGTACTACCGGCTCAACGTGATTACGATTGTGGTACCTCCGCTCCGCGACCGCATCGAGGAAATCACCCCTCTCGCGAACTACTTCGCTGCTCTCTATGCCCGTATCCATCGGCGAACCGTCGTCACCCTCCCCGCGGAGACCATGCAGCGTCTGCAGCAGCACAGCTTCCCTGGCAACGTTCGAGAGCTTGAGAACTTCATCAAGGCCCTGGTCGGCCTGCCTGGCGATGGCGACCTCATTCGTCCCGCGTCGATCCTCAACGACGCCCGCGCCGCCCTGGCCGCCGACCGCAATGCCATCGTCGCGGCGCTTGAGCAGACTCGCTGGAACCGCCGACGCGCCGCTCAGCTCTTGAATATCAATTACCGATCACTGCTCAACAAGATCAAGCAGGCCGGCCTCGACAGACGGCGGATCGCGTCTGGCTCGTGACCGCCGTGCCCGGACTGCGCCCGCTTGACCCCGCTTCCACGGTCTGCCATCGATCGCACGGTGCCACCGCTAACCACGGCGGATGTGCGGTGGTGCTCGAGGGCCCGCTGGGGTCGATCTATAACGAGGAGGCGTTCCACTTTCTTCTCGACATCGAGCGAAAGCGCTCGGAACAGTCGAGCCGCTATCAGTATTGTTTGCTCGCTGTCGACCTACGCGTCCTCAACGGAGCAAGCGAGCGTCTCGCGGCGCGCGTCGCCACTAGCCTCTTCCTTGCGCTGCAGGTGTGCCTACGCGAGACAGACATCATTGGCTGGTACCACTACGATTGTGCTGTCGGCGCCCTCCTCACCGACTTCCATCGTGGCACACCCGCCGATGTCACTCGTCAGATCTGCCAACGGGTGCGCGGTATCCTCTGCGCGCATCTGCCGTTACCTCTCGCTCACAGGCTCCAGGTCTGTGCTTTCCCATCAGACCGGCCTCACCCTGACTACCCGCTGTCGCTACATATCGATCACTCCCGGGAGAACAACGGATGCTGAAGCTCGGTGTCATTGGCTACGGTTACTGGGGTCCGAATATCGTTCGCAATTTCTCCATTCAGCCGGACTGTCAAGTCGTCTCAATCTGCGACAAGAGCGCCAAGGCTCTTGCTCATGTCGCGAGTCGGTATCCCCACACCCGGACCACCTCTGAGCCGGCCGATCTCATCGAGTCATCGGCTATCGATGCCATCGCTATCGTGACGCCGGTCTCCACTCACTATGATCTCGCTCGGAGGGCCCTTGAAAACGGTAAGCACGTCTTCGTGGAGAAGCCTCTCACGCTGACCTCGGCCCAAGCCGAAGACCTGATCGAGCTGGCCGACCGGAAAAACTTGCAGATCATGGTGGACCACACCTTCCTCTTTACGGGAGCAGTCCGCAAGATCAAAGAACTGGTCGATGGCGGCACCCTGGGCCCCCTCTACTACTACGACTCGACGCGAGTCAATCTGGGCCTTTTCCAGCACGACGTCAACGTGATTTGGGACCTCGCCCCGCACGACCTATCCATCGTGGACTACTTGATCGGGCTCGAGCCAGAGCTGGTGGTCGCCACCGGTGGCGCTCATCTCAATGGGTTCGCGGACATGGCGTATATCACCCTCTACTTCGCGAACAACGTCGTGGCTCACATCAACGTCAACTGGCTTTCCCCGGTGAAGGTGCGGACAACCCTCATTGGCGGCCAGCGCCGGATGCTGGTCTGGAACGATCTGGAGCCAGCCGAAAAGATCAAGGTCTACGACAAGGGAGTCGAAGTCAGCTCGGAGCAGGGTCTCTACCAGCTACTCGTGAGCTACCGCAGCGGCGACATGTGGGCGCCCCGGGTAGAAGAAGTTGAGGCGCTGCAGCTGGAAGCTCGCTACTTCCTGGATTGTGTTACTTCGGGAGAGACGCCCTTCAACGACGGCCGCGCCGGCTGGCGAGTCGTGAAGATGCTGGAGGCGGCCGATGAGTCGCTGCGTCGACGCTCCGAGATCGTCTTTCCGGCGCGTGGCTCAAGCGTCGACCTTGATCCGTTGGGCATCAGCACGGCGCCCGCTCTGGCGCGCTGACTTCGAGCTGGTCGTCACGCGATCAGATGAGCGCTCCGGGAAGTCGCACGCAGGTCGACTTGCACATCCTCGATGAGAGTGTCTTCCGGAGCATCGTCACCCGAGAGCAACGGCGCGCCGAACGCCGTCACCGGGCACTCAATCTTCTCATCCTCGAGCCCAGTCCCTCCATCAGCCCGCTTCCGCCCCTGACGTGGCACATCGTCGCGGACGCCATTTTAGCAGTTAAGGGCGACGCCGCTATGGCGGGATGGTTGCGACACGGGCAGCAGATCGGAGTCATCCCCGCTGACATTACCCATTCGGATGATCCAGCCTCACACTGTGAGCGCTTCGAGACCATCCTCCAGCGAGAGTTTGCGGCACGCTTCCGTGCCGCGGGGGGGGCGCCGTTCTCTTTCCCCTTCCGTGTTAGTCGCCGGGACTCCCAGGTGTGTGCGATCGCTCATTGGCCAGCACCTCATGCCCATGCACGCCGACATCAGATTCAACGGACGATAGACGACGCGCTGAAGCGGGGGCTCGACGTCATCGTAAGCCTAGCCCTCCTGGTCCTTCTGATGCCGTTGCTTGTCCTCATCGCCGCCCTCGTCAAATGGGGATCACCAGGACCTGCCCTCTTCCGGCAGGTACGCATCGGGCATCTGATGACGCCCTTCACGCTGCTCAAGTTCAGAACCATGTATTCGCATGCCGACCCCGCGGTTCATCAGGCCTTCGTGAGTTCCTTCATCAAGGCGCAGCGGGAGGCTGACCAGGCCGGTTCAAACGGGCTCTTCAAGCTGACCAACGATTCACGCGTCACGCCCCTGGGGCGAATTCTGCGAAGAACCAGCCTTGACGAGCTCCCTCAACTGTGGAACGTTCTACGGGGAGACATGTCTCTCGTCGGCCCCCGTCCTCCGCTCGCGTACGAACTGGAGCAGTATCAGCCCTGGCATCGGCGCCGTCTGCTGGAGGCCAAGCCGGGGGTTACTGGGCTTTGGCAAGTCGTTGGGCGAAGCCGCACGACGTTCGACGAGATGGTTCGCTTGGATCTCCGGTACGCAAGGACGCGCTCCTTCTGGACCGACGTCAAGATCCTTCTCGCCACTCCGGCCGCGGTCATCACAGGAAAGGGCGCGTGCTGAGGCTCTTCAAGGGGATAATCTCGCCCGGCCTGGGCGTCGCATTCTTCCTGGCATGCCTCGGCCTGGCCGGAGCAGCTTGGGGGGCGGGTCTCACTGTCACCAATCCCTTCACCGACGGTGATGGCGTCGTTTGGTATACCGCCACCTCCTCATTCAACGGACCCGGTGGTACGACGTTGCGGGTCTTGCCGCCTACGAATCCATCGCCCGGGATGTCGCACCGCTTCATCTATGTCCTTCCCGTCCATACGGGTGTAAATCTCCAGAGCGAGTTTGGCGACGGGCTCGCCGAGTTGCGGGCCCTCAACATCCACAACGATTACAATGCCTACATCATCGCCCCGTCCTTCTCCCATGAGCCGTGGTACGCCGATCACGATGTGAACGTCGCGCGTCGTTACGAGAGCTTCCTAATCCACGATCTTGTTCCCTGGGTGCAAACCAACCTATCCGTTACGGGCCAGGAGGAGCACTGGCTCGTCGGATTCAGTAAGTCGGGCTTCGGTGCCGTCACGCTCCTGTTCCGAAATCCGGACGTGTTCAACGCCGCTGCCGCGTGGGATCTTCCGGCTGATCAGCCAACCGCGCACGCCTGGGGAATGCTAGACAACTATGGGACCGATGCCAACTTTCAGGTCAACTACCGCCTGACGGGTGAGTGGATCGGAACGCGGGCGGAAGCGCTCCGAAGCGCCAGACGCCTCTGGTTGTCGGACGATCACGTTACCTACAATGGACTACCTACCTTCCGCGACCAGGTCATTGCGCTGGCGGGCCGCCTCTCCGCGCAGGACGTGCCCTACATGCTGGGGGGAGGAGGGTCTTACGCGCATTCTTGGGACTCTGGGTGGCTGGCCAAGGCCGTGGCCGGCCTCCACGAGATGCGGTATACGGCGAACGATGATTTCAATCGCGCGGACGGGCCGCTAGGATCTGACTGGATAAATGATCCGCTGTGGGGAAGTGGCGCCACCATCGCTGGTAGCCAGGTTGCCGGCCCGATCGGCTCTGGGGGAGCCCACTACTGGCAAGCTACCTCGTTCGGGCCCGACCAGTATTCCGAAATCAAGATCTCCGGCCCTGTCGGCGACTGGCTCGGTGTGACCGTCCGCGCTCAGGTTTCACCCTCGCAGGGCTATTGGCTGGCTATCAAGCCCGGCGGGGCCTACCTGTATGCCTTCGTGAATGGTGTTTTTCATCTTCTCGCCCACAACCCCACCCCCTGGTCCACCGGGGATACCGTGCGCCTCGAAGCCCGCACTATCGGGCCGAATATCGCCCGCCTCACCGTCGCCCGCAACGGCTCTCCCCTTCTCATCCACGACGACGCCAATCACTTCATTAGCGGCGGCCGGCCTGGTTTCGGCCTCTATGCCTCCACAGACATGTCCCTCGATGGCTGGCGCGGCGGGGAGCGAAGCCCCGGGCAATCGTCATCAACTCCTTCGACTCCACCTTCACCCGCGACTAGCGCTCTGGACGACTTCAACCGGCCGGACGGGCCACTGGGACCCAGCTGGGTCAACGACCCGCTGTGGGGAAGTGGCGCTGCTATCGCCGACAATAAGCTCGCTGTTCCGGCCGGGTCTGCCGGCGCCTATTACTGGCAGGCCCACTCGTTCGGGCCCGACCAGTATTCCCAACTCAAGATCGTCGGCCCCGTTGGCGACTGGCTCGGCGTGGCCGTCCGCGCCCAGGTCTCCCCCTCGCAGGGCTACTGGCTGGCCATCAAGCCCAGCGGCGCCTACCTCTATTCCTTCCTCAACGGCGCCTTCCATCTGCTCGCCCACAACCCCACCCCCTGGTCCACCGGGGATACCGTGCGCCTCGAAGCCCTCACCATCGCTCCGACTACCGCTCGCCTCACCGTCTTGCGCAACGGCTCTGCCCTCTTCACCTACGATGACGCCGACCACTTCATC
>Ga0187893_10005219_pt1 | contig 23598 bp, 23 predicted proteins | sample MA1701074metaG_FD_139574 | JGI IMG/M metagenome (GOLD analysis project Ga0187893, IMG submission 139574) | White microbial mat communities from a basaltic lava cave in the Kipuka Kanohina Cave System on the Island of Hawaii, USA - MA170107-4 metaG ...
GCGCCGATCACGTCGGGCGGGGCGCCGCCGGCGAAGCCGAACTCGGCCATGTCGGCGGTCAGGCGCTCGGTCTGGATCAGGCCGGGCTGGACGTTGCAGGAGAAGAGGTTGCGGTCGGCGTGCTCGACGGCGAGGAAGCCCGCGATGCGCTGGAAGGCGCCCTTCGAGATGCCGTAGCCGACGCCCCAGCCGCCCTGGCCGGCCGGCGCGGGCGGATTGCCGTAGCCCGCGGCCGAGGTGATGCCGAGGACCGCGCCCTCGCCGCGCTCGCGCATGCCGGGCAGGAAGTACTGGCACAGGATCAGCGGCGCGACGACGTTCGCGCGCAGCTGCTTCTCGATCAGCTCGATCGGCGTGTCGAGCAGCAGGTCCATGTGCCCCGGGCCGATGTAGCGGCCGTTCTGCACGACGACGTCGACGCGGCCCCAGAGATCGAGCACGCGCGTCGCCGCGGCGCCGAGCGAGGCGGCGTCGAGCAGATCGGCCGCGAGCAGCAGCGCGCGCGCGCCGGCCTTCTCGACCTCGAGCGCCGTGCTGCGCAGGCTGCCGGGCAGCGGCTTCCTGTTCGAGGCCTTGAGCGTCGAGGAGTGCTCGCGCGCCTCGCCCTCCTCGACCGTGCGCGCGGAGATCGCGACGTCGAAGCCCGCGCGCGCGAGGTGGACGGCGCAGGCCTTGCCGATGCCTCGGCTGGCCCCGGTCACGAAGGCGATCTTGCGGCTCATCGTTCGTCCTCCAGCTCTCCCTCTTCCCACTCGCTGTACTCGGGATCCACGGGCTTCGCGGCGAACTGGTGGGCGACCTGCTCGAGCACGCCGAAGCGCGCGAGGCCCTCGATCTCGGAGGTCTCGCCGTTGGCCTCGATCACGAGGCGGTAGGGAACCTCGTCGACGCCGGGCGCGCAGCGGATCATGAAGTCGACGCTGACGCGGTAGCGGCCGACCGGAGCGGGGTTGAAGCTCACGGTCTCGACGCGCGGCGCGGGGCTGTCGCAGCGCTGGTCGGCGTCGAAGAGGCCGCCGAGGCGGCTCTGCGTGTTCGCGAAGTAGATCTCCTCGTGGTTCGGGTCCGTCACGATCAGGTCGAGGTCGGCCTCCGCGCCGAAGACGAGGCGCACGCGCACGTCCTCGGGCGTGAACTCGACCGTCTCGGGCGTCGCGATCTCGCGGAGCGGCTGCGCGCCGCCGCAGGCGAGCAGCGCGAGCAGCGGAAGAGCGAGCGCAGCGCTGCGCGCGCGCGGAGCGCGCGCGCGGTCGCGTGTACACTGGCCGGGTCGAGGGGAGGGCAACTGCATGGGTGGGTATCGCGGACCCTTTTGTATCACTGCGGCGGCGGGCCTGGTAGCGCTCTTCGCGGCTTCGTCGCCTCCCGCGCGCGCCGCCGTGCCGGTTCCGGAGAAGGTGCTCTCGGGGCGCGTGGTCGACGAGTTCGGCCAGCCGGTCGCGGGCGCCCTGCTCAGCATCGCGTCCGCGCCTCCGGTGCACCGCATCTCGGTCTGGACCGATCGCTCGGGGCACTACGCGACGCCGGTGATCCGGCTGGCGCCGCCCTACCAGGTGCGCGTTCGCCGCGTCGGCTGGCGCGACACGGATCAGTCGGTCGACGGCTGGTGGAGCTGGCCCGCGGAGCTCACGCTGCGCACCGAGACCGACCCCGCGGCGATCGCGAACCTGCTGCCCGCGAACCACTGGCTGGCCCGCGTGCTCGCGCGCCTCGACGTGCCGGCCGAGCGCGAGGAGTTCACGCGCCAGTGCACCTTCTGCCACCAGCAGGGCAACCGCTACACGCGCCTCGTGCGCGACGAGGAGGAGTGGAGGAAGATCCTGCTCCTGATGGGGCGCAAGGGCGCGATGCTCTCGTCGGGCCTGCGCGAGAAGCTCCCGGCGATCTTCAACGAGGCCTACGCGCCCGAGACGGCCGTGCCCGAGCTCGTCGCGGCGATGCGCAAGACCGACGCCGGCGCGGTGCCTCCGCGCGAGGTGCTCGCGTCGGTGGTCGAGGAGTGGGACCTCGGCGGCTTCGGCTCGATGCAGCACGACGTGATGGTGCACCCGGACGGCAGCCTCTACGGCGTCGACATGCCCTTCGACCGGCTGCACCGCCTCGACCCCGAGACGGGCGCGCGGCAGAGCTGGAAGATCCCGGACGACGGTCTCCCGCTCGGCGGCGTCTTCGCCAACAAGAGCACGACGCCGAATCCCGCGAGCGAGGAGCGCGTCGGGCCGCACTCGCTGCAGCACGACGCCGAGGGCAACATCTGGATCACGCTCGCGGTCGGGAACCGCCTCGCGAAGTTCGACCCGGTGGCGCAGAGCTTCGAGATCGTGCGGCTCGAGGCCGGCTTCTATCCGCACACGCTGCGCGTGGATCCGAGGGGCCGCGTCTGGTACACGATCAGCGCCTCGAACCACGTCGGCATGTACGACCCCGCGACGGGCCGGCACGAGGAGATCCGGCTGCCGCACCGGACCTGGCAGCAGGCGATGATCTCGACCTCGATGCCCTTCCTGATGTGGCTCGGCCGGCACGTGGACCTGCGCGGACCGGTCGCCGAGGGCGAGCCGGTCAACGTGCCGACGCCCTACGGCATCGACGTCGCGCCCGACGGCAGCGTCTGGTTCAGCCAGCTGAACGAGCACCGCATCGGCCGCGTCGATCCCGAGACGCTCGCGGTCGAGGTCATCGACACGCCCTTTCCGGGCCCGCGCCGGCTGCGCTTCGACTCGCAGGGCAGGCTCTGGATCCCGTCCTTCTCGGCCAGCAAGCTCGCGCGCTTCGACCCGGAGACGCGCGAGTTCGAGGAGTGGCTGCTGCCGACCGAGCCGCGCGGCTCCGAGACGCCCTACGCGCTCCACGTCGACCGCAGGAGCGACACGGTCTGGATCTGCGGCACCGCGAGCGACAGCATGATCCGCTTCGAGCCTGCGAGCGAGCGCTGGACGCGCTACCCGCTGCCGACGCGCGTGACCTTCACGCGCGAGGTCGACTTCGACGCCGAGGGCCGCATCTGGACCTCGAACTCGAACTCGCCCGCGTGGCAGATCGAGGGCGGCGTGCCGCGCGTGCTGCGCCTCGACCCGCGCGCGGAGTCGGGCGCGACGCTCGCGGAGACGGCCGGCGGGAGCTGAGCGGGCGGCGCGTCTCGGCTGGCCGCGCTAGTCGCCGATCTGCACCGGGATCGTCCAGACGAGAGAGGCTCCCGCGCCCCAGTCCTGCGCCTCGCCGGTCAGCCCGATCGTGCCCGTCGGGCGCAGCACGACGTCGACGCCGTCGAGGGGCAGCCGGACGTCGACGCCCGCCTCCGCGGAGATGAAGTCCGGATCCTCGCCGCGCAGGCGCACGGTGCGACCGACGACCTCGGCGCGCAGGCCCAGGTAGTCGAGCACGGGCGCATACACGCCGCCGCCGTAGACGATCGCCTTGGCCGAGCCGCCGCGCTGGTCCGCGTCGGTCGCGAAGCCGTAGCCGCCGTGGCCGCGCAGCTCGAGCGGCCCGAGGGCCAGGCCGCCCGTGACGAAGGGCAGGTAGCCGACCCGGTTCGAGCTGAGCCCCTGCTTCGAGTCTCCGGTCGGCAGGGTCAGCATCACGCCGCCGCCGAGATCGAGGCGCTCGCTGCGCAGCGGCATGATCTTCGCGTAGGTCCGGATGTCGCCGATGCCCCTGCCGTCGACCTCCGCGAGGCCGAAGCCCGTGCTGTCGATGTCGATGTCGTGGTAGGGAACCGTCGCGCCGATCTCGAACTTGCGGGTGCCGAGCGCGAGGCGCCCGAGCAGGTCGGTGTCCTCGCGCTTGATGCCGCCGCGGTCGTTCTCCGAGTAGAAGCTGCCGGCCTCGGCCCAGAGCCCCGACACCGTGCCGCTGCCGAGCTCGAAGCGGCTGAAGCTGCGCAGCGGCATCTTCGAGCGGCGCACCCAGGGCGCGTCGGCGTCGCCGTCGCCCGCGGCGCCCCCGTCTCGCGTCTCCGGAGCGGGCTCGGGTGCGGCCGCTGCGACCGCCGGCTCCGGCGGCGCGGCCGGCGCCACGACCGGCGCCGCGCCCGCCGCGGGCTCGCCGGTGCCCGGCAGCGTGACGGTGATCGACACCGTCTGCGGACTCGCGCTCGGCTGGATCGGGACCGTGACCTGGAGCGGAACCGCGCCGCTCGCCTCGACCCGCGTCGGCGCCGGCGCAGGGCCCTGCGCGACCTGGGCCGGAGGCGCAGCGATCCGGGCCGGAGCGGTCGGCGCGCCGGCCGCCGGCCCCGCTGCGGAGACCACGGGCACCACGGGCACGACGACCGGCCGCTCGGCTGCGGGCGCGGGTCCCTGCGCGGCGCGCAGCAGCGCTCCGCTGCCGGGACTCGAGACCCAGAGCCTGCCGTCCCGCGCGATCGCCAGGTCCGTGAACGCGTCGCCCTGCGCCGCGAGCTTCCATTCTCGGACCGCGCCGTCGCTCGTGATGCGACCGACCTGACCGACGCCCGGCTGCAGGAACCAGATGCCGTCCCCGGCAGCGGCCCGCGGACTCGCGGGGCTGCCATTCGGAGTGGGCAGCTCGAACTCCGAGACCACTCCCGTCGGCGTGATCCTCCCGATCCGGTTCGCGCGCCGGGAGGTGAACCAGGCGCTGCCGTCGGCCGCGACGGCGATCCCGCTCGGCTGCGAATCGGGCGTCGGGACCGGGAACGCGCGGAGCCCGCGGGCGGGGGTCAGGTGTCCGATCTGGTTGCTCTCCGCGGCGGTGAACCAGAGGCTTCCGTCGGGGCTGATCGCGATCTCCTCTGGGCCCTGCAGCGACGCGGGCAGCGGGACCTCCTCGCTCACGCTGCCGGACGCGCTGAGGCGGCCGATCTTGTGCGCGCGCGATTCGGTGAACCAGACGCTTCCATCGCGCGCGGCGACGATGCCGTGGGGTCCCGCGCCGTCCGTGGGCAGTCGGAACTCCTGGATCGATCCCGCCGCGCTCGCGCGCCCGATCTTGTTCGCGAGCTTCTCGGTGAACCAGACGCCGCCGTCGGCTGCCGGAGCGAGCGACTGCAACCCGCTCGCGGCGGTCGGGACCGGGAACTCGGCCCGCGCGCCGTCGGCGGAGACCCGGGAGAGCTTGTTGCCCGCGGCATCGAGGCCCCAGACGGCCCCATCGCTCGCGACGATCACATGTTGTGCTCGCGCGCGCAGCGACGAGACGTCGAAGCGCTCGAGCTCGAGCTCGGCCGCGGCGCCGGGTGCGAAGCTCGCGCTCGCGAGCAGCGCGGGAATCCACGCAAGAGAACGGGGGGGAAGGGACATCGGAACCTCCTCGGGGTTTCGTCGGCTCTCGGGTCGCCGAGAATCGGAACCCGGCTCGACCGGGTGGGCGGCTCGTGTCTCAGGGGCGTGCGCCGCGAGAGAGCCAGCCGAGCCCGACGCCCGCGGCGAGCGCGACGAAGATCAGGACCGCCTGGGACATCTCGAGCTTCCAGAACAGGAAGCGGAGTCCGACCACCTGGTAGTTCTGGGCGATGAACAGGACGAGCAGGGCTGCGACGGCGAGCAGGAGGAGGAGTTTCGGCTTCATCGCGGCTGCGCAGCCCTCGCGCGCACCTGTTCGGCTACGCGAAGCGCGAGAACAGCTTCTTGATGCCCCCGGAGATGTCGTCCCAGGTGTCGTCGAGGGCCTTCGCGGCGTCCTTCCAGGCATCTCCGGCCGCGTCGCCCACGCCCGAGAGCATCTTCTTCGCGGCGTCGATCTTCTTCTCGAGCGCAGCGATCTGCTTCTCCGCCTCGAGCCGAACGTCGGCTGCCGCGCCCTTTGCCTTCGCGCGGGCTTCCTTCAGCTTCGCCTGCTGCGTCTCGATCCGGGCCTCGGCCTTCTGTCGGTAGGCTTGCCGGCTCATGGGGGGACTCCTTTCCCGCGATTCCTGCGATTCGTCGTTCGACGTGGAGCACGATAGCGGCTGCACGTCCGACGGGCCAGCGAACTACCGTCGAGTCGACGGATCGGATGAGTGTGGCGTTATGCGACACCCGGTGGGCGTTTGGGGGCAGCGGGCGGTGACGCACCCGACTCCGGTGCTCAGAGCGGCCACACCCACAGAAGCGCCGGCACGCCGACCGCGACCACGATGAGCTCGAGCGCCAGGCCGAGGCGCCAGTAGTCGCCGAAGTGGAAGCCGCCGGGTCCGAGGATCAGGGTGTTGTTCTGGTGGCCGATCGGTGTCAGGAACGCGCAGGACGCTCCGACCGCGATCGCCATCAGGAACGCGTCCGCATCGACTCCGAGCTGATAGGCGGTGCTGATCGCGATCGGGCACATCACCGCAGCGGTCGCGGCGTTGTTCATGAGATCCGAGAGGAACATCGTCGCGACCAGCAGCAACACGAGCCCGGCGACGGCGTGTCCCTGGGCGAGGTTCTCGAGCAGGAAGCGGGCGATCAGGTCGGCGGTGCCCGTGGTCGCCATCGCGTCCGCGACCGGGAGCATTGCGCCGAGCAGCACGATGACCGGCCAGTCGACGGCGGTGTAGATCGAGCGCACCGGAACGACCCCGAGCGCGACGAAGGCCAGCGCTCCCGCGGCGAAGGCGACCGAGGCCGGGACCAGCCCCCAGGCCGCGGCGCCGACGGCCAGCGCCATGACCACGGAGGCGGTCAGCGTCTGCCGCTTGCGCGGAACGCGGATGTCCCGCGCCGCGAGCGGCAGGCAGCCGAACTCTGCCGCGAAGCCGGCCACCGCCCCGGGCGCGCCCTGCATCAGCAGCACGTCGCCCGGCCGGATCCGGGCCGAGCGCAGGCGCTTGATCGTGTGCCGCCCCTGGCGCGAGATCGCCAGCAGGTTGATGCCGTAGCGCGTGCGCAGCTCGATGTCGGTCGCCGAGCGATCGACGAGCGCCGCGTTCGGCGTCACGACGAGCTCCTGGATCACGACTTCTCCGCTGCGGGCCTGCTCCTGCTTCTCCTCCTCCGCTTCCGGCGTCTCGCCGTCCGCAGCCGCCCGCTCCGCGGCGGGTCGCGCGGCGCCGCCCGCATCCGCCTCCCGCGGCTCGGGCGTCGAGGGCACGTCCTCTTCGAGCTCGAGACCCAGGCTCGAGAGCGCCGACGCCAGCGACTCGGGCTCGACCTCGATCACGAGGATGTCGCCGTCGCGCAACACCCGACCCGGATTCGGCGCCGAGATGCGGACGTCGCGGCGCACCAGGCCGACGATCTGGGCGCCGGCCTCGTCGAGCATCCGGTCGACCTCGCGCAGGCTCTTGTTCGCCGCCTTGCTGGCTTCGACGATCCGGACCTCGCTCAAGTAGACGCCGGACTCGAAGCTGCCGCTGACCGCCTGCCTGCGCGTCGGCACGAGCCGCCAGCCCACGAGCCCCACGAAGACCGTCCCGAGCAGCGCGATCGCGAAGCCCACGGGCGTGAAGTCGAACATCGCGAAGCTTCCCGACCCGGTCGTCGCGCGGAACTCGGAGACGATCAGGTTGGGCGGCGTCCCGATCAGGGTCGTCATCCCGCCCAGGATCGAGCCGAAGGCGAGGGGCATCAGCACCTTGCCCGCCGGCAGCTCCTGCTTCGCCGCGACCTGGATCGCGATCGGCATCAGCAGCGCGAGCGCGCCGACGTTGTTCATGAAGCCCGAGAGCAGCGCCGCGAGGCCCGCGAGCGCGAGGATGCTCGCCGCTGCACCCGCCGCGGTCGGCAGGATGCGCTTCGCGAGCGCGTCCACCGCCCCGGAGATCTGCAGGCCGTGACCGAGCACGAGCACGCACGCCACCGTGATCACCGCCGGGTGGCCGAACCCGGCGAAGGCCTGCGCGCCCGGTACGAGGCCCGCGAGCACGCAGGCGAGCAGCGCGCCCATCGCGACCATGTCGTGGCGCCAGCGACCCCACAGGAACATCGCCATGGCGGCGGCCAGCACTGCGACGATCACGGCCTGGGCGCCCGTCATCGATCCTCGCTCGCATCCGCGCAGCGCTCGAGGCGCCGGGCTCCGGCGGCGGCCGCGCGCGCGGGCGGGGTGCGCGGGCGGCGCCGGATGGAGTGGGCCTCGCGGCGCGGACGCTGGACAGGGCCGCTATTCGAGATGGCTGCGCAGCATCCAGGCGTTCTTCTCGTGGACGTCGAGCCGCCTCGTCGCGAGGTCGGCGCTGGCCTGGTCGCCCGCGGCCTCCGCCGCTTCGATCACCCGGCGCGCTGCCGCCGCCACCGCCGCCTGGTCCGAGACCAGGTTCCGGATCATCTTCCTGGCCTCGGGCCGGCCTTCCTCCTCTGCGACCTTGCTGAGCTTCGAGAAGGCCGAATAGCTTCCCGGCGCGAAGGCGCCGAGCGCGCGGATCCGCTCCGCCATCTCGTCGACGGCCAGCGCGAGCTCGGTGTACTGCGTCTCGAAGAGCGTGTGGAGCGTCGTGAACATCGGACCCGTCACGTTCCAGTGGTAGTTGTGGGTCTTCAGGTAGAGCGTGTAGCTGCTCGCGAGCAGCGTCGAGAGCGCGTCTACGACCGGTGCCTTGGCCTGCCTCGCCATGCGTTCCTCCCTCGTACTCCCCGTACCGGGCCGGTGTCGCGCCTAACGAGCGGGCGACCGGCGGCGATCGCGCGCCATGCTACCACGGCTCGTCTGCGCGCGGTCGCGTCGCGCGCGCGTCGGCGGCTCGGCGCGACTCACCTGGCCGCAGGAAACTCCACCCAGAAGACGCCGCGGAGATCGCCGATCCGGAATCCCGTGGCGCGGTCGGCCGGGTAGAGCTCGCGGATCCGCGAGGCGAGCGCGGGAGCCACGGCCTCGCCGTGGCAGCCCAGGCAGAGGGGCTGCGCGAGGATCGGCTCGGCGTAGCCCGAGCGGTCGGCCGCGAGCGAGACCGCGCGCGGCGCGCGATCCGAGGCATCGGCGAGATAGGCGTCGAGGATCGGCCGGACCCAGTCCGGAGCGGCATTCGCGGGGTTGCGGAGGCGATGGCTCGCGCGCCCGACGCGCACGCCGTCGCGCGAGTGGGCCCTCGCGATCTCGGGAGCTCTCTGTCGGCACGCCGCGAGCGCTTCCGCGGGACCCTCGGCCAGGCCCCGGACGAGCGCGGCCTGGAGCCCGGACTTGAAGGGCGCGAGCAGCTCGGCCCCGCGCGCGAGCGAAGCCGGCTCCGCAGCGGCGGCTGCGGGCGCGAAGCCGAGCGCGAGCGCGAGCGCGATGCGACGGCGCAGCGGGAGGGAGCGCGAGCGCGCGAGCGCCGGGGCCCCGCGCCGCGCTGCCCGGAGCGCGCGGATCGGGAGGATCGCGAAGACCGCGCCGCCGGCGGGGGTCGGAGCGCCGGCGCTCTCGGCGATGTCCGCGGGGGTTGCCAGCTCCGTCACGGGATCCTCCTCCGATCGCTTCGCGTTCCGCCTAGCACTTCGCCGATCGCAGCCCGGCGCGCGGGCGCGGAGCGCTCCTTCTCACCGCGCGGGGATGCCGTTCACGACGATGAGCGTCCCCGGCGCCGACTCCAGGCGGAGCGGGAGGATCGCCTGGTAGCCAGCCGAGTCGTACCACTTCCGGAAGGCGTCGCGGGAGGGGAACTCCAGGATCACGGTACGGGGATGACCCACCTCCCCCTCGACGACCTCGGGCGATTCATCGAAGGCGAGGATCCGCCCTCCGCCGGAGCGGATCGTGGGAATGGCCCTGGCGACGTACTCGTCGAGCACCGCGCGCTTCTCGATCCGACCCTGCGCGACCACGTAGACGGGCATTCCGGGTCTCCCTGGGCTTGCGCTTCGGCGCGTGTCCTCGCCGACGAGGCGCGGGCGCTCCCCGCGGACCGGCGCGAGCGCGACCGGAGGATCGCGCGCGATGCGCGCCCGCGCCGCTCCGGCGCTTCATCGGGAGTCCCGCCTCGCTCGCAGCCAGATCTCGTCGCGCGGTCCAGAGGAATCGCGGCCAGGGCCACCGAGCGGGTCGGGTCAAGGCGCCACCGTGACGTCGCTCGGCTGGCGCACCGGCAGCAGGAGCTTCTGCCAGAGTCCGGGCTCGGTCGGCCCGATCCCCACCTCGCGCGTCGGCCCGTCCTCGAAGGTCCCGAACACGCGGTCCCAGACGATCGCGGCACACCCGTAGTTGGTGTTGCTCTCGTCGAAGACCCGCGAGTGGTGGCGGAAGTGATGGCGGTTGGTGGTGAAGAGCCAGCCGATGCCCTTCGCGTTGAGCTCGAGGTTGGAGTGGACGATCGAGGCGTTGATCGCGACCAGCAGGGAAGCCGCGCCCGCCTCCTCGCCCGCGCCGAAGAGCAGCGCGATCAGGGTCATCGGGAGCACGATGAGCAGCGCCTCGAGGGGGTGGTTGGTGTTGAAGTTGATCGCGCCGAGGCGCGCGAAGGAGTGGTGCACGCCGTGGCCGCTCGCCCGCCAGAGGAGCGCGAAGCGGTGCTCCGAGCGGTGGATCCAGTACCAGACGAGCTCGCTCGCGAGGAAGGCCAGCAGGATCCGCGCCGGGAGCGGCCAGCCGGAGGGCCAGAGCTCCAGGCCCAGATCCGCGCGCAGCGCGGCGAGCGGCTCCGCGAGTCCCGAGCGGTAGAGCAGGGCGGCGCCGCCGGCGAACGCGGTGAAGCCGGCCACGAGGGCGAGGTTCGCGAGCTGCTCCCGGCGCTCCTGGAGCCAGTCCCGCCGGGCCGCGAAGCGGCGCTCGAGCACGGCGAGCAGCGCCTGCGCGGCGACGAGGACGGCGAGGTAGATCTCGGGCCGCTCCCGGAACGGGAGCCAGACGAGCAGCGCTCCCGCCAGCAGCGCCGGCTGGAGGCCGAACTCCACGGCGCCGGCCAGGATCGGGTGCGGCCCGCGCGCGGTCTGCGCGCGCGGCCGCCCGGACTCCCGCGGCCCCTGGCGCGTCATCGCCGGCGCGCAGCGATGAAGAGCGCATCGCGCTCGGACCCGGGCACGAGGCCGGAGCGCCCCAGCGCGCGGAGCGCGCGGCGCAGGGGGGCGACGTCCCTCCGCGCGAACTCGTCCAGGGTCCGCAGCTCCTCCTCGACCTCGGCTGCCCGGCGCCGCGCGTCCGCGCGCTCGAGCAGGCGCTCGCATAGCAGCGCCAGGAGGTCGGCGGAGTCTCCGGAGAGGAACGCGTCCGCGGCCGGGAGCAGCTCCGGGGGCACGCGCCGGAAGGCCTCGAGCCGCGCCCCGCGCCTCAGCCGCACGTCGGGCAGGCGCGAGCTCGGCTCCAGATGGCCGAGCCGCGCGAACAGCGCGACGAGCGCGTCGAAGGCCGCCCGCGTCCGCGCGCGCGAGCGGAAGCAGCCGTGCCAGCGGAGGTCGAGGCAGCGCCACTCCTCGGGAGTCGACGTGAACGCGAGCAGCGCCCTCCCGGCGTGGCTCCCCACGCCGAGGGCCGGGTAGAGGAACGCGTAGGCGCCATCGACGTTGTAGGGCGGCCGCAGGCTGCGGATGAGCTGGTTCTCGAGCAGCAGCGCCTGCGTCTCGCTCGGCTGCGGTCGGACCTCGAGCGACGCCGCGGCGCGCACGAGCGCGCGCATCTTCCGGTGGGCCTTGCGCCGCGAGGCGCTGCGGTAGCCGGCCAGGCGGCGCCGCAGGTCCTTGGCCTTGCCGGCGTAGAGCACTCGACCCCCGGCGTCCCGGAACAGGTACACGCCGGGCTCGCGAGGAACCTCGCGCAGCCGGTCCGAGCCGAACTTCCGGTCGAAGAGCCTCGCCCCCACGCTCGCGCAGGATAGTTGCGCCCGCTCGTGCGGCCAGCACTCGCGCTCTCCGCCTGGACCGGGAGCCCCACCCGCTCGACGGCACTGCGCGCAGTGGCAGTGGTACATCGCGAGAGGCGCAGCGGTGATCTGGTAGCGCACGCTGCGACAGAGGCATCGACCCGTGAGCACGCCGCGAGCTCTCCCGGCTGCCTGACGGGCGGATCGCAGGAATCGGACCGGAAGCCCGGCTGCGCGCCGCCCGAGACCCCGAGGATGCTGCGGCAGACGCGGTACGGCCGAGAGCGCGGGAGGCCATCTAGCGCCGCCGCGCCACCAGCTCGAAGAGGGCCCGCGCCGCCGGCGAGAGCTCGCCGCCCCTGCGGCGCACCAGCACCAGCTGGCGGGAGACGACCGGGTCGAAGAGCTGCACGACGCGCAGCTCCGGATGGCTCTCGGGCTGGACGGCGAGGCTCGGCACGATGGCCGCCGCGACGCCCGCCGCGACCAGCCCCACTGCCGTGGAGCTGCGCTGCACCTCGTAGTCCGAGCGAAGGCGCGGCGCCGCGGCGGAGAGCGCTGCATCCAGCAGGGGCCGGTTCCCGCTGCCGGTCCCCACGAAGACCAGTGGGTGGCGCTCGAGCTCGCGCCAGCGGAGCCGCCGCCGGGCTGCGAGGGGATGATCCCCGCGGCAGATCAGCACGAAGCGGTCCGCGACCAGCGGTCTGTCCTCGAGCTCCGGATGGCGCGGCCCCGCGATCGCGACGCCGAACTCGGCCTCGCGCCGCAGCACCGCGTCGAGCACGCCCGAGGACGCGTGGTCGAGGATCCGGATGCGGTTCTCCGGGTGGCGAGCGGCGTACTCGCGGATGATCTCCGGCAGGTAGCGCACGCCCACCGTCGGCACACAGGCGATCACCACGTTGCCGCGCTGGGCCCTGCCCGTCTCGCGGATCTCGACGAGGGCGGCCCTGAGCTCGGCCAGCAGGCGCCGCGCCTGCGGCAGAAAGCTCGCCCCGAGCGGCGTGAGCGCCACCGATCGCGTGGTCCGCTCCACGAGCTTGACGCCGAGCTCTGCCTCGAAGTTCTGGAGCCGGCGCGTGAGCGCGGTCTGCGTGATGTGGAGCTGTCGCGCCGCCTTGAAGAAGCGCCCCTGCTCGGCGATCGCCAGGAAGGCCTCGAGCCCCAGGATGTCCAGATTCATGTGTATCAATCATCAATAGATCGAAAAATTCCATTTTACTCGATTTCCGGGCAGGGCGATGCTGCCGCCATGGACCCCAGCGCGACGACCGCCGACCTCGCCACCCGCTGCTGGGCGCGGATGGCGCGCAACCTGGAGGCGCTGCGCCGCCGCAGCGCAGACCCGCTCACGCTCTCGGACAAGCTGCTGCTCGGACACCTCGACGACCCGGAGGCGCGGATCCCGGCGCCCGGCGCCGGCACGCTCTGCCTGCGCCCGGACCGCGTGGTGCTGCAGGACGTGCTGGGACAGACCGCGATGCTGCAGTTCGCGCAGACGGGACGCGCGCGCACGGCGGTCCCCACCACGATCCACTGCGACCACCTGATCCAGGCGCGCGCGGGCGCGGAGCCCGACCTGCGCGACTCGCTCGCCGAGAACGACGAGGTGTATGCGTTCCTGCGCTCGGCGGCCGCGAAGTACGGCGCCGGCTTCTGGCGGCCCGGGGCGGGGATCATCCACCAGGTCGTGCTCGAGCACTACGCGTTTCCCGGCGCGCTGATCCTGGGCACCGACTCCCACACGCCCAACGCCGGAGGCCTGGGCGCCTGCGCGGTGGGGGTGGGCGGCGCCGACGCGGTGGAGGCGATGGCGGGGCTCCCCTTCGAGCTCTTGCGCCCGCGCCGGATCGCCGTGGTGCTGACGGGCGCCCTCGCGGGGTGGGCCGCTCCCAAGGACGTGATCCTCTGGCTCGCCGGCCAGCTGGGCGCGGCGGGCGCCACCAACGCGATCCTCGAGTACGTCGGGCCCGGCGCGCGCACGCTCTCGGCCACGGGCAAGGCGACCATCGCCAACATGGGCGCCGAGCTGGGCGCCACCACGTCCGTGTTCCCGGCCGACGACGCCATGGCCGACTATCTGCGCGCGACCGGTCGCGGCGCGCTGCTCGAGCCCCTGCGGCGCCACGCGGCGCTGCTCGCGCCGGACCCGGAGGTGGAGGCGGATCCGGCCGCCCACTGCGAGCAGGTGATCGCCCTCGACCTCTCGAGCCTCGAGCCGCACGTGGTAGGTCCCCACTCCCCCGACCGCGCGCGCCCCCTCTCCGCGCTCGCGGCCGAAATCGCAGCAGCGCGCGACGGCGTTCCGGACCGCATCTCCGTGGCGCTGGTCGGGAGCTGCACGAACTCCTCCTACCAGGACATGAGCCGCGCAGCGGACGTCGCGCGGCAGGCGGCGGCCCACGGCCTGCGGGCCGCGAGCAGCCTGCTGGTGACGCCCGGCTCCGAGCAGATCCGCGCGACGATCGCGCGCGACGGGCAGCTCCAGGCGCTCGAGGAGATCGGCGCGCAGGTGCTGGCGAACGCCTGCGGGCCCTGCATCGGGCAGTGGCGCCGCGCCGGCGCTCCGGCATCGGCAGAGGCGCCGAGCACGATCGTCACCTCGTTCAACCGGAACTTCCCGGGGCGCAACGACGGGCGCGCGGCGACCCGGGCCTTCATCGCGAGCCCGGAGATCGCGACGGCGCTGGCGCTCGCGGGCCGCCTCTCCTTCGACCCGCGCCGCGATCTGCTGTCGGGCGCCGACGGCGCCGCCTTCCGGCTGGAGCCGCCGGCGCCGGCGGCGGCGTTGCCCCGCGACGGCTTCGCTCCGGGCCGCGACCTCTTCGTTCCGCCGCCGGAGCACGGGACGGATCTGCCGCTCGCGATCGCACCCGGGAGCGCGCGCCTCGCGCCGCTCGCGCCGTGGCCGGCCTGGGACGGGCGCGACTTCCTCGAGCTGCCGCTCCTGATCAAGACGCGCGGCAAGACCACGACGGACCAGATCTCGCCCGCCGGTCCCTGGCTGCGCTACCGCGGGCACCTCGAGCGCTTCAGCGACAATCTGCTGACGGGCGCCGTGGACGCCTTCCGCGGCGCTCCGCGCGGCGACGTGGCCGAGACGGCGCGCGCCCTCCGCGCGCGCGGCCAGCGCTGGGTGGTGGTGGGAGACGCGAACTACGGCGAGGGCAGCAGCCGCGAGCACGCCGCCCTCTCGCCGCGGCTGCTGGGTGGCGCTGCCGTGATCGCGCGGAGCTTCGCGCGCATCCACGAGTCCAACCTGAAGAAGCAGGGCCTGCTCGCGCTCAGCTTCCGCGACCCGGCGGACTACGAGCGCGTGCGCGAGGGCGATCGCGTGAGCCTCCTGGGCCTGGCGCAGCTCGCGGCCGGCGCGCCGGTCGACTGCGTGCTGTCCCACGCCGACGGCAGCCGCGAGCGCGTGGAGCTCGCCCACTCCTACACCGCCGCCCAGCTCGAGTGGTTCCGCGCGGGCTCGGCCCTGAACGCGCTGCGCCGCGAGGAGACGGCCGTCCGCTAGGCAGTCGCGTCGCCAGACCCGGCGCCCCAGGAGCGGGTCGAGGCGCGCGAGGGCATCGACGCGCTCTCGACCACGGCGTCGATCTGCACCCGCGACGGCAAGGGCCGGTCTCCGTGCGATGCCAGCCCTTGCGGAGTGGCGATCGTCCTCCCGGTCATGGCTGCGCCGCGGGCGAAACGAAGATCGCGGTCTCCGGGCCGACTTCCACGGCACCGTACTCGGGGACCTGGCGGAGATCGCTGCTGCCGTGGACCCGAATCTCGCCGGCCCCCTGCGCATTGGAGAAGCCATGGGTGAGTCGGGTCGGGTTGTCCAATACGCCCACGCGACGAACACGAACTGCAACAGAAGGCGCGCGTAGAGCGCCGCGCTGGACAACTCGGGAAAGCGCTCGGGAGGAAGCGCCATGGGAACGCTCGCGGGGTAGACCGCGAGAAGAAGCGGGATGAGAGCCCAGCCGGCCAGGGAGCGGCGGCGCGGCAACGAGCCGGCGATGCCGCCGAGAACCTCGAGGACTCGTCCCGCACGACCCAGGGGAAGCTGGAGCCTGCGCGATCTCGCTCCGAATGAGCTGGCCAGCGCCGCTTCGGCCCAACGGATCGGGCGCCAAGCTGCGGACAACGGAGCCGCCGCGGTCGCTCGAGCATCCAGGTCTCGGAAGGCTCTGCGCCAACGCAGCGCGCGGCGATGCGGATGGCGTACGGGAGAAGTTCGCTCGGAGAGAGGGCATGTATCGCGGCGGTTTCTTCCACCAGAACGGAGGCGAAGGGGAACTTCTCTCCGTCCACCGAGATGGCCACTCGCGGGTCTGCCTGAAGGTTTCTTCCCTTGACGGAGCTCGCCATGGTCATGAAGACGAGGCCGTCTCCGTCGAGCGTGGACCACACCGGACACCTGAGGCCTGCCATCGGGCCTGACGGTGGCGAGCTTCGCGGTGCGCGCACCGGCGAGCAGAAGGGCTCGCCATTCCGCAGCGGTCATCGTGTTCACGCGGGCGCTCCGCGCTGCGGCCCGACGGACGGACGGAAGGAAGGAGGGCTCGGCAGCTGCACTAACGTGTTAGGCAGATCGCATCGGCCGTAGGCGCTCAGCCCCGCGGTGCGAGCTCGTAGAGCCAGAGGGAGCCGGATGCCACCGCCTCCCTGGGGATTTCCCTCCCGCCAGCGTACTTGCGGCTCAGCTCCGCCAGGAGTGGTGCCACGATCGGGTCCTCCTGGATGCGCACGAGCTGGCGCTCGTAGAGCGCATCGCCGATGCGGAGGAGGATGCGCGGGTCTCTCTCGGCCTCGAGGGGCCACCGCTTCCAGATCTTGCCCCACCAGGTCGTCATGTAGCCGCAGGGGATATAGGCCTTGCCCTCGTGATGGAGGATCCAGGTCGTCCGCGATCGAGCAGGGTCGAGAAGCTGGAACTCGACCTCCCGCACATCGCGAACGAAGGACCAGTCTGGCTCGGGGCCACGGAACAACTCGCCGCGCGTGAAGGGGCCACCGGCGATGATCGCGATGGGCCCGTCGCCGAAGCGCGCTCCGACGAGCAGACCGCCGATGACCACGAAGAGCAAGGCGAGCAGGACCCCCACGACGCGCAATACGGATCTCATGAGAGTCCTCCCAGACCCGGCCGTCGCTCCACTCCGCCAACCAATGCATCCGACTCGAGGTCTCGGTGCCGCGCTTCGTCGTTCCGCCCAAGCGAAGTGCGCTCAGCTGAAGCCGACCGTGAACCGCCGAGTGCCGCCCGGCGGATGGCCCGGCGTCGAAGACCTGAGCGACGAGCGCCGGACCCGAGCCCTGCAGCGCAGAAGCGGGCGGCTGCGAGCCGCAGCGCATCGTTGGCCCAGCGCATTCTATCACCGGGCATGAGGCCTACCGATCGGGGACGACCCGACCCGCAAGCCTCGAGGTGGAGATCCGGGCGCCGCCGGCGCCCGCGAAGGAAAGAGCAGGGCCATCGGGCGGGCTCGAGGGATCGCCCGTTCAGGACCGCGACCCTCTCTCGCGAAGCTCCGGCCGGGCGGAGCCGGCTCGCGTGAAGCGAGCGGCGACTCGTTACAGCGCTCGAGCGAGGGAGCCACCTCGACGGCTTCGGGCGGTCCTTGCATCAGTGTGCTGCGACTAGCGTGCGAAGCAGAAGCGGAGCGCCGGAGCCGGAGCGGTCGTTGCCAGGCGGCACTCGCCTCGGGACAGCTTCTCCTGACGCAAGGAAGAGAGCGCCCCGCGCACGGGCCAAAGGTCGGACGAGTTTGCGTACTGCTGCGAGTCACACGCCGCCGCGACCCGCTCGAAGCGCCCAGGGATCGATGCCAGACTCTACGAGAGGTCGATCGGAACGGGCTGTGGCTCGGCAGCTGCAGCGCCTCGTTGGACGGCGAGCTGCTGGACATGGCGGTTCCGCAGCGCTGGCCACGGTTTACGGAGGTGGTGATGACACGAGCTACCGGTCCCTACGACCTGAGCAAGACCCCGATTCATCTGGGTTCGCGGGCGGGAGCCGACAACCCGGCGGTGCCGCTTCCCAGGTTCGGCTTCGACGCCCCGGCCTTCGAAGCCTACATCGCGAAGCACTGCTCACCGGACGCCCCCGGCCGATTGATAATGGTCGAATCGACTCCGACCAACTGGGGTGCTTGGGAATGCCACACGGAGGGGGACGAGATCGTGATCGTCCTCGAGGGCAAGGCGGACTTCATCCAGGAGATCGATGGTGAGCAGCGCAGAACGGCGGTAGGCCCTGGGAGTACGATGATCAACCCAGCCGGTGTTTGGCACACCGCAGACGTCGAGGAGCCCCTGAAGGCGATCTACATCACGCCCTGCCCCGGCACTCAGCATCGCACGCGTTGACAAGCTGCTCGAGGCTGTGGGGTCCCGCCTCGCCGCCCGAGCCCGCCGAAGCCCGAGGGAGGGTGCTGGACGGCACCGCCGACCGGAAGGCAGAACCAACCCCTCGATCGCCTGTCGGACATTTCCGAGTGCTTCTCGACGAGTGGCGCCCTGCGAAACGCAGCCCGGCAGCGAGGGGACGGTTGCTGCGAAGGCACCGTCTTCGTCCTGCCCTGCGAGGAGTCGAAACTTCATCCGGCCGGCCTCCAGAGCAGGTTGCTGCGGCAAGAATGACGCCGGTCGCCGACCTCTCCGAATCCCCGCGCCCCAGGGTCCTGGCCCTGCCCAATGGACGGACGGCCGATAGGCTGCGGGCGCCGAAGGCGACCGTCAGCTTCCTCGGCTCGTCGGGCGGCGCATCGCTTCGACCGCGACCACCTACGCCGCGGCGTACAGCTTCCATGCTCCCGGAACGCCCTTCAGCCTGTGTACCCCGCGCTCGGCGAATGCGAGACCCGATCCCGCCACCAGGTCCCTCACGGTGCTCGACACGAGGACTTCTCCCGGCTGGGCCTGGCCCAGCACCCGCGCACCGATGTGGACGGCGATCCCGCTCAGCTTCTCGCCGGTGCGCTCGCATTCGCCGGTGTGGACACCGGCGCGCACGTCGAGTCCCACCTCGCGGACCACGTCGCAGATGCGCTGGGCGCAGCGTACCGCGCGCGCGGGGCCATCGAAGGCGGCAAAGAAGCCATCGCCCGCGGTGTCCTGCTCGACCCCGCGGTAGCGTTGCAGCTGGTCGCGCACCAGATCGTGGTGCCGACGGAGCAGCTCCTGCCAGCCCCGGTCGCCGAGACCCACGGCACGCTCGGTCGAGCCCACGATGTCCGTGAAGAGCACGGTTGCCAGGACGCGGTCGATCTCTGCGCGGCCGCGGGAACCGGTCAGGAACTCCTCGATCTCCTCGGCGACGAGCTGTTGTCGCCGGACCAGGGGGCGTGATCGTCACCCGGCAGTTCCACGAACCGCGCGCCCGGAATGTTCCTGCCGAGCCAGCCGCCGGCAACGGCCGGAATGAGCTGGTCGCCGGCGCGGTGCATGACGAGCGTCGGGACGTGCAGGTTGCAGGCGATCGTTCGGACATCGATCTCCGAGATCCACTCGAGGCTTGCGCGCGCTGCCCTGGGGCTGAACGATGCACGCTCGAAACGCCCCATGAACCCCACGGCCGCCGGCACGTGCGCAAGGGAAGGCGATAGTCGGCCGAGGGTCCTCCCTTCACCCCATTCCTGGTCGGCGATGCGGACCATCTCGTCGAACGGCACCGAGATCTGCTCGCCTTCTGGAAAGTCCGGAGCGCCTCGGATACGGGGAAAGGTGCCGAACAAAATGAGCGCATGGACGCGCTCCGGGTAGCTGGCCGCGAACAACATCGCGAGGGAGCCGCCCTCCGAGAAGCCCAGGACCGCCGCGCGCTCGGAACCGGCCGCATCGAGGACGGCACGCAGATCGTCCATCCGCTCCTCGAGCGTCGAGTCGCCAACGTCGCGATCCGACAGGCCGCTTCCGCGCTTGTCGAAGACGATGAGCCGACAAAACGAGGCCATCCGCGCGACCCACGCCTCGTACCCGGGCATCTGCCAGTGCATGTCCACGTTCGACATCCAGCCGGGAACCACGACCAGATCCAACGGCCCATTGCCCGTGACCTGATAGGCAATGCTGATGTCGCCGCTCCTGGCGTAACAGATCCGCGGCCGCTCGGCGTTCTTGCTCATGGCTCGCTCCCCGCTGCGGTTCCCTCGTGCCAGACGTGGCGACTCGTCGCCGCCCAGGCGCTTGGGCTCGAGCTGCGAGAGCCCGGGCCGTCCGAGCCTCGCCGAATCCCCGGCGCAGAATGCCAGACACCACCACGGATCGGAAGGCCAGACCGGGCTCTCGACAGCTGCAAGCCCTCGTTGGGCCGCACGCTTGCCAGGATGTACGAGTGTGCATGCACGGCGACCCTGCTCGAGTGGGATTCCGAGAAGGCCTCGGCGAACCTGCGGAAGCACGGCGTGGATTTCGCCGGCGCTGCGACGGTGCTGACAGGCGAACTGGCACCGACCCGGAATGACGAGGACTCGGACGAAGAGAGGTCCGTGACGATCGGTGTGGATGCGCTCGGGCGCTCGCTCGCGCTGGCGTACGCCTGGCGCGGCGAGACCCTGCGATCCATCTCGGCACGCAAGGCCAACGCCTCCGAGCGGAGGCAGTGCGAGAAGAGGCGATGAAGAAGAACCACGACTCCAGCAAGGCGAAGCGCGGGCCGGTGCTTCGGACACCGCCGGGGAAGACCCGAATCACGATCCGGATCGACGACGATGTGTTGGAGTGGTTCCGGAAGCAGGTGCACGCGGCCGGCGGTGGGAACTACCAGACCATGATGAACAAGGCGCTGCGCAACTGCATGAAGCGACAGGACGAGTCGTTCGAGGCGACGCTCCGCCGAGTTCTACGTGAGGTGATTCCGGGTTCGACCCGCGGTCGGAAGACCGCTCCGAGGAGAACTTCGAAGCGCCGCGCCCGAACCACCCACTTCTCGTCTTCCATCTTGCCCCCCAACGGAACGGCGGTTCAGCTGCGCCCAACAGCGCTGGCCGCCGACGCTGGGACCAGCGCCCGCCGCAAGAACGAAGTCACGGACCGATCGGAACGAGCTGTCGAGCGTCAGCTGCAACCGCCTGTCATGCCGCGTCGAGCGCAGCGATCTCGGCGTCTATGAAGCGCTGGAAATGCGGGCCGAAGGATGGACGCCCAAACTTCGTCCACCTGGCCCGGGTACCTGGCCTGCGCAGCCAGAAATGCATTGCGACCTTCACCTCGTGCCACTCGGCCTCCCCGAGGAGGCCAGTGCGAAACTGGAAGTGGGCGGCCGAGAAGAACCAGAGCAGCTTCATGGCCAGATTCGAGAACCGCACGTACTCCGACCGGGACAGCGAACCAAGATCAATGAACCCGCGCTCTGTGAGGTCGCTTAGCTCGGGCGACTGAATGAAGGAATCCAGGACTTCGGAGAGCAGACGAGTCGTCTGCAACTTGGACTCGACTGCCGATGCGCGCGTGCTCGCACGGATCTGAAGTGCGAGGTACAGTAGAGACGCAACGACCGCCGCCGCTCCAATGGCCTCCGCAACAGCACCGATTGCATCCCAGTTCATGACAACGCCGCCTAACGGAGATGGGGCTCAGCTGCGAGCCGCAGCGCATCCGCGGCTCGATCGAAGCGCCGAAGTTCGATGCCAGACGCTACCAGAGGTCGATCGGCGCACGCTGTGGATCGGAAGCTGCAGCGCCTTGTTGAGCGGCGGGCGGATAGAGGACGTTGAAGGCCACTCGCCAGAGATCCTGGCTCGCGAACAGAAGCAGACCGACGCCGATTCCTTGGAGCAGATCGCGTCGGGGAAGAATCGCCGAGGCTCCGCGGAACCCGGCGAATGAAAGGGGGAGTAGGAGGACGGCGCCCGTAAGGAGCCCCGGGCTCGCGTGCCCGGCCCACAACGACCAGCCTGGATGAACGACGAGCCCGTGAAGCGCGAACTGCGTGAACACCGCAACCGCAAGGAACCGACCAGAGTGGCTGCGCCGGGCGATCGCCGCTGCGACCGCGATGAGCGAGACGACCATGAAGTTCACGCCGAGGAAGGACCGCGCGCTGAACGGAACAACTGCTCCGACCCAGGTGTAGAGCCCGGTGCCGACGAAGAACTCATCGGCGATGTGGACGGCGTACGCGACTGGAAGGACCCAGAGCCAAGGACCCTGCCGCAAGTGCTTCGCGTCGGTCCTCATTCCCGCCGCCCAACGGGTCAGGCGCTCAGCTGCGGCCAACAGCGCCGCGGAGGTCGCTGAGCCACCCAAGGTTGACGCCGGGAAGCTACCAAACCAAAATTGGAACGCGCTGTTGGCCGTCAGCCGCAGCGCCTTGTTGGGCGGCATGCCCCGCGGAGGCGAGCCAGGAATGAGGCTCTCGATCGAGCTGAGCGAGGCCGAGGGAACCAGGCTGCGGGAGGAGGCCAGGCGCTTGGGAGTGGAGCCCGAGGACCTTGCCCGCGCTGCCTTGACGGACCTGCTCCAAAGCGAGGACGAGGACTTCCGGAAGGCAGCGGAGCACGTGCTGCGCAAGAACGAGGAACTGTATCGGCGCCTCGCCTGATGCGGTACCTCACCCTTGGAGAGGTCGTTGCGCTCCACCGAAGGCTGGTCGCGACGAGCGGGGGCGCGCGAGGGATTCGGGATCTGGGGGGACTCGAGGCGGCGCTGGCACAGCCCAGGGCCAGCTTTGACGGCGACGACCTCTACCCCGGCGTGATCGAGAAGGCGGCGGCGCTCGGGTTCTCGATCGTGATGGGACACCCGTTCGTGGATGGCAACAAGCGTACGGGGCATGCCGCGATGGAGACGTTTCTGGTGCTGAACGGTTACGAGCTAAGCGCGCCTGTCGATGAACAAGAGCGCGTGATGCTCGAGCTCGCGGCGGGAAAGCTCTCCCGCGAAGCCTTTGTGGACTGGGTTCGCAGGCGCGCCATCCCGCGGCAGTAACTTCATGCCGCCCAACGGATGGCCGCTAAGCTGCGGCCGCGCGTGATGCTACCACGACTCGTGTCTGGCACGGCTGCCCGCACGGCTGAAGCCCGCGGCCGTCAGCTTCAGCGGCTTGATCCTCATCCAGGCCTCCTCCTGCACCTACTCCACCCGGAGTAGGCTGGATGGCAGGCAACGAACACGCGCATCCGCGCAGGAGGAGGACCCATGCGATTCTACAACGGCCAGCACCGCTACTACTGCGGCATCGATCTGCACGCCAAGACGATGTACGTCTGCATCCTCGACGCCGCGGGAACGGTGCTCGAGCACCGCAATCTCCGCTCCGAGCCCGAAGCCTTCCTGGATCTCGTGGCTCCGTACCGCGACGACCTGGTCGTCGCCGCCGAGTGCACCTTCACCTGGTACTGGCTCGCCGACCTCTGCGAGAAGGAAGGCCTCCCCTTCGTGCTCGGCCACGCGCTCGCGATGAAGGCGATCCACGGCGGCAAGGCCAAGAGCGACAAGATCGATTCCGAGAAGATCGCCGTGCTGCTGCGGGGCGGCATGCTTCCCCAGGCCTACGTCTACCCGGCCGAGATGCGGGCGACCCGGGATCTGCTTCGGCGCCGGCTTCACCTGGTGCGCAAACGAGGCCAGCTGCTCGCCCACATCCAGAACACGATCCACCAATACAACCTGCCGGCCTTCGAGAAGCGGATCGCCTACCCGGCGAACCGGGAGGGACTGGTCGAGCACTTCCCGGATCCCGTCGTCCAAGAGAGCATCGCGGTCAACGTCGCCCTGATCGAGCGCTACGACGAGCTCCTCGGAAAGCTCGAGCTCTCGATCATGCGCCAGGCCAAGCGCCATGACGCCGACGCCTTCCACCGGCTTCGCTCGGTCCCGGGCATCGGCAAGATCCTGGCCCTCACGATCCTGGTAACCGGTCAGCCTGGGCCGTTCTTGCGGGTCAGCGCGATCGGCGGAAGGGCGGATCGATTAGGCGGGAGAGACGTCGAGCAGCGAGCGGAGGGGCTGGTTCGCGAAGTGCTGCTTCCACA
>Ga0187893_10005220_pt1 | contig 23596 bp, 19 predicted proteins | sample MA1701074metaG_FD_139574 | JGI IMG/M metagenome (GOLD analysis project Ga0187893, IMG submission 139574) | White microbial mat communities from a basaltic lava cave in the Kipuka Kanohina Cave System on the Island of Hawaii, USA - MA170107-4 metaG ...
CAGCTCGCCGGCGCCATCTGGCTCGCCGCCGGCAGCGCGCGCGCCTCGAAGCGCGTCCCGCGATTGAGAAAGAGCATGTGGTCGAACGTCGTCGCGCCAACGCGCACCGCCGACGCCACCGCATCCCCAAGAATCGTCGCGACGTCGGCCTTGGCGTACTCGGCGTACGTGCCAATGCGCCGTCGCACGTTAGGCAGCGGCACCGTGACGCGCGAGAAGGACTCCGTCGGCATCTCCGCGCGGGTTGTCGAATCGTACTCCGCGGTCAGAAGCGCCAGCGCATTGTCTACTCTTCCAACCCAGAGCGCGTATGGGTGCTCGAGCGTAGCACGCCAGGGAGTATTGCGGCCCCAGCTCGTGGCGACGAGATCGAGCTTGCCGTCGCCGTCGAAATCGCCAGCCGTCACGCCTAACCAGCGGCTGGACATCTCAGCGAGTCCGAGCTCGCTGGTAGCGTCTCTGAGACGCCCTTTCTCGCTCAAGTAGACTCGCACCGGCCCCCACTCGCTTGCCACGACTAGGTCGGCAAGCCCGTCACCATTGAGATCGGCGAAGGTCGACGCGGTGACGAGGCCAGCGCCCTGGATGGTCGCATCGTTCGTGGGATCGGCAGCGAAGCGTCCATCCGCCTGCCCACGGTACAGGTGCGAGCGCTCCGGCAGCGGCCAGACGCCGGGACGGACACGAGTCCCAACGAAGAGATCGAGGATGCCGTCGCCATCGACGTCGCCTAACGAGAGCGCGCCGACGGACGCGGAGTCGCCCGCCACGAGCGTCTGCGGCGTGCCCGGTCGTCCCGCCGGCGCAGGATACGCCAGCACGCGCGGGATCGCGACGGCATCGCCCGCCGACGCGGCTTCGTAGTTCGCTTGCGACGCGATGAGCGTAACTTGGCCGCCGCGCACGAGCGGCAGTACGGTTTCGAGATCACCAGTCGCCGGAGCTGCATCCGCGCGCACAAATCCTGACGGCGTGTTGCGCAGTACGGCGAGACTGCCGCCGCGGCCACTCCCAACGACGAGATCCTCGCGCCCGTCACGATCGACGTCGATCCACGAGATGCCAGGCCCCAACTGCGAGAAGCGATTGGGAATCAGCGGCTGGCGCGCGTAGTCCTCGAACAACGTCTCCACGTGGCTGTGGCCACGCAGAGCAGGCGTGGCGTCGCTGAAGAGCGCCGTCGCCGCGCTGTCGACGGGTGTGCTCCCGTTAGGCGTTTCGTCGTCGGTCGCGCTGGCCTCGTCGATCTCATACAGCCGATTCGCTCTCGCATCGGCGATACGCGAAAGCCGCCCATCGCGCCAGCGCACTTCGATCGCGGCTGTGCTGTCCTTTCCGGTTGCGAAGCTCTGCAGCGCATCGCTCCCGGAGAGGTAGTAGCCACCAACAGTTACCTCGCGCGACTGCGCAGGAAGTGACGGCGCACGCACTGTGACAACGGCGCCGGCCGCGCCCGTGTTCGGCGTGCGACCAATGAGTCGCACGGCGATACGCGCGTTACCGCTCTCGTTCCTGTGCATCACCGGAGGCGCGCCGAGCCGCGTGACGATGGGATCGATGTCGCCGTCGCCGTCGAAATCGGCGAGCACAATGGCGTGTGAGATCGCGGAATCTGTTCCAAAGCGCCACTCGCGGCTCACGTCGGCGAACGTGAGATCGCCACGGTTGCGGAACGCCACGTTAGGCACGTTGAGTCGAGGGAACTCGCCCTGCTCCCGGTTCCACGCCACACGCGGAAACGCATTTCGGATTCGATCGTACGCGTCGGCATCGCGCACGTCCCAGCGATGCCCGGCCACGACGAGCAGATCCTCATACCCGTCGAGATCAGCGTCGACGAAAGCGGAGCCCCACGTCCAGTCGGTGGCCGCGACGCCGGCGAAATCGGCGATCTGCGCCCACGTTCCGTCTCCGCGCCCGATTTGCAGCATGTTGCGCATCCACTGGGCGCGATCGAGCGACGCGCCAATCGTCTTAGGCAGCGGTGTGTGCGTCGGGATGTGCTCCTGCCGCGCCGCGCGCGTCGGGCTCAGCATGTCTGCGGTGAAGAAGTCCACGGCGCCGTCGCGATTCACATCGGCGAAGTCCACCGACATGCAGGTGTTGCTCGTCGCGCGCACTGCTGCGCGCGACACCATGCGGAACTTGCCGCGCCCGTCGTTCAGCCAGAACTGATCGGGATCCTCGAAGTCGTTGCAGACATAGAGATCAGGGGCGCCGTCTCCATTCACGTCGTAGAATCGCGCGGCCAGCGAAAAGAAATCCGGAGCGTCCTTGAGCGGTACGCCATCCTCGTTGAGCCACTGCTCTCCTGTCGTCGGCTGCGCGGTGAAGTGTCCAGTGCCGTCGTTCAGATAAAAGAGATCGCGATCGGCGCGCTGCGAGCGAACGATGCCTCCCAGATCTGGGCGATCCTCGATGCGGAACTCCTTCGTCCATTCCGGCAGCACTTGATACGTGCCGGCGATTTTCTTCACGACTTGATCGAAGGCGCGCGCTTGCGGCGGATATGCATCGAGCGCGTTGCGCACTTTGTACGTGGCAACGTACAGATCGAGGTCACCGTCCCCGTCGACATCGGCCAACGTGAGCGTCGTAGCCGCAAAGCCGCTATCCAGCCCGCTCCCCGCCGTTACGTCCGCGAAATGGCCTTCGCCGTCGTTCTGAAAGAGACACAGCGGGCCGCCTAACGTGCCGACGAGGAGATCCAGGTCGGCGTCGCCGTCCACGTCGGCGAACGCGGCACCCGTCGTTGCTCGGCCGCTCAGCTTGATGCCACTCGAGTCCGTGACGTCCCGAAAACGCATGCCGCCCGTATTGCGATACAGCGCGGCCGGCCGTTCGACTGAAGCGAGAAAGAGATCGGGAAGCCCGTCGCCGTCCACATCGCCAGCGGCGGCACCGGCACCGATCAACAGGTTGCGGTTGGCCAGCGCGTGCTCGTCCTCCACCAGGTTGGCATGCGTGATCCCTGTCTCGTTAGGCCCCAGTGGCGTGAAGCCGGCCCGGCCGCGACTCGGCACGGCGAGCCGGTGCCAGCGGAACCCTTGTTCCTGATGCCAGGCTGTGTCCGCCGGCTCTTCGCACGCGGCAAATACGATGAGGGCCGCAAGGACCGCGCGCCGCGTGACCTTCACGTGAGCCTAACGATTGTGCAGCCGCTCGAGCACGCGGTCGCCGATGCACTGACCCTGCGCCATGCCGTCGATTACGGCCGGCATGTAGTGTACGCCGGCGTAGACTCGCGAAATCGCGACTTCCTTGAGCGCCGCGGTGAAATTCACGAAGTGGCGGGGCGGCTGGCCGATGTCGACCTGCGTCGAATCCTCGAAGGAAATGGTGTCGCCTAACAAGGCCGTCAACACACGCACCGCCGCCGCAGACTGCACGGAGTGCCCCGACGGATACTCCGGGAACGGAGGCGTCGGAATGACTGTCGTGAAGCTCTTGTCGAATGCGCGGTGCATATACGTCACCGGCCGCACGACGAATGAGCGATACTTTTCCTTCCAGCAGCCGATGAATGCGTCGGCGATAGCGATCGACGTCAGGGCATAGAGCTCTGCCGCCTGGGGAGCGCTCAGCTTGCGCCGGTCGATCATCTGATTGACAACGCTGATCCAGTGAAAGCCGGGCGTGCCGGTCGCGACCGGGTTGTCGGCCCAGAATAGGGCGATCTGTTTCTTCTCAGGCGTGAGCCCGTTCACCGAATCGGCGAACTCCTTCCCCATCTTCCAGAAGCCGGATCCCTCGCGGTCCGAATAAGCCGGTGGTGCTGGCGGCGCGCATTCGTCACCGTCTCGTAAGGCAAACGTGCGCAGCTCACCCCAGTACGGCTCGGTCGGGCGCACGGGATTGAACGTGGGCAGCGTGGTCCCCGCGGAGTTTTTGGGGCGATTCGTGAAGACGAAACGCTCGCCCGCACGTTCCAGCTCCATCGCGACACCCGGATTCGTCGGCGCGACGAGATCGCTTTCACCCGAAAGCATGATGGGGACGAACTGGTCCTGCGTGATCGTGTTCTCCCACTCCTCGCGTTTGCCGGACGGGGCCCACGTACGCTTGCGCGTCGCGAAGAAGCCGTCGCTGGCCGCCCACGCGAGAATGGCAGCGCCTAACGAGCGACCATGGTTCGCCGAGCTTTCGGCGAGCGCCTCAGTTACACCGGCGGCTTTGCGTCCGGCCATTTGCGCCGCGGCGAGCGAGTCGATCGTGTTACGCGTGCTGGCAAAACCGTCCCGAAACAGCGAGTCGAGCACGATACGTTCGGCTTCCGCGGCGACAATCGCTCCGTCCACGCCATCCGCGGGCGCCGCCGGTACCGACGTTAGGCCGTTGAGCCTTGGTGCCAGCGAAGATAGGCCGCTGTTACGATCAGCGGCATATCCCTCGTAGAGGGCCAGGGCGCCGTACGCCGAGATGCGCGACGCAACCGGAGGACCGAGTCGCTCGCTGCGCACGAAGGACAGGGACGACCGGAGCCACTGCGCCACATATTGCGGATCGGGCGCTGGCGCCTGGCGCGTGCAACCTATTACCAGTGTACTGGCGATCGTGATCAGTAGTGTTCGCCGCATGCTCGAGGATGCTGTAATCGATGCCGACGACAAACTATCGTATTGGGCAGGCCCAGCGCAGCCCCATGAGAAGGACCCCTACTCGCCGCACTTCGCGCCTCCTGGCGCTTCTGGCGCCGTTGATCGGCGTAGTCGCGGCGTGCGGCGGCGATTCGAAGGAGTCCCGCCCTGAGTTCAAGACGGCGCCGCCTTTGACGCCGAGCCAGCTTGCGATCCGCGACTCCATCAAAGCGCGCACCAACGCCAGTCTCGTTACGCGACCGGATACGTTAGGCATGCGCGCCGATTCCGCGCGCGTACTCGGCGCGCCAACGGCAAATCTGTTTCTCATCGTGACGAGCGATTTCCAGTGCCCTGCGTGCCGTGACCTCGCGCTGAATGTGCTACCGGATGTGCGCAAGGAATTCGTGGATAACGGGCGCATCCGACTCGCCTTCATCAACAGCCCGCAGGAGCGCTACTTCAACGCGCGCTTCGCCGCACTCGCGGCGCTCTGCGCGGGGACAGCGGGACGCTTTTGGCAGATGCACGACGTGCTCTTCATTAATCAGGCGAGTTGGGAGCGGCTCCCCGACCCGCGCGACTTCATGCATTCGCTCGCAATTACGGCCGGTGTCCCTGCAAGCGTGTACAGCGATTGCATGTCGAAAAACCGGATGCTCCGGCAACTCTCGGCAGACATCTCGCGGAGCCGCGAATCCGGCGTGGGTGAGGTGCCAACTGTGTTTGTTGGAGATCGTAGGCTGGAGCAGAAGGAGTTGACGGTGGGTGGAATCCGGCGCGCCGTGCTCCGGGCGCTCGGAGATCACTAAGGCCACGCAACTAGCCCGCGAAACGACGGCTCATGCAATCAGTCCTTCGTAATAGATTGCAACGGCCCGACCGCCCATCCTGTCCCACATTCCGAGCCCCTATGTACAACTCATATAGGCTCAGCCGCCTTCCTTGGCTCCTTCCGCTCCCCCTCCTTCTCGCGTGTCAAACGCGAGAAAAGCAGGGTGCTCAGGTGGCGGTTGCCGCAGCCGAAGCTGCGGATACGTCCAAAGCGGATCCGCGCTTGGCGAAGGCCGATCTGTCTCGCATTCAGGGTACCGCGACAGCCAGGGCCTGGTTGGTCATCGTTAGCGATTTTCAGTGCCCCTACTGCAAACGGTGGCACGACTCGTCAGGCGAGGCGATTCGCCGCGAGTACGTGGCGCCGGGCAAGATTCGCGTTGCATACGTCAACTACCCGTTAGGCCAACACGTCCAGGCAGTTCCAACGGCTGAAGCGGCAATGTGCGCCGGACTCGAGGACAAGTTCTGGCAGTACCACGACGCACTCTTCGCGACGCAGAAGCGCTGGCATGAGCTCGGCGATGCGACGCCGGTGCTCGATTCGCTCGCGCGAGCACTTGGCCTCAACGTGGCGCAGCACAAGCTGTGCCGCGACCAGCACGTGATGCTGCCACTCATCAGCGCGGATCGTGATCGCGCGAACAACGCCGGCGCGTCTTCGACGCCGACGTTCCTGGTCGCCGGTCGGGTCCTGAAGGGCGTCTATCCGCTTGACATGATGCGACAGATCCTGGACGCTGCCGTGGCGCAGGCTCGTTAGGCTAGCCCCGTTCCAATTGATCCATGAGCTGGTTTGGTATGTTTAGCTCACTCAGGTTGGAACGGGGCGAGGGCGCTTGAATGCCCTGTGGCGCGTTGCGTATGCCGGCGCTGCTGGAGCCGCGCGCGCGCTAGTAGCGGTCGCACCTACCTCCGAACGTAAGCTCTGGCGCGGCCTCGCACGCCGGCGCGGACTGCTCCAGCGGCTCGAGCAATGGTCCGCGGCGCAGCGCGACGTCAAGCGTCCGCTGCTATGGATGCACGCTCCTTCCGTCGGCGAGGGACTGCAAGCGCGCGTTGTGCTGGAACGCCTCCATGCGCGACGTCCCGACGTGCAAATCGCCTTCACGTTCTTTTCGCCGAGCGCGGAGAACTTCGCCGCTTCCGTACCCGCGGACGTGCGCGACTACCTGCCGATCGACGCGGGGCGCGACGTTCGCAGCGCGCTAACGGCGCTGCGTCCAACCGCGCTCGTGTTCAGCAAGCTCGATGTGTGGCCCGTTCTCACAGCCGAGGCGAGCGCGCGCGGGGTACGTGTCGGTCTGATCAGCGGAACTGTTGGACCGGAGTCGTCGCGCCTGCGCGCCGCGGCGCGCGCACTGCTTGCCGATGCTTACGCTGCACTGGATGCGGCCGGTGCCATCGCGGCGACGGACGCACAACGATTGGTCACGTTAGGCGCTCGTCCGGAGCGTGTGCGAGTCACCGGCGATTCGCGTTGTGATCAGGTGTGGGCGCGAGCACGGGCAACCGACCTGAGCTCGGCGCTGCTCACGCGCCTCGCTTCTGCGCGCCCAACCCTCGTTGCCGGCTCTACCTGGCCCAGCGACGAACATGTGCTGCTCACGGCGTGGCTGCACGTGCGCCAAACGCTGCCGGCGGCGCGACTCATCATTGCGCCTCACGAGCCCACCGAAGCGCATCTTGCACCGATGGAGCAGTGGGCCGCAAAGCACGATCTCGTGCTGCGTCGACTCGGCCACTTGGATGACTCGGTCGCTGCCGACGTCCTGCTCGTTGACCGCGTCGGCCTGTTAGGCGAGCTGTACGCGATCGCGATGTGCGCCTACGTCGGGGGCGGCTTTCATCGTGCGGGATTGCATTCAGTACTCGAGCCCGCGGCATTCGGTGCGCCCGTTCTCTTTGGGCCGCGGCACACGAACAGCGGCGACGCCGCGGCGCTTCTGGCTGTGGGCGGCGCCGAATCGGCGGCGACGCCCGCTGCGCTTGCGGCGCAGTTGCTCAGATGGCTCGGCGATCGGCCGGAACGTGACCGCGCCGGCCAGCGCGCTTCGCGGGTCGTCGAAGCCGGCCTCGGCGCCGCTGACCGGTCCTGCGATCTCGTGCTCGAGTTGCTCGCCCCGATCCAAGCCGCGTGAGCTCGTCGGGAGCGAACCTAATGAGCGAGCTTGGAACGGAGCTAGCCTAACGGGAAAGCGCGCGGGGCGTCCAGGCTATCGACACGCCAAAGCCGTCATCGTCGAAGAGGTCCGATCCGCCGAAGAAGGCGCTGGCTCTGAGAGATATCGTGCGAGTGATTTCGAGGCTCCCTCCCAGGTCGAAGATGAGTCCCAGCTCCGTGTCGTTGGAGCACTTGCCGCAGAGGTCGAAGGAAACCCGCGGATGCACAAACGGCGTGATTGCGAGATCACCCTCGAGCGGGAAGCGATGCCCAACGACTATTCCCACCGGAATTCGAAAAACCGAGCGCTTATTGATCGCCATGTTCACGCCCGATGTGAACAGAAAGTCGAGGGGCGTTTCACTCGTCGATGTCGCGAGCTGATAAGCGAACTGACCACCGGCGAACACAGTGACCGAGTAGTCGCCCTGCTCGGGATCCGCGAAGCCGGCGTCCAGCGACAACTGCGTCCTCGCGCCGGTTTGTTCACGCCATTGAAAGAGAGCGCTTACACCGGCGATGCCGCCGTCCGCCACACCAATGTTGAACTCGCGCTCGACGACGCGCGGGGTTTGAAATGCTGGATATGACCACGCTTGGGCGCTGGCGCTCTGAGCCAGTGCCGACACGGCGAGTGCCATCACACGCCACCGTCGAACGTGCTGCATAACGATCGTTCCTCCGTTCAGGGCGGCCGCCGCTATGACGGTCCGCCGTACGCGGAGAAGGAAAACAGGGCGCAACGAGTTACGACAGTGTGTGCTCGCACAAGAGTCGCTTCGCGCGAGAGTGGTACGAACCACGCGACACGCGTCGATCAGTCGCTCCGATCGTGCTGAGGCGGCCAATCGACGCGCGTCGTCAGGCAGTGTCGCCTTCTCGATAGCAAGGCCGCTACTGCCTAGCGATCTGGCCGCGGATCTCGCCACCACCGAAGCGCCGCGTATGCACGTTCACGTACGAAGTTCCCGCGTTCATGCGCGTCAAGAGCGAGTCAAAAGTAAAGACCCCTTGGAACGTCGACGTCCGCGTAATCGTCCCCTGATACAGCGTTGCTAGTGTAGTGAAGCTCACCGGTGGAGAGCTCGTCCCCAGAAAGACTATTAGTCCGCCCGCGGAGGCGGCGTCTCCAAAATGGATGTGGGATACGGTAACTGAGTCGATGCTCGCCACCTGCACGCGGTAGCTGATGCTGTCATCGTCGAAGAGAGTGAGCGTGGCGTTACCGGTCGCGGTGGTGGTAACCGGATTCGGACGCTCATTGGCGCCATTCAGCGTCGCGGTGAAGTTGGTCCGGACAACGTTGGGGCCGCTCGGGTCATCGTCGTCGCACGCGACGGCCAATGCAACGGAGGCGACGATTGCGGCGCTCGCGATGTAGCGTACACGGTACGTCATTCTCTGCTCCCGGATTTGAAGGCTGTAGAGTTCGCTGCCTCGTTCAAAGCAGCGCCGATTGTTGACGCGTCTTGCAATCGAGGTGCCGACAGCAAGCGGCGTCGGCTGGCACTAGGCGGACTCGTCAGGCTGCCTAACGAGTCAGTACGACCATCAAGAAGCGGCGGCGCAAAACCATGCCTGCGCGCTTCCACGGCAGCCGCCCCTCTACTGCGGTGCTGTCCCTCGGCTCCGATTGCTGTGAGACGGCACGCACACTCGATGCTTCATAGGCGCCTCCGGAAAAGGTTGACGTGTGCAGTATCCAATGTGTCTCCTGTCCCCAGAGCCACAAGCCCCCGCCGACCCTAGAGGTCGGCAGGGGCCTGAATACGCGGCCGGTGTCCGGCCGAGCGTTGCCTAACGCGGTGGATGCTTGTCGATCACGTACACGATGCCAGGCCGCGTGAACGCACCGGTCTGCGGTGCGGCGCTCCCTGGCACCGAGCGCCGAAAGACGAACGCCGTGAAAGCGCTGCCGCCCATCGTGCTGCCACCAACAGGTGTCAGGTTCTGCGATGCGTCCCCCGCCTGACCCGGCGGCGCGACGACCTGTGTGAGTATGGGAGATCGGGTCCCGGCCGCAGTCAGCCGCAGCCACAACGGCCCGGGCGTTTGTGCTTGATATGCAGAGACGGCGTCCGCCGCGACGGCACTCAAGAGCGGCGCGGCTGGCAGCGCAGAAGTGGTATCTGGCGACGCGAAAACGTCGACGCTCCCCAAATCAACGCCCGTATTCACTACTCGCACTGCCACTTGCCCGCTTGGTACATCAGGGATCTTGTCCTCGATCAGCACAAGCCGGTCTGCCGGCGCCTGTCCGCTTCGTGAGAAACCAGTCCAGAGGAGCGTGTAATACGTATTCTCGCTGAACGTGATTGTCGTATCGACAATGGGCACCGACGTGACGTTGATGTCAGTGCTCGTCGTGAAAACTCGGATCTTGCGCGCCCCCGAACCCATCGCTTGGTACGGCGTGAAGCCGCGGAAGGCGAGACCGAACGCCGGTGGTGAGTTGTCCAGCGCATCGATCGGGCGCCAGTCCGTCGCACCGGTGTCAGGAACGGCGTGCACATAGCGCACGTACGCGATCGACTGCTTCGGCGCGAGGAACGGACCCTCTTCCTTTCCGCATCCTGCGAGAAGTCCGCTGAGCAAGAGCGTGAATCCACAGATCTGTCTCATGCGATGATCCTCATCTCGAAAATACCCATGAAATCGTTAGGCCATATCCCACACGGCTCGAAGACGGATCCGGTGGCGGCGGCTCGGGGTCGGTGGAGCCGCTGAAGAACCCAGCCAGATCCGTCGTGATGAACACGCCCACCGCTCCGGCAACGACAGCCCCGACGGCGAGCGCCGTTCGCCCGCGCGAGAGCTCGCGTCGCCACACGCTTCCCACAAAGCCGCGCTCGATGCGAACAGCCTCGCCGCTCCAGCGAGTTGGCGGCGCAGCGAAGAAGGCCACGCGATGCACGTTCAACGCGTACTGCTGCTCCGAATCGCTCGTTAAGCGGCCCTCCACGCGCATCACCCCCGGCCCGAACCGCTCGCCCAGCTGCACACGCCCGGCATCGGTGATGTCGAGCGCCACGGCCTCGCCGGCCGCTGGCGCGACGCCCGTCGACATGGGCGTGTACGTATAGCAGCCTGCCAGCATCGGCAGCGCCACGACGCCCAAGCGAAACAACTCGTTAGGCATCCGCGGCCCTAGAACCCGTATGTTCCCTTCGGCGCGCTGCTCGGTCCACCTCCACCCAGGTTGTAGAACGGCAGCGTACGCGCGTCCATCTCCTGATACGGCACCGGGTACTCATACGCCGTGTTGAAGACGAGATCGCCCCAGCCGCGACTATCGAAGTACCACGCCCCCAGGAAGTTGTACGCCAGCTCCATGCGCTTCTCCCACTTCAGTGCCTCGAAGATGTTGCCGCACGCTGTGCTCGTGAAACTCGGCGATTGCGGGACTCGCGGCACGCACTGCGCGCCTCCCGGGACAGGCTGCGTCGCACTCGTTATGACGCCGGCGAGTGCGGGCAGCCCACCGCGCGCTACGCGCGAGGCGTCAATCTTCGCGGCGGCTTTAGCGAAATCATTCGTGCGGATGTATCCCTCAGCTGCCAGGAGATCGACTTCGATTTTCAGGAACTCGGGGTACGGCCCCGTGTTGCTGTTGATGCGGATGTACTTGTACCGCTGGTGGTCGTAGTACGACTGACCCCACGGGTCACCTGGCGTGTCCTGCGCTGTGCGGTTCTTCACGTATGGACGTGCGAGGTAATTCGCCGGATCCGGTGAGGACGCTTGCTGTGCAGCGCGTGTTGTTCCTTGCGGGAATCGCTGATCGGGCGTGACGATCAGGAAGTAGCCACGCTGATCGATCGGCGTAGCTAGCCACGTATCATAGCCGCCGGATACATCAGCCATTCCGAAGTACATCGGGGTGATCTGGTGCCACGCAGAGCTGACGTGCATCTGTGCGCCCTGGAAGCCGATATTCCAGCCAGTCGTGCCGCCGACATTCACGACGATGTCGGCGGTTATGCCGTTCTCTGCGTCGGCGATCACCGCGTTCCAATCAACGGCCGCTCGCTCTGTGGGTGTGCGTGCGCCCGCTGCACGGAAGCGCGCCCGGTACGAACGCACGAGTCGGATGAAGTTCTGTCGGCTCAACGTCACGCCGCTCATCCAGGGCGCCGGTGTAGGAAACCCCGACTCAGCAGCCGCGTTGTTGGCGATGTTGACGGCGGAGTCGAACATCTGAATCGCCGCAGCCATTACGTCCTTGTAGCCGCTGAGCGACGGAATCGAGTCGACGTCCATTCCCGGCCTGGCAATTCCGGCCGAATCGTAAATCGCGCCGAGGTACCCGAGGTTGCAGCCAACAACGAAGAAACCCCAGGCGCGAGCGCGCAGGTTCTGCGCCGCAGTGCCTAACGTGCCCTTGTTGGCTAGCAGGCGATCCAGCGCTGTAAGGGCATTCGCCAGCGTGCGTGCCTGACGAGAAAGCTGCGAGAACTCCGTGAAGATGCCGAAGTTGGCGCCGCGAGTATTCTGGACCGGCCCGCGCGGGATGCCGCCCACGGGCCCCATGCTGAAGTTGTTGAGTTGCGAGTAACTCTCGCCGCTCATGGTCGCCATCTGCGGGAAAAGGTTTCCGGCGAACTGGATTGTGTTACGGCACTGCTGATAGCCGGAACCGAGCGTTTGCTCTATGGTCGCCGGCAGCTCGAATACACGCTCGATGTCAGGGTTGTTCTGATTGTCGACCTCGAGCGCCGACTCGCAGCCGATCAGCGCGCCGCTTGCGAGCCCGAGCAATACGAAGCGAACGAGTTTCTGCGTCATGAAATCCTCGGATAGGCCGTGTATGCGGCGGGGCAGTCTCGCTCATGCGAGCTGCCCCGCCACACCGCGCCCGTCTAGAATCGTGTGCTGATGCCGAAGGTGAACGTGCGTGTCTGCGGGTACTGGAAGCCGGCAACCGCCGTGATCGCCGACGAATTGAGGTTTGTCCCGGACACGCCTACCTCCGGATCCCACCCCTCGAAATCGGTGATCGTCCACAGGTTGCGGCCAATGAGACTGACCGACCAGTCGCCCACTCCCCGCAGTGGACCGATGGCGTAGGAGACGCTCGCTTCGCGGAGCTTGGTGTACGTTCCTTTCTGCGTCGTATAGTTGTTGCTGCCTAACACGTCGTACAGGCCGCCGATACCAGCGGCGTTGTCAGGCGCCGTACCTCGCCAGTAGTAGCCAAGCGGCTTCGCCGTCTCGACGGTCCTCTTATCCTGGTCCTCGAGGCGCACGTTGAAGTCGCCTAACGACCAGTGGATCTCCTGGTTGAACACCTTGTTTCCGTACGAGCCGTCAACGAGCGCGTAGACGTTGAACTTCCTGAACTGGAAGTTGTGCGACATCGAAAGCCGGAAGTCGGGAAGCGTGTTCCCCAGCTGCTGCAGCACGGGGTTCCCTAACGAGTCGCGAATCACCATCGGCATCCCCCAGTTATTGCCGGGGATCGCCCACGGATTGTTCACGGTGCCGCCGGCCTTGCGACAGTCACGCTCACCCGTGACAGCAACCGAGACGCCGCCCTTCACACAACCAGGCAGGACTGCCTGGTACAGGTTGCTCTTGATCCCCTCGGTGAGCGGCTTACCACCAGTCCAGACGATGAAGCCGTCGTCGTTCATCTGATACGACTTGCCCGGCCCGCAATCCTGCGAGAATGGCGCCGGCAGCTGGGAGCAGTTGCGCACGAAGTACTTGCCCCAGATTGTGCCGATGCGCTCACCCGGCGCAAACCGGAACGTGCTACTCGACGTCGTCTGGAAGAACGGCGGAACGCCCAGCTCCGTGATGTATGTGCGATTGCGATCCCATGACACTCGGGACGTCCACGTGATCTTGTTGGTTGTAAGCACCGGAACGTTCAGTGCTACTTCCCACGTCTTGTTCTTGAGCTCACCGGCGTTCTTCCATTGCGATGAAAATCCCGAGGACACCGAGGGTGGAACCTCGATGATCTGATCCGTCGTGGTAGCGTCTGCGTAAGTGACGTTGAGGCCAATTCGGCCCCAGAACTCGGCGTCGAGCCCAAGCTCCGTCTCAGTCGTCGTCTCGGGCTTCAAAAACTTGTTCCCCAGTGCCGCACCAGTCACCGTTCCACCAGCGCCGATGGAGAAGGTTTCGTACTGCGCCACGAACCGCGGACGTCCTCCAGCGGTGCCAACGGACGCACGCAGCTTGAAGTCACTCAGCGCGCCCTTGGCGAACCACCATGGCTCTTCCGAAGCGCGCCAGGCGAGCGAACCGCGATAATACGGGTGCCAGCGCTCCTCGGCTCCAAACAGCGAACTGCCGTCGTAGCGCAGCGTCGCGTCGGCGATGTAGCGACCCTTGAAATCGAGGAAGACGCCGCCTAACGCGCCGAGCGCACGAACGGAGCTCACCGAAGACGTCGGACTCGTGATGACGGTGGCGTTTGTCAACGTGAGCAATCCGGGCACTGCTAGCGTCGTGCCCCCCGCGCGGAAGAACTCGCTGTCCTCTCGTTCAAATGACAACCGCGTGTTCACGCGCGCGTCGAGTCCGCTGATGCCGAGTGGATTGCTCGTCTGCGCCGTTGCATTCACTCCGAAAGTGATCTGCTGATCCACCTCTGACGTATCGGCAATACGGCCGAGATAGTCGTTGGATTGTGCGAGCGCAGTCACCCGGAAACCGCGATCCCGCTGTTCATACGCTCCGCGGCGCCGCCGGTCGATACTCGCATTTGCCTCGACGTTGAGCCACGTGAACGGTATGTAGCGACCGATCAGCGATCCGAGGTACCGGTCGGTTTCGCCAAGGCCCTGCGTCGCCTCGTGATCGTACAGTGGATTCGCGTTTTGCCGCCCCTGATCCATCGGATTGGACCTAACGAAGAGGCGACCAAATGAGTCGCGCCGAAGCAGGTTAACCCCGGCTGGCACTCGCGTTACGCGGAAGAACGAACCATCCGGATACTGCGTCGCGCGCGCGTACAGCGTGCTGAGTTGCACATTCCAATCTTCGCCGATCTGCTGATCGACATTCACGCGCGCCGAATTGCGTCGGAAACCATCGAGGTACCTGATCGAGCCTTCCTGTAAGAAATTCGAAGCGCTCGCGAAAAACCCGGTGTTGTTGAAGCGCCCAACCATGTCAACGTTGGTGTTGTTGAACTGACCGTTTGTGACTGTCTGCGCGACCGGGTCATAGCGCACGGGCCAGTGGTTGACCTGAAACAGGCCGCGCAACATCTGCTTCGGAGGCGACAGACCGATACCGCCGTCGCGCTCGAAGTTACGGGGCTCGAGTGCCGCAGGAGCCGGCTGATCATTGATCCGCAGCGCCTCTTGCTCGAAATCGACAGACCTCGAGCACGGCGGCAAACCGATGACGCTGATGCAAAAGCGCTCGTTCTTTTCATCCATCATCAAGAAGTGGCGCTGTGCACCGGGGTATGCTGACTGTATGTCGCTGAAGCCGTATTCAGTGCGCGCGTTGATACGAACACCTTGGCTCGCGTTCCTTCCGGTCTTGGTCGTGATTTGAATGACGCCATTGCCGGCGCGTGCGCCATAGGTCGACGACGCGGCAGCACCCTTCACGACCTCCATGTGCTCGATGTCGTTAGGGTTGATGTCTGAGAGCCCACCGACGAGCACGACACCGTCCACAATGATCAGCGGTCCTTGCGAACGACCCTCCGAGTTGAGCGCTTTGGGGCCGCGCATAACGATCGCCGGACTCTGCCCAGGACGGCCACTCGGCATAACGATTTGTGCTCCAGGCACTTTCCCCTGCAGCGCCGTTAGCGCATTTGCTGACGGCACTTGAAGGTCCGCGGCACTGATCGCTTCGACCGTGAATGCGAGCTTGGCTTTCTCCGTGGCTCCGGTCGTCCCGGTAACGACGACCTCCTGCAGTCGATTGACGTCGACCTTGAGCTCGAAGTCCTGCGTTATCGAGCCGGGATTCACCGTCACTTGGCGCTGCTGCGGCGCGAAGCCGATTGACCTCACGCGCATCGTGACGGTCTGACCTCGCACGCGCTCGGCTGGCAGCGAAATGCGAAAGACGCCTTGCTCGTTCGTCCCTACCGAGACTGCGAGCTCAGAAATGATGACGTTGGCGCCTTGGAGCAATTGGCCTTGCTCCGATCGGACGCGGCCGGTGATCGTGGTCCCTTGAGACCACGCCGGGATCGCTGCCGCTGTCGTTAAGAAAAGGGCGCCCGCAAATGCGGAACGCCACCGTGCGCACCGAGTAGTCCTCATCGATGGCCCCCATGGTAGTGAGTGGTCCTTTCACCGTGCGGCGCGCGGAGTCCCGCCCGACGGGGCCTCGGGCGCCGCCCACTTGCGTGGTCGAGCCCATTGTGAAGTAGAACACGAAAACGCGCAAGACTACGATCGTCACGTCTACGACGCTCTGACAAACGTCGTGGGCGGCGAGAGTGCCGTGCCGCCCGCCTTGCTCACGCGTGATGCTATCTAATGATTGTCGTGTAGTCTTTCGACTTTCGGCGCTAAAGGCTTTCTACTCAATCGCCTGCGCGTGCTCCGTGACAATGCGAACTTTGTTGTCCGCGACCTGTAAGAAGCCCCCAGCAATCGCGAATCTGCCCGCGCGACCACCATCGCCGAGTCGCAAGGTGCCCTTACCAAGTAGCGTCACCATCGGCGCGTGTAGCGGAAGGATTCCTACCTCGCCGTCAAATGCTGGTGCGACGACGCTTTCTGCTTCGCCTTCAAAGAGAACCTTTTCGGGCGAAATGACGGACACGCTCAACAAGGCCATCAGTTAAGCCCGGGCCAGGGCTTCGGCATTCTTCTCGATGTCATCCGCGCCACCGCACATGAAGAACGCCTGTTCCGGATACTGGTCGAACTCGCCAGCGCAAAGCCGCTCGAACGAGGAGACAGTCTCCTCCAGCTTCACATACTTCCCTTCTCTGCCCGTGAACTGGGAAGCAACTGCAAACGGCTGCGACATGAATCGCTGAATTCGCCGCGCACGACCAACGACGCGCTTGTCTTCCTCCGACAGCTCGTCCATCCCGAGGATGGCGATGATGTCCTGCAGTTCCTTGTAGCGCTGCAGAATTCGCTGCACTTCACGCGCGACGGCATAGTGACGGTCGCCAAGGAATTGCGCCGCCAAGATACGCGACGTCGACGCGAGCGGATCGACCGCCGGATAGATGCCCAGCTCCGTGATGGCTCGAGAAAGCACGACCGTCGCATCCAGGTGCGCAAAGGCCGTGGCCGGCGCTGGATCCGTGATATCGTCAGCAGGAACATATATCGCTTGCACGGACGTGATGGATCCGTTCCTGGTCGACGTAATGCGCTCCTGCAGGTCGCCCATCTCCGTGGCGAGCGTCGGCTGGTATCCGACCGCACTCGGCATTCTGCCTAACAACGCGGACACCTCTGAGCCTGCCTGCGTGAAGCGGAAGATATTGTCGATGAATACGAGAACGTCCGCGTTCTCGCGATCGCGGAAGTACTCGGCGACTGTCAGCCCCGTTAGGCCGACGCGCAACCGCGCGCCCGGCGGCTCATTCATCTGGCCGTAGATGAGCGCGACTTTGTCCAGGATGTTCGCTTCCTTGAACTCGAGGTAGAGATCGTTCCCCTCGCGCGTGCGTTCCCCTACGCCGCAGAACACCGACTTGCCGCCGTGACCCTTGGCGACGTTGTTGATGAGCTCTTGAATGATTACGGTCTTACCGACGCCCGCGCCGCCGAAGAGACCGATCTTTCCTCCCTTCACGAACGGCGCGACGAGGTCGATGACCTTGATTCCGGTTTCGAACACTTCGGTTTTGGGCTCCAGCGCGATGAAATCCGGACGTTTGCGATGAATCGGCCAGCGCTCCACTTTCGCCGGAATCGCCGGACCATTGTCCACAGGCTCGCCGAGCACATTCAGAATCCTGCCTAACGCGGGCTCGCCGACCGGCACCGAGATCGACGCGCCGGTATCCAGCGCCTCCATGCCGCGTACGACGCCATCTGACGATGACATTGCCACCGCGCGCACCTGGTTGCGGCCGATGTGCTGCTGCACTTCGGCGACGACGCGGATATCACCCGACTCGGTCTTTCCGCGAACTTCGAGCGCGTTATAAAGCTCGGGCAGTTTCTCGGTCTCGAACTCGACATCGAGCACCGGGCCGATGATCTGAACGACCTTCCCGACGTTTTTGGTAGCGGTGGCAGTTGCCATTTGTTGATCTCGATGACGGTACAGTTCTACCTCTAAGGACTAACGACTAAGGCCTATTCAAGCGCCGCCGCCCCACCAACTATTTCAGCTATTTCTTGAGTGATTTGCGCCTGACGAGCGCGGTTGAACGTCCTGCGCAACGTGTTGAGCATCTCGCCCGCGTTGTCGGTCGCGTTCTTCATCGCGGTGCGCCGAGCGCCTTGCTCACCGGCCGCAGTTTCCACGAGCGCGCGATACATCTGATTGCGCACGTACGACGGAAGCAGCTCGGACAAGATCTCTTCCGCCGACGGAAAGAGCAGATAGTCGCGCGCGACGCCTTTCGTCTTCGGCGGCTCGACCGGCAGGATGCGCTGGACAGTCGGCGGCGTCGAAAGAGCCGAGCGGAACTGTGCATACACCACATTCACCGCGTCCAGCTCGCCGCGGATGAAGCGCGCCATCAAGTCATCGACGAGCGACGCAGCGTCATCGGCCGTCGGCCGATCGGTGATGTCGGTTCGCGCCGTTACGAGGGGCCGGCCGACGTACTTGAAGTAACCGATTCCCTTCCGGCCAACGACGTGCAGCTCTCCCGTTACGCCCTGGTGCTCGAGAGTGCCTAACAAGTTGCGGGCTTCTCGGATCAAATTCGAGTTGAACGCTCCGCAGAGGCCTCGGTTGGAGGTCAGGAGCACGACAGCCGCATTGCGCGCGCGCTCCGGCTGCCGCAGCAGCGGAAAGCGCTCGGCCAGCTCGGCCGAATACAGCGACGCGATCACATCGGCCAAGACGTTCGCGTACGGTCGCGCCGCGATCACGCGATCCTGTGCGCGCTTCATGCGCGACGTCGCCACCATTTCCATGGTGCGCGTGATCTTGCGCGTGTTCTCGACCGACTTGATGCGACCTTTTAGTTCGCGACCCTTAGCCATGATCGTGTGTCGTTAGGCTTGCTTTTGACCGTTGGCCTTTGACCTGTGGCCTTAGCCCTTGATCTTCTTGTAGTCCGCGATCCCACGCTTCAGCGCTTCTTCCGTGTTCTTGGAGAGCTGCTTCTCCTTTCGAATCCCATCGCCGACCTGCGGATATTTGCTCGTCATGAAGCCGTGGAAGCCGGTCTCCCAGTCGCGGATGTCCGCAACTTTCACGTCATCGAGATAGCCGTTTGTCACGGCGTAGATGATCATGACCTGCTGTTCAGCCGCCATCGGCTCATACTGCGGCTGCTTGAGGACTTCCACCGTGCGCGCGCCACGATCGAGCTGCTTCTTCGTCGCCGCATCGAGATCGGATGCGAACGCAGCGAAGGCCTCGAGCTCGCGAAATTGCGCGAGATCGAGCCGTAGCCGCCCTGCTACAGATCGCATCGCTTTGATTTGCGCGGAGCCACCTACGCGCGACACCGAGATGCCTACGTTGATGGCGGGCCTAACGCCAGCGTAGAAGAGATCCGCTTCCAGGAAGATCTGGCCGTCGGTGATCGAGATGACGTTGGTCGGGATGTACGCGGAAACGTCACCAGCCTGCGTCTCGATGACGGGAAGCGCCGTTAGGCTTCCACCCGCTGCGAAGATCGTCTTGCCGTCGACGACCGACGGATCTTCGGACAGCTTGGCCGCGCGCTCGAGCAAACGTGAGTGCAGATAGAAGACGTCGCCCGGATATGCCTCGCGACCAGGCGGCCGTCTGAGCACGAGCGACAGCTGACGATAGGCCGCCGCCTGCTTCGACAGATCATCATAGATGCAGAGCGTCGCCTTCCCTTCCTGGTACATGAAGTACTCGGCCATCGCGCAACCGCAGTACGGCGCGATGTATTGCATCGGCGCTGGATCAGAAGCGCTCGCGGTGACGACGATCGTGTAGTCCATCGCACCGGCCTGCTTGAGCTTGTCGACAACCGCCGCGACAGTCGACGCCTTCTGGCCGATCGCGACGTACACGCAGATGACGCCTTGTCCCTTCTGATTGATGATCGTGTCGATGGCGATGGCGGTCTTTCCAGTTCCGCGATCGCCGATGATGAGCTCGCGCTGACCGCGGCCGATCGGAATCATCGCGTCGATGGCCTTGATGCCGGTCTGCAATGGCTCTTTGACCGGCTGCCTAACGATAATTCCGGGCGCCGTCGATTCGACCTTTCGCGTATGCGGCGTGTCGATCGTGCCGAGTCCATCAATGGCGTTGCCTAACGCATCGACCACGCGGCCCACGAGGGCCTGGCCGACGGGCACCTCGAGCACGCGCGCCGTGCGGCGAACCTCGTCGCCCTCTTTGAGCTGCAGGAAGTCGCCGAGGATGACCGCGCCGATGTTGTCTTCTTCGAGGTTGAGCGCGAGGCCGACCACCTTGTTGCCGGTGCGCGAGGACGTGACCTCGAGCATCTCGCCCGCCATCGCTTTCTCTAGTCCATAGATGCGCGCGATGCCGTCTTTGACCTCGAGCACAGTCCCGACCTCTTCGACATCGAGGGCCCTAAGGTCGGCCGCTTCGATCTCCCGAAGCAGGATGTCCTTGATCTCGCCGGGGCGGAGAATGGTCTCTTGGGCCATTGTAGGTCTGAGGTCGGAGGTCTGAGGTCTGAGGGGGCCTAAGTGCGTTCCAGCCCGCCCGAGAACCCGGCTAAATGGTGCTTGTGAAAAATATCACAAGCACCGCCCCGGTCAAGCTGGACCCGTTCCAACCCTCTACCAAATCAATACCTGCTCGATTTTGTCAGCCGAAGGTTGGAACGGGGTCGAGCTACGTCCGGCTGCGTAATCGCCCTGCCAAGAACCGTTCGATTATGTCGATCGCTCGCAGCCGCGCTAATGAGGCCGGCTTCGTCCCGCAAATCCGCTGCGATGCCGTAGATAGATGCGACGACGATGCGAAACCCAGTACGCGTGCGACGTCACCAACGTCGTAACCAGGGTTTTTCGCCAACTCGGCGGCGGCGAGCAGGCGGACCAGGTCGATTGTCCGCTTGAGATTGGCGGCGCCATCAGCCGCGAACGTACGGCTCAGGTGCTCGCGACTCACACCGAGCGACTCGGCGATCGTATCCGTGCGCACCATGCGACCCGCGTGCGCGACTAAACGCTCCCACACGGCGCGTCTGAGCGCCGTCTCGAGGCCGAGCGCCGCTGGTGGCGTTTCCAGCGCAGCTTGAAAGCGATGCGTGAACGTGTGCGGCAACACGAGCTCGCGCAGAACGGCATCATCGACGTGCTCGGTGATCACGTCAGCGAAATCGAGAGCCATGCAGCGGGCAACGACGGGCGCATCGCCGGCGCGGAGCGGCGTGAGCGCGAAGAACGGAATCGAGGGAAAGTCGCGCGCGAGCTCGGCGGCGCGCCACAAGTCCTCGTTAGGCGCTCCCACATCCAGAATCGCCGCGTCGATCAGCGTCGTTTGAAACAGACGCGCGAACTCGGCGGCGCTGCGCGTCAACGCGAGACGTGAACGTCGCCGCGGGAACGCCGAGCGCACCAGTCCACGCGCACGATCGCGCGGCACGTACGCGGCGACTGAAACCGGTATCGGAGCGAATGCCGCTGCTGTGGCCTGTTCGGCGACGGTCATTTCCCAAGAAGCCTTCGCCCTAGCGAGGCGGAATTGACGGAGGTGGGACGGACGCAACGCGCTCTCGAGCTAGCCGTAGCACTTCACGCGCATTTGCATACGGAATGAGCTCAGTCGCGCGATCGAACGTCTCCCAGCGGCAGGCGGTGATCCCTTCGGCGAGCTGCGGCGAGGTTTCCTCAGTCGCGGATTCCATGAGAAAGAAATGGCACGTCTTGTACACGAGGCTGCCGCGCCATTGGAAGCGCCACTTGATCGTGTCGATCGGGCCTATGAGTCGGAGATCCGCGAGTCCCGTCTCTTCGGCGGTCTCGCGCACGGCGGCGACGTCCGGCCCCTCGCCATCTTCGACGTGTCCTTTGGGTAAGCCCCACTTGCCGTAGCTGTCTCGAATCAGGAGCACAAGTGGTTCATTGGCCTCTGCGAGGTGCCTAACGACGACGCCGCCGGCGGACGTTTCATAGCGCGCGCGGCCGCGTCGCGTCACATGTCCTCCAGCGCTTCCAGGTTCGCCTTCCCTTCCACGAACTGGCGCACAACGGCGTCGCGCGTTTTCTGAATCTCTTCGACGCTGCCAACCTGGCGCAGCTGGCCGTTGTACAGCATCGCGATGCGAGTACCGACCTTGTACGCGCTGCGCATGTCGTGTGTGATGACGACCGAGGTTACGCCGAGGCGTTCGCGCATGCGAATGATCATTTCGTCGATCACGGCGCTTGTCACGGGGTCGAGGCCCGTCGTCGGCTCATCATACAGTACGTATTTCGGGCGCGCGGCGATCGCGCGTGCGATGCCGACGCGCTTGCGCATTCCACCGGACAACTCGGCGGGGTAACGCTCTGTCACGTTAGGCAAGTCTACCAGGTCGAGCACTTCGTGCACGCGATCGCGGATCTCGCGTTCCTCCACGTGCGCGTGGCGCCTGAGGGCCATGGCGACGTTCTCACCGATCGTGAGCGAGTCGAAGAGCGCGGCGAACTGGAAGACGTAGCCGATGTGCGCCCGCAGCTCATAGAGCTCTTCGCGCTTGAGTCTGGGCACCTCGGCACCGTCCACGACGACGGTGCCATGATCCGGTGTGAGCAACCCGACGATGTGCTTGATGGCGACCGACTTTCCGCTTCCGGAATAGCCGATAATCACCATGGTCTCGCCTTCTTGGATGTCGAGCGAAAAACCCTGCAGGACTTTCTTGCGACCGAATGCTTTGTGGATGTCTTTGAGTTGGATCAATTCAGTTAGTCCTTAGCCCTTAGGCCTTAGCTCGCAGGAAAACAACCGCAGGTTTGTGACATGAGGAAGAGGCGTGCCACAATCGGGATAGGGAGTAGGAGAGATTGACTCTCCTACTTCCCTCCCACACCACCGGACATGCGGGTCCGCATCCGGCGGTTCAGAGAGTTGAGGTTATGGAGCAGGTCGCGGGACGCCGAGGCGCGTGAAGTAGGAGTTAGGCAGAGCAAGATGAAGCGCTGCATGGCTCGCCACATGCCACCAGTTGCGAGAGAAACGCGCTGCTATGCGGCGACGGCGGCGGGGACACCCCGCGCGCGTAGCTCGTCGAAGACAGTCGGTCCTTGCTTCCAGTGTTTGAGATGGACGGCCCGCGGACGGTGGTGCAGCCACTTGTCCACGTCCGCAAAAGCTCCGGGCGTGTCGGCGAGTTGGAAGTACGCCTTCCAGCCCACCAAGTAGCTCCGCAGCTCGGCGATCACTTGCTCAAGACTGCGTCCACCGGACCGACGAGTGATCTGTCGGACCCGCTCCTTCATCCGCGTTAGGCTGTCTGGGGCGACGCGGCGCTTGATCGTCCGTCCCGGAGCGACCCAAAAGCGGAAGCCCAGGAACGAGCGGTCCCACACCTTCGCCACCGCGCTCTTGTCCGCGTTGACGCGCAGTCGGAGCTTTGCGCTAGAGGTCGACCAGCACCTGCATCACTCGTTTGCCCGATCGCTCGGATCGCACGTACACATTGCAATCGTCCGCATAACGAGCAAACCGGTGCCCGCGCCGCTCCAACTCCTTGTCCACGTCGTCCAGGAGCACGTTCGCGAGGAGCGGTGAGAGTGGCCCACCCTGCGGCGTCCCCTCGTGTCGCTCCTGCACCACCCCCTGCGCCATAATGCCGCCGTGAGGTAGCAGCGAATGAGTGCGAGCAGGCGGCGATCCGCGATGCGTTGGCTCAGCTTCCCCATGAGCACATCGTGGTTCACGCGATCGAAGAACTTCGCCAGATCGATGTCCACGACCCAGCGCCGACCACTCTGCACGTAGC
>Ga0187893_10005221_pt1 | contig 23596 bp, 18 predicted proteins | sample MA1701074metaG_FD_139574 | JGI IMG/M metagenome (GOLD analysis project Ga0187893, IMG submission 139574) | White microbial mat communities from a basaltic lava cave in the Kipuka Kanohina Cave System on the Island of Hawaii, USA - MA170107-4 metaG ...
ATCCTGGAACTCGATCAATGTGGTGGGAAACTCCATCGCGATCCCTCCTCTCGGGGGACCACGCTAAGTCCGCGCCGTGTCACATCCGGTCACGGGGAGCGGAGCGAACCGGATAGGCACATTTGACTTTTCAACCAACGTCCCCGCTTAGCCGCGCCACTTCTTGTCGGCGAGCAGGTCGAGCGCCTTCTTCATCGGGCTCTTCTTGCCGACGGGGTAGTCCACGAGCATGTCGTCGCGGCCGTCGTAGAGGCGCTCGATCTCGTCGATCACCTTCTGCGCGCGGCCCGGGCTGCGGAGCCGCGTGAGCAGCTCCGCCTCCATCAGCCGGATGCCCGCATCGAGGCTCGCGAGCTCGGGGTTCTTGCTGTGCATGTCGGTCGCGAGCATCGGGTCCACCCAGGTGCCCAGGTACTCGTCCACGAAGCCCTTGAACAGCACGAGCCCGTTCTGCTCGCGCCGGAGCTGGAGCGAGTCGAGCGTGGCCGCGAAGTGGACCAGGTCCTTCTGCGCGCGCTCGAGCTCCATCCGGCGCTGCGAGAGCGAGATGCCGCCCAGCGGGTTGCTCGCCGGCGCCGGCGTGGCCTCGTCCTCCAGGGTGACGTCCTTGGGCAGGCGCGGCCCGCTCGCGCAAGCGGCGAGGAGCGCGAGCGCCAGGCTCACGACCAGGGTTCGGCTTCGCATGCTCGGTCTCCTCTCTCGCGGGGCCTAGTTGCTGGCCTGCTGTGCGGTGCGTTCCTCGTCGTACATCAGGCGCAGCAGCTTGTGGAGCGGGTGATCGCGGCGCGCGCGGAGCTCCGCGCCGAGGCCGTCGGTATCGAGCGTCGCCGTGTAGATCGGGAGCGTGCGCGAGCGCGCCTCGATCTGCTCGTCGGTGCGCTCGAGCAGTGCGCTCGCCTCCGCGAGCTCGCGCTCGGCCTCGGCGCGCTCGGCGGCGTCGAGCGCGCCGCCGCGCCGCGGGGTGGCGTCGGGATCGTACGCGGCCGGCACCGGCTCGGCCTTGCCGCCGAGCTTCCGGCGCAGGCTCGCCAACTTGCTCGCCGTGGCCTTCCTCTGGGCGCGCAGCTGCTCGACGCTCTGCTCGAGCTCCGCCACGCCCTTCGCCTCGGCGAAGCCGAGGTACATCAGCGCCAGGCTGTCCGAGAAGGCGCGCTGCAGCACCTGGAGGCGCTTCGCCTCGGGCTCGCCGCTCTCGATCCAGCGGTTCGCCGCCCGCGAGCGCGTCGCGACCTCCGCGGCCGGGCGCACGAGCGCGAGGTAGTCGCTCTCGCGGCCCTGCTTCTCGAGCGCCGTCGTGATCGACGACCAGAGCGTCCGGTCGTACGGGAAGAGCCGGATCGCGCTCCGGTAGCGGCGGATCGCGAGGTCCACCTCCTCGGTCGTCGGGTGCGCGGCGTAGAGCAGGTAGGAGTCGCCCACCCCGCGTGCGGCCTCGTGCGCCGCGAAGTAGGCGGAGTCCGGCACCGCGACCGCGCTCTCCGCGGTCGCGTGCTTCGAGAAGAGCGACAGGTAGCGCGTGTAGAGGTGCGCGGCGTTCCGGCTGTACGTATCCGCGAGGTGCGGCTGGGAGACGCTCCGCGTCAGGTAGTAGTCCGCCGCGTTGAGCGTCGTCTCCTGGATCTCCTCCCAGAGCGAGCGCCCCGCGAGCACGTAGTCGCCGCGCTCCGTGAAGCCGAGGTCCTGCCAGCCGTCGTCCTGCGCCTCCGCGAGCCGGTCGTAGACCTCGATCGCGTCCTCGATCGTGAACGGCGTCTCGATCTCCGGGTCTACCTCGAGGCGCTGCTTCGCGGCGTAGATCTCGCCGAGCTGGCGCAGCACACGCGTATACACAGCGCACTGGCCGGCGATCGTGTCGGCGCGGTCGAGCGCCGTCTTGTAGGCCGCGCTCGTGACGCGCATCGCCTTCACGGTCTCGTTCCCGAGCCCTCCGGTCGCGAGGAGCCCCCGCGCCGTGTCGTGGAGCTTCGCGGCTTCGAAGAGCGCGAGCGTGAAGGTGAGGCTCCCCGCGTCGGACTCGGGGCCGTCCAGCCGCTCGAGCACGCGGTCGAGGTAGTCCTTCGAAGAGGCCGCGAGCGGGATCACGTCGGGGTGCGCGCCGACACGGTCGTCGGCCAGCAGGCGCACGATCGCGGCCAGCGGATCGAGGCCGCGGTCGAGGCCCGCCTCCTGGCTCCGGATCAGCACGAGCCGCGCCACGTTCTCGTAGAGGAAGGGCAGCGCCGTCGCGAAGCCCGAGCTCGGCCCGCCGTCGAGCGAGAGCGTCTTCAGCGTCTCGTAGGGCGTCTCGAGCGGAACGATCGACTTGAGCCACAGGTCGAGCACGTGGCCCGAGAAGTCGTGCTGGCGGCCGCGCTCGAGCGCGTCGTGCGCGAGCACGTAGTGGTACCAGTAGCGGTTCTCGTGGCGCCCGAGCTTCGGCTCGAGCCGGCGCGCGGCCTCGACGCTCTTCACGAGCGAGTCGGGCTTGCCGTCGGCGAGGTAGAGGAGCAGGTGGGCGATCGCGCGGCGGCGCACGCGCTGGTCGTCCTCGGGTCCATTCTGCGCGGCGACCGGGCCGAGGCGCTGCGCAACGTGGCGCTCGAGCGGCACGCCGACCTCCTTCTCGTACTGCTCGAGCCGCTGGCGCAGCGCGGCCGGCTCCGCGGACGAGAACACGAAGGCGTAGTCGAGGTAGGCGTCCCAGCTGAGTTCCTCCTGCGCGGCGGCCGGAAGCCCTCCGAGCAGGAGCAGGAGGAACGCGAGGATCGTGCGTGTCGTCTTCATCCCTTGTCCGTCCGTCGGTTCGGCGTCCCAGCCAGGCACTCGAGCGCGAGCCGGAGCTCGACGCAGCGGTCCGCGGCTCTGCGGGACGGGTTGCGTTCGATCCACATCAGGAACGCGTTCAGGTTCTTGGTCTCCACGAAGCGGTATCGGCCAGCCCGGCTCGCGCATTCACGTCGCAGTCCGGCGGCAGCCATCAGCTCGAGCTTCAGCGAGTCCTCCTCGCGGTCGGAGACGCAGGCCGCGAGCGAGCCCAGCGGCACGCCCTGGAAGGCCTTCTGGGGCGGGGCGGCGGGCGCGCTCTGCTTCGCGGCCGCCCGCGCGACGCGCTGCGCCACCGGGGCGGGCGGGGGCTCTTTGGCCTCCGCGTAGCGGGCGGGCGGGGGGCCGGCGTCGAACTGCGGGAGCGCCGCGGGCTTCGCGCTGGCGACGCGGACCGGCGCCGCGCGCGGCTGGGCACGCAACGTGGGCGGAGGGGCGGGCGCCGCCGGCTTCTCGGCGACGACCGGGTCCAGCGGGAACGCGAACGAAGGCGCCTTGGGCGCGGGCTTCTTCGTGACGGCGCGGAGCGGCGCCTGCTTGCCCGGGGCAGGCGCAGTCGCGGCCACCGCGAAGCTCGGCGCCACCGGGTCGATCTTGAAGCTCGGGGCCGGGCGCTTCGGCGCCTCGCGGACGACACGCGGCGGTGTCACCGGGGGCGGCTCCGGCGCCTTCGCGATGGCGTCGATCTTGAGCTTCGGCGCGGGCGGCGGCTCGACCCGCGGCAGCGGGGCCGGCTCGGGCTTCGGCTTGGGCGGAGGGGCCACCGCCTCGGGCGGCGGGACGGGCTCGGCCTCCGCGAGCGGCAGCGGCTCGGGCTCGGGCTCCACGAGCGGCTCGGGTTCGGGCTCCGGCTCGGGCAGCAGCTCCTCGGGCGCGGGCTCGAGCAGCACGATCTCGGGGAGCGTCTGGTCGCGCTGCCGCTCCTCCGGCACGAACGTGATCACGAGCAGCGCGACCGCCGCGGCGATGCCGAGCGTCGCGAAGGCGCCGCGCGCGAGGGGCCGCTTGTCGAGCGCGGAGAGCTCGCCGGCGAGCTGGGCGAGCGCGTCGGCGGTCGTCTCGGACGCCGTCCAAGGGCCGGGCGCGAAGACGGGCGCCACCGGCAGCTTGGCCGCGCCGAATCCGTAGCTCTGTCGCAGTCGCCAGCCCGCCATCGTCTACTTCTGGGCGAAGTCGGGCACGACCGTCGCGCGGCGCCGCTCGGGCCAGGCCTCCTCGAGGATCCCCACCGCGTCGAGCAGGTCCTGGCTGCGCGAGTCGGCGTGGGGCGCGAGCAGTGGGCGCGGCGCGCCCGAGGCGCGGAGCCCGGTGAGCTCCCTGCGGAGGGCCGCGGCGTCGAGCCGCCGCCCCTCGCCCTCGCCCAGCTCCTCGCCCTCGCGCGGCAGCACGAGCTCGAACGGGCTCTCGGCCGCGGCCATGCTTTCAGGAGCGCCTTCGGTCGGATGGACGCGCAGTTGCCAGCGCGCTGCCGCCGCACCGGGCATCGACTCGGCCGAGGCGTGGATGCGGGGGACCACGATCTCGCCGAGCTCGAGGGCGAGCTCGCGGCCCTCGTCGAGCTGCGTCATCGCGATCAGCAGCAGGAACGCGAGGTCCACGAACGAGAAGAGCCAGACCGGAGCGTGGTGCGTAGGGGCTTCCGAAGCCATGCGGCCATACAGCGGGTGGACACGGCCCCGAGACAGTGAGAGTCCTCACAATGCGGGGGGCAGCGGACGGCGATAGGGCACGAGCAACGCATACGCAGGCCACCCATCTCCAGATGCGCAACTGGACGGAGCGGACCGGAACCATGCCTCGACCCCGCCGTTGGCCGACCTTCTGCCTCGCTGCCGGGCTGTTGCTCGGTGAGCCGGCCGCCGCCGCAGAGCTCTACCTGTCGGGCCAGCTCGGCAACTCGGCCGGGCTCGGCGAGTCTTCGGGCGAGACGGACTTCTTCGACATCGACGGCGACGACGTGGACGCCTCGCCGTCCTACGGCGGGACGTTCGGGCTCGGCTTCGCGATGGACGAGGCCGTACCCAGCATCAAGGGCTTCGAGCTGCCGAGCTGGAAGGTGCGCGGCGAGTTCGAGTTCCTGACCGGCCGCGACTACGAGCTCCGCAGCGACGGAGCCACCGCCCAGGACGACTTCTTCACCGAGGTGGACGCCTGGACGCTGCTGCCGAGCGTGTGGGTCGACATGCCGCTCCGCACGCCGATCTCGTGGCTGTTCGGGCGCGTCCCCATCCTCGAGCCGCTGAGCCTCTACGCGGGGGGCGGCATCGGCATCGCGAGCGTCGAGGTGAACACCCGGGACCAGGCCTTCACGGGCAAGGAAGACACGATCAACTTCGCCTGGCAGGGCGGCGCCGGGCTCGGCTACGAGCTCACCGACACGACCACGTTCTCCGTCGGCTGGCGCTACCTCTCGATGGGGGAGACCGAGGTCGACCTGATGCTCGGGCCCGGCGTGAAGGGCGGCGAGTATGTGCTCGACATGTCGAGTCACGAGATCGTGACGGGGCTGCGCATCAACTTCTACACGGCCCCGCTCGGCGACATGCACCCGCGCTACTGGCGCGCGCCCCGCGTGCTCACGGGTTGGAAGCTGCCGGGCTGGCTCGGCGGCGGCGGCGACGAAAGTGACGAAGCCCCCAGCTACGAGGACGACCTCTAGCTAAGTTGCCCCGCGTGGGGTTCGGGGGGAGAGGTCGGGCCGCCGCGCTCGCGGTGGCCGCACTGCTGCTTCCCGGCGCCGCGGCGGGCGCGCGCCTGCTCGGCGTCGAGGCGGAGCCCGCCGACCCCGGCACGCGCATCGTGCTCCGCACGGACGGCCTGCCCCGCGTGACCGAGCCCTTCGCGCTCACCGACCCGAGCCGCCTCGTGCTCGACCTGCCCGGCGTCGCGAACGCCTCGGGCCGCGAGAGCTTCGAGGTCGGGAGCCGCGAGGTGGCGCGCGTCCGGCTCGGGCGGCACGCGGGCTATCTCCGCGTGGTGCTCGACCTCGCGCCGGCTGCGGCGGGCGCGGTCGCGGTGCGGCGCGTCGAGCCCTCCGAGCAGGGCGTCACGCTCTGGCTCGCGCTGCCGGCGGCCTCGCGCGAGCTGCCCGGCGTCTCCGCCGAGCCACCCTCGCGTTCGCCGCCACCCACTCCCTCGCCCGCGCCGCCGCCGGCCGCCCCGGCTCCGGCCGAAGCCCAGGCGCCCGTGCCCGCCGGCGCGCCGGTCCGGATCTACGGCATCGAGCTCCAGCCGGGCGCCGACCGCGACCGCGTGCTGGTCTTCGCCGACGGCCCCCTCGCCGCCGAGGTCACCACGCCGGACGCCGAGACCGTCCTCGTGCGCGTGCCGGGCGCGACGCTGAAGGAGTCGGCCACGCGCCACATCGAGCCCGAGGTGGGCGGTGCGGTCTCGGAGGTCGTGGTCTTCGTGCCGATCACGGGCGGCGCGCCCGAGGTGCGGCTCCAGATCACGAAGAGCCCCGGCCTCGAGCCGATCGTCTCGCGGCGCGGCTCGATCCTCGCGGTGGAGCTTCCGCTCCCGTCCGGCGCGCGCGACGTGGGCCTCACCCTGAGCTTCGCGAACGCCGACCTCGCCCAGCTGGTGCGCGAGGTCGCCGCGAAGACGGGCGAGCGCTTCCTCTTCGACGAGCGCCTCCAGGGGCGCGTCACGGTGAGCGTGGCGAGCCGCGTGTCAGGCAACGAAGCGGTCGCGATCCTGCACGCGGCGCTCCTCTCGAAGGGCTTCGCGGCGGTGCCGTCGCCCGGCGGCGGCTGGCGGATCCTGCCCGCGCAGGACGCCCCCGGCGCGCCCTCCCGCGTCGTCGAGCAGCTCCGAGCGGACGCCGTCCCGCCGGTGACCACGCTCGTGCGCCTCCGCGCCGCGACCGCCAGCGACCTCGTCACCTCGCTCGCGCGTTTCGCCGGCGGCGAGCTCGCCGCCACGGCCTTCCCGGCCACGAACAGCATCATCCTGACCGGGAGCGAGGCGCGCCTCCACCGCTACGTGAGCCTCGTGCAGGCGCTCGACGAGTCCGAGAGCGAGACGCTCGAGACGGTCGTGCTGCGCCACCGCGACGCCGCCGACGTCGCCGGGATCCTCGGCGAGATCGCGAAGCCCCGCGGCGCGCGCGCGCGCCCGCCGTTCGAGGTCTGGCACGACGAGCGCACGAACGCGCTCCTGCTGCGCGGGACCGAGGCCGAGCTCGCCGAGCTCCGCGGCTGGCTCGCCGAGCTCGACGTGGCGCCGGAGGGCGAGGGCGAGCTCCGCGTGATCCGGCCGCTCCACGCCGACGTCACCGCGCTAGCCGAGGTGCTCCAGCAGCTCGCGGCGGGCGCCGCGCCGGCCGCCGGACAGCCGGCCTCGGCGGGGATGCTCGCCGGGCGCGCCTTCCAGGTCGCAGTGCACGAGTCCACCGGCGCGCTCGTCGTGCGCGGCGCTCCCGAGACGCAGCGCATCGTGCGCGACGTGGTGGAGGCGATCGACCTTCGCCCGCCGAGCGTGGCGGTGGACCTGCTCGTCTTCGAGGTGACCACGAGCAGGAACCTCGCGCTCGGCTTCGATGCCTTCATCCCCTTCGGCGATCTCGACGGCACCGACACGTCGGCCGGCGCAGTGCTCGTGCAGGGCACGCCCGGTGGCCCGCTCGTCCCCGTCTCGGACCCGGGCACCGGAGTGTTCCGCTACGCGCGCTCGCCGCTGCTGGTCCCGATCATCGGCCCGGGCGGCATCCCGACGACGGTCTTGGTGCCGCAGGGAAGCTTCCAGATCGTGGCCGCCGACACCTTCGTGGAGACGCGCGTGCTGCTGCGGCCCCACCTGCTCGCGCTCTCGGGCGAGGAGCACGAGCTCACGGTCGGCGACAACGTGCCGGTGCTGGTCGGCGCGACCGACGAGAGCGGCGAGCCCGTCTCGATCGATCCGCTCACGATCCGCAACAACATCGAGCGGCGCGACGTCGGCATGCTGCTCCGCGTGCGGCCGACCGCGGGCCAGGCCGGCGACGTGCGCCTCGAGCTCGACGTCGAGGCGAGCCGCGTGCGGGCGCTCTCCGCGTCCTTCTCCGACCAGATCGGCCCCGTGATCGAGCAGCGGAAGCTCACGGTGGTGACGCGGCTCGAGCGTGGCCAGGTCGCGGTGCTCGGCATGCTCCGCGAGCCGATCATGCGCGACCGCGAGCGCGGCGTCCCCTTCCTCAAGGACATTCCGATCCTCGGCTGGCTCGCGCGCTCGGTCGCGACCGAGCGCTTCGAGCGCCAGCTCGTGATCGCCGTAGAGGCCGGCATCGAGCGCACGGCGGCCGAGCGCGTGGCCGACAGCGTCCGCTACCGCCTGGCCTTCGAGCGCTCGCTCGCGCGGCAGGGGAGCCTCCCGCACGGTGATGACGCCTATGCGCTCCTGCTGGCGACGCGCACGAGCCAGGCGGAGGCGCGCTCCGTCGCGAGCGCGCTCGAGGCCGAGTCCGGCCGCCGCGCGCGCGTGGTGCGCTGGGAATGGGACGGCGAGCCGCGCTTCGACGTCTATCTCGCCGGCTTCGCGACCCTCGCGGAGGCCGTGGCCGCGAGCGAGCCGCTCTCCGCCGCGGGCTTCCGGCCCGAGTTGGTGGCCCTGCCGCCGCGCGAGCTCGCGCGCGGCCCCGTGCCGGCGGCGCGCGAGGACTGAGCGAGCGAGCCGCCCACGCGCCCGGCCTCTGTCACGTAGAGGCAGTGTTCGGCGTTCGCCTCGAGCCAGGCGGCGCCCGCCTCGCCCCGGAGCATCGCGATCGTGGTGAGCGTGCCGGCCACGAGGCAGTGGCTCGCGACGACGCTCACGGCGCGGAGGCCGCGCACCGGCCAGCCCGTGCGCGGATCGAGGATGTGGCCGTAGCGCACGCCGTCCACGACCAGCGAGCGCTCGTAGTCGCCGCTGCTCGCGACGCCGCCCCAGCCGAGCGGGAGCGTCACGAGGGCGCGCCCCGGTCGCTCGGGATCGCGGATGCCGACGCGCCAGGGCGCTCCACCCGGGTGCGGGCCGACAACGGCGAGATCGCCGCCGAGGTCGACGAGACCGTGGCGCGCGCCGCGCGCGCGGCAGATCTCGGCCGCGCGGTCGGCGGCGTACTCCTTCACGTAGCCGCCGAAGTCGAGCTCCATGCCGGCGAGCGGGAGCACGATGCGCGGCGCCTCCCAACGCACCTTCTCGAAGCCGACGAGCGGGAGGAGCGCGTCGAGCGCTTTCTCGCTCGGGAGCGTCCCCGACTTGAAGTTCCAGGCGCGGCGCAGGATCCCCGAGGTGATGTCGAAGAGGCCGTCGCTCTGGGCAAAGCTCGCGGCGGCGTAGTCGAGGAGCCGCGCCGTCTCCTCGTCCACGACGACGCCCTCGGTGTCGCCCGCGCTCCGGTTGATGCGCGTGGTGAGGCTGTCGTCGCGATAGCGGGAGAACTTCGTCTCGAGCCGGAGCACCTCGGCCTTCGCTTCCCGCGCGATCGCCTCCGCGTCCGGCCCCACGATGCGGACCTCGCACGGGCTCCCCATCCCGCGGAAGGAGAGGCTGTGCATCAGAACTTCGCGGAGAGATTGAACGTCAGGACGTTGAACGAGACGAGGCCGGGGTTCTCGACCTCGACGTCGCGGATCGCGAGGCTGCCGCTGCTCTGGTAGCGCTCCCACGAGACGCCGACCTTCCACGCCATGCGGAAGGGCCAGTCGGAGAGCCGCGTCTCGGCGCGGAGCTTCCACGAGTAGGCGCCGTACGGCGAGAGGCGGTAGTCGCTCGTGAATTCGTCGCCCGGCGAGGTGGTGAAGAACGGGCCATAGAAATCCGCCTGGCTCTGCGTGTAGTACCGGGCCGACGGGATGATCGCGAGCGCGTCCCAGAGCATCTGGTACCACCCCAGCTCGATCGTGTGCGAGGTGATGCCCCAGTCGTCCACGTAGAGGCGGTAGTCGGCGTGGAGCGCGCCGTTCACGCTCGAGAAGTGGCGCCGATAGCGCGTGAGCCAGGAGAGCTGGTGCCGCGCGTCGGGCCGGCTGTCGGCCAGGTTCGCGCCCGCGACGGAGACGAGCTTGTACGGGTCGGACAGGAAGCCGCTCCCGTTCTGGTACGTGAAGGTGCTCTGCACGATCGAGCTGCGGTTGATGACCTGCGAGAGGCCCGCGAACACCGAGACCGTCCGCTTGTCCTCCTGCGAGGGATCGGCGTTCGTGGCGGTCGGCGTCGGGTCGATCTCGTCGAGCGAGAGGCCCGCGCCGAACGAGAACACCGTGTTCTTCTCGTTGAAGTCGTGCTCGGATGCGAAGCCGAAGTTGATGGCGCTGTAGTCGTCCTCGGTCGAGTAGCCGGTGATCAGGCTGGTGCGCGCCTCGTCGAACAGATACGTGCCCCTCACGAGGAAATCGGAGCGCTGGTCCTCGACCGAGGCTCCGGTCATCACCTGGACGGCCTCGCCCTGGGCGTTCGGCTCCACGAACCAGGGCGTGGCGCCACTCATCGTCTCGTGGACGACGTCGATGCCGAGGTCCACACGGCCGCCGAGCGGCGCGCGCATGCGGATCTGGTGCGTCTCGATCTCGTAGCGCTCGGCGTCACCGGCCTGGAGCTTGCTCGAGTCGAGGTCGTCCTCGGCGTAGAACGTGTAGCCGTAGTCGATGCCCCAGCGCTCGTCCTGCGCACGCGCGATGCCCGGGAGCAGGAGCGCGCTGGTGGTGAGCGCCGCTAGCGCGCCCTGCTTCTGGCGGGCGTTTCGCGCGGCGCGGCGTCTCGCCTTCCGGTTCTTCCGCTTCTCCTGCCGCATCAGTTACAGCCGCAGCCTCCACCGCCGGCCTCGCTGCCCGGCAAGGAGCCTTCCTTGCTGTGGAAGACGTGGTCGCGGTGCGCCGCCTCGAGCGGATCGGGGTCCCAGGCCATCTCGGGCCGGCCGAGCTGGTCGCGCTCCCAGGGCTTGACCACCGCGCAGCCGCTCGCGAGCAGCAGGCTGGCGAGCAGGAGAACCGTCGCTCTCCGCACGGCGCTACCTCGCGCCCGCGATGAGCGCGCGGATCTTCTCGCGAACCTTCTCGACGTCGCCGTCGCGGAAGCCGCGGTGCACGTAGCGGATCACGCCGTCGGCGTCGATCAGGTAGGCCGTCGGCATCGTCTCGAGCCCGAAGCGCGTCGGCAGCTTGCCCTCGGGGTCGGAGGCGCTCGGGTAGCCGATGCCGTGCTTGCCGACGAGCTTCTTCGCCAGAGCCGCGTCGCGGTCGAGGTTCACGCCGACCAGCGCGAAGCGGTCCGCCGGGAACTCCTTCCGGAGCGCCTCGAGCTGCGGCATCGACTTCTGGCAGGGGGCGCACCAGGAGGCCCAGAAGTCCAGGAACACGACCTTGCCGCGCAGCTCCTCGAGCGAGAGCTCGCCGCCGCCGTCGAGGCGCGGCGCCTTGAACGCGGGCGCCACGTCGCCGGCGTCGAGCGCGGCGGCCGGACCGGCCAGCGCGAGGAGGAAGGCGACCAGCAGCTGGCGTGTCGAGGACGTGAATCTCAAGTGCATCTCTCGGCTCCTTCTCCAACCCCTCGTTGCACTCAGGACGCATCGGCAGCGCGCGCTTCTTGCGCGTGACGCCCCTCACCGCCCTCCAGCGCCGCGATCACTCCTTCCACGGTGAGGAGTTCGGGCAGGAGTTGCGGCTCTTCCGCACCCGCGTGATAGACGAGCGTGAGCGGCACGCCGGCCCGGCCGAAGCGCGCGAGCTCGCGGCGGATCGTCTCGTCGCGGCGCGTCCAGTCCGCGACCAGCACCGTGAAGCCGCCCTGCGCGAGGGCGTCGCGCACCGGCTCGCTCGTGAGCACGGTCCGCTCGTTCCACTTGCAGGTGAGGCACCAGTCGGCCGTGAAGACCACGACGACGGAGCGGCCCTCCGCGCGGAGACGCGCGAGCTCCTCGGGGCTCCACGCGCTGCTCGCCTCCGCGTGGGCGGCGGGCTGGGGCACGACGCTCACGAAGTTCGAGCCGAGCGCGACGAGGCCGAGGACCGAGGCGAGCACGAGGCCGCGGAGCCCGCGGCCTTGGAGCCGGGAAGAGGTCCAGGCCGCGAGGGAGACGGCGAGCAGCAGGGCGAGGAGCGCCGCCACCGCGTCGACGCCCGCGCTCCGCCCGAGCACCCACGCGAGCCAGACCACGGTCGCGAGGAGCGCGAAGCCGAGCGCGCTCCGGAGCTCCGCCATCCACGGGCCCGGGCGCGGGAGCCAGGCGCGCGCCCGGGGGAACGCGCAGATCGCGGCGAAGGGCGCAGCGAGCCCGAGGCCGATCGCGAGGAACACGGCGACGACGGCGGCGCCCGGGCTCGCGAAGGCGAAGCCGACGGCCGTGCCGAGGAAGGGCGCCGAGCAGGGCGTCGCGAGCGCCACCGCGAGGAGCCCCTCGAGGAAGCTCCGGCGCGCGCCCATCGCCTCGCGCGTGAAGCCGGCGAGGGCGCCCGGCACGAACGAGATCTCGAACACGCCGAGCAGGTTGAGCGCGAAGCCCGTGCAGAGCACCGCGACGACGACCACGAAGCCCGGCGCCTGGAGCTGGAAGCCCCAGCCCACCTCGTGCCCCGCCGCGCGCAGCACCAGCACGACGCCCGCGAGCGCGAGCATGCTCGTGAGCACGCCCGCGGTGTAGGCGGCGCCCTCCTCGAGCGCCTCGCGGCGGCCGCGCGAGGCGAGCTCCGCCACGGCGAACGCCTTGAGCGCGAGCACGGGCAACACGCACGGCATCAGGTTCAGGAGGAGGCCGCCGACGAGCCCGAGCGCGAGCGCGGCCGCGAGCCCGGCCCAGTCGAGCGGCGGCGTGGGCGTCGCGAGCGGCACGTCGATCGCGAGGTGATGGATGCGGCCGTCGCCTGCGAGGAGCGAGAGCACGCCGGTCAGCGCCTCGTCCGCGCCGGCCTCGCGCGCGAGCACGACCTCGACGCGGCCGCCCGCGTCGCTCGCCTCGACCACGCGGAGGCCCGCGTGCCCCGGCACGAAGAGCGGGCTCGCGAGGCTCGCGCACGGCTCCTCCGGCCGCGCGCCGCGGCACGGCTCGAGCGCGAGCACGACCCGCTCCGGCTCGGGTGCCCGCGCGGCGAGCGCGACGCCGAGCGCCGCAGCGGGCTTCGGGACGGCGCGGTCGTGGAGCACGAAGAGGCGCCGCACCGCGTCGGCGCTCTCCGCCGCATCGCGCGCGTCGAGGAGCCGCTCGAGCGAGAAGCGCGCCGGGATGCACTCCGTCTGGCAGATGAGCGCATCCACGTCCACGCCGAGCGAGCGCGCGCCCTCGTGCGGGCGAAGCTCGCTCGCGAGCAGCACGTCGCCCTCGTAGCCGTAGGTGACGAGCGTGCCCTCGCCTTCCGTGAACACCCTCGGCGCCGGCCAGCTGAGCGGCCCGGCGTCGGCGCCGCGGAAGGTCAGCTTCGTGGGGAGCCCGGCGTCGCCCGGGTGGCTCCAGTAGAGGTGCCAGCCGGGATCGAGCGTGAAGAGCACGCCCGCGCGCAGGCTCCCGTCGGCAGCGCGCTCCGGGTGGACGAGGAGCCGCGCCTCGAGGCGCGCCTCGCCCTGGTCGAAGCCCGCCTCCACCCAGCTCGCCGGGGGCAGGACCTGGGGCGGCGCCTCCGCGCGCGCAGCGAGCGCGGCGTGTGCGGTGAGCGAGGCGGCGAGAATCGCCGCCAACAGGAGACGGATCGTTGCCATGGATCGCGACATTCGGATCACCCCACCTCGTCGTCGCCGTCCTCCTCTTCCTCATCGTCGTCACACGACCGGATCTGGACCGGGATGGAATCCAGGATCCAGCTGAGTCCGCCTGCGGAGACGCTCACTTCGACCGCAGCCGGCGGCGCAGGAGTCGGGATCTTCAGGTCGAAGCGGCCGCGCGCACTCGCGCGATCCGTCGCGAGAAGCGCTCCGCTCGCGGCGTCGCGCACCTCGATCTCGGCCCCAGGGGGCGCCGGCTCGCCGCGGACACGCAGGCGGTAGGCAGCGCCCTCCGGATCGTCCTCCGCGCACTTCCCATCGGCGCGGATCCTGAGCCTCACCCCCTGGCCGCAGTCTGCGGGCGCGCCGCGCACCGGAAGCGCCGCGCTGCGAGCCTCGCCCGCCTGTGCCGCGACCTCGCACGGAGGGACCATGGGCTCGAGCTTCAGCTTGAAGCGGCCGCCACCACCTGCGCGCTTCGTGCCCAACACGAGGCCCAACTGGGGATCGAGGAGCCCGATCACCTCGCGCGAGCTCGCTCCCGAGCCACGCACACGCAGCCTGCCCCGCTCGCGCCCCTCCTCCCACAGTGCATCGTCGATCTGCACCGCGGACGCCGGGCTCGCGGCCTCGACCGTGAGCGTGAGGCTCTCGGCGTCCGACTCGGGCGGCGTGCCGTCGTCGCTCACGCTCACCGTCACGGCGTACACGCCGACCTCGTCGGCGGACGGGAGCCAGTCGAGTGTGGCCGTTCCGTCCTGGGCATCCGTGAGCGAGGCGGTCGGAGGAAGACCGTCTGCCGAGAACACCAGCCCGTCACCATCCGGATCCGTCGCGCTCAGCACGACCGAGAGCGCCTGACCCGCCTTCGTACCACGGCTCCCGATCGGTTCGAGCTCGGGCGGAGCGTTCACCTGCCCGACCGTGATCCTGACGACCTCCGAGTCGCTGGCCGGCGGAATTCCGTCGTCCTCCACGCGGAACGTCACGGTGTGGTTCCCGAGCTGGCCTGCGTCCGGGGTCCACGAGAAGAGCGCGTTGCCGCCGCCGGCATCGGAGAAGCTCGCGCCGGCGGGGAGAGGCGAAGCCGTCACCACGAGCGTGTCGGAGACGTCGGTGTCGGTCGCGGAGAGCGCGATCTCGAGCGGCGCGCCGGGGTCGGTCGCGCGGCGGCCGATCGCACCGAGCACGGGCGGCCGATTCGAGCTGCCGACCGTGATGACCACGCTCTCGAGCGCCTGACCGGGCGGAACGGCGTCGTCCGTCGCGCGGAAGTCGACGGAGTGGGGCCCGATGTCGCTCACGCCGGGGCTCCAGGTGAGGGTGGCGGTCCCGTCGCCATGATCGACGAAGGACGAGCCCAGCGGGGCGTTCGCAGCCGAGAGGACGAGGGGATCACCATCCGCGTCGCTCGCGGAGACGTCGATCACCGCCATCTCGCCGACGTTCACGCTGCGGTCCGCGATGGGCTCGATCACCGGCAACTGATTCGCAGCCGCTGGACAGAAGAATGCGAAGTTCTTGGCGCGCTGGTTCGCGAGGTACTGCGCCGCGGGCGGATCGAAGGCGTTGTTCTTGGCCGGGAGCCCAGGGGGATAGGTGAACGCGTGACAGAGCGAGCATTCCGACAGGAAGCCGCGTCCGGACAGGTCGGCGAACGGCGTGCCGCGCCCGAGCCCCGAGCAGTAGGCATCGATGTTCTCGCCGAAGCCCGGCTTGGCGGAAGCGAGCTCCGGCGCGACGAGCGTCGAGATCGCGAGGAACGTCAGGACTCGAGGCAGTGAGACCGGCAATGCGCATCCCCCAGCGTCCGTACCCGGTCCATCGGGGATCCGCCGGCCGCACCCTGTGGGCCCAATCACTGGCGCCCATGAAGAAATCCTGAGCGAGCGACACTCGCCCGTGTCGTCTTGGTGCAGTGACCGCGCGCTCCCGCCGGCTGCGGCCTCCCCGAATCGTGACGTCCCTCACCGCAGTAAGCCGGCAAGCGCATCCGCTCTTCCACCGGACTGCGGTACGAACCGTCACGATCCGGCCCCGAAGGCCCGCCGAATGTCATGGGCGTGCTCGGGAGGCACGAACATGCGTGTCGCTGCGGGGTGGCTGTCGGGTGCGCTGTGTGCGCTCGCGCTCGGACTGCTCGGCGCGGCTCAGGCTGACGCGGGCCCGCGCGAGCAGGCGCGGCGCCTCCACGACCGCATCGCGGGCGTCCCGCCCTCCGCTGCCGTGCTCGATCAGATGGCCGCGCTCCTCGCCACGGGCGACCCGGACGACCGCCTCGCCGCCGCCGAGCTGGCGATGGCCAACCCCCAGTTCCTGATGACGTCGGTCAAGAACCTGGCGACGCCCTGGACCAACATCGAGCGGACCGTCCACGCCCCCCTGAACGACTACACCGCGCTCGTGATCGGGATGGTTCGGGACGACGTGCCCTTCACGCAGGTGCTGAGCGCGGATCTCGTGTACGTCGGCGCGAACGTCCAGCCTGGCTATTCGCAGACGAACAACGACCACTACGTCGCGGTCGAGTCGCAGCGCGTGGACCTCTCGAATCCGAGCCTCTTCGTGCCCGTGCCGCAGTCCACGCTGCCCGGCTCGCAGCTCGCGACCGCGGACACCGCGGGTGTCATTACCACGCGCGCCGCCGGCGAGGCCTTCTTCAGCGCCGGCACGAACCGGCGCATGTGGCGCTTCACGACGCTCAACCACATGTGCCGCGACATGGAGCTGCTGCACGACATCACGCGGCCCGTGGATCGGATCCGCCAGGACGTGAGCCGGAGCCCGGGCGGCGACAGCCGGCTCTACCACAACGCTTGCAGCGGCTGTCACAGCGGGATGGACGCGGTGGCGGGCGCCTTCGCCTACTTCGAGTGGGACGCGACGCAGCTGCGCGTGGTGCACACGCCGGGAATCGTCGCGCCCAAGTACCTGATCAACGCGAACACCTTCCCGTTCGGCTTCGTCACGATCGACAACCGCTGGGACAACTACTGGCGCGAGGGGGTACACGCGAACCTCGAGTGGCGCGGCCCGAACGCGGGCGGCTTCGGCGCCAAGACGCTCGGCGAGGAGGTCGCCGCGAGCCGGGCCTTCTCCGTCTGCCAGGTGGAGAAGGTCTTCCAGCACGTGTGCTTCCGGCCGCCGAACGACGACGCGGACGCGGCCGAGGTCGAACGCATCGCCGACGTGTTCGAGGCCGAGGCCTACTCGCTGAAGCGCGTCTTCGCCGAGGTCGGCGCCTTCTGCATGGGGAGCTGAGCATGAAGACCCCCACGAACATCGCGACGAAGACTTCTCGCCTCGTGCTCGCGCTCTTCGTGTCGTTGCTCGCCGCCGCGTGCGGCGACTACGGTGGCGGCGGCGGGGGCGGCGGCGCCGGCGCACCGACCGGCCCGAACCCGAACCCGAACCAGCCGCAGGGCCCGTCCGACGCCGAGATGCAGGCCGCGTTCGAGCAGACCGTGCATCCGATCGTGACCCAGTACTGCATCGAGTGTCACGCCGGCCAGGGGCCGGGCTCGCCGCACATCGCGTCACCCGATCCGGCCACGGCGTACCGCGAGACCTGGTACAACCAGAAGGTCAGCCTCACGAACCCGGGGACCTCGCGCCTGGTGCGGCGCCTCGTCGCGGACTTCCACCACTGCTGGGACGACTGCGTCGCCGACGCGGCGATCATGCAGACCGCGATCGAGCAGTGGGCCCAGCTCGTGGACTTCTCGGGCAACGGCGGCGGCGGCCAGCAGGTTCAAGGCCTGGTGAGCACGAGCCTCACCCTCGCCGACGGCTTCGAGGACGAGGGCGCCGATCGCTACAGCGACAACCTGATCGCGCTCTGGGACTTCAAGGAGGAGACGGGCCCGGTCGCGCGCGACGTGAGCGGCGTGGCGCCGGCCGCCGACCTCGCGCTCGAGGGCCCGACGCTGATGACGGCCTACGGCATCCGCGTCGAGACGGGCCGCGCGATCGCGACGCAGGAGGCGAGCCGCAAGCTCTACGACCGGATCGCGGAGCCCAGGGACGGCTCGCAGCAGTACACGGTCGAGGCATGGGTGGCGAACGCGAACACCGTGCAGGAAGGGCCCGCGCCGATCGTCAGCTACGCGAGCGACTCGGGCTCGCGGAACCTCGGGCTGGGGCAGGTCACGTACTACTACAACGCCCGCAACCGCTCGGTGAACCCCGAGATCGGCGGGAACGGAAACCCGGCGCTCCAGACCGCCGACGCCGACCGCGACGCGCAGGCGACGCTCCAGCACGTCGTCCTCACCTTCGACCCCTATCGCGGCCGCCGCATCTACGTGAACGGCGAGTGGACGGGCGACCTCGACGAGTTCGAGGCCTTCCCGCTCTGGAACTGGAGCGAGAACCACCGCGTCGTGATGGGCAACGAGGTCAGCAACGACGTCCAGTGGCAGGGCTCGATCCGGCTGGTCGCGATCTACCAGTACGCGCTGACCGACGCGCAGATCCGCCAGAACTTCGAGGCGGGCGTCGGGAAGCGCATCCTGATGCGCTTCGACGTGAGCCAGTGGGCCGGCGAGGGCGCCTACATCGAGTTCGTGGTCAGCGAGATCGACGACTTCAGCTACCTGTTCTGCCAGCCGTCGTTCCACTCGCCGCAGGTGAGCAACGCGCGCGTCGGCAAGCTGCGCGTGATGGTGAACGGGCAGACGCCCGTCTCCGGCCAGGGCTTCGTGAACGTGGACACCCTGGTCACCTCGACCTCACAGCAGCTCTCGCCGCTCTGCTCGGTGATTCTGAAGGACGCCGGCCCGCTGACCGACGTGTTCACGATCGACTTCGAGTACCTGGCGAACTTCCAGAGCCCGAAGACGCCGCCGCCTGTGCCGCCGCTGCCGCCGCGCCAGTTCGGCGACCCGCTGCCGCTCGAGGGCCTGCGCGACTTCCGCCGCATCAACGAGAGCATGGCGGCGGTGACGGGCGTGAGCCCGAACCTGGGCTCGGTGCGCACCACCTACGACGACCTGACGAAGCAGCTCCCGGTGAGCTTCGACCTCCGCACCTTCGCGTCCGCGCAGCAGGTGGCCGTGACGAAGCTCTCGCTCGAGTACTGCGACGCACTGGTGGAGACTCAGAACCTGCGGAACAACTTCTTCGGCAACGTCTTGAACTTCGGCGTCGGGCCGAACACCGCGTTCGCGAACCAGGCGACGCGCGACGCGCTGATCCAGGTCCTGGTGGACCGCTCGTTCAGCGCGAACGTGGCGTACCAGCCGGACTTCTCGGAGGTGCAGCCGATCCTCGACGGCCTGATCGACGACCTCACGGCGGGCTGCACCGCCCTGACCTGCGACGCCGAGCGGACGCGCACGGTGGTGAAGGCCATGTGCTCGGCGATGCTCTCGAGCGCCGCAGCGTCGGTGCACTAGGAGGCGCCATGTCGAAACCGCTGCGACACCCCGACCATCCGCGCCCCCGGACCCGACGCGAGTTCCTCGCCCAGGGCTTCATCTCGGGCGCGGCGATGCTCGTGGCCCCGAGCCTCTTCGGCCTGTTCAAGAGCCGCGAGGCCTGGGCCCAAGCGGCGGCGGAGTGCAACCTCAGCACCGCCGCGGGCCGCATCCCGTTCGTGTGCTTCGACCTCGCGGGCGGCGCGAGCGTCGCGGGCTCGAACGTGCTGGTGGGCGGCCCGAACGGCCAGCTCGATTTTCTGTCCGACGCCGGCTACGAGAAGCTCGGCCTGCCGCGCAGCATGGTGCCCTCGCTTGCGGGCCAGGTGAACACCGAGCTCGGCCTCGCCTTCCATGCGGACAGCGCGTTCCTGCGCGGGATCCTCTCGAAGACCTCGGCCACCACACGCGCGAACGTGAACGGCGTGGTGATCTGCGCGCGCTCCGAGAACGACACGGGGAACAATCCGCACAACCCCATGTACGGGATCCACCGGGCCGGCGCCGACGGCAACCTGGTGACGCTGATCGGCACGCAGCCCTCCGACTCGGGCGGCAACTCGCTCGCTCCGATGTCGATGATCGACCCCGCCGCGCGGCCGGTGAAGGTGGACCGCCCGAGCGACGTCACCGGCCTGGTGGACACGGGGCGGCTCGTGCAGCTCCTCCCGCCGGCGGACGCGGCCGTGGTGATGCAGGCCATCGAGCAGATCTCCGAGGCGAAGCTCCAGCACATGACCGAGGACGCGATCGTCGAGCAGCTGATCCGCTGCGGCTTCGTCGAGAGCACCCAGCTGGTCGCGACCTTCGGCGACCCGACGCTGCTCGACCCGCTCGCCGACACGGACATCACGGGCCTGACGGGCATCTTCAACGCCGGCGAGCTCAACCAGGACAAGTTCCGCAAGACGGCGTCGGTCATGAAGCTCTGCGTGAACGGCTTCGCGGGCGCCGGCACCATCGAGTTCGGCGGCTACGACTACCACGACGGCACGCGCGCGACCGGCGAGATCCGCGACTTCGAGGCCGGGGTGGCGATGGGCGCGGTGCTCGAGTACGCGGCGCGCAAGGTCCAGCAGGTCGTGGTCTACGTGTTCAGCGACGGCTCCCTCGACAGCGACGGCAGCCTCGACAACTCGGCCCAGGGCCGGGGCAAGGGAAACTGGCGCGGTGACAACCAGAGCACGGCGTCGGTCTTCATGCTCGTCTACGACCCCGCCGGCCGGCCGCCGCTCACGAGCCCGGCGCGCCAGCAGCTCGGCTACTTCCGCCCGAGCGGCGACGTCGAGACCTCCTCCTCGCCGATCGCGAACAACGTCACACTCCTCGCGGAGGCCGTGGTGCTGAACTACATGGCGCTCCACGACGACGTGGGGCGCTTCACCACGGCGCTGCCGACCCAGGGCCTCGGCGGGAACATCAACAACCTGATCGCGTTCGCGCCGATCCGCCCCACCCCGACCTGAGCGCGCGAGCGGGGACGGCGCGAGCGGGGACGGCGCGAGCGGGGACGGCGCGAGCGGGGACGTTCTTCAAGACGTCGAAACGTTGCGGGTCTGCGCGCACCGCGGCGACCCCCCTCGGCTCGGTCAGGTCGCCCTTCCGCTCTCGCGCTCGATCTCGCGCCAGCGGAAGGGCGCCGCGAGCTGCGCCAGGTAGCCGCGCGGGAACGCCTCTAGCCCCGCGATGCCGAGCGCCGCCACCTCGCGCTCGCGCGGGTGGTAGTACGTGCCGAACACCAGGTCCCAGAAGATGAAGGTGTCGCCGAAGTTGCGGTCGGCCTCCGCGCGCGCGCGCGAGTGGTGCCAGCGGTGCACGGGCGCTGCGCTGAACACGTAGTCGAGGGGGCCGAGGCGGATGTCAACGTTCGCGTGCTGGAAGAGCCCGACCACGGCGTCGGTGATCGTCTGCAGCATGATCAGCTCCGCCGAGGCCCCGGCGACGGCGAGCGGCAGCATGCCGAAGCAGCTCCGGAACACGTGCTCGAGCGGATGCGCACGCGTCGCGTTCAGCCAGTAGAGGCGCTCGGGGCTGTGGTGCGTGGCGTGGAGGCGCCAGAGCCAGGGCACCTCGTGGAGCCAGCGGTGCGGCCAGTAAGCGAAGAGCTCGACGACGGCCCACGCGAGCGGGAGCTGGAGGAGGAGCGGCCAGTCGTGCGGCCAGAGGCCGAGGCCGAAGCGCTCCGAGACGAAGCCCGCGAAGAGGACGCCCGCCGTCGCCAGGAGCGGCCGCATCACCGCCACCACGGCCGAGGTGGTCGGCAGGTAGAGGGCGTCGGCGAGGAGATCCCCGCGTGCGCGGTTCCACTCCGGCCGGTACGGCAGCACGCGCTCGAGCCACGCCACCCAGGCGATGCTCGCGAAGAACACGAGCGGGAGGATCACGACGACCGACACGCCACGCGACAGCGCGAAGAGCGCCGCGCCGAGCGCCGCGGCGAGCGTCGCCGGCATCACGATGCCCCGTGCGAGCGGCATCACGGTGCCGCGTGCGAGCGGCATCACGGTGCGGCGTCGAGGTCGGCGCCGGTCAACACTCGCCCTCCCGCTCCCATCCTATCACCCATCCCCCGTATCCCCGCGCCCCGCCCGTCCGTCGTATGCTGGCAGAGACGGGAGGTGGACCATGAGCGAGCCGCGCGCGCCGAGGGAGTCCCTTCGCGAGATGCTCCGCGTCGAGCGCACGCGAGACGGCCGGCAACTGGCCCGGCTCGAGAGCTTCTGGGGCGCGAGCGCGCCCGGCGACCTCCTGGCCCGCGCGACGCTCGCGGCCGGCGCCGCCCCGACCGCGAGCCATGCGCTCTTCCTGCGCGAGGCGCCGCCCGAGGTCGAGCTGACGCTCGCCTGCGAGGCGCTCGCGGCCGACTGCAAACGCGTCACGGTTCGCGAGGCCGAAGCTCCCGTCTGCGAGGTGCAGCTCCGCTTCGGCGCGGCGGCCGAGGGGCTCGGCTACCAGAGCGTCGCGCCGCCGCGCGGGCTGCCTCCGCCCGAGACGCTGCCGAGCGAGGCGGAGCTCGCCGCGCGCGAGGGCTGGGCGCCGTACGCGGTCGGCCCGATCGAGTCGCGGCGCATCACGCCGCCCGAGCCCGTGAAGGACCGCGAGCCTGCGACCTGGCTCGGCTGGCTCCGGCCGCGCGCGCCGCTCGGCGACGACCCCTTGCTCCACGCCGCCGCGCTCGCGTTCGTCGCCGAGTATCGCTCGCACTGGGCGGTCGAGCGCCGGCTCGGCGCCGCCTTCCCGAACACCGAGATCACGCTCCTCGACCACGCCCTCTGGGTCCACCGCCCGACCCGCTTCGACGACTGGTGGCTCGTCAAGACCGACAGCGACGTGGGCGCCGGCGGTCGCTGCCTCTCGCGCCGCGAGATCTTCGCGCGCGACGGCGCGCTGATCGCGTCCGCCACCTGGGAGGCGTCGCTGCGGCCTACGGGCGCGCGCTGATCAGCACCAGGCGCCGGCTGTCGAGCTGGAGCGGGCCGCCGGCGAGCCCGCCGTACCAGGCCAGCGGCTCGAGGTCCGCCTCCTTCACGAGGGCAATGAGCTCGCGGAGCGAGCGCATGCGGAGCACCGTGACGTACTCCGCCTGCGTGCCATCGGGACGGGTCAGCACGACGCGATCCTCCATCACGTCGCGCGCGAGGTCCCACGTGTAGTCGCGGACGACGTGCGCGCCGCCCGAGGTCGTGTACTCGAGGTGCGGCTGGAAGCGCGCCGGGAGGGCGTCGCGGTGGAGCGTCTCCAGCAGGAAGCGCCCGCCGGGCACGAGCGCGCGGCGCACCCGGCGCAGCGTCTCGAGGTCGTCCTCCGGGTCCGCGAAGTAGCCGAAGGCCGTGAACACGTTGATCACCGCGTCGAACTCGGCGTCGAAGGGGAGCTCGCGCATGTCGCCGCGGAGCCAGCGCACCGCGACGCCGCGCGCCGCGGCGTCCGCGCGCGCCCGCCCCAGGAACGCCTCGCTCAGGTCGTAGCCGGTTACGACGAAGCCGCGCTCGGCAAGTGGAATGGCGTGGCGCCCGTGGCCGCAGGCGAGATCGAGGACACGGGCGCCCGGCGGGAGCCCGAGGAGCGCCACGAGGCCCTCCACATCGGCCGCCGTCCGCTCGGCGGGGAAGAAGTCACGGTAGATCTCGAAGTAGTCCTCGCCGAAGAAGCGCTCGAACCACGCGGGCTCGCGCATGGTCCCCTCAGGCCGCCGCGCGCCGGGGCCGGCGCGCGAGCGCGAGGACCGCGAGCGGTACGCCGAGCGCGAGCGCCCAGCCGAGCGCGGGCCAGCGGAGCTCGCGGCCAATCAGGTCCGGCAGGCCCAGGTTCAGGATGAAGTCGTTCATCACGCCGGCGGTGAAGAAGAAGGGCCAGATCACGAGCAGGTTGTACGTGGTGGCGAAGAGCGCGTGCCCGAGGAGCCCCACCACGAAGAGCATGAGGAGCGCCTGCGTGGGCTCGGGATGGAGCGGTAGCTCCGTCCCGAGGTGCCAGAGCGAGTAGACAGCGGCCGAGCCGACGACGGCCGGGAGCGGACCGAACGCGTCGCGCAGGCGCAGGTGCAGGAAGCCGTAGTAGAGGAAGAGCTCGAAGAGGCCGCCCACGTTCAGGTGGATCACCGCGCCGAGCAGGTGGCCCGGCTCGAAGCGCGAGAGGTCGGCGCGCAGCACCGGGACGAGCGCGCTCGCCGCGAAGAGGAGGCTCAGCAGCAGGCTCGCCCGCCAGCGCCGGGTGTGGAGGCCGAGGTC
>Ga0187893_10005222_pt1 | contig 23594 bp, 23 predicted proteins | sample MA1701074metaG_FD_139574 | JGI IMG/M metagenome (GOLD analysis project Ga0187893, IMG submission 139574) | White microbial mat communities from a basaltic lava cave in the Kipuka Kanohina Cave System on the Island of Hawaii, USA - MA170107-4 metaG ...
CAACAACTTAAACTCAACTTATCCGGGTAGGCCTCCTTCTTAAACCCATGCTACAAAAGCAAAACCAATCACACAATCAAAGAAAACTCACCAGATCTAAAATTTCCCCGGACAGCAGTGATTCAAAATAGCAAAACGTGTTGGATCCTTTGGGTTTTTGATTATGCGCTTTGAATTTGTATGGAACTTGTGATTGGGATTTGTGCTTCGACCGTGCTTATTTTTTGTCTTTCGTATTGATGATGATCGTCACTGGCCCGTCATTGACAAGGCTCACCTGCATATCGGCACCGAACTCGCCTGTACCTATCGCTTTCCCCAACTGTTCACACAACGCTTTGATAAACTTTTGATACAACGGGATTGCAACCTCGGGTCTGGCAGCCTGGATGTAAGATGGACGGTTGCCTTTTTTTGTGCTGGCATGGAGCGTGAATTGACTGACGACAAGTATCTCCCCGCTTACGTCCTTTATACCGAGATTCATCACTCCCTCTGCGTCGTTGAAAATCCGCAGATTGACAATCTTGGCCGACAGCCATTCGATATCTTCGTCGCCGTCTGCATTTTCAATTCCTACAAGGACCAGCAGCCCATTTCCTATTGCTGCAGTCCGCTTGCCGGCGATTTCGACGGCTGCTTCCTTCACGCGCTGAATCACAGCAATCATAGTATAATCACACCAATCATAGTGCGTAGTCCTGCAGTTCACCTGACTGATAAAAGTGCCTGCCGGTTTGGTTTCGGCTGGCGACTTCCAGCATGGCACTGGCTACACGGGCCGCGTCGATTGCCTTGTATTTCTTCGGGATCATGAAATCAAGCACTTTCATCACCGCTTTACCTGCTGATTCACCCCTACGCTGTTCCTTGCGGTCGCCCAACAGCATTGAGGGTTGAAAAACATGATAACCAGGGAATCCAAGTTCGCCAATGGCTTCCTCCACCTCACCCTTGACACGGTTATAAAAAATAGAAGACTTTTTGTCGCTCCCAAGCGCAGTTACAATCAGAAATTGCTTTGCGCCCAAGTTTCGTGTCAATCGAGCCAGCTGCAGGGGGTATTCAAAATCAACTTTCCTGAATGCCAATTGGCTCCCAGCTTGTCGGATGGTGGTCCCAAGGCAGCAGAAAATATCATCGGCGCGCAATTCTTCGGCGTTCTTGTCGAGGTTGTCAAAGTCAACAACCGTGTTTGTCAACCGTGGGTGTTCCATGCCAAGCGGTTTTCTCGATAACGCGATTATTCCGCTGTAGTAGCTATCCTCAATAAGCCGATCCAGCAGCAGGTTGCCGATCAAGCCGGTGGTGCCGGCGATCAGAGCGGTAGCCATCAGAAGGTCTGTTGAATTTCCTTTTTCAGTTCACTCAGCGCGTGGCTGATGGGCTCTACGTTTTTCTCCAGCGTCAGTTCAAAAATTCTCCGTGAGAGGTCCAGGCCGGTGGAATCCTGTCCCATGGATTGGGATGCCTCGTTGATCAGGATTACCAAGTCCTCCTTGGCGCTTTTGATCATGCTCCAGACCTCCTCGCTCATATAGACCTGTTGGGAGGCATTGTGATTATACTCGTTGCGTATCTCATCAAGCAACACCTTGTGCAGGTCTTTTGCGGAGAAGGCCGGGTTGTTTACACGCAACAAAAGGTTTGGCGGCGACATGCGTTCGAGAAAAAGGCACATGCGTTCGTAGGCCTGAAGGCGGTTGGGCAATACTGTTTCGATGGACCGGCCGCGAATTTTTAGTTTCTTCAGCTCAATTTCCTTGTTAATGTTCGCTCGCACCAACAGGTACATCGCATAGAGGACGATAGAGGCAGGCAAGAGGATCTTTCCGTACTCGATAAGTGCATCCATAGGAATCCGGCAATCGGGTGGCTAAAATTAGATAATTTTGCGTATCGATTATGGGGTACCCGCCACGGCCGACCCTCTTTTGACTAAATATGATCACAAAGTGTCCATTGTAAGTTCAACAATCCCCGTTACCATTACGCCGAAAGCAGCCCAACAGGTGCTTTCCATAATGCGCACTAAGAACATCCCTGCAGGGTATGCGTTGCGCATCGGCATTCGCGGCGGAAGCGGCTGCGGCGGACACCAGCTCATTCTCGGCTTCGACACGAAGAAGGACAATGACCTTGCCTACAACCAGGAGAGCATTCCTGTACTGGTCGACAAAAGTCACATGATGTACGTCTTCGGCAAGGAGGTTGACTTTTATGAAGGGGCCGATGCGAAGGGGTTTGTGTTTGTGGAGGCTAGTCGCTAGTTGCTGGTCGCTGGCTACTGGTCGCTCGTTGCTGGCACCCCAGTCCCACAGTCTGTTTGAAGTCACAGATTGTGCTCAAAGTCTCATCATCCCTCATGTGACTTCTGTCTGAATCCAATTCCTGTTTCATCAAGCTTGTTCATTCGATCCAACCAAATTTGAGAATTTAATGCGGTCCGAACCCGTATCATTTGTACTGCATCCATTTGAGTTAGTCAGAATAAAAGCAACCCAGAGGGTTGCAGGAAAACTGACTCTCAGCTCCATCTACCTGGTGGCACGACTTCGATTCTCTTTGATGATCACCGCAGCCCTCTTGCACACACCACCGATCGGAGGATTGAATTTTGCAATCGTTATAGCTACCGATTGTGCTTGAGGAAATTTTTTCAGGATCGCAGCGGCCATGTCGTGGCCCACGCGCTCCAAAAGCTTCGATGGTCTCTCCATCTCCGCCTTGATCACGGCATACAACTCTTCGTAGTTGATGGTTCCGGAAAGGTCGTCGGCGAAAGCGGGGGCGCCGATGGAAGTCTCTACGCGAACATCAACTTCAAACTTGTTTCCGGAAGAACGTTCTTGCGCGTAGACGCCGTGATAGGCATGAAACTCAAGGCCTTCCAGGCTGATGGTTCCCGTCATGCCACCTCGTCGAAGAACGAGCGCTGCTGCTCGGCCGTCGGTTTAGATGAGGGCTTTGCCGGCGGTGCGATTGGGGGAACGCGCAAACGGCGGCTCTCCTGCTCGCCAGGCTCAACGAGCTTTTTAGACTCTCGCTTGGCATTTAACAAATGCTGCTCCACGTTGAACCGAGCACCAGACTCACCGGCGCGGCTTGTGCGGTCAAGGACTTCTCCGGCAAGCCGCTTCAGGTCGTCAAGGAGGTTTACGCGCTGCGTTTCTACCGTTTTGTATTGCTGGGCCAATTCTTTCAGGTTGTCTTCCATCTCGGCGAGCAACTGGCGTGAGGCCAGTTCTGCGTCCTCAAGCGTATTGCGGGCTTTATCTTTCGCGTCATTAAGGATGGCTTCAGCACTCATTTGCGCCTCGCGCAGGTGAAGCTCAGCCGCCTTGTTCGCCTGCTCAATCACATTGGCGCCGGTGTCCTCGGCTGTCTTCAATGTCTTGAAAAGCGTGCCCTCCACTTCGCGAAGCTTGGCTACTTCGCGTTCGCAGGCATCAAGCTTGAGCTTCAACTCCTTGCATTCGTCGTTCATCCGCTCCCATTCCTGGGAGAGAGACTGCAGGAAGGCATTCACTTCGTCCTTGTCGTAGCCACGAAGTGTACGCTCAAAGGTTTTTTGGCGAATTTCGAGAGGTGTTACTTTCATGTGCTTATAATTTTAATCAAGGTCACATGCAATGGCCATCCAAACATTCCAGTTGGTGTTTCAGGACTAACATGGCCATTTCATGACGCACAGGGTTAGCAGTTTAAAAAATTACGTCCCAAATGGAGATCGTTCTGTCATCACTGGCGCTTACTACCTGGTTGGTTACCGGCGACCACAACAACTTGTTAACCGAAGTTCCGTGGCCCGCATGCCTTGCCTTGTCGATCACCTTCAGGAGTGTCAGGTCTTCGGTGCGCCAGACCTTGACCGACTTGTCCATGCTGCAAGTTACAAAATGTTTGCCATCCGGACTAAAACAGATATCGTTGATGGCAAACATGTGCGCGGCGACCTCCTGGTGCTGCTTATAGCCCTCATTGGGTTGCCAGGCTTTCAGCCGCGCATCTCGCGAACCGCTGAGGAGCCATTGGCCGTTCGGTGTATAACGAACAGTGAACACTGAATTATTGTGCGCCTCGTACTCACGGGCAAGCGAAAAGTCACCCAATCTGAAAACGCGGATCCAATTGTCGCTGTAGCCGACAGCAACCTCCCTGGCACCTGGCCTGATGGCGAGGCAGCGTGCAGGCTGTGCTGAAGCAGCAATGCGGTAAACGAGAGTCATCGATGCAAGGTCGACAACATACACCGTCCCGTCGCCGGTGGCTACAAGTGCTTTGCCATCAGTGACAACGATATCGAAGATGGCAGCAGTCGTGAGCTTCAATGACCTGAGTTCCTCCCTGGCCTCCCAGTCGAGAACATGGATACCTTCAAAATTATGGCCAGCCACCAGCAAGCCGGTCGCAGGATCATGGCGCAATGCGTAGACCGAGGCTTCCATCTGGGCGATGCGTTCACCGTCATCGTGTCCGAACTGCCATTTAACAATCATCCCATCGCCAGAGCCGGAAAAGAAAGTGCTCGTCCCAGGTACCAACTCCAACGCAAAGACACTGTCGCGGTGACCGGTGAGCGTGCTGACCTTTCGGACCTGGACGTTCATAGGAATCTATAGATTTTTAGACCTAACTTTCACAAAATTGAATCAGTCCCTTAGAATTACCTAATGCCCGTCATAAAAACAGAAACGACCGGACCGCAATGCGCCTGGGGACTTTGGTGCATCACCGAAGGAGAAGCCGACCTTTCATACCTGTCGTTTGAAAGTTGTCCTGAAGAGATTCTTCATCCGGAAAAAAGGCTGGAGTACCTCGCAGGAAGGGCGCTGGCAAGAGTACTGGTCGAATTTCTGGGATTGTCATACGAAGGCCTCGGTAAGGATGAGTTCGGCAAGCCCTTTTTGAAGACGCATCCCCATGGTATCTCGCTTTCTCATTCGTATCCTTATGTGGCCGCACAGGTGGACAGGAATCAATCCGTAGGAATTGATGTTGAGCAGATCAAAGAGAAACTGAGGCAAGTCGGGCCGCGCGTGTTGTCTCCGGAAGAGATTGCAGACGCAGCGGGAAGCCTTGTAAAACTTTGTGTCTACTGGTGCGCCAAGGAGGCTTTGTACAAAATCCATGGCAAACGCAATGTCCTGTTCAGTCATCATCTTGATGTGCAACCGTTCGAGCTTGCTGAGACAGGCACACTCTTTGCTCGTATCGATATTGCTGGTTCAGAGCGGGACGTGTCCCTGCGCTACCTCGCAACCAAGTCCTACGTTGTAGTATATACCGATACAAAGCGACCTGTATGAAGTCCTTGTTGGCTTTCCTGATGTCTGTGAGCGCCATTACATCGGCAGCACAGGCTGTGGTTGCGAACTTTTCTCTTACTGACGTCGGCACCGGGTCGTACGTTTCCCTGGATCAATTCGCCGGCAAGCAGGGCGTTGTTGTGCTGTTCACCAGCAATGAGTGCCCTTTCGACAATTACTATTCAGACCGGATCGCCAGCCTGGTCAGGATCTATTCGGACCGCATTCCTTTTCTGATGGTGAATTCCCACACTGACCCGGCCGAAGCGGAAGCAAAGATGAAAGAGAAAGCAGCCGGCTGGACACACCGCAGCGCCTATCTTGCCGACAAGAGCCAGCAAGCGATGGAAGCTTGTGGGGCCCGACGCAGCCCGGAAGTTTTCTTGTTAAAGCCATCACCTGAGGGTTTCAGGGTTTACTACAGCGGGGCCATCGACGACAATCCCCAAAAACCCGGAGCGGTTTCAATGCAATACTTGCGCGATGCGATGGACAACTTATTGGGCGGGAAACCGGGGCCTGCGCCTGTTCGCGCAGCCGGATGCTCGATACGAAGGAAGTAGTTTTAAACGCCCAGATCACCGCCGTCCGAAATCTCAACGAGAAGCAGTTTCACCTCCTCGGCTTTGGCGTGCTCGCCCATTTTCTCGAACGACATGATAAGGTTGCGCAGCGCCCGGCGAACGATCTCCACATTATCGCATGGCTCGAAGAAAGAATTCTGCGGAACGAGGTGGAGTTCATTGATGTAGTTTTCGATATCCTGCCTGGTGAATATCAGCCCACGGTTAAAAGCGTTGATGTAAAAAGGTGTGTTTTGAGAGTCCTTGTACGTGAGTATGAACAGATTCGGCAGGTTGACGCCGAAAACAGGCAACTTCAGCTTCTGGGCAACCAGCATGTAGATTACGCACAAGGTAATCGGATTCCCTTTGCGTGTCTCCAGCACAATGTTGATCATCGAATTGCCCGGAGAGTGAAAGTTCTTGGTGTTGGCGCCAAACTTGAGCTTGTTGAATAAGACGCTGTTCACGACCTTGATCTGGTCCATCGGGTGGAGATCGGCGCGGAATTCCAGCCAGGTCTCGTAATAGATCTGCTCCAATTCCTGTTTCAGTTTTTCCTGGTCCAGGTCCGGATACTGGATGGTCGCAACAATCCACATGCCTTCCAACAAGTCCCGCTGCTCGCCGTGATACCAATCAATCAGGCGCTCTTTCAGCAGGTCGTACTGAAGGTCGTGAATGATCTCCTCAATTCTTGCTTGCAGTGAGAGATTGAAACTCGACTCCCACTCTTTCTCCAAAAACGGGATTGCCTCCTTGCCCATTGAACGAATCTTTTCCTCCACATGGGCGGCCACCTGCTTGTCTTCGTCGTCGAGAAGCGAGATCAGCGCTTTGATTTCCTTTTCATCCATGCGTGTCCTGAGCGATGCGGGTCAGGTCTGGATCACCCCCACGTTAAACTTCTTCACTCTTGCATGATTGGCAGCATTGATGCCGGTCGAAATATATCGTCTCGTGTCGAGCGGGTCAATCACCTCGTCTACCCAGAGGCGGGCGGCAGCATAATATGGTGACAACTGGTCATTATACCTGTCTGTTATTTCCTTCAGCAACGCAGATTCCTCTTCCTTCGAGAGCTTCTGTCCTTTTGCCTTCAGCGTACTTACCCGGATTTGAAGCAGCGTTTTCGCGGCTGCTGCTCCACTCATGACAGCAATCTGGGCGCTTGGCCAGGCCAGGATCAGCCTCGGATCATATGCCTTCCCGCACATGGCGTAGTTTCCGGCGCCGTAAGAGTTACCTGTTATCACAGTAAACTTCGGCACCGTTGAGTTCGCCACTGCATTTACCATCTTGGCTCCATCCTTTATAATGCCGCCGTGTTCGGCCTTGCTTCCAACCATAAAACCGCTGACATCCTGAAGAAATACCAACGGAATCTTTCGCTGGTTGCAGTTCATGATAAACCGGGCTGCCTTGTCGGCTGAATCTGAATAAATCACGCCGCCCATCTGCATTTCTCCTTTTTTGTTCTTCACCACCTTGCGCTGGTTAGCAACAATGCCGACAGCCCATCCGTCGATGCGCGCATAGCCACAGAGGAGCGTTTTGCCATACAGCGCTTTGTATTCGTCAAACTCCGAATTATCGACCAGTCTCCGGATGATCTCCATGGTGTCATAAGGCTTCGTGCGGTCGGATGGGATGATACCATAGATTTCTTCCGCCTTTTCCTTTGGGAGTGCCGAGGCAATGCGATCAAAACCGGCGCGGGTATCTGTCTCATGACCAAACTTTCCCACAATAGAACGGATGTAGTCGAGACATGCCTGGTCGTTGGGGAATTTGTTGTCCGTTACCCCTGAGATCTCGCAGTGAGTCGTTGCGCCGCCAAGACTTTCATTATCGATGTCTTCACCGATGGCTGCCTTCACCAGGTACGAGCCGGCCAGGAAAATAGATCCGGTTTTGTCAACTATCATTGCTTCATCAGACATGATGGGCAGGTAGGCGCCGCCGGCTACGCAGCTCCCCATGATGGCGGCTATCTGCACGATGCCCACAGACGACATGCGGGCATTATTCCGAAATTGGCGTCCAAAGTGCTCCTTGTCGGGAAAGATCTCATCCTGCATGGGCAGGAAAACTCCCGCACTGTCGACCAGGTAGATGATGGGAAGGTGATTCTCCATCGCGATCTCCTGGATACGAAGGTTCTTCTTGGCCGTGATGGGAAACCACGCACCTGCCTTCACGGTGGCATCGTTTGCCACAATAGCACAGAGTCTTCCAGATACGTAACCCAGGCCGGTCACCACGCCTCCCCCTGGGCATCCCCCCACCTCATCGTACATTTCTTCGCCTGCCAGGGTACCAACCTCGGTGAAGACACTTTCCTTGTCTGTCAGGTGAGCGACACGCTCCCGGGCGGTCAGCTTTCCCTTCTGATGCTGCTCTTCAATTTTCTTTTCTCCACCACCCTGACTCACTCGCCTGATCTTTGATTCCAACTGGAAGCAAAGCTGTTTGAATACATCCTCATTCCGGTTGAAATCCAGGTCCATAGTTCGAAGCAGGTGTCAGTTGGGCTTGGGAGGCGGATTGCTCCCCGCTTTTTTCTTCCTATCCTCTTCTTCCTTCATTTCTCTTTCAACTTTCTTGGCGCTTTTACCAAGCGGGGCGAAGAAGTGTTTGGGATAGCGGTTTATATGATCCGCAAGGCTGTCCAGGCGTAGCAGCAGTTTGTTCAGGTTGACATATAGGGTGTCCTCAGTGAGGAGTTTGCTCATTGTATTATCGCCTTTCTTCAAGCGCGCAAGCGTCTCATTGAGGCTTGCCAGAGTCTGCTGTGTTCGTACGATGGTCTTGTTGAGTTCGATCTGTTTCAGGCTGTCGGAAACGACCTTCAAGTTCTTCAATGTCGGCTTGAGTTCATTAAGTGTGGTACTGATATTGGAAGCTACATCGGTGAAGCTTGTGGATACCACCGTGATTTTGTCGTTTGCATTCAGCAGCGTGGTATTCAGAATATCAGGCGTGGCTTGAAGCTTCCTGAATATTGAGTCAAGCCGCTGTGAGTTCTTGGTGAGGTTGTCTATTACGATGTTGAATTTTGCAAGGGTGGTCTTCAAGTCGCTGGCTACAGGTTCCGCCGTATTCTTCAGGAGGTCAAACATGCCGGGAGCAAGCCCTGCGAGAATTGTGTCACCTCGTTTTTTGGGGCTTTTCACATCGCCAATGGAAAGCACGATGAAATTTCCGCCCAGGAGCTCGCTGTCGAGGATGGCCCTGGTCGAATCGCCCAGCGTGATCTTGGAATCAATGTCTATCTGAACCAGCACCCAGTGATTCTTGTCCGGCATGATACTGATCTCACTAACGCGCCCCACCGCAAACCCGTTGACTTTTACAGGATTTGAGACTGCCAGGTCGTCAGAGTTTTCATACACAACGTAGTACACCGTGGTGGTGGAGAAGAAGTCTATCCCCTTCAGGAAATAGAATCCGTAGTACAAGCCCACCAGGGCGATCAGGGCGAAGACACCGACTTTGAATTCCTTGCTTCTCACATGCTCCTAATTTATTGCCTCCACTTGCGCCTTGTATTCCTTAAAAGCCCTGTATATGCCGGAGGCAATCAGTTCCTGACCCTGGGTCTCACTCAAAAACCATTCTTCTTTCTTGTTGGTGAGAAATCCCACTTCGATTAGCACGCTAGGCATGGAAGTGCGCCACAACACCCAGAAGCCTGCCTGCTTCACGCCATGGCTTTTGCGGCCTACCCGGTTCTTGAACTGTGATTCGACCTTCTCGGCAAACCTAAGACTGCTTTCCTGGTAAGCGCTTTGGGTCAGGGAGAACAGGATATTTGACTCCGGGCTCTCAGGATCGAATCCCTCATAGCGCTCCTGATAGTTGTTGTCTAACAGAATTACAGAGTTCTCCCGCTTTGCTACTTCAAGATTGCCTTCCGACTTGTGAAGTCCCATCACATAGGTTTCTGTTCCATAGATTTCCTCGCGGGAAACGGCATTGGCATGGATGCAAATAAACAGATCCGCTTTTGCCTTGTTGGCAATTTCAGCGCGTTCATCCAGACCGAGATAAATGTCTTTCTTCCGGGTGTAGACCACCTTTACGTCGGGTATGTTTTTCTCAATGTATGCGCCCACCTTCAGAGCGATCTTAAGTGCGACGTCTTTCTCCTTTATGATCTTACCATGCGTACCCGGATCCTTGCCGCCATGGCCGGCATCAATGACCACCACGTCGACCGTGTTTTCCGCCGGTCGCGGGGCCGCCGAGGAGTTTAGCAAGGTTATTGCTACCAAAAAGACCTTAGTTCGTAAGCGCAAGGGGCAGCGATAGGTAATTTGACATAAATTCGCACAAAATCGTGAATTTTTCGCTAAAAGATAAATATCTGACCTTCCCGGTGGCCTGCCTGCTACCTCGATTTTTCCTCCTGATCCTGACCTTATTTCTTTCATTCAAGACCCTGGGACAAGTGCGGCCAACGACCGGAAGCGATGCCATGATAGTGCCGCAAAAACGGGACACTACCAGGGCTGATTCCCTTGATCGCGTCCCAAGGAGTGACATTGAGACGACGATCGTTTACTCAGCCCGTGATTCGATCAATTCACGAGTTGACCGAAAGATCGTGCGCCTATATGGCGACGCTCGCATCCGGTACGGTGTGATTGAGCTGTTGGCTGAGGAGATTGTTATTGATTACGAGAATTCAACCATCTCTGCGCGAGGCAAGATCGACTCTGCGGGCCGCCGGGTCGGCTACCCTATTTTCATTAACGGGCAGGAGAAGTACGAGACACGGAGCATCGACTACAACTTCAAGACCAGGCGCGCCAAGATATCCGACGTGGTCACACAGCAGGATGAAGGCTACCTTCATGGGCAATCGGTGATGAAAACGCATAAAGACGAATTGCTAAGTGTGCGCAATGCCTACACTACCTGTAACCTGGCAGACCCGCACTACGAAATCATCGCCACCAGGGCCAAAGCCATACCGAACGATAAAATGGTGGTTGGGCCATTCTACATGGCCATGAACGACGTACCCATTCCCCTCGGCTTCGCATTCGGCATTTTTCCTTCACCGCGTGCCAGCGCTTCCGGTGTGATCGTCCCGAGCTATGGCGAGGAGAAGAACCGCGGCTTCTTCCTTCGAAACGGCGGCTATTTCTTCGACATCAATGAATATATCAAGCTGCAGGTTACAGGGGACATCTACTCAAAGGGGTCATCCGCATTGTACGTCAACTCAAACTATAACAGACGTTACCGGTACGCTGGTAACTTCAATTTCAGCTATTCAAACAACCGCACATCTGAGAATATCGAGGACAACAGCACAGTACAGGACTTCAGGCTCATGTGGAGCCACACGCCGCAAACGCGCGGGACGGGGCGGTTTTCAGCATCTGTCAACGCGGCGACCGCAACGTACAAAGACAACAACCTGCTGTTGCCCAGCACCAATCCTGCCAATCCGCGCCTGGACAACACTACGCGCAAGCTAAGTTCAAACGTCTCCTATTCGAAAACATTTGGATCGGTTGTCAGCCTGGGAGCCAACATGCGGTTTAACCAGGACCTCACCACCAAACAGGTGGATATTGCCTTGCCTGACCTGACCTTTAACGTCAACAACCTTTACCCATTCAAGCGTTCAAAGGTGATGGTTCTCCAGAATCTCTCAACACGCCTGTCCACCCAGGCAACAAATCAACTGACCAACAATTTGGGAAGGAACTTTGTTGATGCCGAAGGAAACCCGCGCGTCACTGACAGCATCGCGGCGATCAACGCCGAGACCCTGCCCCTGCTTTTCGAGCGCGGCCGCAAAGGCATTAGGCACAACGTCCCACTGGGCACCAGTTTCAAGATACTCAACTTCTTTACGATCAGTCCGAGCATTTCGATGGATGAAACCTGGTACTTCGAGAAGTTGTCCTGGGGACTGTCGCAAGATCAGAAATCGGCCGTCGTTACCGACACCATCAGAGGCTTCAACCGAATATTCAACTACTCAGGGGGTGTAGCGCTGACAACCCGAGTCTACGGTACCTACTTTTTCAAGGGCCAAACAGGCGTGCAAGCCATCCGGCACGTCATCAACCCGTCGGTGGGCATGTCGTTCCAGCCAGACTTTGGGAAACCATCCTACGGATATTATCAACAGGTCAACATCCCCGGTGCAACGAACCCTGTCTACAAGTCGGTTCACGAAGGCTTTGTTTATGGTTCGTCTCGCCTTGGAGAAAGTGCAACAATGTCATTTGGGGTCAACAATACAGTTGAGATGAAAGTAAAGGGAAAGAAGGATACCGTCTCCCGGAAGGTTTCATTGATAAACACTTTGTCGATCGCGAGCGGTTATAATTTTCGCGCCGACTCATTCAAACTTTCGCTCTTTAGTATGGCAGCAAACACAAATGTGTTGGACAACACGCTGAACATAAACGTCTCAGCATCGCTTGATCCTTACAAGTACATTACTGTAGTCTCGCAAGATCCCGCCAATAGCGAAACGCGCGAAATTCGCACGCGGCAATTCGCGTGGAACAAGACATCCGTCCCACCGGGCTATTATGTCATTGACGATGGTTTTGGGATCGGGCGGATCACAAGTGCAAACCTTGCGTTGGGTACCAACCTCAGCCCAAAGGGGAAAAAGAAAGATGCGGAAACCCGGGAAAAGGTGGGGGCATCCACCGCCATTCCAGAGGCAGACAAGCAATACATGCTTAAGAATCCGGATCTTTACATTGATTTTGACATCCCATGGAATCTGCGCATCAATTACAACGTAGACTATGCGCACCCCGTCAATTCCGATCCCCGCATAACCCAGGCGCTGCGGCTGGATGGTGATTTTTCTCTGACGCGGCAGTGGAAAATAACATTCAATACAGGCTTCGATTTCGAGCAGAACGAAGTCACGCAGACCTTCATCACCATTGCCAGAGATTTGCATTGCTGGCAGGTGAACCTGAGCTGGGTGCCTTTCGGCAAGTTCCAGTCCTACACCTTCTTTATCGGGATAAAATCAACCCTGCTGAAGGACTTGCGCCTGAACCGGACGCGCTCCTTCTTTGACAACTAAGGCCCTTCGGGAAGTTCCAATAACAAGCGCCAAACTCCAAAACGACTCCAAAGACCCAGCTTCACTGAACTCAGGATTTGGAATTTTGGGAAATTGGGATTTGGGGCTTCCGCAACGCGGCGCTATTTCAACCACCCTTCGATCTCCGGCAGGGTGACCGGCGCCACCTGGTCGAGTTTGAGTTTCTTGCGCATTCCGCCGATGTCGTTGAGCAATTTGCCGGACTTTTGGTTTTTCAATTGGTCAACGGTGTGAATGCCCATTTTCTGCAGGATCGGCAGCAGTTCAGCACGAACCCCCAGCGCAACAAACGCCTGATCGTCGGAGGCCGGCGCAGTTTTCTCCGGCTTCATCTGCGGAAACAGGATCACCTCCTGAATGGAAGGTGAATTGGTCATGATCATTGAAAGCCGGTCGATTCCAATACCCAGACCTGCCGTGGGGGGCATGCCGTACTCAAGGGCACGAAGAAAGTCCTCATCGAGCGTCATGGCCTCTTCGTCGCCGCGCTTGCCCAACTCAATCTGCTCTTCAAAGCGCTGGCGCTGGTCGATCGGATCGTTCAGTTCCGAGAAAGCATTGCATATCTCCTTCCCGTTGCAAATGGCTTCAAAGCGCTCAACCAATCCTGGTTTGTTCCGGTGCTTCTTTGCAAGCGGCGACATTTCAACAGGATAGTCGGTGATAAACGTTGGCTGAATGAGTTGTAGTTCGCACTTCTCGCCGAAGATTTGATCGATAAGCCGGCCTTTACCCATCGTATCGTCGATCGGTACATGAAGCTTTCGCGCAGCGTAGCGCAGGGCGGCCTCATCCATAGCTGAAATATCAATTCCCGTAAACTCGGCAATGGCCTCAAACATGGTGTACCGTTTCCATGGACGCTTGAAGTTAATCACCTTGTCTCCCGTCGTCACTTCGGTCTTTCCATGAAGGTCGATTGCCACCTTCTCGATCATCTCTTCGACTAGGTTCATCATCCACTGATAGTCCTTATAAGCCACATACAGTTCAACCTGCGTGAATTCCGGGTTATGAAAGCGCGACATTCCCTCGTTCCGAAAATCCTTTGAGAATTCGTAGACACCGCTGAAACCGCCGACGATGAGTCGCTTAAGATACAGCTCATTCGCAATGCGCAGGTAAAGGGTCATGTCGAGCGCATTGTGATGCGTTTTGAACGGTTTGGCCGCAGCGCCGCCATAGAGCGGCTGCAGCACCGGTGTTTCCACTTCAAGGTAGTTGTGGTCGTTCAGGTACTCACGCATGGAGTTTACCAGCCGGGTTCGCTTGACAAAAACTTCGCGTATCCCCGGATTGACGATTAGGTCGACGTACCGCATCCGGTACCGGTGCTCCGGATCGGTAAACGCATCATGACGGTGAACCACGCCAGCATCATCGGTGGTCTCCTTTACAACCGGGAGGGGTCGAAGCGCCTTGCTGAGCAGCTTCAGTGACCGGGCGTGAATTGATATCTCTCCTGTCTGCGTGCGGAAAACGAAACCTGTGACACCGAGAATGTCTCCGATGTCCAAAAGCTTTTTGAACACGACGTTGTAGAGGTCCTTGTTTTCGTCTGGCGAAATGTCATCGCGGCGGAAGTAGACCTGGATGCGCCCTGTGTCGTCCTGGAGTTCAGCAAAGGAGGCGTTGCCCATAATCCTGCGTGTCATCATGCGCCCTGCAAATGAAACACTTTTGAATGCGCCTTCGTCGGCCGGAAACCTTTTGTGAATTTCGGCAGCGGTGGTATTCACTTCGAAGTAATCGGCCGGATAGGGGTCTATGCCGCGCTTTTGAAGTTCTGTCAGACTTTGTCGACGGATGATTTCTTGTTCACTCAGGTGCATGTGGTCTAAGGCGAAAAGGTCAGTGCAAAAATAGTCCTAAAAAGCGAAGCCTAAACGCGTCAGGCTCCACGCCTTCTCCGGTTCAGTTCACGGCGGATCATGACCAGTTCCCTGCTGCTTTGACCGGCAACGGAAGTATTTTCTTCAGCGCGCCTCAGCAGGTACGGCATCACAGACTCCACGGGGCCGTAGGGCACGTATTTGGCCACATTATAGCCGGCGTTGGCAAGGTTGAACGAAATCGCGTCGCTCATTCCCAATAACTGTGCAAACCAAACCCGGCCGTCATTTGCGGCTAGCCCATGTTTCTGCATGAGCATAGTGAGGTATTGGTTGCTGTACTCGTTGTGAGACCCGCAGACCACCGAAATGCGCTGTTTGTTGTCCAGGCAGAACTGAAGTGCCTTGTTGAACGCTTTGTCCGTTTCTTCCTTGCTCGGTTGAATCGGACTGGGATAACCACGCTTCGCGGCCCGCTCACGTTCCTTTTCCATGTATGCACCGCGCACCAGCTTTACACCCAGGAAATGGTTGTGCATGCCTGCCTGGTGAAAAGATTCCTTCAGGTTGGGCAAACCGTCGATGCGGTACATCTGGATCGTGTTAAAAACGAGTGCTTTGGTCTGGTTGTAGCGCGCCATCATCTCGTTTGCAATCTGGTCAATCGGGTTTTGAATCCAGGACTCTTCTGCGTCAATCAACACCGGAATGCCGGTTTCTGATGAGCGAAGGCAAATCCGATCTACACGCTCCCGAACTTTCTGGTACGCATCCTCCTCGGAGTAGGTTAACATTTGTTTCATCTGGATCTTTTCCAACAACTCGGTGCTCCCCATTCCAGTAACCTTGAACACACAGAATGGCACCTGTGAAGAATTAGCGGCTTTGTCGAATGTTCTGAGGATCTCTTCCATTGTCTGGTCAAAGCCAGCCTCTGTCTTTTCGCCTTCCACCGAGTAGTCCAGGATGGTCTTCACATTGTACTCGTCAAGGCGCGCGATAGAACGTTCAGCCTTTTCAATAGTCTCCCCACCGCAGAAATGTTCAAACACCGTTGACCGCACAATGCCCTTAATGGGCATTCTCCACGACATACCAAGTTGAACCATCCTCGTGGCCAGCCATGAGACAAAGGGATGATTGACGACAGTAAAAATGAAATTGGCCTTGCGCAGTGCGCCGTCAGACTTATACCGGAATGCGGTAGCGGTGTCTTCGAAGTTAACGGCAGGTCGAATTTCCATCAGATTGACGGCCCAAATATAACCGTGCAACGCTGTATTCCATGCCCGTTCGAACTTATCAGGATTTCCTGATTGTGATCGGAGGCTAATCAGGAATTCCTGACGTTGAAGTGTGCTGCGTCGCCATTGGCCAAGTCACTGGAACGCCTAACTTGTAGCTCGATTCCCATGACCTCAGTCCTGATCCAGCGTCAGCCGCGGTTCCCACGATCCTTTTTCAAGGACTACACTTCCGTGGCTGTGCTGGCTGATGAGACGAGCCGATATCATTGCTACGAACGGATAAGGGACCAGTTTCCTCCTCACCGGTTGATCGTCATCCCGTCAGGCGAACGTCACAAGAATATCGAGACGTGCAGCTCTGTCTGGAAACAAATGACGGAGTCGGGCCTCGACAGGCACTCACTGCTGGTAGCTGTCGGGGGCGGCGTGGTGGGCGACCTCGGCGGGTTTTGCGCATCCACCTTCAAGCGGGGAATTGACTTTGTCCTTGTTCCGACCACCTTACTGGCCATGGCCGACGCCAGTCTCGGTGGCAAGACAGGCATTGACTTCGGGACTTTGAAAAACCACCTGGGCACCTTCGCCATGCCTGCGGCTACCTGGATATTCACCATCTTCCTGGATACACTTCCGCGATCAGAACTCCGGTCGGGCTTTGCGGAGATCATCAAACACGCCATTTTGTTCGATAAGGCCCTGTGGAAGTCCCTTGTGAGTAAGGCCCTCGAAGAGCAGGACTGGGTCGCCTTGATAAAGCGATCCACCGGGCTCAAGTTGATGATTGTGAAGAAGGATCCCGGGGAGGCTGGGCTGCGAAAGACCCTAAACTTCGGTCACACGATCGGGCACGCCCTGGAGGGCCATGCCTTGCAAATCGAAAAGCCCCTGCTCCACGGCGAAGCGGTGGCGGCGGGTATGGTTATGGAAGGGTACATCGCCTGGAAGAAAGGACTCCTTGGACAAGGTGAGTTCCGCGAAATCAGTGACTACATAAAGAAGATATTTGGAATGGCCGATTTGCCGTCGGACGAGCGTTGGTTGGTGGCTCTAAGCCAGGATAAAAAGAACAGGGGAAAAGAAATCCTGATGGCCTTGCCTAAGAGCATCGGGAAGGCCGTTTTCGATATCCCGGTCAGCGCAGCGGAGATCCTTGCGGCTGTTGCGGGTTATAGCAAAAATCAGATGTAACTCGCGTCGGATTCATCCGGAAATGCTGGTTTGTCAGGTTTTCTTATCGTCTTGCTGATGTCGGCCGCAGTCCGGACAAGGAACTCCTTGGTTTTCCTCTTCCTTGTCCCGGTGAGCAGCCAGGCAGCCAGCAAAGCTCCTCCGGCAATCCCAAGTCCGATGGCAACTTTTCGTGTCGTACTCATACTCACATTAACTAAACTTGAAAATAAATTGTTTCATTCACCCAGGAAATAGTTCGCATTAATCTTTTCCAGATCGTTGAGCAAGGCCGTAACCATCCTGCCCAGAACCCTACTCTCAGGGGCTATCGAGCACCTCCCCGCTTCGAAGAGTCTAAGCAACCGGGCCTTGATCATTAATGCGCTTGCCGGAGGAAAGGCAACCCTGATGAACCTGTCGGATGCCAATGATACGGTGCTGATGCAGCGGCTGCTCCATACCCCTTCAGACGTGATTGACGTGGAGGATGCCGGAACGGTAATGCGGTTTTTGACAGCTTATTTCGCAACTACCAACCAGGCCAAGAAGCTGTCGGGTACGAACCGTATGCACAAGCGGCCTGTTCGCGACCTTGTGGATGCCCTCAGGACCCTGGGGGCGAATGTTGTCTATGAAGGAGAAGACGGGTTCCCTCCCCTGCGTCTCAGGGGGTTCAGGGAGCAACGAACTCAAACACTCAGCATCCGCGGTGATGTGAGCAGCCAGTTTATATCGGCCCTTATGATGATCGGCCCGGCCCTGCCGAAGGGCTTAGTACTGAAACTAAAAGGACGAATCCTGAGCAGGCCCTACCTGCAAATGACAGCAGAACTGATGCGCTACTTCGGGATACCCGTGGAATGGGAATTCAATACTATTTATGTCCCGGCCGGGCGCTATCAACCAGTTACCTACTGGGTCGAGTCCGATTGGTCGGCAACCAGTTACTGGTTTTCCTTTGTGGCGCTGGCGCAGTCCGCCTCCCTATTCATTCCAGACGTCGCCGCCAAATCTCTGCAAGGCGACCGGGTTGTTGTGGAAATCATGGAACAACTTGGTGTGCGGGCATCATTTAATAAAGCCGGTTTGCAGCTTGCCAAAGGCGGCGCGCCCGTCAAGCACCTCACCGTGGATTTCAGCGACTGCCCGGACCTGGCTCAGACGGTCATCCCTGCCTGTGCCGCACTCCGGGTTCCAGGAACATTTTCAGGGATTGAAAGCCTGCGCATCAAGGAAACTGACCGCATTACGGCGTTGGCCAATGAACTGTCCAAGATCGGTGCGAAACTGACTGGGGAGGACGGCAAGTGGGATTTGCAACCGGGAAATCCCGGTGAAATGCCGTCTACCCTTACCATTGAAACCTATGGTGACCATCGGATGGCAATGGGATTTGCGCCTTTCGCGACAAAAACGAACCTGGTGATTCTTGATGGTCAGGTGGTCCGCAAGTCATATCCGAATTTTTGGTCGGATGTCGCTGCAATAGGATTCTTTACTTCAGATTGATTCTCCTTAATACGCCAGGGAATTGAAATATGCCGGGGCCATCCGCAACCGGCTGCCGTACCAGGAGAACATTTCTCCATCCACCTGCATGATCTTGGCTTTTGGAAGCAAGTGCCGGATTTCCTGCTCATGCTTTTCCTTGAATGGGAATGGCTCTGATGAAAGAAGCACCAGGTCCGGCTTCAGATCTGTAATTTCATACTGGACCAGTTCGGGATACCTTTCACGATGAGCCAACACGTTGCTTAGTCCTACCCGCTCCATGATATGGCTGATGAATGTGCCGGATGCGGCGCCCATCCACGGATTGTACCACATCAGGTAAATGGCCCGGGTATTGCTGAACGCCGGAGGTCCGGCAAAAGATTCATTGATTTCACGAACAAGCGCATGGCCTTTGAGTTCCGTGCCGGTGAGCAACGCCACTGACTTGATCATGCCTAGCGCATCTTCGAGAGTAAGAATATCGCTCATCCATACCGGGTAACGTTGGCGCAGATAATCAATTCCCTCCTCGTAGTTCTCCTCCTTGTTGCCGATGATAAGATCCGGTTTGAGGCTTGCAATCCGGTCAATGTCAAATTTCTTGGTACCGCCGATCACTAGTCTGGTTTTGCGGGCATGCTCCGGATGTACGCAGAATTTTGTGACGCCAACGATCCTGTCGCCCAGGCCAAGATCAAACAGCAGTTCGGTCTGCGATGGTACGAGGGAAACAATGCGCATGGGAGCCGCCTCCAGGCGTACGATTTCTCCAAGCTGGTCAGTGACCTCAACCAGAATAAATCCTATTTGATGTACCTGTAATCTTTGCCGGGTTTAACCTGCAGCAGCACTTCATAGATCAGGCGTATGACATTTTCAACGTCATCCTTATGAACCATCTCGACGGTGGTGTGCATATACTTCAATGGCAGCGAAATCAACGCAGATGCGACGCCTTCTGCAGAATAAGCAAATGAGTCGGTGTCTGTCCCCGTGGATCTTGAAACGGCCTGCCGCTGGAACCTGATCTTCTTCTTTTGGGCCGTATCTATGATCATTTTCAAAACGTTGTTCTGTACGGCAGGTCCATAGCACACCACCGGGCCGAGGCCGCACTTCAGGTTGCCGCTTTCTTTCTTGTTGTACATCGGCGACTGCGTGTCATGTGTAACGTCAGTGCAAATCGCAAGGTCGGGTTTGATCCGTCGCGAAATCATCTCCGCACCCCTTAGTCCTATCTCCTCCTGCACGGAGTTGACAACGTACAACCCGAAGGGCAGTTTCTTCCTGCTTTCCTTCAGCCTGCGGGCCACTTCGGCGATCATAAATCCGCCCATGCGGTTGTCGAGGGCACGTCCTACGAAAAAGTTTCTGCCAAGTTCAATGAATTCATCTTCGAACGTTGCCACACAACCCACATGGACTCCCCACTCTTCCACTTGTTTTTTGGAATCAGCCCCAATGTCGATGAAGATGTTTTTTAATGTGGGTGTCTCTTCCTTGGCGGCATCCCTAACGTGGATGGCCGGCCAGCCAAAGACGCCTTTCACAATTCCCTTTGCGGTGTAGATGTTCACACGCATCGAAGGTGCAATCTGGTGATCCGACCCGCCGTTGCGTCGAACGTAAATGTAGCCTTCGTCGGTAATGTAATTCACGAACCACGAGATCTCGTCGGCGTGGGCTTCGATAACCACTTTGTAGTCCGCTTTGGGATTAATGACGCCGACTGCCGAGCCATACACGTCTACGATTTTGTCATCGATGTAAGGCCTGAGATAATCCAGCCAGATTTGCTGGCCCGTATGTTCAAAGCCGGTCGGGGATGAATTATTCAGGTAGCTGTAGAGAAACGTTTTACTCTTCTTGTCCATGGTGGATAGTAATAGGTCTTCAAAAATTGCAGGAAATAGGGGATAAATCAAGTCGACACCATACCGCTGCAGAATTGCCCCATCCGGGGTTTCGAATATCCATTGTCGAGCAAGGAATAACGAGCTTTGAAGCTTTACTTCTCTCGTTATTCCGATGTTCTGAATATATTATCCAGAATGAACACCCGACTTGCGGTATTGGACCTCGGCACCAACACCTTTCACCTTATGGTGGCCGAGGTGGTTGATGGCAAGCCTGTAGTGATCTTTCGCGACCGACGCGCTGTGAAACTTGGTAAAGGTGGAATCAACCAACGGACAATTCTTCCAGATGCGATGGAGCGTGCGATGAGCTGCATGAGGAGTTTCAAAGCTGACGCCGACAAGTGCGGAGTATCCCGAATCGTCGCTATCGGCACCAGCGCACTACGAGGTGCTACCAATGGCCAGGACCTGCTTGCCGCTATTCGCAAAGAAACAGGAGTGGAAGTGAAAGTCATAACCGGCGAGCAAGAGGCCAACTATATCTATCTCGGTGTTCGAGAAGCCGTCAACCTTGGAAACTCCAAATCTCTTATTGTCGACATAGGTGGTGGAAGCGTAGAGTTCATCATCGCCGACAGCACGAACATTTTCTGGAAAGCCAGCCTGGACATCGGCGCCCAAAGACTTATGGAGTTGTACCACCGCCAAGACCCAATCTCAACAGAAGATCAAAAAGCATTGACACTTCATTATGACAATTCACTAGTTCCGCTGTTGGGGGCCATGTCAAAGTGGAAGCCGGGAATCCTGGTAGGTTCTTCCGGCACTTTCGATACGCTAAGCGAGATCCATTGCAACCGGCAAGGCATGCCATATTTCCCTGCTTCACCGGAAGCGCCCCTCACCGTGGAGTCATTCTGGGAAATACACAAGGAACTATTGGCCAGGGACCGCGCGGCAAGGCTGCTTATACCAGGCATGATTGAAATGCGCGTGGACATGGTCGTTGTGGCCAGTTGCCTTATCGCGTGGATAATTGAGCGATTTGCTCTCAAGAAAATTCGTGTATCTTCCTACTCGTTGAAGGAAGGTGTATTGGCCTCCCTGGTACCGGAGACATGATCAAACTAACCTGTCTGCTCCTGCTGACGATTTCGTCGAGTGTTTGTGCGCAACTGGCCTTTTTCAATATGCCGAACCCCGACATGCTTCCGGATATCGGTTATGCCTATTCAGAATTTGATGTATACCATTCTTTGAAAGGAAATACTACGGCTAATGCACTCGTACCCCGCTTTTCCATACAGGCGACTACATTCCTTGAGGTAGGTACAAATTTCTGGATCAATGCAGACGATCCGCAGGACCCCAACAGGGCTGTCCTTGCAACAAAATGGAAGATCAACGTTTGGAAAAAGAATACCATCACCATGACGCTCTCACCTGGTTCATGGACAAGCTTCTACTTCGACAACGAAACACCACTCAAGAACCTCATATACACCTTCATAGGTTTCAACCACGAAGAAGGACCCAAAGCATACACGCGGCTAATGCTGGGCGGCTATGCAAAGTACTTTGGTGACAATCCGACAACGTACGGATTGATTGCCGGTATTGAACACCGTTTTAATGATCATCTGGAATTCGTTAGTGATTATTTTCAGGGCGGGGGCGAAGGGTTCGGCTGGGCAACGGGCATCGTTTTTTATGCTGCAGACAATGGACACAACCTGCCTATCTACCTTGCCTACCAACTCGACAATGAAAGCCGTGACAGCGACGTCCTGATTGTGCAAGTCGGCTGGTTTTTCCGGATGTTCGGCAAAAAGGGCAGTGATAAAGTCGGAAGTCGCGATATGCGGCATTCCATTTACCACGTGGCGGCAGGGAGTTAGAACCAAGCTGTAAGACTTCCAGCAACGATTGTGCTGCTGTTTGACGGAAATCCGTCCTTATCAGTAAACGAATTGTCTTTCGATGAAAACTGTCTCGCCTCGATCCTGAACATTGCAAGATTGTGCAACTGAAAGTTGGCGCAAATTCCATAGCTGAATGCCTCAAAACTCACCGGACCTGTTGAGGGCTTGATGATAATCGCAAAAGGATCGTTGAAATACTCAATTCTGCCTGAAAGGGTAAACACCTCGGAAAAAGCATACTTACCAATCAGGTTAGCTCCCCACCATGTGGCGTCTGAAAAACCTTCGCGCTCCTGAAGTCCTACGAAGGCGCACGATGTGGCAGTCCATCGCCCGCCGGAATTGTAAATCCAATAGGCATCTGTAAAATACCTTGTGCGGTAATCGGGGGCTGCTGAAGATCGCTCATCACCAACGTACGTATTCCAATTGAAGAGCATATTCTTGTCAGGGCGATACTCAATCTGTGTGCCCACCGATTTTCCCGAATTATTGTCCTGGATTACCTGCCAACCGTTAATAACATAGAGATACCCGTTGACCTTTTGACTGACTGGTACAGACAGCTTGACCCCCGTGACATAATACGGTGTAGTTTCAGGTGCAAATGATCGCAAATACATCAATTGGTCTTTGCTTATGGGGCTCTCACTTGAGTATGGTGAACTCAGTACACCAACATCCACCCAGATCTTTCTTTTATCGGATACCAGGACGCCCACTGTTGCTTCCACCATGTTCTGGAGCGAACCTGGCTCATTCGCATAGGTTGCGTCCATATAAGTTCCGAATCCAGGGACAAACCTGGCCCGCATGTAGTGCGAACGGTAGCGAACGTCCACGTAGGCCAGGTTGACAGTAAACTCGTTGTGCCGTGCCGACGATACGAAGTAAGGGGTAACACCACTGGGTGGCTGGTTAAAGTTGTACGTGTAGTAGCCGTCAACATAACCGCCTAAGCCCACATGACCGATGATCGTCGTTTCGATTGTATCCATGGCCGTGGTATTGACAACCTGGGCACTAACGGGCCCAATGGATGTTGCAAGTGCAATGACAACAAACTGTAGATCTGAACGACGCCATGGCATAGCATAAA
>Ga0187893_10005223_pt1 | contig 23593 bp, 19 predicted proteins | sample MA1701074metaG_FD_139574 | JGI IMG/M metagenome (GOLD analysis project Ga0187893, IMG submission 139574) | White microbial mat communities from a basaltic lava cave in the Kipuka Kanohina Cave System on the Island of Hawaii, USA - MA170107-4 metaG ...
CCAAGAAAAGTTCCTTTTTTTGCGGGAAAATTCCAATGGCTGTCATTCCGAATGAACATGAGGAATCTTGCTATTTTCAACTATTTCTCTCAGAGCAAGATTTCTCGCTGCGCCTCGAAATGACATTCTCTTCAGTATCATTTGCTCCGAAGAAACCTTGGGACTCCGGTAATCGTTTCGATTTTATTCCTTAAGAATTCCCTCGACGATTTTAGGTTCTATAGGCATTTGGATTTTATTTCTGATGACACTTTTTGTCATATTTTTACACTTATTGTTCATAAATCGTTTTAAATTAGAGCAACTTGGACAGCACACAGTGAACGGGCTGCTGTTCAAACATAGAAATAGTCTGTCATATTGAACGGATGTGAAATATCTTTATGTTTCATGTGTTGATAATCTTAAAAAAAGATTTCTCCCGGAGTTTATCCTGAGCGTGGCCGAAGGAGTCGAAATGACATTTTTGGATTTGAGCAACAGCCCGTTAAGGTTTGGCCCTTTCCTATTCTGTGGCAAGAGCAGGGCCACGTTAGCTTGATGTGTTATGTACATTATTGCTGCTGGAAATGCCTTAAGTCGCCACCCCAATCCCACCTCTCTTAGATATTCACTGACTCTGTCTGCTGACTCCGCTCACAGCTTATAGCTCCCTGCACAGATTCTATGTTCTCTTCTGCACTGCTGGCGGACTCTTGATAAAAATGGCACAAATATTGCAAGTTTTCTAAAGAATTAAAAGGAATATCTCAGGATAGATAAAGGGAGAACGAAGATGAAGCAGTCTTTTGTTGTCGTCACATTGAACAATCGAGTAATCGAGAGGAGAAAACTCGAGAAGGAATTGACAACAGTGGGAAGGGCGAGAGAGAACGATATTTTGATAGACAACCCCGCTGTGTCGAGACACCATGCAATCATTCACAAAAAGGGCGATAGGTTTGCAATAAGAGACCTGGAGAGCGCCAACGGAACCTTCGTAAACGGGAGAAAGGTGGACTCTTCAGAGCTGACACTAGGAGATGTAGTGCTAATCGGGAAACATGCGCTCATTTACAAAGAGGGAGCTTTAAACACTGAGGGCAACTCTGCTCTTCAGGATGAAGATGGCACGGTCAGGGTAGATGCCGAAGCTCAAGAGAGATTTATGAAGCGATTGGGAAACAACTCATTTCGAGTTCCTAAACTCATGGTCTCCGACGGCAGGGAGATCGAGGTCAGGGGCAATTCATTCACCATAGGCAATGGAAACAACTCAAATTTGAGGCTGGAGGGGTTCTTTTTAAAGAATCCTCATGTGAGGATTATGAAGCAAACAGACGGTGTGTACAGGATGTTAAGCGCCGACTCCTTTTTCACGCCGACGAAGGTGAACGGAACTGTACATAAAGAAAAAATACTCCAGGACGGTGATGTTATCCAAATAGGGAAGTACAATTTGCTGTTTGCCCTATGAACAAAAGTGCTCCTATTGAAACACTGAAGCTTGGGGTGTAGTCGGTTAAAGAGAAAAATGAGGAACGTAAATTTATTGTCGAAGAATGACAATTCTGTCGGAAAAGACGAGATGATCGGAAGAGCCATCGGCAATTACAGAATATCGGAAGAGATCGGAAGGGGTGGTATGGGAGTAGTCTATAAGGCAGTCCATCTGACATTGGAAAAAGTCGTAGCGGTGAAGGCCTTTAGCTCTAAATCATCCTCTAAAATGTCGATAGACACCCTAGAGCCGGTGATCAGGTTTTACAAGGAGGCGCAAACTCAAGCCCGTTTAGACCATCCCAACATTATTTCGGTGCAGGACTTCCTAAAGCTTGGCGACAACTATTTTATAGTCATGGAGTACGTACACGGAGAAAGCTTGGGTAAAATACTCTCAAGGCACGGCGCTTTCGAGCCCAATATCGCAATATCCATATTCAAACAAATCCTCAATGGAATCAGGCATGCGCATTCCAAAGGCGTGATCCACAGGGATATAAAACCAAGCAATTTTATCCTGACTCCAAACCGCGTGAAGATCACAGATTTTGGAGTCTCCCAGTTGGCGGGTGACGCCAAGCTCACGACAACCGGCGCGGTCATAGGCACTCCTAAGTACATGTCTCCCGAGCAAATACTCGGCAAGAATACAGACCACAGGTCGGATATTTATTCGCTCGGCATCACTTTTTATGAAATGCTGACTGGACGAGTACCGTTCAGCAGCGACAACGATTCCGATTTTGAGATAAAAAGAGGCCACGTCGAGCTTCCGCCTCCACCTATGTCGCAGATAAAACCAGATATACCTCAGGAGCTAGAGGACTTGGTTTTAAGGGCGATTTCCAAAAAACCCGAAGACCGCTTTCAGTCGGTTGACGAGTTGCTAATGTCTCTTGAAAGGATCAATGAAGCGGTTAAAACACAGAACAAAAGAGATTCTTCGGATAAAAACAAACTGAGTTTGGTCAAAACACCTCAAAAGAAGGATGACCCATCAGAATATATAGGCGAAGAAATGGAATATGATGAGCAGGGAGACCTCTCGACGACCGGTTACTCGGCACTTCTACTTTCTCACTATCGCAGAAAAAGCACCGGAGTTTTGGTGTTTCATTCCCACACCAAGCTAAAGGTATATTTTTATGGAGGCTTTCTCGCTTTTGCCGAGTGGGGCGACCCGCGTCTTGCTCTCGGGGAAATCCTGGTAGACAGGTCGAAAATAACCAAGGCGGAGCAAGAAGACTCTTTGAGCTTTGCGCGCGAAACGGGTCTAAAGATAGGGGAAGCCCTGATCAAGCTAAAAAAAATTACTCCCTACGAGCTCAATAGCATCCTTGAGATACAGGTTAAAGAAAAACTCATAAACGGATTCCAACTTACAAGCGGATTCTATAGGTTTTATAAGAGCGGCAACTTCTTCCAGAAAATACTCTACAAGATACACCCCTTGCAGATAATTTATGAAGGCATCAACAAATACGTGGATAGAGAGAAGATACTGAACCTTCTTGAAGAGAGAGGCTCCCTCATTATTGGGCGGGATGACATAAATAGTCAAATTGGAAATTTAACTTTATCCTCACCCCAAGAACTCAAGCTTATCGATATACTTAAAGACAAGCCCAGGCTCGAGGAAGCTATTTCTAAGAGTCCTATCAGTATCGATGAGACTCTGAAATTCATGTATTTCCTGAATTCGACAGCGCTGATTGAGTTTCGACGGGTTAAAAAAGAGCCTGAATACGCTGAGAAATTAAAAGAACATAAACCCTTTTCCCAAAACAAAGCTGAACCCGTAACTGAAGAAAAGACTAAAAAAGTGGAAAGCCAGAGCGTTTATAAGACCATTTTAGGAAACATAGCAAACTTCAATAAACCGAGGAAAATCACTATACGCAAATAGCTTGCCTCGGCAGAAACAAGATGAGATTTATTCGAAGAAAACCTAGGGCCCTTTGTTCTCTATCCTTTTAGCCTCAATCTCATTGAGAAAACTGTAAGCTTCGGTTTTATATTCACGCCTGTATATTCCCTCGACCTCGACGATATCTCCGTCCGCCACAGGAATGTCTCCGAGCGCAAATACATTGACGAAATTACCGTCCCTGTCTGAGAGCTTGAAGCTGGTGTATGGGATTTCAGCATCTTTTTCTTTGAGACTTTTGAATGCCAAATCCCAGACCTTTCCCTCAACTTCTACACCGGCGCTGTCATATATTATGGGATTCACAAGGAGAGCCATTATGCTAAGCCTTTTGGTCGGCAAAGAGGTATTAGGGTCTTGCCAATTGCGGGCGCAAGCTGAAAAAACTATGAAAACCATAACGAATATAAACAAGGCTGCCTTATCTTTCATCAAAACCTCCAACAAAATGAGCTTTAATGCTAATTATCTCAATCAATGGTGAAGCGAGAAAAGATTTGTCATTGCGCGAGCGCATTCGCTCTGCTCACTGTAAACTCCGCAAAGCAATCTGACACAGGGTGTCATTCCGATACACAAAAAGCTAAAGGAGTGTAACGCGTTTTTTTTCACTTTGTCTCATAAGCCTCTATTATCTGCTTGACCAGGGGATGCCTCACTACGTCCTTTTTAGAGAAATGAACAAACTCGATCCCGCTGATTCCCTTCAGTAGTGACTCTGCTTCTAGTAGTCCTGATTTTTCGTTTGCGCCCAGGTCGACCTGAGTGACGTCACCCGTAATCACTGCTTTCGAGCTAAACCCCAGCCTGGTGAGAAACATCTTCATCTGAGTTGAGGTGGTGTTTTGTGCTTCATCCAGGATAACAAAGGCATCGTTGAGCGTCCTTCCCCTCATGTAGGCAAGAGGGGCAATCTCTATGGCCGCTTTCTCCATTAGCCTTGTTGCTTTCTCGTAATCCATCATATCATAGAGGGCATCGAGCAGAGGCCTTAAGTATGGGTCTATTTTCTCGTAGAGAGTTCCCGGAAGAAAACCCAATTTTTCCCCTGCTTCCACCGCTGGTCTCGTAAGGATTATGCGGTTCACTTCACGGTTTACAAAAGCAGAGACTGCTGCCGCCATTGCGAGATATGTCTTGCCGGTTCCTGCTGGACCGATGCCAAAAACTATATCGTGCTTGCGAATGGCTTCGATGTACATTTTTTGAGCAAGACTCTTGGGAGCTATTACCCTCTTACTTGTCGATATACAAACTGTCTCAAGGAATATGTCTTCGAGAGGAACTTTGTCCTCAGTCACAATTACCGCTGCAAGCTCAATGTCTCCCGGGTCAAGGGTATAACCCTTTGAAATGAGACGGTACATTTCACTCAGGAACTTCTGAGCGGATTCAACTTCTTCGGTTTCTCCCTTGAGGCTTATTTTCCCGCCCCTGGAGTAGATTTTCACTCGGAATATGTTTTCTATTTCCTTGAGGTTCTCGTTATGCTCTCCGTATAACTGCTTGAGCACGCCGTTATCGTCGAAGTTTAGCTCCCTGGTGATACCGTTCTCAGTTCCTATAGATTCTTGCATTTCTTTTGTATAGTTCCTCCTGCGGGGCTTGGTTTTAGAATAAAAATCGGCTTTTTTGGGGAACAGCTAAAGCAAGAACGGATGGGGATACTTGGTATATTCATTCCCGGCTTATAAGACGGTTAAAATTATTAGAGTTCGATACCTCTCTTTTGTTGTTTCTTCTCGTATATTAGATAGAAAGCTCAACGGTTGTAGGTTAATGATAGAGATTTTAACCGCATAGATGTAATCTTGCAAATGCTTCACTCTGTTGCCGCCAGATGGTAACAATTACATCACTGTAAGAGCGCCATCCCTTCGGCTGAACTCAGGGCAGGCCCTCGCGCGATGTGTCGCATCTGGAAGATGCTCCTACACAAAGTGATGATTACATCGCTGCAGGAGGGTTATCCTTGACGCAATTCGCTAATCGGCAAGGAGCTACTCCTTGTCATAGAGAACGCGAGTTATTTAAAACCAAAATCATAGAGTACAATTTCACTGAGCCAATTGAGCCAGGAAAAAAATAGACGAGGGATTGTTGCCCAAATCCAAAAATGTCATTTCGACCAAAGGGAGAAATCTTTTTTTTTAAAGATTACCCATATATAAAACAGAAAGATATCTCACATCCGTTCGATATGACAGACTATATTTGAGCAACAGCCCGAGGAGATTTGAAATATGAAAGACGTGAGCGCAAAAATAGATACCCTCAGAGAGGCAACGGCTGAAGCCTCTCTTAAAGCTAAAGCCGAAACCATTGATGTAGTCAGAAGAGGAGATGTGCCAAAGGGAAACGTACTTGAGATGGCAAGAGCCGCCGGGATTCTCGCCGCCAAGAAGACCTCAGAGCTAATCCCCTTCTGCCATCAGGTTCCGCTGGATTGGGTTAGTGTAGATTTTGAAATTCTTGGCGAAGAAATCGTAATCAGAACCCAGGCGAAGGCTATATGGAAGACGGGTGTTGAAATGGAAGCCCTCACGGCAGCGACAATCGCAGCGTTGACGATATACGATATGTTAAAACCCCTCGACGATACGCTCGAAATTACGTCGGTAAAACTCTCTGAAAAGAGAGGCGGTAAGAGCGAATGGAGGCAGCGTTTTAAGGCCCCTCTCAAGACGGCAGTGCTAGTGCTTTCAGATACAGTCTCTCAAGGCAAAAAAGAGGACAGGTCAGGCAAAACTATAATTGAAAAACTCCGAGAAGAACCCGTCGAGGTTACTGAATACAAAATTTTCCCCGATGACCTTGATACAATCAAAAACGAACTCATAAGGCTTACAGATGATGAAGGCATTGACTTAATCCTGACGACCGGAGGAACCGGTCTTAGTCCTAGGGACGTCACGGTCGAAGCTACAAAAGAGGTTATTGAGAGAGAAATACCCGGAATCTCAGAGGCGGGAAGGATCTATGGTTTTCGAAGAACGCCCTATGCAATGCTGTCTAGAGGGGTCTCAGGAGTGAGAGGGAAGACGATTATAATAAATCTTCCTGGAAGCTCAAGAGGCGTTGCGGAATCAATGGATGCCCTCTTTCCTTGGGTGCTTCATGCATTCTGGATTCTGAGCGGAGGAGGACACAAGAAGAAATAGCTCAGGAAATCCAGGTAAACAACCATGATATTTTTGTCCTAGCACTAGGACAAAAATGTCCTAGTAATAACCACCCAACTTTATTGCAAATTTTACAAATATCACTAAAACACTAGGATAAAAATGTCCTAGTTCTTTTCATCTCCGCTTTGTTCAGAATTTGTAACTTCCTGTAACAATTACATTTTATGGATTACTAACACTCGGCACATCTCTTGCTCACATATGTACACAAATAAATCTATAGGGAGGATAGCACATGAATAAGAAGCAGATCAGTGAAGATGTCCAGCAGAACCAGGACTTGGAGGAGGATTCTCAATCCCCCTCCTTGCCGAGCAGGCGTAAGTTTATAGGCAATGTGGGAGGGATTACCGCTGCTACCATTGCGGCGACCGTCGTAGGGCTGCCATCTCTATCGGGAACCAAAAGCTCTGAAGTAGAAGCCGCCGAGATTGGGCCTCAGAAAGGAAATCAACGCCGTAATAAGTCCGCTCAAATTCGTCATAAAGCCGAGGTTTTTAATAAGCAACTGGGACCACCCCCTCATCCCTGTAACGGCGACGAGGATTTATATCCAAACAAAATCGGCAGCTATTCTAAGGGACTGCCCCACGATAATCTGGGCGAGGTCGACCTGAACGCCTACGACAGTTTACTTAATGCATTGTCAAGCGGCGAGAATTCTGATTTTGAAGCAATACCGCTCGGAAGCCCGTTAGCAACACGACGCAGACTCGTAAACCCTCAATCGGGACTCGCCTTTGATTTAGAAGGCACCGACTCTCATCAATTAGCTATTCCGCCGGCTCCCGCTTTTGCAAGCGCCGAAGAGGCGGGGGAAATCGTTGAAAACTATTGGATGGCTCTTTTGCGTGATGCGCCTTTTACACAATATGATAGCGACTCATTAGCCCAAGATGCCGCTGCCGATATACAGGCGCTCTCGGATTTTCGCGGACCGAAGAGCGGCGGTCAGGTAACTACGGGAACATTGTTTCGCGGCTTCACACCCGGTGATTTAGCGGGTCCTTATCTATCCCAGTTTATGCTTTTACCCGCTCAATTCGGTACAGAGGTAGTTGATATGAGACAGCAGACCGTAAGTCCCGGCATCGATTACATGACCGCTTATCCCGATTGGTTAAGTGTGCAGAACGGAAATACCCAAGGTCCAGAATCATTTGATCCTACGCTGCGCTACATACGAAATGGTCGTGACCTATCAGCGTTTGTGCATATAGATGTCCTCTTTCAGGCGTATTTCAACGCCTGCCTTACGTTGCTCTCCATAGGTGCTCCGTTTAATCCGGATAATCCTTATAGCAACTCTCAGACTCAGGAGGGTTTTGGCACTTTTGGTGGTCCGCATATAAAGTCTCTGCTCAGCGAGGTGGCAACTCGTGCGCTGAAAGCGGTTTGGTATCAGAAATGGTTTGTACATCGCCGCCTCCGTCCTGAAGCGTTCGGCGGTCGTATTCATAACCATCTGATCGGTGCGGCCAATTACCCTATTCATCCTGATGCCCTGAATTCTCAGGCGATTGCTGAGGTGTTTAACAATTTTGGAACATTCCTATTGCCGATGGCATTCCCGGAAGGGTCTCCGACTCATCCTGCTTACGGTGCCGGGCATGCAACAGTCGCTGGGGCATCCGTAACCGCCATAAAGGCATTCTTCGACGGATCTGTCCGAATTGCCGACCTGCTTGCGGCAAACCCACTGAAAAGACCCGATGGAACCGATATTACCGCTCCCCAGGTTCCTTCCACAGACGGTCTTTCACTTTTGGATTACACTGGATCAGACGCAGGAGACTTGACAGTGGAAGGGGAGCTAAACAAGCTTGCCGCCAACATTTCAATTGGACGCAACCATGCAGGCGTTCATTGGCGGACAGACTATACCGAGTCTCTGCTTCTCGGCGAGGCTGTTACAATCAGCATACTGAGAGACCAGAGGGCTACATACAACGAGCCGTTCGGCGGGTTCACTTTCAGAAAATTTAACGGAACAACGATAACAGTGTGATCTTTAATCTTGCAGGGGCGGTTTGCGAACCACCCCTGCAAACAACTCGCGTTAAATTAGATCACTTCCTGTGAGCCTGCGAAGAGCCTCAATATACTTTTTCGACGTTTTCTCTATAACATCCGGGGGCAGGGAGGGAACGGGAGGTTTCTTGTTCCACCCTATAGAAATTAAATAATCCCGGACGAACTGTTTATCAAAGCTCTTTTGCGGTCTGCCGGGGGAATATTCATCTTTAGGCCAGAAGCGGGAAGAATCAGGCGTGAGAATTTCATCAATTAATATCAATTCCCCAGTGTCGTCGTCAATTCCAAACTCAAATTTCGTATCTGCAACGATAATCCCCTTTCGCTCCGCCATTTCACAGGCTCTGGAGTAAATAGCGATGCTCGTGCTCTTTACCCTTTCTGCAAGTTTTTGTCCAACAATTTCGACGGCTCTTTCAAAAGTTATATTTTCATCATGCACTCCTTCCTCTGCTTTGGTCGAAGGAGTGAAAATAGGTGATTCCAGCTTGGAAGACTCCAGAAGTCCATTGGGCAAACAAATGCCGCAAATCGTCCCGCTTTCCCGGTAGTCTTTCCATCCAGACCCCGAAATGTATCCGCGGACGATACACTCGACCGGCAGCGGTTTGGTCTTTCTCACCAGCATGCTTCTTCCCTCTAGCACATCTCGATATTGCCAAAAAATTTCTGGATATTCACTGACCTCGGTAGAGATAAGGTGGCTAGGCGTGATATCGACAGTCTTTTCAAACCAGTACTTTGAAATCTGGCTGAGCACTCTTCCCTTGTTCGGTATCCCGTTTGGTAGCACGACGTCAAAGGCTGAGATTCGGTCGGTAGCTATGATGATGAGTTTATCTCCCAGGTCGTATATGTCCCTTACTTTTCCCCTTTTTGGGGACGGCAGTTCAGGGAACTCGGTAGTCGTGACCACTTTTTCTCGTTCCATACAGATCTCCTTATGGATAATGCGAATCGTCGGTCGATTCGAAAAGATAAAGTATTATAGGCGAAGGAAAGGATTGTTTAAAATGACTTGGATACAATAACCGCAAAAACAACATGGACTGTATGTAACATTCTCATACTGTAGAGACGCAAAATGTTGCGTCTCTACAATTAGTCAAACATAATACGCTAACATCTAGAACCACAAAATCTTGTGTCTCACGAGACTTGTAGAGAATTAAACCTGGCAGAACCAATTCTTGACAGTAAAGGTTTTAGCCAAGTAGAATAACGGCTTACGATGCTTTGAGCGCGTAGCTCAGGGGGAGAGCGCTTGCTTGACACGCAAGAGGTCGCAGGTTCAAATCCTGCCGTGCTCACCATGTAAATGGATTTAGCCAAAAACGAAAATAAAAGAGATGCAAGATACATGATGCAGGGTATACAGGATAAAATACATTGATCATGCATCGTGCATCATAGGTCGTTTTATTCACAGGTCGTATCTACTCGTGGCCAAGTAATTTCGTTTTCTGCTTTCTAACATGAACGAGGTACAAATAAAACTCCCGGACGGAGAGATAAAAACCTTTCCCAAGGGAACAACTGTAGGAGCAATAGTCAAATCTCTTGGAACACGAGAGAACCTGATCGGTGCGAAGCTAGGCGGCAAACTCGCAGATTTTTGGTACGAAGTGGACTCGGATTCCACGCTCGAACCGGTTCTTCTAGGCTCTCCGTCAAGCCTTGACCTAATAAGGCACACGGCAGCGCATGTCATGGCAGAGGCTGTCCAAGGTCTTTTTCCAGGAGTAAAGGTTACAATAGGGCCTGTCATTGAGAACGGGTTCTACTACGACTTTGACTTTCCAGCCGGATTCACGCCTGAAGATTTAGAAAAGATAGAAGAGAAGATGAAAGAAATCGTAAAGTCAAACAAGCCTCTAACGAGAAAAAAGATCTCAAGGCAAGATGCGATCAGCACTTTTGAAAAGGCAGGAGAAACGTACAAAGTCGAAATCATAAACGACCTTCCTCCAGATGAGCAGATCACAATATATGAGCAGGGAGATTGGTATGACCTGTGCAGAGGGCCACACGCGCCGTCCACAGGGTTTGTGAATGCGTTCAAGCTCTTGAGCATCGCCGGAGCATACTGGCGCGGGAACGAAAACAACCCGATGCTCCAGAGAATTTACGGCACTGCGTTTTCAGCCAAAAAGGATTTAGACGATTATCTCGCAAGACTGGAAGAGGCCAAGAAACGCGACCACAGAAGGCTTGGAAAAGAGCTTGACCTATACAGCATTCAGGAGGAAATTGGGTCGGGGCTAGTACTCTGGCATCCGAAGGGAGCTAAGATAAGACGCATAATCGAGGACTTCTGGCGGAGCGAGCATGAGCGCCGCGGATACGACATCCTTTTCACTCCCCATATTGCCAAACTCGACCTTTGGCAAACGAGCGGACACACCAACTTCTACCGAGAAAATATGTACTCGCCTATGGAAGTGGAAAATGCCGACTACCAGATAAAACCGATGACTTGCCCGTTTCACATCATGATCTACAAATCCAAAACACGGAGTTATAGAGACCTGCCGTTTAGATGGGCTGAAATCGGCACGGTCTATAGATACGAACGCTCCGGCGTTCTCCACGGGCTGTTAAGGGTAAGGGGTTTCTCCCAGGATGACGCTCACATATTCTGCAGGCCGGATCAGATAAAAGAGGAAGTGGAAGGCGTCCTGGATTTAACTGTTTTTTTCCTCAAGACTTTTGGATTCGATGACTACGAGTTTTATCTATCCACAATACCTGAAAAATTCGTAGGAACGGTCGACAACTGGGAAAGAGCAACTACAGCACTGGAAAACGCCCTTAGGACAAAAGGGTTAAGTTATGAAGTGGATGAGGGTGGGGGCGCATTCTACGGCCCAAAGATTGACCTTAAGATAAAAGACGTTTTAGGCAGAGCTTGGCAGTGTTCTACAGTTCAGGTAGATTTTAATCTCCCCGAAAGGTTTGAAATGAACTTTGTGGGAGACGATAACAAGCGGCATTCGCCGATTATGATACATCGTGCGATATTCGGCTCTCTCGAGAGGTTTTTTGGAATTTTGATCGAACATTATGGCGGCGCATTCCCATTGTGGCTGAGTCCGGTTCAGGTTCGTGTCGCCACTATAAGCGAGGAGCAAATCCCCTTTGCAGAGAGCGTTAATGAAACACTAAAGGTAAACAACCTCAGAGTTGAAAATGATTTCAGAAACGAAAAGCTGGGACTCAAGGTAAGGGAAGCGCAGTTGGAGAAAATACCGTATCTTTTAGTGATTGGAAACAGGGAAGCCGAAGCTCAAACCGTTGCCCCAAGAAGGCTCGGTGGGAAAAACCTGCCTTCGATGAAAGTCGAAGATTTTTTGAATTTGATCGCAAAAGAAAGTGACCCTTATCGTCGGAGAGAAACATCAGAAGATACTTAAGGGAAAGGTGGGATAGTCATATCTAGAGAACCTGAAATTCGGATAAACCAAAGGATAAGGGCAAAAGAGATCAGAGTAGTTTCAGCAGACGGAAAGCAGTTGGGTATTATACCAACCTTTGAAGCACTAAAAATGGCAGAGGAACAGGGAGTCGACCTTGTAGAAGTTGCGCCGAACGCCAATCCGCCGGTTTGCAGGCTGATGGACTTCGGCAAATATAAATACGAGCTAAAAAAACAAGCCGGGGCGAAGAGGCAAAAGAGCCAGGCGTTGAAAGAGCTCAAGTTTCGTCCCAATATCGGAGAGCATGACCTCGAGGTGAAAATAAATCACATCAGGGAATTCTTGGAGGAAGGTGATAAAGCTAAAATAAGGATATTTTTTCGGGGCAGAGAAATCACGCATTATGAACTTGGAAAGGCTCTTGCAGACAAGATAGTCGAGAGGGTTTCCGACATAGGGGCTGTCGACTTACCCCCAAAGCTCGAAGGAAAGAATCTGATAACGGTTATTTCACCCAAGAAAAAATCTTAAGAGCGGGGAAATTAAATGGCAAAAATTAAGGCAAAAACACATAGGGGTGCGGCAAAGAGGTTTAAAGTGACGGCGAGCGGGAAGGTAAAGAGATGGCACGGCGGCAAAAGCCATTCAAACGTGAAAAAAAACAGGAAGAGAATGAGAAGGCTTGGTTCCGCCGATTACATTGAAGGCGCTGCGGCTAGAAGAATAAAAAGGTATATCCCCCATCTTTAGAATAAAGAGATGCAGGATGCACGATACAAGACTCAAGAAAAAAGCATTCATGCGTCATGAATCTTGTATCACGTATATGGGCTTGAGACCAGAGGAGAAGAAGGAATGAGGATAAAAAGAGGAGTCGCCTCAAGGAAAAGAAGAAAGAGGTTGCTGAAACTCGCCAAGGGTTACTGGGGAAGGAGAAGGACGAACCTTAGAAAGGTAAAAGAGACAGTTCTTCGCGCTCTTGCATACTCATACAGAGACAGGCGCCAGCGAAAAAGGGATTTCAGAAGGCTCTGGATTGTGAGAATAAATGCTGCTGTGAGACCTTACGGATTTTCTTACAGCGGGTTTATGGGGGCGTTGAAAAAGGCAGGAGTAGAAATAGACAGAAAGAACCTTGCCGATATGGCAGTCAGGGATCCTGAGAGTTTCAAATCGGTTGTGGATACCGCAAAAGGGAATCTTCACTAAGCCGTTTACACCAAATCTTTTCCCAATAAAAACAGAGACTCTAGTCTTCTTTCCTAAATTATCCCTTCCCCACTTGAGGGGGAAGGTTAGGATGGGGGAATAAATGGCGGCACGAATGTCGCCGCTACGTCGAACATTTGTTCAGGTAACAAAAAACACCGTATAAATCATCAAACCGCCGGAGTTATGACAATCTGTGGGGAACGCATATCCTTCGACCAAGCTCAGGACAGGTATGCGTTTCGTACAAATCCATAGCCTAAGAGCCATATTGTGCATTTGTCAATTTAAACGCCATAGAGTAGGCGGACTAGATGTTTATGAATCTGGCTGAGGGCTTTAACATTCCATTCCGTTCTAAACAGTATGTGGGTCGTATTCCAGGGGACATCCCTCACATAGCGGGGTTTTTTTACACTGCTCTTTTCCAACTCTCACGAGAAGCGCATGGTATTCGTTGAAGACCTGAACATCTTCGGGTAGCGAACCCATGAAAAGCTCCTGCATTTCCCCATAACTGCTCTCTTCGGGAATCATACCATGCCTAGAAAGAATCCTGTAAGTGTAGGCGTCAATGACGAAAACAGGCTTCTTCCCGGCGTATAGCAGAATGCTGTCCGCAGTTTCCGGGCCGATCCCCTTTATGCCGAGGAGCTTATCTCTCAATGTTTGGGTGTCCTCCTCAAACATCTCCTCCAGTTTGCCGCTATAGTTTTCCAAGATAAAATTTATGAAATTCTTAATTTTTGCCGCCTTTTGATTGAAATATCCCGATGGACGTATAAGGCTTGCGAGGTGCTGGACCGGTATCAAAGCTAATTTATCAATTGAGATTAGCTCTTCTCTCTTGAGATTTTCCATAGCCTTTTCTACATTCTTCCACGCTGTGTTTTGAGTGAGTATGGCTCCCAGTATACATTCAAGCTCCGTCTTTGCAGGCCACCATCCCTGCGGGCCGTAGTGTTTGTATAGAACATCGTAGAATCCCGCGATCCGCTCTGATTTTGTCATGTCGGTAATGATAGCACAAAGAAGCTGTGAAAGATTATTGCACTACTTGGAATCCGGATAGATCTTTTTCCCCTGTGTTGACAAATCTCTGAGCAGCCCGGCTGGAGTGAAATTGGTACCGAGCCGTGTCGTCATATATTCCAGTTTCTTTAGTATAGTTTCCGCTCCGACGGAATCCACATAACGGAACGGACCGCCGAGAAAAGCTGGAAAACCCAAACCGAGAACTGCGCCGATATCGCCATCTCCTGGACTTCTTACTATACCTTCCTGCAGACAAATGAGAGCTTCGTTGATCATTGCAAGGCAAAGCCTCTCTTGAATCTCCTCTCTAGAAGGATTCTCCATAACCCTTTCAACAGAAAGGTGTTTATAAACAGAGGAGTCAACCCTCACCTTTCCATTATAACTATAAAATCCCCTTCCGTTTTTTCTTCCGAGCCTTCCATCCTCGATTAATCTCCTCACTGAAGAAGGGGGTTTCTGCCTTTCACCAAACCCTTCGTAAACTATTGCCATTATCTTTGCAATTTCATCAATACCAAATTCGTCAATGAGCATAAGAGGTCCAGTTGGAAATCCAAACTCAACCATAGCTTTATCTACGTCTTCGACGGTGGCGCCTTCACCCAGAAGACGCAGAGCTTCGTTAAAGTATGGAGTGATAATCCTCGTCGTATAGAATCCCACTCCGTCTTTCACCACGATCGGTGTTTTTCCGAGACGTCTCCCAAGCTCGAGAGCAGTGGCAATTGCCTCTTGTGAAGTATCATTAGCAGCGACAACTTCCAGAAGAGACGACTTATGAACGGGAGAAAAAAGATGCATACCAACAACGTTGCCGGGTCGCTTTGCGTGGACTGAAATTTGAGCAATCGGTATGGATGCAGTAAGCGAAGCGAATATACAATCTTCTCTAGTTATCTTCTCGACATCATCTAGCACTCTCCTCTTCATCTCCAAATCTTCCGGAACAGCTTCAAAAACTATATCAGCCATTCGAAATCCTGTGTAATCCGACGCAGCGCTTATTAAATTTAATCTCTTTTCCATCTCAAGTTTTGTTGCGATACTTTGCTCTTTGCACTTTTCTTGAAAATAGTCGAAACAGAATTTGAGCGATACTCCGAGGCTTTCCATATCCTTATCTTTTAACCTGACCCTTACACCCATGCCGGCAGAGAGCGCTGCAATCCGCGCACCCTTTAGCCCGACGCTGACGACTGCAATTTTTTCTATCATCCTGGGCTTTATCTCTGGGTTTTGAATTGTCGACGTCTTTTTTAAATCTTCGCCTGCTAAAAATATTTTGATTAGCTGACGGGAAACATCGCTGAGAGCAAGCTCGCTAAAATAGACCGATTCAACATGGAGCCCTCTGTTAAAACTCGAACTCTTTCCAACCTCAACCGCCTCAAGAGCCATGAGCGGCGCAAGGTAATTGCTGTTTGTTTTATTCATGACTGTCTTGCGCGCTCTATTAAAAACTATTTTCCTGCCGACAGGGGTTTTTTCAGACAGGAATTCTCTAAAGTTTCTCACCGCGACACGATCGGGTTTTAATTTCTTTTCGATTATTTCCAGAGCGCGTTTCTTCCCTACATCAATAAGTATTTCCTCCGGGACTACTTCATCGATAAGCCCGATTTCCCGAGCCTGTTCATACCGCACGGACTTCCCGGCGAGAATCATCTCAAGAGCCTGAGTAATTCCCACCAGTCTTGGAAGTCTTTGGGTTCCGCCTCCGATGGGAATTAAACCTACCCCGACCTCGGGCATGCTAAAAACAGTTTTCTGGTCATTCGTAGCAACCCTGAACCTGCATGCAAGAGAGAGCTCAAGTCCAACACCGATACATGCCCCGTGTATCGCAGCTACAAAAGCAGCTCTGGAATTTTCGATTCTGCTGAATATCTCTTGAACTTTAAGGCTTAGAGCTCTACCCTCCTCAACCGAACTTATTCTCAAAAACTCGCTGAAGTCAGCCCCTGCGACAAAGTTGTCATCTTTTCCGCTCACAAGTACAACCGCTTTAATTTCCTTCTCGTTCTCCAGTATCTCTCTCACGTCGTCTACCCGGTTTAGAAACCCTTCGATCTCGTGCAAACAAGCGCTGCCGAGCTTATTCGATTCTGCCCCGGGCATATCTAGGGTGACAACCGCAACCCCTCTGCTGTCTATTTGAAAAGAAACGGCGCTCACTTGAACGTCAATCCACCTCTTCTATTCTCTCTCTAAAACCATCGACACTCCAATAGCTCCAGCGGCGCAGACGGAGACTAACCCAAAGTTACCGCTTCGCCTTTTAAGCTCCTTCAGCGCTGTAATGGTAACTCTACCGCCGGTCGCCCCGAACGGATGTCCAATTGCTATGGAACCGCCCATGACGTTGAATCTTTCCATATCAACTTCACCCACGGGCTCGCTCCTCCCCAGCTTTTCTTCGGCAAATTTTTTTGATGCTAGAGCTTGAATGTTCGAAAGCACCTGCGCCGCAAACGCTTCGTGTATTTCCACCAAATCTATATCTCTCATCGTAAGCCCCGCGCGGTCCAGCGCGAGCGGCGTCGAATATGCCGGACCCATCAGGAGCTGATCCTCCGGGGCGAGAGCAGCGTAAGCGTAAGAGCGAATATACCCGAGAGGCTCATATCCGAGTGCCTTTGCTTTTTCCTCAGACATAAGAAGAAGCGCCGAAGCGCCGTCGGAAAGAGGAGAGGAATTCCCGGCGGTGACGGTCCCGTATCTTTTATCAAAAATAGGCTCCAGCTTTGACAGGGACTCAATGCCCACTTCTTTGCGAATTCCGTTGTCAGAAGTTACGACAGTCGAATAATCAGGAGGGATTAAAGCGGGAACGACCTCATCCAGTAACCTTCCGCTTTCAGTCGAAGCGTATGCCAGCTTATGGCTCCTCTGTGCCAGGGCGTCTTGTTCTTCACGGCTTATGTGATTTTCTCTTGCCATCTTTTCCGCCGATTCTCCCATCGTAAGACCGGTAGAAAGCTCCGCAATAACCGGGACATCAGGGGTCAAATCGCTGAAATGCAGCCTTAAAAAGGGTTTTATCCTCTGTACGAGATTTTTTCCCTTGTGAGATTCGTAGAGAGCCGCTCTGAATTTTTTGGGAAAAAGGGCAGGAAAATCCGAGATTGACTCGACGCCACCAGCGATTACCGTGTCGGAATTTCCGCTCATAATACTCTCAGCCGCGTTTGTAATCGCTTGACTTGCCGAGGCGCATGCCCTGTTGACCGTATACGCTGGAGTCGAGGGTGGAATACCAGCGCAGAGCGCGATATCCCTAGCCAGGTTTGGCGTTTTAACCGTGGGGATTACAGCGCCGAATATTACCTCATCGATTTCCTTCGGGTCAATTTCCGAACGGTTAATGAGTTCAACCGTTGCGATTTTCCCCAAATCGAGAGAAGACATGTTTTTGAAAAGCGTTCCCGATTTTACAAAAGGTGTTCTCAATCCATAGACAATGGCGACGCGCCTTCCGTTTCTAGAAAGATTTTTCAACATTCACTCCCGGTCAATCATGTATATTTTATCTGTGTTGAAACCGAGAAGAAAGTTTTTTTGTTGTCTTGCTTTTGATCGGACCGAGAAAAAGTCGCAAAGCGAGTAAGTAATCCACAATTTAAAAACACTTAAAACCGACGGCCTCTTTTTTCTTCTGCTCTTTTTACTGTATCTAACTTTAGTTATAATATGGCTGATTTCATCTAACTCCTGGATAATGAAAAACGTGTCAATTCATTTTAAGGGCGATTCTAAATTGGCAAGATACACGACTACTCACATATCAAACGAGCCTCAGAGTAAAGAGGAAATAGAAAACCTAAAGAAAGAAAAATTAAAAAATCTCTCTTTAAGTTTTGAATTGGACTTGATTCGTTTTTCCAAGTCAATCAAACATATCTCTCAGTCTGAAAAAATCTCGAAGGACCACATCTCGTACATCGAAAACAGATTTGGAGAATTTCAAGAGACCCTTTCCAAGATTCTAATCAATTCAATCGAATTTGAAGCACTGATCTCCAGGATGCCGATGAACTCGGACGAAACAAATGGAGCGCTCAAGGACAAATTAGATACTCAGGTAAAAAAAATGACATCGCTTCTCAACGCTCACCTCACCTATTCGAGAAAGATAAAAGAGGATTTAGAGAAACGAACAGAAGAGTACGTCGATAATCTGTACACTATAAGCAAGCGACTCAACCAAGAACTGATGGAACTCGATTCCCGTCTCACCCAGCAGCAGAACAGTCTGTCCAATACCTTTGTCGAGATGAGCGCCTTGGATGACAGAAAATCGACCCTTCCCGGAATACCTCAGACTGCGGCACCGACGGTAAAGAACTCCCCGGATGCGTTATCCGACAGCGAGTCCCCGCTGCTGGAAGAGCGGACAAAAGAAAATCGGCATTTACGCAGGAATTCCGTAAGCAAATACGGAGGAGTAATCTATGTCACTGCCCTTGTGATATTCGTTGCGCTTTTTTTCATGTTTTTTAGGGAAGGAAAAGAGGGCGTTGAAACGGTTAACTCAAAACCAGAAACCCAGAGTTCCGGCGAAGCCTCTCCAGACAGCGAAATGGACAACTCGACCTTTCAAGAAATAGAAAACTCGGGCAACCGTGAAATCGCAGAAGAAATAAACTATGAGACCGAACAGCCTTACTCGAATAAAAAAAGTGCCGAAGCCGAAACGATAAGCGAACCTCAATCAGAGAGACGGATACTTGTGCTCTCTGTCCCGGCCGCCAACCTTAGAAGGGGACCTGATAAAAAGTATCCGGTTACTTCAGTTGCTAAATCGAGTGATGAAATTCAAAAAGTTGATGAACACGGTGGCTGGATAAAAGTAAAAACCCAGAGCGGAGCAGAGGGGTGGATCTGGGAGAAATTAGTGAGGGAAGAAGTCCAATAAAAACCGTCGAAAACATAGCTCAGACGATAAAGCCGACCTGGAGCGGCTAAACTTTGCTTTTTAGCGATTGACCCGGGCGGTAGCTTGGTCTTTTGCTATTGACCTCGCTTCAGACGAACTGATATAATCAAAATAACGCCTGTGGGGAGGGGCTCAAATGGGTAAAATCGACCCGGCAAACCTACCTTTAGTCATCAAGCTTGAATCCAAAGACTATTCGCCCGGAGATAGTGAATGGCAGGAAGAGTGCCGTCAGCTTTACTCTCAGATTAAAAAAACATTGGATACGGGAACGGTAGAGCCGCAAAAGGTGAAAAAAGACGAAAAAGGATATCGTGGCGGGTTTCTTGAGACGTTCGATATGCTGACAGTCAAAACAAGCGTCGAAGTGATGGTCCTCTTGGGTCAAGTAGTCATGCACTGGTATAGACGGAGAAAGGATACCACTGAAATCACCCTTAAATTTCCCGACGGAGGGGAAATGAAAATATCCGCTGCATCAAAAGACGATATCCTGAGCCTGTATGAAAAGCACGTGTCAAAATACGGGAAGCCGACAAAACCTAATACGGGGAGTTAGAGCATGGGGAAAAAGAAGGCACTGGTTGTCGGGATAAACGAATACGAAGACACCGGGTTTGACCAGCTCAAATACGCCGAAAGCGATGCTAAGGCGATCTACAGCATCCTCGTAAACCCGGACATCGGCGACTTCCCAAAAGAAGATGTTGTCCTACTTACCGGCAAACCCAAATCAGAGGTGGAAGAAAACCTAGAGTCGATCCTCAACGAAGCCAAAAGAGAAGACCTGGTTTGCATCTATTTTGCAGGACATGGGAAGCTCGACAAATCTGCTAACCTCTGCCTAGCCGCTCGAAACACCAAAATCGACAGACTTTTGGCGACCTCGATCCACTTGGAGCATATCCGAAGAATAATAGACCAAAGCGATTGTAAACGCATAGTGTTCATAATAGATAGCTGCTTTAGCGGGGCGGCAGGACAGTCATTCAGGAGCGGAGACGTGCCCTCTGAATCATTCGAGCAGATTTCAGGTCAGGGAAAGGTAATTATTTCCGCCTCTCAAGCATTCGAGAGGGCTAGAGAGCGGGACGATATAGGGCATGGGATTTTCACTTACAACTTGGTCAAGGGATTGGAAGCAGGCGAGGCAGACAACGACGGCGACGGCTATATATCGGTAGAGGAGCTTTATAAATACATTTCCAAAAACGTCGAAGCCGATACCAACGGCCAGCAGGTTCCTATGAAGTGGGGCATAGATGAAAAGGGCGAGATCGTTTTGGCCAAGAGTATCAAAACACTGGAGAAGAAAAGAGCAGAAATCGAAAGATTGTCGAGCAACGCTAGAGAATTAGAGAACCAAGGAAGGTTCGATGAGGCAGTAGACACCTGGAACAGGGTGCTGGAATTAGACCCAAAAAACAACGAAGCACCGCTGGGAATCAATCATGCAGAAAATGAGATGAAAAAGAGAGAGGAGATTGAGGCGAAGGTAGACAGGCTGTTTGATTTGTATAAAAAGGGCAGCGTTCCCGGGGCCATTTATAACAAGGCTTTTGGAATTATCAGAAATCTTCAATCTTTTAGAAGTGATCAAGATAAAATATTTGCAAGACTGGTTGAAGACCTCCTGAGTGACAACCTGAGCGTAGAGAATTTCGTGATGAGCTGGAACCGTATAGAAAAACCGGAAGTCGATGCCGACGCAGAAAGACCGAAACAAGAGATGGAAGAACAAGGTTTAGGGCGAGATGCCGTGGAAACAGAGACGAAAGACGATGATGTCAGAAAAGAAGACCGACTTATAGAACGAGGGAAAAAAGACAAGACCGAAAGGTTCAAAAAAAGAGAAGAGGTTTCTCCGAAGAAAACAGTTCCGGTATCAGAACGATTTGAAAAGTCTGCTAGAATTCTCGCCGGAGCGGGGATTGTTCTACTGATTATCGCCGCCCTTTTAGTTTATAAAAAATTTGTTCCGTCCGTCCCATCCCCTGAAATTGCCGTCTTCAAAGCAGACCCCACGAGAATAGAAAAGGGAGCTTCTTCCGTTTTGGAGTGGAGCGCCTCAAATGCTAGCGAGGTAGAAATAAGCGGCATAGGAAAAGTCGCGCCGGCAGGCAATCAAGCTGTCAGCCCGCAGGAAGCAACAACCTACACATTAATCGCCAAAAATGAAGAGGGCAAAACAGTCCAAAAAGCGGTCACAGTCGAGGTCGATTCTCAAATTCCCACAGAACCGCCCGCGTCGAACCAAATCCTTTTCCAGGACAATTTTTCGTTTTTGGATCCAGCTTGGGGAGTTGAAAGCTCAAAGCTGACGGTTAAAGACGGCAAACTGATCATTCAACCCGAAGCAGACAAGCTATGGAGCGCAATAAATCAAGCGAACCTGTTTGAGGATATGGACGCTCGAATCAAAGTCAGAATTGCTAATAGCAACGACTTGAATTGGGGCGGCGGGCTCATATTCTGGGCAAAAGGTTATAATGATTACTACTACTTATTGATCAACGGCGACGGCTGGTTTGCGGTTAGAAGGTGGGTAGGCGGGCGCAGCTTAGACCCGGTACAATGGAGGGCGAGCCCGTCGCTCAAAAAAGGAGTAGGAGAGACCAACCAACTGCGCTTGGTGACAAAAGGGGCTGAGGCGACAGTTTATATTAATGACACGCAGGTAGTTACTTTCAAAGGCACTCCCCCACAGGGAGGCGGGTTCATAGGCGTGATCGGCAATGCGCCGTCTACTTGGGAATTTTCTGATTTGACAGTGATGAAGCCGTGAAAGCTCAACCGTCGTTTTTCACCTTTAGTTTGAGCTTAATGAATTTGGAATGGTCAAGCCTAAGCAATGTCAGCAGCTTATGCGCTATGTAGTTTTCAAACTTGTCCAGCCTTCCGTCAGTGTAAATAACCCTCCAGATCATCTCCATTAATTCGTATTTTTCATCAGTGCTCAGGTTTTCATTGATCACTTTGCTGAAGTGCCAGAGGTCGGGAGATTGTTCGCGTTCCATCCTCGAAGCCTCGATGAGCTCGCTTACCGATGAATCTGTCATCTGAAATCTGCCCTTTAAGATGCCGATTATATTCTGTAACTCCTCTTGCGACAGTTCTGAGTCAGCCGTTGCTGCCTCGAGCAGGACAACGCACGTCGCTATCTCTAATTTTCGTCCGCGGTCTTCTTCAGATGTCAACGACTCGTCGATCTGATTGAATATTCTCCTAAAAAGCTCCAACATATATTACCTCGGATAATACCTCATCCCTGGACCAGCCAGGAAGGGTTTTTGCATCGCTTCTGATAACATGAATTATATTACCATAGAATATTTTGGGGTTCGGAATTCCACAAGAAAAGATGAAGTCCTATTGTCTCTTATTTCTGTTGCAGAACCAGCGAGTTGCTTACGACCACGCATGATTTTAGAATAGTATGTATTATAATAACTTCATGGTTCAATTCTAAGTTAGCTTAATAGTTTGATCCTACGAGTAATACTGATGAGTAGAGGTGGAAATATGAGACAAGTAATTATCTACCGTGGTGAAGATGGATATTGGGTGGCTGAATGTCCCAGCCTGGCTGGGTGCGTTAGTCAGGGGAAAAACAAAGAAGAAGCAATTGTCAACATCAAAGAAGCGATTAGGGCATATGTTGCAGCATTGGAGGAAGACGGCATAGATGTCCCGGAAGAACGCTTTGAAACATTGCTCGTGGCCGTATGAGCAAGCTACCCAGGATCTCCGGCAGAGAGTGCGTCAAAGCCCTGGAAAAAGTAGGCTTCTATTTCATATTTCAAGCGTCAAGAGGGAAGCCACATTATTCTACGTAGAAACGACCCGTTCGCCCAAGTTGTAGTACCCGACCATAAAGAATTGGATCGAGGCACCTTACGCGCGATTGTCAAACAGGCAGGTCTCACCACTGAGGATTTCATAAAACTGTTATGATGCTGTAGCTTTACAAGATTTTTTCTCAACTTGCTCTGAGTAAATTTTTCAGTTTCCTGAACGCTTAAGGCGAATAATACCAAACACTATTACAAGGTTTTACAAACACCAAAATAAACAAAGAGGGAAATGAGTGGTTTTAAGATCAAAATTCATTTGTGGAACTATTCTCCTGTTCGTAGTATCCTCTTTAGCAGTTCTAAGCACAGAACTAATCCTTCGGGCTTCTGAGTCGCAACCTATGAAAAAACCAAACCGCTTGATATCGGAGAAGAGCCCCTACCTTCTGCAGCATGCTCATAACCCCGTGGACTGGTATCCCTGGGGGGAAGAGGCGTTCGTGAAGGCTAAAAACGAAGACAAGCCGATCTTCTTGTCCATCGGATATTCCACATGCCACTGGTGTCATGTA